>Ga0126378_10004892_pt1 | contig 10329 bp, 8 predicted proteins | sample PanSoiMetPlot_23_FD_92587 | JGI IMG/M metagenome (GOLD analysis project Ga0126378, IMG submission 92587) | Tropical forest soil microbial communities from Panama - MetaG Plot_23 | ecosystem: Environmental > Terrestrial > Soil > Tropical forest > Bulk soil | place: Panama | collected 2016-02-17
ATTGCCCTGGTTGAGGAGGGAGCCCGCAAGCAAGTGGAAGATGCCATTCGCCGGCGTGGCGGGCAGCCGCTGGATTTTGGGGTGGCTGCCGAGGGATTGCAATTCCACTCCGTAGGGAAACGGCAAGCGGTTAAGGCTTAGGAATGTTTACTGACACCAAGGGAAAGTTAAAACCGATCTGGGCGTTTCTCTTCGCCGTCTTCCTCGCGGCGATCGCTTTTGTTGTCGCCGGCAATATCGCAACCGAAGCCTCCGGAGACCATCCCTTTCGGCGCGAGCTTGTATTTCGCGCGCTATGGACGCTGCTCCTGCTTGGCATCTTCATCTGGTTGCTGACCGTTGGCGATCACGTTGAGGAGCACCGTATCGCCGCGCAGGGGCTGCCGCGCGTAAAGGGCTGGCTGAAGCAGTTTGTTCTGGGCACGCTGCTGGGCGCGGTGTTCACGATTCTGGCGGTTGTGCCCATCCATTTCCTGGGACGCTTCAGCACTGTGAATCTCTGGAACTGGCATCTGCTGCCCAATCTTGCCGCGCTCATCCTCACCATCCTGTGCGGCGCTCTGGCCGAAGAGTTGATGTTCCGCGGTTACCCTTTCCAGCAACTGGAGCGCGGTATCGGAACAACCCAGGCGGTGCTGGTCTTCTCAATCTTTTACGGAGTGCTCCACCTCCTGAATCCCGATGCCAGCCCCTGGGGAATCGTCAACACAGTTCTCATCGGTATTCTTTTCACCGTGGCTTATCTGCGTACGCGCGCGCTTTGGCTGCCCTGGGGCATTCATTTCGGCTGGAATGTGACCCTGGGCTTTGTCTTCGGGCTGCCCGTCAGCGGTTTCCGCGTCTTCAACCTTTGGATCTACACCCAGGCGTACGGCCCGAAGTGGCTGACCGGAGGAAAATATGGGGTAGAGGGCGCGGCAAGCGGGACGATGGCCATTCTCATTGCGCTGCTCGTCTTATGGAAACTTCCGCTGAAGAAGCTGCCTCAGCCGGAGCCCAAAGTCGCCCCCGAACCCGCCGTCCAAACTCTTTCCGGCATCAAATCCTAGTGCGATATCACTCACGTGACCAGCCATGCTGATGCTGATCGATCGGCATATAATGAGTCCTAACCGGGGTTTCCCATGAATCGCGTTTGTTACCAGCTTCTCGCGACAGCACTACTGCTGCCCCTTTGGCTTTTCGCCGGCGATCAAAAATCCAGTGCCAATCCGTCCGACAGGATGACACCCCAAACCAAGATACTGGTGATGCGCGACCTCACTGCCGAACGGGTCTTCGTGCGTACTCCGCTCCCCATGGGTGAGAAAGGCCTGGAAATTAAGGATGGCAAACTAACCCAGAGCGAGCAGCAGGTTGCATCCCTGGTTGGGGAACATGGCGTTGCCGCCAGGCCCGGCGATCGTGTGGTCATCACCAATGTCTTAATCAAAGACAAGGCGATCGTCTTCGAAATCAACGGTGGCGGAAAGAAACATCAGAAGTGGTATCAGCACATCTCCATGGGCACGGGAGGACAGACTGTCCCCATCGGTGGCGCCCCTCAGAGCCTCGGGGCGACCGGATCCAGCGTAACGTTGGAATTCGATAAATATGTCCCTGAGCTGACTGGTGAACAGGTTCGCGCGATGCTGGCGCCCGTCTTCGATTTCAAAGCTCTTAACCAGGCCGAGGCTTACGAGAAAACCTTGCCGCCAAAGGTCCGCGAAGCCATCAAGAACCATCAGGTCCTGGTAGGCATGGACCGCGAGATGGTGGTGTATGCGAAAGGCCGGGCCCCTAAGAAAGTTCGCGACAAAGACGACGCTGGTGTCGACTACGAGGAGTGGATCTACGGCAATCCACCCGAAGAGGTTGACTTCGTGCGCTTCCAGGGGACGTTCGTCACTCGCTTGGAGATCATGTCAGTCGATGGCGAGAAGATTGTCCGCACGAAAAAGGAAGTCGACCTGGAGTCGAGTGAGTCAGAAGTTGCGCAGAAGAAGGACGAGCTGAAGCCCACAAACGCTCCCTCCCTGTTGCGACCGGGGGAGAAGTCGGACAGTTCAGCAGATTCCCAGAAGATGCCGCAGACCCCTTATCCACCTCCCGTCGATAACCCAACCAGTACACCACCCGGCGGAAGTCCACCGCATTGGCAATTGGCAAGCGTGTACTGAGCGGCAGCGACGATTTGGCGGGCTGAAGGCCGCGCCGTTACACTTGTAGTGTGAGGATTGCACTCGGCCAGATCAATACCGTTGTTGGCGACTTCTCTGGCAACTCCGAAAAGATCATCGAATTCGCCTGTCGCGCGCGAAGCGGCGGGCTGGACGTCATACTCTTTCCCGAACTCTCGGTTTGTGGCTACCCTCCTCGCGATCTGGTGGAAAGGCCGTGGTTCGTCGAAAGCAATCAACGTGCGGTCGAACGTATTGCCGAGGCCACAAGTGGAATCACCGTCATCTGCGGCTTTGTTACCCAGGCGCACGCCTCGACCGGCAAATCGGTACTGAACTCCGCCGCATTGCTGCGCGACGGCAAGATCGCGTTCGTGCAATCGAAGCGCCTGCTGCCTACCTATGATGTCTTCGACGAGATGCGTAACTTTGCGCCTGCCGATCACCAGGAACTCTTCGCGATAGACGGCCGGCAGCTGGCGCTGACCATCTGCGAGGATGCCTGGAACGATAAGCACTTCTGGGACCGGAGACTTTACGGGGTCGATCCGGTGGAAGACCTGATTGGCGCCGGTGGGAAGGTGCTGCTGAATATCTCGGCGTCTCCGTTTTTCCTGCGCAAGCGCGAACTGCGCCGCGACATGCTGACCGCGATCGCGACCAATTACCGCGTGCCGGTAGCGATGGTCAACCAGGTCGGCGGCAACGATAGCCTGGTGTTTGACGGCTCCAGCTTCGTCATTGGACCTGACGGTAGCGTCATCGCGCAGGCGAAGTCCTTTGAAGAAGACCTCATTTGCTTCGATACCGACACACTCGCGGGCGACATACATTCTCGCGACGAAGGGCTGGAGGCAAGCGCCTACTCTGCGCTGGTTCTCGGCACGCGCGATTACGTGCACAAATGCGGTTTCCGCCAGGTAGTTCTCGGCTTGAGTGGCGGAATCGATTCGGCTCTCACCGCGTGTATTGCCGTCGACGCCCTTGGCCGCGAGAACGTCGTCGGCGTCGGAATGCCGGGACCGTACTCTTCTCGCGGCAGCATCGACGATGCCGCGGCATTGGCCCGCAATCTGGGTATCCGCTTTGAACTCGTTCCCATCGGCGACATCTTTGACTCGTATGGAGGGTCGCTGGCGCCTGTATTCGCCGGCCGGACGCCTGATGTGACCGAAGAAAATATACAGGCGCGTATTCGCGGCTCGCTGATGATGGCGATCTCCAACAAGTTTGGCTGCCTGCTTTTAACCACAGGAAATAAGTCTGAATTAGGTGTGGGTTATTGCACGCTCTACGGAGACATGTGCGGAGGTCTGGCTGTCATCTCAGACGTGCCGAAGACGCTGGTCTACAAGCTAGCGGAGTACGTGAACTCGCGCGCGCCGGTGATCCCACGTTCGACGATTGAGAAGCCTCCTTCGGCGGAGCTGCGACCCGACCAGAAAGACAGCGACTCTCTGCCGCCGTACGATGTTCTAGACACGATTTTGGAAGAATATATCGAGGACAATCGCTCGCCGGAAGCAATCGCCGTTGCCCATGGATTCGATCTGGCACTGGTGCGCAGAGTGGCTTGCATGGTGGACAAGAGCGAATACAAGCGCCAGCAGGCTGCGCCGGGCCTGAAGATCTCCGAGAAGGCATTCGGCTTCGGACGCCGGTATCCCATCGCCGCCAAAGTGGAAGTGTGCGGGCCAAGGAATTAGCTACCGGCGAGTAGAAGAATCAGCCGGAGCTGCAAGCTGGAATCCAGGAATTTGAATGGGTAGCCGGTGGTTTCCTGGCTGCTCTGATGTATTATCGCCAATTCGTCCCGTCCAGGAAAGGACTCATGAACCGTGTTGCGCGTGTAGTTTCCATCGTTACCTTTTGTGTTTTCAGCTTACAACTCATTGCCCAGAACAGCGCCCCTGCAAGTCAGGCAGGCTCTGCCAAACCTGCGCCGAATACCCCGGCGAACGCCTCGCTGCCGAGCGAAGCTACTGTCGATTCTTTCCTGAAGAAAATGTTCGGCTGGAATCCGGAGCTGAATTTCAAGGTGGTCGAGATAAAGCCGTCGGAGGCATCGGGTATCGCGCAGGCGACGGTGGTGTTCAGTACGCCGCGGGGAGCGCAGCCGGTGCGACTCTACATCACATCTGATCAGAAGTACGCCTTCATGGCCGAACTTCTTCCCTTCGGCGCCGATCCCTTCGCACACGACCGGGAGGTACTGAAGCAGGCAAACGGCCCGGCTCACGGCCCTGCCGACGCGACGATCACCATCGTTGAGTTTGGCGATCTGGAGTGTCCGGCCTGCAAAGCGGCGCAGCCAAATATCACGAAACTGATGGAAGAAGAGCCCAAGGCGAGGCTGGTCTTTCAAAATTATCCCTTAGAGAAGATTCATAAGTGGGCGCTCCAGGCAGCTAAGTATCTCGACTGTCTCGCTCGACAGAACAATGATGCTGTGTGGAAGTTCATCGCTACCACCTACGAGCACCAATCGGAGATCAACGAGCAAAATGTTGACCAGATGCTGAAGGGATACGTCAAAGACTCTGGTGGCGATCCCGATGCGGTTGCGGCCTGCGTCGCCAAGCCGGAGACGGAAAAGCGCGTACGGGACTCGACAGCGCTTGCCGAAAAGCTCGACGTCACCAGCACGCCTACATTTTTCATTAATGGCCGCAGGCTGGTAGGATTCTCCAACAACAATCCCCCGTACGATGCTGTTAAGGAGATGGTTGACTACGAGATCGCAAATCCAAAGTAGAAAGTTACCCGAGGTATGGAGTGTTGAGGTTTCGTCGAAAGATGTTGCTACGGGTGCTATTCGCAGTACTTGCAGTTTCGGCCTTGTGGCTGCTGAGCATCGAGGTCACGTATCAGCGTAATGTGCGCAATATGCCGGCTGACTTCCATTTACGCCGGCACGTGATTACGCGCGTGGCCAGGACTTAAGACCGGCATCGCCACAGGCGAGAGCTGCGAATTATTCCGATCACACTCTCTCCAGGATCATCGCCATCCCTTGTCCTACGCCGATACACATGGTGCACAGAGCGTAGCGGCCACCCGAGCGTTGCAGCTGTAGAACGGCAGTCGTCACCAGTCGCGCGCCACTGGCGCCCAAGGGATGTCCTAGCGCGATCGCTCCACCGTTCGGGTTCACGTGGGGAGCATCGTCGGGAATTCCCAGGTCGCGCAGCACGGCGAGGGCTTGTGAGGCGAAGGCCTCGTTCAACTCGACGACATCCATGTCGGCGATCGTGAGCCCCGCCAGGCCCAGCGCTTTGCGCGTCGCCGGAACCGGTCCCATTCCCATGATGCGTGGAGCTACACCTGCCGCTGCCGACGCCAGCACACGCGCCTTCGGCTTCAGGCCGTAGCGCTTTACGGCCTCTTCAGAAGCGAGCAGCACGGCGCAGGCGCCGTCATTGATGCCGGACGCGTTTCCAGCCGTGATTGTGCCGTTGGCTTTGACCACGGGCTTCAGGGCAGCTAATGCTTCCAGCGTGGTATCTGGCCGCGGATGTTCGTCGCTGTCCACCGTGATGGGCGGCTCTTTGCGCGGCGTCGTCGTGACCGGAGTGATTTCTTCTGCCAGAGCTCCGCTTTTCACCGCCGCCGCCGTTCGTTGCTGGCTGCGATAGGCAAAGGCGTCCTGGTCCTGACGCGAGACTCCGAACTCCTCCGCGACATTCTCGCCGGTCTCCGACATCGAATCCACGCCGTATCGGGCTTTCATCAGTGGATTGACGAAGCGCCAGCCAAGCGTCGTATCTTCGAGCTTCATTGCACGCGAAAATGCCGCATCAGCTTTGCCCATCACGAAAGGCGATCGGGACATACTCTCCACGCCGCCGGCGATCACCAGGGAGTTCTCGCCGACCTTGATGGCTCGGGCGGCGATGGCGATTGCATCCAGGCTGGAAGCACAAAGGCGATTGACGGTTGCGCCGGGCACGGTCTGGGGCAAGCCCGCCAGCAGCAAGGCCAAGCGGGCGACGTTACGGTTGTCCTCGCCGGCCTGATTCGCGCAGCCCAGGATCACGTCATCGACGGCGCCCCAATCGACGGCCGGATTGCGCTCCATCAAGGCTTGGATTGGAATGGCAGCAAGATCATCGGTGCGAACGGTGGACAGCGCGCCGCCGTAGCGGCCGAACGGAGTGCGAATTACATCGCAGATAAAGGCATCGGACATTCGGTATCAGCTCGAAGTGCAGAATTTGATGATGAACAGCGTTAAACCATCATAGCTTGAAGATGAGAGAAAACGCGGCAGGATGCAGGCCGTCGTGGCCTACCTGGTGAGGTGATACAGCACGAGACCGACGGTTGTCCAAAAGGGAGTCACAAGCAGAACGGAAACCAGCAATCCTTGCGGGAAATGCAGACTGGCTGCCACTTCGCCGGTAGCCCAAGTGCCATCGGCTGAGTGGTATGCCCTGTTGAATTCCGGAAGCCGGTGAAGAGCCCACATACGCTAGCTACTATACAGTAAGACGGGAGCTGGCAGGCAGAGGTTGGCTTAGCTGCCAGCCCCGCAAAGTCGAATCACAAGCGTCCGGTGCCCTGCGGGATTTCGAAGCGCTTCATCTTGTTGTAGAGAGAGCTGCGGGGAATGCCCAGGCGGCGGGCAGCCCGCTCAACCGAGCCACCCTCGACGTGCAGCACGTGATGGATGTAGGCGCGCTCCACCTGTTTCAAGGTCCCGCCCATGCCCATGCGCGAGACTTCCAGGGCCGGGGCTTGTAGGTATAAGTGCTCGGGCCGGATTGCGCCATCTGCGGCCACCAGCGCGGCCCGCTCCAGCACGTTGCGCAGTTCGCGGACATTCCCTGGCCAGGAATAGCTTTTCAGAGCCGTCATTGCTGTATTGGAGATCGACCACTCCCGCTGCCTGCGCACCCGGCTGATACTGCGAAGCAGGGTTTGGGCCAGGCAGGGTATGTCCTCCACACGTTCGCGAAGCGGCGGCACCTGAATGTAGATGATGTTCACGCGAAAGTAGAGATCGCTGCGGAAGCGCTGCTGGCGTACCAGGTCCAACAGCTCGCGGTGAGTGGCAGAAATGAGCCGAATATCCACTTCGCGGTCCCGAACATCGCCCAGCCGGCGGAAGGTGCGGTCTTCCAGCACCTTGAGGAGCTTGGGTTGTACCTGTAAATCGATATCGCCGATCTCGTCGAGAAAGACAGTGCCCTGATTCGCCACTTCCAGCAGGCCCTGCTTGGAATTTACGGCGCTGGTAAACGCTCCTTTTTCGTGCCCGAACAGTTCCGATTCCAGCAGCTCCCGCGAGAGGCCGGCACAGTTCAGATCGAGAAAGGGCCTATCAGCGCGCGGACCGTGGCGGTGGATCCAGTTGGCCAGCACTCCTTTGCCTGCGCCGGTTTCCCCTTGCAGCAAGATCGGGCTCTCGCTGCACAAAACGCGGTTCGCGAGCTCACGCAAGCGATGTATGGCAGCGCTCGTCCCGACGAACGGGTCCAAAGCATCGCGTTGCATCCGGGGAGCACAGGCCGGAGCGGGCGCGCTCTTCTGTCGTGAGATCAAGCGGAGAAGGGCGCTGTGAAGCTGGTCCAGCTCCACAGGTTTTGACATGATGTGATCGGCGCCCTGCCATATTGCCCGCTCCCCCAAACTCCAACCAGTTTGGCCGGTGAGTACCAGAACAGGGATCGCAGGCCTCGCCGCCTTGGCCTGGCGCACCAACTGCGGAGCATCGCCCTTGGGGAGGCAGCAGTCGAGGACAATCGCGTCAGGACGGAAGCGCTCAAATTGCAACTGCGCATCCTGGTAGTTGGAAGCCTCGGAAATAATGTGCCCCTGGCACGCAAGGAAATTGCAGATTCCAGAGCGAATGACGGGATCGGCATCGACTACAAGAATTCGATTTTGACTCAAGCACTCACCTGCTCGTGACGCGAAGAGCTGCTCGAGGGCCAGTAAAGTTCAAAATGGGAGTAGAGGGTTTACCACTGTAGATCGCCGCAGGTCTTTCCAAGCTGCTGGAGGGGATCAGCCAGCTTCCGCGGATCGAATGTATTAATCCTGTACGCTGATCGAAACAGTAGCAGTGATACGGGTCACAGTAATGCGTTCGTTCAGCGAATGAGGTGGCTGACCAGACTGTGAGCGGCGAAGGCTGCGAGATAGGCGACACACGTCATATACGAGAACTGCAGGGCCGGCCACTTCCAGCCATTGGTCTCGCGGCGAACGACTGCAATCGTCGACATGCATTGCATGGCGAAAGCGAAGAAAACCAGCAGAGCGACAGCGGCCGCAGGCGTGAGTTCGTGACGCAAGGCAGCCTGTAGATCGGTAGCATGCGATTCGGGATCGACGCCGTGCAGCGTGCCCAAAGTTGCGATGATGACCTCGCGTGCCGCAACCGACGTCAGCAGGCCAACACCGATCTTCCAGTCGAAGCCCAGCGGGCGAATGGCCGGTTCAATGGCATGTCCGACTTTAGCAACAACGCTGTCCTGGACTTGTGGCGGCTGGCCATGGTGCATGGGAAAGTTCGTGGCCGCCCATAGCAACAGCGAGACCAGCATGATGACGGTGCCGGCGCGATAGAGGAACGCCTTGCCGCGGTCGACCAGGCGCAGCCCCAGCGACGCCGGCGTCGGCCAGCGGTAGGGCGGCATCTCCAGAATGAAGGGAGCGTCTTTGCTCTTCAGGATGGTGGATTTCAGCAGCCGGGCGGTGGTGACGGCCATGAGGAAGCCGAGCACGTAGAGGCCAAGCATGGCGGCAGCACGGGTGCCGAGGAACACGCCGAAGAGCGGGCGGTCCGGCAGAAACGCTGCGATGATCATCGTATAGACGGGCAGCCGTGCTGAGCACGTCATGAACGGAGCAATCAGAATGGTGGCGATGCGATCGCGCTTGCTCTCGATCGTGCGCGTGGCCATGATCGCCGGGACCGCGCAGGCATAAGCCGAAAGCAGCGGAATGAAGCTCTTGCCGTTGAGACCTACACGCGACATCGTGCGGTCGGCAATGACTGCGGCTCGGGAGAGATATCCCGAGTCCTCCAGAATTCCGATTACCAGGAACAGCAACAGAATCTGCGGCAAAAAGACCAGTACCGATCCTGTGCCCTTCCACACGCCGTTGATGACCAGCGACTGAAACATTCCTGAGGGCAGGTGAGCGCCGAGCCGTGCCCCGGTGGTGTCGAGAAATTTCTGCAAGAGGTTCGAGAGCGGCTGACCGACGGCGAAAATCGTCTGGAAAACAGCGATGACCACCACGGCGAAGATGACCGGCCCCCAGATGCGATGCAGGAAGATCGAATCCAGCCGAGCCGTCCAGACGGGAGTGGCCGGGCGACGATACCCCGCGTTTGTTCCTACGCGAACTGCCCACTCGCGATAGCCCCGCGTACTGCCCACGACCGGCAACTCCAGTGGTTCGGGAGTGGCCGTTGCCGTCGACAGGAAGTTCTGCACCGCGATCAGGCCCTCGCCCGTCGTGGCGCTGACCAGCGCGACAGGAGTTCCCAGTTCCCGCGCCAGGGAGAGCACATCAACGTGCCCGTCCTGCTTGCGTAACTCGTCGGCCATATTCAGCAGGACCAGAGTCGGGATGCCAAGCGCAATGACCCGCGCAGCCAGCACCAGATGCGTGTGCAGGTTGGTGGAGTTCAGGACAAGGATGATGGCATCAGGACGCGGCGTTCCGGGCATGTTGCCGGTTAGAACGTCGACCGCAACCTTCTCGTCTTCAGATTTCGGAATGAGACTATAGACACCGGGCAGATCGATGAGCGCGATCTCGTCCCCATTGGCGTCGCGCAGATAGCCGGTGTGGTGCTCGACCGTGACGCCGGGGAAGTTGCCGACCTTCTGGCGCAGTTTGGTGAGACGATTGAAGAGAGTCGTCTTGCCGGAATTCGGTGGACCGACCACCGCTATGGTGCGGTATGAAGTACCAAGAGCTTCATCGCTGGGAGATGTCACCGCGTGACAGCTCATGCCCGGGGCTCCATTGCTAGTCTCCGAAAGCAGGAGCTCCGATGAGCTCGACGCGAATGTGGCGAGAAAGGTCGCGGCGCATGGCAACTTCCGTACCGTCCACGCGGTAAACGCGCGGATCGCCGCCCGGCCCGCTGCGCAGGATCTTGACGACGAGGCCAGGGACGAAGCCCAGGTTCATGAGATGCTCGGCA
>Ga0126378_10004893_pt1 | contig 10328 bp, 11 predicted proteins | sample PanSoiMetPlot_23_FD_92587 | JGI IMG/M metagenome (GOLD analysis project Ga0126378, IMG submission 92587) | Tropical forest soil microbial communities from Panama - MetaG Plot_23 | ecosystem: Environmental > Terrestrial > Soil > Tropical forest > Bulk soil | place: Panama | collected 2016-02-17
CCCGCCATGTCGCCGATCCGGCCGAAGGCGAGCATCAGTGCAGCGTAGGTCAGCACATAGCAGATGACGACCCACTGAATCATCGAAATCGGAAGGCCAAAGTTGCCGGTGATGTCCGGGAAGGCGATGTTGACCGCGGTGTCGAGCGGCACCACCGACATGCCAAGGCCGAGCATCACCAGCCGGAAACCGCGGCCCGGCGCCAGGGCGTGCCGCTCGGCGATATCATGCGCGGGAGGCGGCAATGGCATGGTCTCGCTGGTGGGAGGCCGCGCGACCGGGCCTTTCGGCCTTAGCGCAGAATAGCAAAGGCTGCCCTAACTGACGTTTCGGCTGTTTTGCCGCGGATCACATCGGAATTGCGCATGGCGAAATCGGCGGTGCACCTCCCGCGCAGTCAGACTATTGTAATAACTGGGCACTCGTCACGATCGCTCGCGCGGGCAACGCGGATGAGGTTACTCAAGTGGAACTCTGTCGTCCATGACGAGCTGAAGACATCGCCAGTCCATTGAGGACAACGTGACGCCTTCAATCGGGCGGGAAAGATTGTACAATCTCACAGCCGCCCTTGAAGCGGGACAAGCTTCGCGGCGGAGCGGACCGCCGCCACCAGGCAAGGCAATCCGGCGCCGTTCCTTTGCTCGTGCCACCAGCATTTGCATTTCGGCTCGCGCTGCTCCTCTCGCCCACTCCTGCAGCGCGGAACGCTTTGCTGAAAGCAACGGAGGATCACAGTGAGCTGGTCCCGTATACCGAGATGGAAGTTCACTGACAGCTGCGGAAGGCCGCGTGTGCTCGGGGGGGTCCACGTTGGCTGCCCCCATGACGGCCATATTGGTAACGCAACTCGTCGCGCGCTGCTCAAAGCTGGGGTTGCGATCGTCGGGGGCGCCGGGCTGGCGACGGTTGTCGGCCCCCGCGAGGTTTTCGCGCAAATTCGTGTCTTCCCACCCCCTCCACCGGCCGTGAGCCCGATCGCCGGTCTCATGGATACGCATGTTCACTCGGCGCCCGACGTCTTCGGGCGGTCGCTGGACGATGAGGAGGTCGCGACCCTCTATAAAGATCGCGGGTTGGAGGCGCTCGTTCTCAAAAACCACGTCGTGTCGACTGCGGACCGGGCTTGGTTCGCGCGCAAGCACGTTGCCGGGCTCAAGATATTCGGCGGAGTCGTCCTTAATTCACCGGTCGGCGGAATAAATCCGGATGCGGTTAACTGGATGGGGCGCATGCAGGGTGGCTTCGGCCGCGTCGTGTGGTTCCCCACATTCGATGCCGACAACCATGTCAAGCATTTCAAGGACGCGCCGGAAGGCATCAAGGTGCTCGACGCGGATGGAAAGGTTCTTCCGGCAGTAGGCGACGTGCTCAAAATCTGCGCGCAGCAGAAGCTCGTCGTTCAGACCGGGCATCTGTCGCCGAGCGAGGCCCTCGCTCTCATCGAGGCTTGTCGCGATGCCGGCGTGGATCGCATGGTGGTCACCCACGCTCAATTCGAGGTTGTCAACATGAGCCTCGAGCAAATGAAGAAGGCTGCGTCAATGGGCGCGAAGCTCGAACTGTGCGCGATGGGTCCACTGATGGGACCAGAGGCGCATTTGGAGTGGATGCGGCACTGGCGGCGAGTGAAAGTCGAGGAGACTGCTGCCGCAGTGAACGAAATTGGCGCGCAAAACTTCATTCTCGCGACCGATCTCGGTCAGACCGGCAATCCGAGCCCGGCCGATGGGCTGCAACTGTTCGTCACTGACCTGATGAAGGCTGGCCTGACTAAAGATCAGATCACGGCGATGGGACGCGAGGTGACTGGCAAGCTACTGATGGGCTGAGTCGCGACCGATAAGCGGAGCTCTGCTCGCACTCTTGTACGAGCGCGCATTTGCCGCCGCATTCATAGCGCCAATCCGAGCCTCCGGCGCGCGAGGCGATAACGTCCAGCCAGCCATTCGACAATATCGGGGACTTCCCTTCGAACCAATATCGCGGCGTCGGAATCGTGATAGGGGGCACCGTCAAGAAGCTGCCAGACCATCACAGTGTCATTAAAAAAAGACGCAGCGAGGCGATGACCGTCGGGGCTGAACGCCGGATGAGACGCGGAAACGGGCGTGCCAGGCAGCGTGATTAGCTCCCCGCCGGTGCTGACATCCCACAGCTGCACTTTTCCGTCGTTCGATGTCGTGACGACGCGCTGGCCGTCAGGGCTGAACTGAGCATCGGTCAAAAAAGAGGACCGTCCGGGCATCGTCGAGGACTGCCCGCCGGTAGTCCGTAGCACTTGGCCGCTATCTGCATCCCAAAGGGATATATACGGCGTGAACGCCCCGCCGATCGTAACAGTGAAAAACCCACCGATCGTAACAATCCAACGGCCGTCTGCGCTAAAGGCCGCTTTGCTGAAGGACCGAAAATGTGCCCCTGCGTCAACGTTGAGCAGCGCCCGACCGTCCCCCGCATCCCACAGTTGGACCTGCTCGTTCGACAGCGTGAGGATGCGGCGGCCATTCGGGCTGAAAATAGCCTGAAGCATCTCGCTGCTTCCTGACGAGAAGACCGCGATGGGCTGTCCAGTATCGGCGTCCCACAGCCTTGCAGCGTGGTCGAGGCGCGACGCGGTGAGTACCCGCCGGCCATCCATATTGAAAACCGCACTCGTCAGTGGCCGTGTATGCCCGGCCAGCGTGAGGATCGCACTTCTTGTCTCAATTGGCGCAAACCATGACGAACGGGGCTTCGCGCTTTCGGTGTCCCAAATCCGTGCGGTGTTGTCCTCCGCCGCAGTAACGAGGCGGCGGCCATCAGAGCTAAACGTCGCCGACGTGATCCAACCCCGCGGCGCGTGGCCTGCAAACACGATTTGCTGAAGGCCACTTTCTAGGTCCCACAATATCGCCTCACTCAACGGCGTGGTCACGAAGTGCCGGCCATCGGGACTGAAAGTCGGAGTCCTCCAGTCGGAATGGTAGCCGACCGTCCAAAGGCGCTTGAGCAGAGTGCCGTCTTGCGCGTCGTGCAGGTACACGATCTGCCGCGTTCCGATCAAGATCTGGCGGCCGTCCGGGCTGAATGAAACATTTCCGATCTCATAGTCGATAAAAGTGAGGTCGCGCCGGCTGGTGGTCGGGACTCTTGTCTCCGAGTCCGGCCATAAGAAAAACCAGCCTGCCGCTAAAATCAGGCCAAGGATGGCGAAACGCCTGACAGGCGACATCCGACTCAGATAGTTCCGCGTTCCCGGTGCGACGATCTGCTCCCTCAATGGCATCAAAGATACCATGTCTTCATTTTGTGAACTTTATGTCCAAGCCACGAAAATCGCCAGCTGCTCCTGGCGAATTAGGTTTTGAGGGTGTTCATCTCGTATTCGCGTAAGGGTGGCACCGAATTCGCCGCACAGCTGCGGGCGGACTTATCCGCTCGATCGCTGTCCGTCGGGCAGGACATTGCTTCTATGGAAGGCGGACGAGAGGGATCTGGGTGGGCAGTCGTCAGGGCGTCCGGCGACCCGATGATTCCAATGTTGACCGGGGTCGTGTCTCTGGATCCATCTCTCAATCGTTGCTCCAACTTGTGCGATTTCCTTTACCGAGTCGATCAAGTCTCGCCATCAGGGAGCCGTGCAGCGTCGCGTGGATGGCGAGCGGGGGGAGGGGCCATCGCGTCGGTACCCAATCATGACCAGCACAATGCAGAAGGCCGTCCTCGACATCCTGTCCTACGAACCGTCGCGGGGATGGGGCAGGTCCTTGGGAATCCCATTCAGGCTCCCAACCGGTCCGTCCGATTTGATCCAAATCAAATCACGGAAGATGGTGTGTGTTAATCCAAGTAACTTGGGAACAGGAGGGGACAATGTTCGATTTCGTTCGTGTAGTGAAATTCGGTGTGGTCGCTGCGGCGGTGACCCTGATGCTGTTGGCCGCGCCCTCGCAGTCGCAGGCGGCGAGCGGCAGAGTCCATGCTAGACTGTTTAAGGCAGGATTTATCGTCGGCGCCGGCGGCGGCAACGGCACGCTGACCTTCCAAGGTCGCAGATATCCCCTGACGTTCAGCGGCGTCAGCTTTGGCACAATTGGGGTTGCGAGCGTGTCGTTGGTGGGCACTGCCTCGCACTTGCACAGCGCCGCCGACATTGCCGGCGGCTATACCGCGGTTGGTGCCGGATTCGCCTTTGTCGGCGGTCCAAAAGTGGCAAGACTACAGAACGCGAGGGGCGTCGTCCTGCAACTACGCGGGGTGCAGGTTGGTTTTAACTTATCCCTCAATCTCTCCGGGATGACAGTCGCGATCGGGTCGTAGACGTAGCTGCCTTCGGCAGCCCGGCGTCGTTGATGATCCACTGACGGTGTCAACAAACGGATCAAGGTGACGACCTGAAGCGGCTTTGCGACGCGGGGGTCGAGGAGATTGCCCTGTCGTCGGGCTGGCTCCGGCGACGTTTGTGCGTCCATTTGCGCATTTTGACTCATCAGCGCGATCGAGCTGAGGCACTGACTTACCAATTTTGTTGCTGACTATGAAGTTTGAAATGCCGCAAGGTCAAAAAAAGGTTTGGGGCGTATGGGCCGATGTTGCCAGCGAACTCAGGCGGTAGCACGTTTGCATCGCTCCCTGTCTGAGCCGAACGGATTGGCGATGTCATGATACCATTGGCGGCGATCTTAAATTGGGAACTATGCCGATGACGTTTTCGACCATGTATCGGGTGCGGGGCTGCGCTCCCCCGCTAACTGCCTTCCGGTTCGATGCATCGTTTCGTTCTTTGGCGCACGACGCCAAGGGCCGCACAATGGCCATGCCGTCGCCCCATTTTGGACGCTAAATTGTCAGCCAAAGAGGGGGTGTCCGGTCGCAGCGATAGCTCCGGTGAGAGTGGGCTTTTCGTTGGGGATAATTGTTTGGGGGGCACAAATGGTCAAAATCAGCGAGAGGGTCGACCGTTTGATTCCGGCCGTTTGCGATGTGTCGGTTACGAACGCCTGCAATGCTACTTGTGACTTCTGTTCCTATGCCCATAACAAGGGGATTGTTCGTGATCGACGCTGGATCGACCCAGCTGACTTTGGGAGAGCTCTACCCATTCTTCGTCGCCGCGGCGTACGTTACCTGAATTTTCAAGGTGGCGAGCCGCTACTTCATCCTAGAATTGACCAGCTGATTGCTGATGTCGCCAATGCCGGTATGCGCCCGGCTCTGATCACTAACGGGTGGCTATTGCCCCAGAAGATCGAGCCTCTTGCAGCAGCTGGGCTTGGCACACTGCTCGTGTCGATCGACAGCCACTCGATGACGGATCACGAGCGCAATCGTGGTCTGCGAGGCCTCAAAGGCCGGATTCTATCTGGCCTGGGTGTCGCGCGGCAGTGCGGTATTCCCACGGTAGCGTCGATCACTATGAGCCGTCTGGTCGATTACGAGAAGTTACCGGAGCTGTTACTCGAGCTCGGGTTCGACGTGGCGACATTCTCGTATCCGCGGCGCAAACCACTTGGTTCGTCGTCGCTCGTTTACAGCAAGGATTCCGCATTAGTGAATCTTGATTCCGAGGAATTGCAAATTGGTTTTGAATCGATCAAAAGGCTCAAGACACGATTTCCGATCTTGAATCCATCCGACTCTCTGAGCGACATGCAGCGACATGTCCGTGGCGATGTCGAAATAGTTGGGTGCCTCGGAGGGCGCAAATATTTCTACCTGGACTGGAATCTCGATATCTGGCGATGCGAGGCTTGGAATGAGCCGATGGGGTCGGTGTTCGAGCTCGACCATCTTCAGAATCATCGTGATCGGTGTACGAAGTGCATGATGTCGTGCTATCGCGATGCCAGCGTATTGATGCACGCGGGGGTAGCCGCGGTTGACGCGGCCGCCCTGATGGAAGGCGGTCATACTCGGGCCGCCCTGAAGACATTGTTCAATAAGTCGGTCGTACTCTCGCTGAAATCCGCTTGGGCTGCGAAACGCCAGATTAGGACCTTATCGCAAATTGCCGTACGTCGAAAATCGCACGCAAAATCACGTCAGGCGAGCGGCGCCAGCCGAAGAATGACGCTAAACGCGTAACCCGTCCAGTCGGCGACGGATCGACTGAGCGAGGCCCTGACAATGAATCCCACCTGCGAATACATTGCAATGGCCTTTCGCCGGTGCCGTCGAGGCCTTCAATGTGCGGGCTCGGCCGCAATCGCCGCGTTGAGCAAGCATTGCCATCCATTCTTTTGATCTCCGATATCTCAAGGGGACCAACGCTCACAGAGTAAGAGTATAGGCTCTTCTAGGCTTCTAAACCCAGACGCGTTGATGCGGCGTGCTGCTGTTTCGACTTTGGACGATTGACATGCACCGAAATCACCTGCTCGCGGCTCCCCCTCAAGCGGGGACAATCAGACGGTCGGACTGAGCGGGTAAGGATGTGAACTTGACGATGCCGACAAGGTGTTGGGTAATTGTCGCGAATGGGGGTGGCTCACTCCTGTCTAACCCAGGTTGTAGCGAAAAAACCCGAGGTGCGCTATGAAAGCGGGAGTGCGGTTCACAAGCGTGCTGGCGATCTTAGTAGTTTGCACGGCGATTGGCCAGGCGGGCGGGATCGGCTGGCCGGAAGCGGTGGCCCGACTGACCAAGGAGCGATCGAACGCCGAAGTTTGCGTTGCCTCGCTCAAGGGGCGTGGCAATAGCGAGCAGGTCTCTCGTGGGCGGCTGATGTATGGCGCTGCGAAGGCGGATTTCGACGCAGTCATAGCCGGGTTGATGACAGCCCTGGCTGAGGGAGGCAATCCAGAAAGTCTGCCTAGCCTCGAAGCCGAACTGGAACGCGGTGCTTCGGGTCTCGCCGCGTTCTGCAGGACGGTTAGTGATCTGCCGCTCTCCACTGCAGAACTGAAGAAATGGGTTAGCGATGCAGTGAAGGAGGCAATCGACCCGTTGATCAAACCTTTGTCAGAGGCCGTGTGGACCATTTACACGAATTTCCGCAACGACAAAGCCGGCACACGCATGAGTATTCGCACCCAGCTGGAGGCCACCAAATGGCCGGAATTCGATGAGGTCAAGGCCGCGCCATAGGCGGTGGCGCGCCCGAGAGGCGCGATGGCTGTTCTCTGGCCTCCGCCTGCCGGAGAAACGGCGAGCACTGAAGCGTGACAGCAAACTCAAGGTGGGAGAGTACGCCGAAGGAATTTCACCTTCGGTGAGCCCATTCGCACGTGACGCGCACTCGCCAAACTCACACAGATGATCGATTACCCCGCTATGGTGTTCGCTTACAACCCGGTCGTACACCGGGCCGTCGAAGGCTCGCCTGGAATCTCAATTTCAGTAGGCCCCTCCATTCGGCGGACTGTAATAGGGGCATTCGAACGCGTAAGAATGTCGATTCACCGCATTTGCAGGTAAACGTCGGTCAGATAGTGATCAAAATAGTCCAGGCGAACCGCTGAACTGGCAGTCCAAATAAAAGCGCTTGGATGACCATGGGCCGCGTCGCCAACACTGGCCAAAAATAATTGAGGAGGAATCTATACGCGGCATCAGCGCGACCTTGGGAGCCTTCGACTTCACGCGACGGATAACGACGTCGCTGTCCGGCGATCAGCAGCAGATTGAGCTTGAGCGGCATCCCGAGGTTGTCTTCGTGCTGGCTACCCAGATAGGGTGGCCTCTGTGTCGCGCTCTCAATATCTCGCTGGAGCATACGTGGCGGTTTGGTGGCCTCACCGTATTGGGAATGCTGAGGGACAGCCGGGCGTTCTCTTCCGCCGTCCACTGGCGCCGCCGACGCTGCCCCCGTGACCGTTCGGCCCGGCGACACGCCCCGTCTTCATGCCTGGCATCAAGCATGGCATTTGCCATCGCCTCACCTCCAACGATCAGCTTATGCCAGGGTGTATCGCAGGCGATTCACGCAATAGCTAGGTGCGGCGCTGGTGCCGGTTTCTGTGGACGCGCATGCACCATTGCGACAGGCGGGAAGGTCCAGTTCTTGCCACCATGCGAATGGCTGCGCCGCGACTTGATTAGCGCAATTCACGACAATTAAGCTCAATTGCTGCTCTGCGCGACCAATCGCATCACCGGACTGGTTGTGTGGATGACACCCACTCCGCGGCATCCGTGTGCCAGAATATTGCTGCAAGCAACGTCAAGGGGAGTCATCCGCAAATGCAGCCAACCACCATCGGGCTAGATGTCGCCAAGCACGTGTTCAAGTGCCTGGCATTGACCGACCGGCAAAGTTGTCATCTGTAAGAAGATAGCTAGGTCGCTTAGAACTGATCGGATTCTTTGCAAAGCGTCCGTCCTGCCTGATCGGCATGGCTGCTGCGGCGCGGCTCACTAATATGGGCGCGACCTGACCGCGCTCGGTCACCAGGTCAGGTGATGCCGGCGGGCTACGTGAAGCTGTACGTCTAGCGTCGAAAGTACGACGTGGTGGAAGCCAAGGTCAATCTTTTTGAAGCAGTCACGATACCGACGATGCGGTTTGTGCCAGGGTCAGTCCTCCAGCGTTGCCGACAGCCGTTCGACCGCCACGGCGAAATCCCCCTTGAAATCCATAACGACAGACCGCGCCGACTGCTCCGTATTCATGAGACCAACTGCCTGGCCCACAAAATATGCGGCAAGCTCCTTTGCGCCCTTGTGCCCACCTTCCGCGAGTTTATCGACTTTCGCCATGGGCGGACGGCTGAGGAGACCCTGCAGCGGCATGGGAAGCGGATCGGGCGCATCCTTTGCACCCCAGGCATCCGACCATGCGGATTGCAGCTGGCGCGTGGGTTTACCGGTTCGGCTGCGCGAGCGGACGGTGTTACGCGAGGTCGCCTTCAACATTTTCTTTTTCACAGTGGGTGTCGTCTCCGCCTCCTTCGTCGTCAGCCACACCGAGCCGGTCCAGACGCCCGCAGCTCCCATGGCCATGCAAGCCGCCATCTGTCGGCCCGTCGCAATGCCACCCGCGGCCAGGACGTGAATATTCTTGTAGGGCTCGGTCGCCTGGAGCACTTCGGGGATCAACACCATGGTCGCGACCTCCCCACAATGGCCTCCAGCTTCGCCGCCCGCAGCCACCAGGATATCAACCCCGGCCTGAGCATGCTTGATGGCATGTTCTCTCGCCCCAGTCAGCGCGCCGACCATGATGCCCCTCTCTCTCACGCGCTCGATGACCGATTTTGGCGGCACGCCTAGCGCATTTACGAAGAGCTTGACGGGATGTTTGAACGCAACGTCGATAAGTTTCAGGGCGCCGGCTTCGCGCATGTTGTCGGAGGAGCGGAGCTCGTATCCGCCGTTCCACAAATCAGATGGGTCGATCCCGTGCCGCTCGAGCAGATTCTCTACGAACTTGCGGTGGCCCCCAGGGATGCGCTCCCGGAGTTGGTCGTCGGTCAGTGCGCCTGACTTGTCCTCCATCTTTTCCGGGATGAGCAAGTCGATGCCATAAGGCTTGCCCTGGACCCGCTCGTCGATCCAATTCATTTCGATCTCGAGACTCTCCGGCGTCAAACCGACCGCGCCAAGGACGCCGAACCCGCCGGCATTGGTCACCTCCGCAACGACATCGCGTGAGTGACTGAACGCGAATAGTGGGAACTCGATGCCGAGCCTTTTGCACAATTCGGAGTTCATAGCGCTGTTCCTGTCGTTGGCAGTCGGTTTGATCCTACGTGTGCGTCTCGCGTCTCAGCTGGCCAAACTCAATGGAACCCGCCGCTCACAGCCATTGGGAATCCTACTGCTCGACCGTTGCCATGAGCAGATTGAAGTTCTTGTCCGAGTATTTCTTGGCTTTCTCGGTCCGCCCGTCCCATACGTCCACGCGTGATGGGGACGCCTGAAAAACGCCGGCATTGCCGCTCCCGTCGGCGACACGCGCACCGCGATATCAGCAGACATTGCCAAAAACTCCGGGCGTGCCGTCGTGTCGCCTTACGAGCAAGATCGGCACGCCTGTGAAATCGTGTGTCATATAGTCGCCGGGGGCTTTGGCAGAGACAAATCAGGTCGATATCGATAGGGCCCCGCGAAAGAGCTGCTCCTTTTTCGGCTCGCGCCTGATCCTGGCAAATATAGTCGGTCACGGGGTTGGCGTATAAGTCCTCCGCCATCGTCGTTGTTTGCTCGTCCGGATAGCGCAGGAGCTTTTGCCCTGCTGGACCTGATCCTCATGCCTCATTCTCGCCGTCCTCGATTCCGTATTGGTGCCAATCTTCGCTTCACAGCAGTAGGGGCCGTTCCGTTCCGGTGGCTCATCCTGCTACCCGAGCCACAAAGGGAGGACACGAGGCCCGCGTACAGCACCTTCCGACCATCTCACAGCCTCA
>Ga0126378_10004894_pt1 | contig 10328 bp, 7 predicted proteins | sample PanSoiMetPlot_23_FD_92587 | JGI IMG/M metagenome (GOLD analysis project Ga0126378, IMG submission 92587) | Tropical forest soil microbial communities from Panama - MetaG Plot_23 | ecosystem: Environmental > Terrestrial > Soil > Tropical forest > Bulk soil | place: Panama | collected 2016-02-17
CACACCTCGATGCGCGATCTGACGATCCACGGCGCCGACTTGATCGGCGGCACGCACGGCCGCTCTTTTTGGATCCTGGATGACATCAGCCCCTTGCGGCAGCTCTCGAGCGAGGTTGCCGGGGCGGCGGTTTACCTCTATCGGCCGGCGGCGGCCTATCGGGTGCGATGGAATCGAAACACCGATACACCACTGCCGCCCGAGGTGCCCGCCGGAAAGAATCCGCCTGACGGAGCCATCATCGACTACTACCTGCGCGCCGGGGTCGCGGCGTCGATCTCACTGGAGATCCTGGATGCGGGTGGAAAGCTGGTTCGCCGCTTTTCCAGCGAGGATCGACCCGAGCCCATCGACAAGGAGCTGGCCGTCCCCACCTACTGGGTGCGCCCCACCCAGGTCCTCGCCGCGAGCGCCGGCATGCACCGCTTCATTTGGGACCTACGCTACGCCCCGCCCCACTCAATCGCGCACGACTACCCCATTTCCGCGGTGTACCAGGACACGCCGCGCGAGCCGCGAGGGCCTCTGGCTTTGCCCGGCAACTACACCGTCAGGCTGGTCGCTGGTAAGGCAATCCAGAAGCAGCCGCTGCTCGTCAAGATGGATCCTCGCGTCAATACGCCGGCGAGCAGTCTGTCCGAGCAATTCCGGCTGGCGAGCGAAATAGCGCAAGCCATGGACGAAGACTTCTTCGCGCTAGAACAGGTTCTTTCGGTGCGCGCGCAGCTTAAGCAGCTCAAGGCAAACGACCGCGCTGGCGAGCTGGTGAATCTATTGACTTCCCTAGACGAGAAGGCGGCGCTGCTCGAAGGCAAGAAGGAAGAACCGTTTTTCGCTCCGCCCCCAAGCGTCGGGGGACGAAAGGATTTGACCGGCCTCAATCGCGAGCTGCAAGGCCTCTTGCGCGTTGTCGAAGGAACCGAGGCGGCACCGACGCCCCAGGCGCTCGCGACGTACCGCGAGCTGAAAAAATCGCTGCAGGTGCTCCTCGCGAGCTGGCACGGGCAGTACAACCGCGACGTTGCGCAGCTGAACCAGGCCCTCCGGCGCAGCAACCTGGCGGAGATTCGCGCGACTGACTCCGGGAAGTGACGCCCATGGTGCGGTCGCGCCATCAGCGCTGCCGCGCCGCCTCGATCACGATATCCGCATAGCGATTGCGGGGATCCGCTGGCGCGCTGCCGTCCCGAAAGTAAAAGGTGTGGCGATCCCACTCGTTTGGGCGTCCATCGTAAGAGAAAAGCCATGGGGCGGCCCCAGCCAATCCGCTCCGAGCCGCGCAGGTAAACCATCCGCGATACATCGCCCGCCGCTCGGCGAGCGCAAACGCGCCATCGTTGCGCAAGGCAAACTCGCCAAAAATCAGCGGCTTGTTGCTTCCACGGGTCAGCGCCGCGTGCTCCTCAATCCATCGCGCCCCCGAGCTGGCAATCTCCCCTGGAGGCAAGTTCCAGGATTCGGGAAAGAAGTGCACGCTTCCAAAATCCACCGCGGCCGATTCAACGTTCCTCTGAAAGGGCTCGAAGCCCTCCTCGCCCGTGCCAACCAGCGTTGCCGGGGAGAGCGACTTCACCTGCGCTCCGATTTCGTCGATCCAGGCGCGAAGCGCGTCGCCGCCTGCATCCAGCCCGCGATTGCGCGGCTCGTTCAAGATCTCCCAAGCGAGAACAGCGGGATGCTCGCCATACCGCCACCCGTCAAACGTATTCACTCGCGTGAGCAGGCGGCGGATGTGCTCTCGGTAGTGATCGACGACCGAGCGGTCGGTAAAGAAGCGAGGATCCCCCTCGAGGGGGCTCGGTAATCCGGCCCAGGCGACGTATTGTTTCGCTCCGCCGTAATCGTTCCAGTAGTTGCCCAGCGGCAGAATGAGCTGGATCCCGTAAGCAAACGCTCGAGTCAGCACCAGGTCCAGTCCGCGGAGGGCAACCTCATCGTACTCGAGGGGGGCAACCTGGATCGCACTGTCCCCCGTTTTGCGGGGATCATCGTTGAACGCCCAGGTTCGCAGCACGGTCGCCCCGAGGGCACTGGTCTTTACCAAGACCTCCTCGAGCACGAGGCTGGTCGGTTCGCCGGCGCGAATCGCCCTGGCTGCCTCTTCCTGGAGGAAGTAGGCGTTGAGCGCAACAAAGTAGGGGTGCTGCCCCAGAGTCCGCGGGGATGCATCGGCGCAGGCGCCAGCCGCCGCCTCTAGCTCATCCTCGGACAAGCGTCCGCACCCGGCGAAAAGGAGCAAAGGCGCCAGGAGCAGTCGAGCGAGGGTTTGGGCTGGCTGGGGCGAGCCCCAAAGTGCGCCCTGAAACACCCTGCTCGATACCTTGGCTATCGAGGCCGCTGGGAGTAGAACCCCCATTCGAACTTTGCCGATTCTCTCACCGAGTCCACTGGAGGGTGTGCGCATGCAAGCTTGGAAGTTCGCTGTTGCCATTGGTTCTATTTTCATCCGACTCTCGCTAGCCAACGCCGCGGAAGATCAGACCTGGAGCATCAAGGCGGACTACATCGAAGCCTGCTCGTGTCATCTGTTCTGCCCCTGCTACTTCAACACCTCGCCGGAGGGAGGTCACCACTGCGAATTCAACAATGCAATCAAGATCACCGAGGGGCACGTTGGCGACGTGAAAGTCGACGGCGCCAAGGTTTGGCTCTCGGGCAACCTCGGCGGCGACTTCTCGAAGGGCCACATGAAAGGTGCGGTGCTGACTTTCGACACGGCGGTGACAAAGCCGCAGCAGGACGCGATCAAGTTCCTGATGGGCAAGATTTACCCTGTTAAGTGGGAAAAGATGGAGACCTCCGTCGCCCCGATTGTTTGGGAGAGAAACGGAGAGAATGGCCACGCCAAGATGGGCAACGGCGAAGCCGAGGTGGTGCTCACGGGCGTCAAGGGACCGGACGGCCAGCAGAGCGTTCTGAAGGACGTCGCCTATTGGGGGGCCCAGAAGAACAAAGGCTTCGAGCTCGCCAAGAGCGAGCACCACTACAAGGGGCATGGATACGACTACAAGTACAAGGACCGAAACGGCTTCATGATCTCCATCGAGTCGTCCGGGACGATGACGCAAAAGCTCTAAAGCTGGGTGCCGGCCGGTAATAGGAGGGGCTGATGAGGCTGCGCAAGAGCGCGATGATCCTGGCCGGGTTGGCGGCATCGGGACTTCTTGCCTGCAAAAAGCCCGATCCGGCGGCGGAACACCGAGACAAGGGGGACGAGCTCCTCTCCAAGGATGAATACGAGGCCGCGGCGGCCGAATACACCCTCTCGCTCGCCGCGGATCCGAAGCAGGACAAGCTCTGGGAGAAAAAGGCCGCGGTCCTGCTAAGCGCCGGTAAGTTAGACGAGGCGGCAGAGAGCCTGCTCAAGCTCCTCGATTTCGCGACCACCCCCAAGGGGAAGTCAGAAGTCTACCGAAAGGTGGCGAACATCTATCTTACGGCGAAGAAGCCGGACGACGCGGAAAAGTACTTCCTTGAGGCGCTGAAGGTCGATCCCACCGACACCGACTCGCTCCAGTGGCTGGGAGAAATTGCCTCCACCCGGGGCGGCGCACGAGCCGCCCAGCTGCGCGCAAACCCCGTTTTCCTGGAAAAGGCGGTCGCCTATTACGACCAGGCCATCGCGATCGACCCGGCGGCACCCTTCCCTTACGTCAATAAGCGCATCGCGCTATTCAAATATTACGGCCACGAGATGCGGTTGAAGCAGGAGGCGGAGCAAGATCTTCAGGCCGCCCGTGGAAACCGCGCCAAGACTCAAGAAGCCAAGGCTCAAATAGCGCAGCACGATGCGAAGGCTGCCGATCTCAAGCGCCAGATTGACGAGCTCGCTGTCAAGATCACCGAGCTTCAAAAGGCCAAGAAAGAGAAAGACAAAGACAAAGAGCCGGCAGCCGCGGTCAAGACCAACTGAAGGGCACAAACGGCGTTACTTCGAGGCTGGCCGCCGAGCGATCATCGCCGACCAGCGTACGAGCAGTACCTGTTCCCCGCGCTGGTTGAATGCCTCGCCCAAGAGAGTGATTAGACCGCGCTCGGGATGCTTCGTGGAGGGACGCGTTCCCAGCACGGCGAGGCGCCCTCGAAGGCGATCCTCCGGCCGCACCGGCTTTAGCCAGCGCAGCTCGTCGACGCCGCCCGAGCCTAGGCTGGCCACTTCGAGAATGAAGTTGCGCACCAGCATCCCCATGAAGAACGCGCAGGTGTGCCAGCCGCTGGCAATCAGTCCGCCGTAAATCGATCGCTTCGCCGCCTCCGGGTCCACGTGGAATGGCTGTGCGTCGAAGCGCCGGGCGAAATCTATCATCTCCCTTTCGTGAATCGTTTCCTCGCCCAGCTCGTAAACCTGCCCCTCGCGGAAGTCTTCCCAATATCGCATCGGCCTAACATGCTCCGTTGCGGCATTCGCGCGCCACTGGTTTTGACGACGGCATTGCGCGACGTCGTCGAATGGGTCAAGACACGCGCTCGCCCCTCCGTATCTGGCTGCCGAGGAGAACCATTGAAGACCAGCCACCCTGTCGTCGCTTCGTGCCTTGCCGCACTCACGGCTTTCTCCTGCGCCCGAGAGGCGAAGCCGGGCTCGAATGCCATCGCTTCGACGGGTATTGATCTCGCGGGGATGGACAGATCGACCGCGCCAGGTACCGACTTCTTCCTCTTCGCCAACGGGGCGTGGATCCAAAGCACCGAGATTCCAGCAGACCGTAGCACTTGGGGAGTCAATGCGGTGCTCAGCGAGCTGACCGCGCGCCGCACCGCAGATCTCGTCGCCGAGGCAGCGGCGACGGAATCGCCCGCCGGCTCGGACGCGAGAAAGATCGGAGACTACTACGCGAGCTTCATGGACGAGGCGGCCATCGAAGCCAAGGGGCTCGAGCCACTTCGACCTACGCTAGAGCGCATCAGTGCCATTTCCGATGCCAAGGGGCTCGCTCGCGTGCTGGGCGGGACATTGCGCGCCGACGTCGACGTGCTCAATAACACCAACCTATACACCGACAACCTGTTCGGGCTCTGGGTCGCCCAGGATCTCGACCAGCCGCACCGCTATTCCGCCTTCCTTTTGCAGGGCGGTCTAGGGATGCCGGACCGCGACTTCTACCTAGACCCGTCGCCGCGGATGGCGTCGATCCGCTCCAAGTACCAGTCGCACATCGCGAGCATGCTTCGCCTCATTGGGATTGCCGACGCGGAGGCCAAGGCGGCGCGGATCTTCGACCTGGAGCGAAGGATTGCCGAGGTCCACGCCAGCCGCGTCGATTCCGAGGACGTGCTCAAAGGGAATAACCACTGGTCTCGACCAGCGTTCGACGCGAAGGCGCCTGGCCTCGATTGGCAGGCCTACTTCGCCGCCGCCGGCCTGGAGAAGCAAACCGACTTCGTGGTTTGGCAGCCAGCCGCAGTCACCGGCATTTCCGCGCTGGTTCGCAGTCAGCCGCTCGCCACCTGGAAGGATTACCTGACTTTCCATGCCGTCGAGCACGTGGCCGGCTTCCTTCCCCGGGCCTTTGTTGACGAGCGGTTCAATTTCTACGGCAAGGTGCTCAACGGCACGCCGAAGCTGCGCGACCGCTGGAAGCGGGCAGTGGACGCCACCGATGCCGCGCTCGGCGAGGTGGTGGGCAAGCTATACGTCGCGCGCTACTTCCCGCCCGCGGCCAAGGCGCGGGTAGAGGAGATGGTTCGAAACGAGATCGCCGCCTTCCGGGGCCGCATCGACCGCCTGTCCTGGATGACTCCCCAGACGAAGGAAAAAGCCAAGGCAAAGCTGGCCGTTCTCAAAGTCGGCGTCGGCTATCCGGACAAGTGGCGCGACTACTCCGCGCTGGAAGTGGTGCGGGGAGATGCTTTCGGCAACTTCCAGCGGGCCTCGCTTTTCGACTACCACCGCGAGCTGCGCAAATTGGGCCAGTCGGTCGACCGAGCCGAGTGGGTGATGGATCCCCAGCTAGTCAACGCGGTGAACCTGCCAGCGATGAATGCGCTGAATTTCCCCGCCGCCATCCTCCAGCCGCCCCACTTCGATCCGGCGCGGCCGCTCGCGATGGATTACGGCGCGGTGGGAGCGGTGATCGGCCACGAGATCAGCCACAGCTTCGACGATCAGGGAGCACTGTTCGACAAGGATGGCCGGTTGAACAACTGGTGGACTCAGGAGGACCTGGCGCACTTTCAGGACGCGGCGGCGAAGCTTGCCAAGCAGTACGACGCTTACCGTCCCCTTCCGGACGTCGCGATCAACGGTAAGCTGACGGTCAGCGAGAACATCGCCGACCTGGCTGGGCTCGCCGCGGCGTACGACGCTTATCGGCTCTCGCTCGGGGGCAAGGAGGCGCCGATCGTCGACGGGCTGAGCGGGGATCAGCAATTCTTCCTCAGCTTCGCCCAGGCCTGGCGTGAGAAAATCCGCGAGCCCGCGCTGCGCCAGCGTCTGGTGGTCGACCCCCACGCACCGCCCCACTACCGCACCCTGACCGTGCGTAACATCGACGCCTGGTACGAGGCCTTCGGGGTGAAACCGGGTGAGGCGCTCTACCTCGCGCCAGCCGACCGCGTCCGTGTCTGGTAGCGCCGGTTTCAACGGATGGGCCGGTTGCACCCAAGAAGTAATTGCCGCCTTACGGCCAGGGCGGCCGCTCCCACGGCTGGAGCTGCCGGGGTATCGGCGTCTCCCCGTCGTGCGACTGCATTCGGCTGAGAATGTCGGCCAGGGCCATCACCGCCTTTTCGATGTGCGGTCCCTTGTTGAGCATCACGCACTCGGCACGCTCGCTCATCGCGGCGTCGGTGATTTCCGCGCGGGTGGGCACCCCCTGCTTGGCCAAATTCTCCAGAACTTGCGTCGCCCAGATGACCGGCATGTGAGCCGCTTCGCAGAGACAGAGGATCTCTTCCTGCACCTCGGCGAGCCGCTCGTAGCCGCATTCCACCGCCAGATCGCCTCGCGCAATCATCACCCCGGCGGCTTCGCTGCGCATCGCGGCCCAAAGAAGCGCCGGCAAGTTTTCGAACGCGCGCCGCGTCTCGATTTTGAGCACAATTCCCATCTGCGGCTTTCCCAGCCGGGACAAGTGCTCTTGCAGCTGAAACACGTCGTCGGGGCGCTGGACGAAGGAGAAGCCAACGATGTCGGCGTGCTGAGCGATGAAGCTGAGGTCCCTAAAATCCTTGGCGCTCAAGGCGGGCAGCCGCAGACGCGAGTCGGGGAAATTGACGCCGCGGTCACCGCGCAGTTTGGCTCCCCCGAGGGGAGTCCGCACGACGTCGAGCACGGCCCCTTCGGAATCGACGCGCCGAATGACGCACTCGATCTTCCCGTCATCGAGGAGGGCCCGCTGTCCAGCGCGGAGCTGGCATAACGCTTCGCCCAGCGTGCAACCGATTGCCGCCGGCTGGAGGAGCCGCCCGGAGCAGTCTCGAATCGGGCCGCGGCCGGGCTTGAGGCTCTTGGTGAGTCGGAGCGTATCTCCTACCTCGAGGAGAATGGGCTCCTCCGCCGCGGGAAGGCCGCGAATCTGGGCTTTGTTGCCACTTCTCTTGGCGCGCAGCGCGGTCCCGTCCGTCACGTAGGTGGTCGAGTGGCCCTCCGCGAGCCACACCGGCCCGCGCTTGGCCCAGACGATGAGACGCCGGGGAACGCCGCGGGCATCCTTGAGCTTGAGCTCCTCGCGTGGCCGTAGCTCCTCGAGAAACTCGGCCGGCAACTGCAGCACCGCGTCCGCGCTTGAGTCGTCGGGAAGCGGGGCATCGGGTGGAACGAGGGCAATGATTGCCGGCCGAACCAGTTGGCCCAGTCGATTTCTCACCGGCCTCCACTTGAGCATCGGAGGGCCCGGCTCGAGGGGACCGGTCCGGGGCTTGGGGCCGCTTACGTCCATCAGGATTTTGCAGCTTTGGCCCAATTCCTTTTCCGCCGTCCGCAGCTGCCGCACCAGAGCGAGCCACTGTTCTGGCCCGTTGTGCGCGCAATTGATCCGCATGCAGCTCATCCCGCTTTGGAGCAGGCGTCTGATGAGGCCACCTTCTGCCTCGTCGGCATAGACGGTCACCATGATGCGGGCTCGGCGATCTTGCGGCGGCGGACCGAGCAACCGCGCGGTGGCATCCGCCAAAAGCTCGAGACCTTGCGCATAACTGGGCGCAGGACCGCGCAGCGCCGGCGGGATTCGGCCCACCGATCGGTGGAGCACACTACGGACCGCATGAAGGCTTGCCGCCACATGCGCCTCCGCCATGCCGAAGGACGCCAGCCCGTGCTCGCCGAGCTGCGATTGACGCGGGAGGGTCTCGCAACGCCTGAGCACGAGGTAGTGGAGCAGGTTGCATCCGCTCAGCCGATGGCTGGGGTGGAGGACCTCGAGCTTCTCGGGAGCTTCGGGTGCGGCGCGGGCCAGCTCATCGGCCAGATGGTCCAGCTGCTCCAACAATTTGCTCGCGACCCGGCCCGCCTCCTCCGCTCCGCTGCCCTCATCGAGGATTCGCCGCGCCCTCATCGGGACGGCAATCGCCGCGTCCGCGTCTTCCGCCGTCTCGACTGCCAGTGGAGATTGCACCAGCCGCGGCAACCGGACGGCATGCTGCTCTTTCGCCGCAGCGGGAGCGGGCAGCGCATCGATTTGCTCGAGGAATGCACGAGAACCAACCGCCGAGCTGGCTTGCGGGCTCGCCAGCGCTCGCAGGATTTTCACGTGCTCGAAGATCGAGCCCTCTGCAGATTCGTCCATGATGCGGTGTCCTCTCGATGCATCGGAATCGGCTCGGCCTTCCATTGCTCGACGTATCGCGTGCGCCTGCGGGGGACGCAAGAAAACGCCCACTGTTGAGTGGGGCGCAAAAACAACTTGACAGCACCCTTGCAACTCGATTCAGGCGATGCGAGGAGCACTCGCGTTCCTCGACTCATCGCTCGCCTCGCGCCGTGGATAACCATCGCTGGATTTGGCGCAGCGTGCGTGCGAACGATCGAAATTCCTTTCCCCAGATCCGAGGGCAAGGCGAGCTGGCATCTGAAGGCGATGCTGTACAGGCCCGAGGGCCACGGCCCCTACCCGCTCGCCGTTATCAACCACGGCTCGGCCCTCACAGTAGAGGACCGCCGCAGGCCAACCAATGCTTTCGTTGAGCAGAGCCGCTGGTTTGTGGACCGGGGCTTCGTCGTGGTGGTGCCCAGCCGTCGAGGGTATGGGGGCTCGGATGGCTCGTACGCGGAGGGTTTTGGTCCCTGTGAAGACGCCAACTACCGACTGGCTGGCCTCGAGACAGCGCGGGATATCTGGGCGGTCATCGACTTCATGTCCAAGCAACCTTTCGTCGATGGCCGCCGAGTCATCGTCGTCGGGCACTCGGCCGGTGGGTTCGGCTCCCTCGCCCTAGCGAGTCTCAATCCACCGGGCGTAGTGGGAGTGATCAACTTCGCCGGCGGTCGAGGCTCGATCGGGTCGGACAGAGTCTGCGCCCCTTCGCACGAGCGCGCGGCATTCTCCGAGTTCGGCCGGAGCGCGAAGATCCCCTCGCTGTGGCTGTATTCGACAAACGATGGTTATTTCAGCCCAAGCTTGGCCCGTGCTTGGTACGAGGAATACATCGCCGCCGGAGGACAAGCGCAATTTGTCGAGCTCCCTCCGACCGGAGCTGCTGGGCACCAGGTGTTCGCCGACACCGAATCTGTCGAGCTCTCTCCGGGAGGATCCGGGCACCAGCTGTTCGCCGAACCGGGCTCCATGTCACTCTGGACGGCTGACGTTGGGAGGTTTTTGTCCGAGCTCGGCTTCGCCGCGAATTAGCTTGATAACAGCAATCTCGGCATGTAAGGCGGCGGCGTGCTCAAGCTTTATTACATTCCGAAAACCCGCTCGAGCCGGGCGCGCTGGATGCTGGAGGAGCTGGGCGTTCCATACGAGCTGGTGCGCATGACCTTCGAGGACGCCAGGACCCCAGAGTATCGGCGCATCCACCCGCTGGGCGCGGTTCCTGCCTTGAGCGATGATGAGAGCACGGTAATTGAGTCCGCGGCGATCATCGCTTACCTCGCGGACCGCTTCCCCGAACGAGGCTTCGCCCCGCCGATCTCATCGCCTCAGCGTGGTGCGTATTACCAGTGGATCATCTATTCGATGGCGACGCTCGAGCCATGCATCATCGCCTTCGTGGCCCACACCTCAAAGCGGCCCGAGCGTGACCGGCTGCCGATCGTCGCCGAAGACAGTCGCGCCGAGTTTCTCAGGGCCGCGCAGCCGGTGGACGCGGTAATTCGCAACCGCACTTTTCTGCTGGGTGACCAGATCAGCGCCGCCGACATCGTGCTTGGCAGCGTGGTGAGCTGGGCG
>Ga0126378_10004895_pt1 | contig 10326 bp, 5 predicted proteins | sample PanSoiMetPlot_23_FD_92587 | JGI IMG/M metagenome (GOLD analysis project Ga0126378, IMG submission 92587) | Tropical forest soil microbial communities from Panama - MetaG Plot_23 | ecosystem: Environmental > Terrestrial > Soil > Tropical forest > Bulk soil | place: Panama | collected 2016-02-17
CCAACCATTGACTTTTGGCCGTTGTCCATCGACGTACGCGTCGGTGTTGCTGCTCCAGCCCTGGCCGAGCCGCTGACGCATCACTGTCGTGGATTTCACTCCGGGGACCGTGCGCAACCGCGTGAGCAACGCCTGGTAAAAGCGCTCGGCCTCGGCATCGTTATGTATCTCCTGCTGTGGAGTCAGCCCGAAGACCAGCAATCCCCCCGCTCGCATTCCCAAATTGAGATTTTCGAGATTCCGCAAGGTCTGTACTAGTAGCCCGGCGCCAACTAGAAGCACCAGGCACATCGACATCTGCAGTGCGACTACCTGTTGTCCGCCGCGGTTGCCGGAACGGTTTTGGTAGGCGGTCGCGTTCGAAGTCTTCAGCGCCAGGCCGATGGGTACGCGGACGGCGCTGCGCAACGGAGCCAGTCCAAACACCAACACTACTAGCACCGACACTGTAAGAGTAAAGGTCAGCACGCTCGTGGTAGGCGCCAGGCTGCGATCCAGCAGCGACCAGCGCGCCAGAGCCTTCGTCGCCCAGATCGCGAAGAGCCATCCTAACGCCGCGCCGCTCGCCACCAGCAGGGTGCTCTCAGCCACCAACTGCACGAAGATCCGCATTTGGCTTCCGCCCAAGGCGATGCGTAAGCTGAACTCGCGCTGGCGCGTCGCATTGCGCGCCACTAGCAGCATGGCGACGTTCCCTAAGGCGATCGCCAGAACCAGTGCCACCATTCCCATCAGCACACGCAACGGCTGTTCAAATGCGCTGCGCATGCCTTCCATACCGTAGGTATCGGTAAACTTCAGGACCGGCGGCTTGTCGTGTCGGGCGATGTCTTCGGCGCTCAATCCGTCAATGGCGGCAGGCTGGAAAATCGGCGTAAGATAGGCGAGCGCCTGCTTCGATATGATTCCGGGCTGCAGCCTGCCAATCGTCAGCAGGAACCACCACTTCGATCCGTAAAGATTCGTTTGATTGTTATACGCGGTTCGTCCTCGCGAAACACCCCAAGGCTTGATGTCCTCGCTGATCTGAAATGGAACCCACACATCCGTCGAGCTGCCGCGATCCAGCCCCACGAAGTTCGGTGCTGCAACGCCGACGATGGCAAACGGCACCCCCTTGATGAAAAGCGTTTGGCCGACGACAGCAGGATCTCGGGCGAAGCGCCGTGTCCAGTAGTCATAGCTCAGGATCGCGACCTGTGTGTGTTTCTGCTCGTCTTCCAGATTGAACGTGCGTCCGCACACGGACGGCACTCCCAATCCGGAAAAGAAGTTGCCGCTCACCATGTCAGCCTTGATCTCCTCGGGCTCGGTTCCAAAACGAGCCGGGACCCCTCCGGTAGTCGAAAGCGGGACCCAGGCCATCAGATCGGCAAAGACGCGCTTCTCCGGTCGGAGCGCCTCATAGACCTGCATGCGCATCGAGGTGTCGCCGTATCCGGTTTGCCCACCAGGAAAATCGGATGTGTGCAGGTAGACCAACTCTTGCGGATTACGTACCGGCAACGAGCGCAACAAGACCGCGTCCATCACGCTGAATACGGCCGTGTTCGCCCCAATTCCAAGCGCAAGTGTTACTGTAACGACAGCAGTGAAGCCCGGAGTCTTCCGCAATTGCCGTACCGAATAGCGCAACGCCTGCAAAACCTCTTCGATGAAACTCGACATCTAGGACACCTCGTTATTGAAGTCTGAGAGGCTGCGAGCCGGGTCTAGCTATAGCTGAGGGTTTAGACGTGGGATGAAGTGGGTTGTAATCAGCCCGCGTCGCTTGCCGATAGGGCGTTGTATAACCAGGCAACCTGTCAGCGTTTAATCGGAGGATTGTCGGCTTCCGGAGACTGACCGCCTTCCCGTGGCCCAGGGCACTCTCCGAGCCGCCCGTCACTCGCGCAGTTGACCTCCGATCAGAGCCGGCGGTATCGTCGGTCTTGGCGTTCAGGGCGCCGCCCGTCCGCGGAAAGGACCGAGTCCACCTGACTGAAAATTACAACTGGTTCTCACGAACCTCCTTTTTGCCCGACGCAAGCGGACCGTCGATCTAGTCTCAAAGGAGGTTTGCATGTCTGAACGCCGCCTACCGGTCCGCCCCAATCTCACTCAATTGAAGAATCAGGCAAAGGATTTGCTTCTGCAGTTCCGAAGAGAAGATCCAGCTGCCATCGAAGAATTCCGGAAACATCATCCTGAAAAGATTTCTTCAGCCGAAGCCAAGCTCGCCGACGCTCAGCTGGTCCTAGCGCGCAGTTACGAAGCGTCGGGCTGGACGCGTCTAGTGCTCGCCTGCAAATTAATCGATGGGATCTGGCGGGACGATCTCGACACTGTCCGCTCGATCATAGAGAAGAATCCTAAACTCCTGCACGAAAACGCTGGCATTCGCAACAGCAACTGGGGTCCGCCGATGTCCTACGCTGCGAATCTCGGACGCAATGCGATCATTCGTATGCTCTACGACCACGGAGCACGCGACCTGGAGCATGCCATCGGCCGCGCAACACTTCAGGGAAAAATCGAAACCGCGCGTATGTTGTATGCGATGCGCGGTGCGCTTCCGATCCCGCAAGGAGCTCTCGCCGGTCCCGCTTACACGCTGAGCTCAACGGGCACGGCGTTTCTGTTTGAACATGGCGCGAAGGCCATCAACGAAAACGGCGCGACGATTGCACCGGTCGACGTGGTCATTTGCAGCGACAGCCGCAAGCCGGCCGAAAAGCACCGAATCCTTGAAATGTACGTGCAGCAGGGCGCCCAACTCCCCGACACCCCGGTGATGGCGTTGCACAGAGGCCGCATCGACCTTCTCGAAGATCATCTGCGGCGCGACCCGAGACTTTTCGAGCGCACCTTTTCTCACCAGGAGGTCTTCCCGCCGGAACTCGGCTGTTCTGAGTACGTCGATACGCAAGGCACGCCGCTCGACGGGACCACTCTCCTTCACATGTGCGTCGATTGGGATGAATTCGAGATCGCGAAATGGCTCGTCGAAAAGGGCGCCGACGTCAACGCGAAATCGGCTGTCGATCAGAACGGCTTCGGAGGATACACACCTCTGTTCGGCGCGGTGGTTTGCTACGCGAATTTCTGGGGCAACTATCGGGGCGAAGCACCCGATACCCGCTTCGTGAAGCTACTGCTCGATTACGGGGCGGATGTTAACGTCCGCGCGTCAATCCGACGGATGTTTGAAGAAGACGGCAAGAAGATCTGGAGGGAATTCCGTGACCTGACGCCGCGGTCTTGGGGCGACGCGTATCCCGCCAAAATCCTCGTCAGTCAGCCTGCGATTCGGATGATTGCCGAACGAGGGGGGCGGTCATAACAGCCATCCACAGGCTCCAAACCGTTTCGAGTGGTTGCTCGGCAATCCGGAGACTGACGGCCTTCTCGTGGGCCGGGTCACTCTCCGAGTGGCCCGTCATCCGTCCCGAATCCGCCGGAGGTGCCTAGGAACTTCTCGTAGTGGGTGCCCGGCATGATTTGACTGGTCGGTTACGACGATCGGACTGGATAAGGTTCTCTAGAGATCACAGAGAGATCATGAGATCCTGAGTTGAAATCATGTTCTGCTCAGAGCCAAAACGTAATCATTGTGTCTGGTTCATCGCGACAGCTCATCGAGCAGGTACTCGACATCTTTCGTGGTTGAGATCCCTTTACTCACGTCCATGCACGAAAGAAGGGTCAATGGCTTGTGAACCGATGCTGCCGCGTAGATCTTGTGGTGCCCATCCAGCAGATAGTGGGCCAAACACCAGTGTTCATTGATTTTGGGGTTACCCTCCCAAGTAGCGGGTTGTTTAATGTCCAGAACCGATATGGCGAGAGCCGTCGGGCATTCTCCAGCAAGAAATCTGTTTCGATAAATCTCCACGGTCTCTTTAACAAGCCAATTCCCCGGATACATCGGAATACAGAATTCGAACAGCTGGCTACGCCTTACGTCGGGGGCCGTGAGCTTTTTTCGCAGCGGCAAGTTTTCACCCAGGAATCGAGAGTCCGCCCGGTAGTACTCGGTCCGGGGGCTGTGCGGGATTCCCCAGAACGGGTCTATTCCCCAGAGTTCGACCTGTTCATGGGAGAAATAGTCTGTTTCTGCCCCGGGCTTTGTCAGTTCGGGCGTGCACGTCAACAGCGAAACTCGATAGGTTCCGCTGGGGAGAATGGAGGCCGCAGCGTGTGTGAGTTCCGCATCCAACCTCTGTAGTCCTCTCCGCAAGTGACTCGACAATTCTTTGGCAGAGACTTTCTGGTTTGCGCCCTCTTGCCTCGTAAAGAAAAATTCGCAAGTGTCGCATATATTTCCAATGTGGTACGCAGCCTTGCCGTCGACACAAAGGTATCTGTCCCAAACCTTCCATTGACCGCCCCCTTTGCTTTCAAACCCGAGGGTGGAGCTGGGATTGTCAACGGTGACCGAAGCACGCTCAGCTATGAGACTCATGGCATGAACAATCCTGCGCCATTATCTGTTTCCCGATCTGCAGATGCAATCCGTGCGATGTTTCTCGGGCAGGAATCAAGGTTAGGCGATAGATGCGGGGAAAACCTCTCTTCACCGACTCGTTGGTTCTCGTCGCATGGTCGACGACTCTGAGACTGAGCCCTCTGCCGGGCCTAACCTTCTCAACTGACGGGTTACCCGTGACCCTGAAACGCTCCTAAGCGGACGGAGAATTCAACAACCCGCGAATGACGCACCGGGGAGCCTTTGACTTGCCCGTTTGTGCGTCCTAACATGTTTGCCAGCAGGTGAAGCCTCCCCATGGTCGGCCAAACGCTCGGCCATTACCGGATTCGGGAAAAACTCGGCTCTGGAGGAATGGGAGAGGTTTACCGTGCCCGCGATGAGCGTCTCAAACGCGAAGTAGCAATTAAGATTCTTTCTCCGAAATCTGGCATCGCCACAGAGACGCGACATCATGTGCTGCGCGAGGCGCAATCCGCGTCTGCGCTGAACCATCCGCACATCTGCACGATCTACGAGGTTGGCGAAGCAGCCGACCAGGACTTCATCGTGATGGAGTTCGTGGAAGGCCATGCGTTGGCTGCAGTCATTTCACATGGCGGTTTTTCAGTTGGGCTCGTTCTCCGCTATGGATCACAGATCGCATCTGCGCTTGCTCATGCGCACGACCGTGGAGTCATTCATCGGGACATCAAGACCTCCAATATCTGCGTCACTCCTGCGGGGCAAATAAAGATCCTCGACTTTGGCTTAGCCAAATTCGTCCGAGCAAACGAGGTCGGGGACGAACAAGAAACCGTTTCTTCGGCCTCGGGCCCGTGGGCTAGTTCTGTTGTCGGAACGCTGCCATACATGGCCCCCGAAGTTCTGCGCGGCGCGGAAGCGGACGCGCGCAGTGATATCTGGGCCCTAGGGGTAGTGTTGTTCGAGATGGTATCTGGAAAGCGGCCTTTTCGCGGGCAGACAGCCTACGAGCTAAGCTCCGCCATTTTGCTTGAGATTCCGGCCCCGTTGCCAGCAAACACTCCGGCGGCGTTGCGACATATTATCGACCGCTGTTTGGAAAAGGAGCCGGGACAACGTTATCAACGCGCCAGTGAAGTTTGCTCTGCCCTGGAGGCGGCAGCGTCTGGCGCGGGGCTTGCGATAGGAGCCTCTAAGCCACGGGAAACGTTATTCCCCCGCCGCCTTACCTTAGTGGCGATATCAGTGCTGGGCGTTTTGATTATGGCTTCGGTCGCCCTGAGTCTTCATGGCGTGCGCGCGGCTCTATTTGGTCGAAGGCCCGCAGGCCAAATCCGTTCCCTAGCGGTGCTGCCGCTGGAGAACTTGTCCCGTGATCCCGAAGAGGAATACTTTGCCATGGGCATGACGGACGCACTCATCACAGATCTTGCCAAGGGCGGGCAGTTCAATGTGATTTCGCGAACATCAGTCATGCCATACAGGGATACAAAAAAGCCGCTTGCAATCATTTCCCAGGAACTCGGCGTTGACGCCATTGTGGAAGGCTCGGTGCTTGAATCCGGAAACCGTGTGCGCATCACTGCGCAACTGATCGAAGCCCGCAGTGACAAACACTTGTGGGCCGAGAGGTACGAAGGAGACCTTCGCGACGTTCTTTCCTTGCAAGACGAGGTGGCAACATCGATTGCAACTGCCATTCAGGGACGTGTTCAGAACAAGGCAGCTACAAAGAGGCGGGTGGACCCCGACGCATATCGTCTCTATTTGAAAGGTATGTACCACTGGGACAGAAGGACCGCAGCGGATTTTCAAAAAGCAACACAGTATTTCAATCAAGCGACCGACAAAGATCCTGCATTTGCCGAGGCGTATTCCGCTCTCTCGGGAATCTACATGATGTTGAGTGGCTACAGCCTGGCCTCCACAAGCGAGGTCTTGCCCAAAGCCAAGGCCGCCGCCGTCAAAGCTCTCGAATTGGACAACGCTCTTTCGGATGCGCACGAGACGTTGGCCACCGTCCACATGTTCGAATGGGGCTTTCCCGACGCAGAAAAGGAGTTTCGTCAAGCACTGTCGCTCGATCCGAACAACGCCGGACCACACGAGGGATACGGAATGTTCTTGGCAAGAATGGGGCGTTTCGACGAGGCCTCCGCTGAGCTAAGGAGAGCCGTGCAATTGGAGCCACTTTGGCTGGCCCATGATGTTGCGCTGGGAAACGTCTACTACTTTCAGGGACGCTACGACGAGGCCATCAAAGAGTACAATAACGTCCTCGAAATGAACTCGGAGTACTGGCTCGCGCACGGCTACCGGGCTTTTGCCTATGAGAAACAGGGAAAATTCCAGGAAGCCGAAGCGGACCTGAAGAGAGTTCTAGCGGCGTTTCCTCACACCAATGCCAAAGCCGCGCTGGGCGAACTTTATGCACTCAGCGGGAAGAAGGCCGAAGCACGGAGGATTGCTCGAGAGTTGCAAGAGAATTCCAAAAAGGAGTATGTCGCTCCCTATTGGTTAGCTACGATTTATGTAGCTTTGGGCGATAAGAAGACGGCATTCCAATTGTTGGATAAAGCCTTTGCCGAGCGTTCCAACTGGATTCTCGATTTGAAAATCGATCCTCGGTTTGCAGCATTGCGCTCGGATACGCAGTTTCAAGACCTGCTGCGTCGCGTAGGCCTTCCCCAGTCAATCGATTCTGCTCAATGACTTGGCACGTACGCACCTAAGAAAAATAGGGCTTTCTTCATTCATTCCGAATCGCAACCGGATTCCAGGCCGAATGGTCGGCAATCCGGACAATTCAGCCAGTATCTTGACTTGCCACTTCTTCGGAAAGCTGAAACCCGGTTTGGACCGTGAAATTCTCACTCGACCCACACCCGGTAGATATTCCTTCTCACCGTCGTCTTCGTAAATGCGTACTTCTCCGGACCCAGCGCCGAATTCACTCCCGGTGCCAGCACAATCCTTCTTGCGATTCCCCTTGTATCCTCCGTCTTCCTCACCCCGTCCCTCGGAAGATCTGGCAGACCGCGGTCTCTCCGCACCGGTAACAGTTCGTCCTTCAAATCCGCATTCACCCCCGCCCTTATCAGCAAGTACTTCCCGTCTGCCGTCCATTCCGGCTCGTACAACACCCAGGAGATCAGCACGTCTCGGCCTCCTTCAATCGGATATGCCACCATCGCACTGGGGTGCTCCGGATTCCCGTCCATCCTTTCTCCTAGGATCGACCACCTCCCATCCGGTGACACCGCATGCAGCGTCAGGATCGGCTCCTCCCTCAGCTTCCTTCTTCCGGACCCGTCCACTTTTCGTGTGTACAGGTAATTCTTTCCCCCCTCAAGCGCTCGATAGATCAACTCTCCGTTTGGCAAGAAAAATGGGGTATCCTCGTTCCCCTCGGAGTCCAGCTTCTTGGGCGATGTTCGATGATCCGTGGACGCGACCCACAGGTGCGCAATCTCCTTTTCGTCCCTCATTACGAAGGCCACTCGCTGCCCGTCTCTCGTTACCGTGTAGTTCTTCCCGTTTGCGCCAGGTTCCAGATTGTAGCCGGGCACCACGCGCTCGCTCTTCCCACTGTCCAATTCCGTGTTCCACAATTCCGTCTTCGCCTCTGGCCCTCCCCTTTTCAGGTAGTACAATTTCTTTCCATCCGGGCTAAACGTCCCTTCGAACGTGTCCCCCTCCGCGGATACCAGGCGTTCCCCTGTTGCATCCCGGATCCACAATGCTTCATTCGTCGTACCCACCGATGTCAGAAACGACCTCCCATCCTTTTCCATCGCGATTCCTTCTTCCTCCGTGGGGCCGCTCGTCACCTGCTCCGGCTCTCCCCCTGGAAATCTTTGCCTCCATACATGGAATCGCCCTCCCGCATTGGTGGTCAGGTATATCCACTTTCCGTCCGGCGACCAAGCGCCCGTCGTGCATGTGGCTTCCGGCGGTCCAACCAACTGCTCTTTGCCCTTTCCGTCAAACGGCACGACGCGGCACCTCGTCAGGTTCCCTTGCGCGTCCATCAACACGATCAGCACCCACTTCCCATCCGGCGACAAATACGAATGGTGCGCCATGCTGCGCTCGCCTTCCGGCAAATACACGTCTCGGCTCTGCCCCCTCCCCTCATCCGTGGTCACCACTCCCATATGCAGCCCGCTCTTGATCTCTGAAAACAGCAGCCGCTTTCCTCCTTCGATCCACGTCAAGGACGATGCGTTCCTGAGCATCAACTGTGGCGCGCCTCCCATTACCGGTACCTGCCACACATCCCACGGCTGCACAGCGCTGTACGCCACTTTCGTTCCATCCGGCGAAAACACCGGGCTCATTTTCACTTGGTTGTCCCGGGTCAACTGAACCGGCTCTCCCGTCGGCAGCAGCTTCACGTACACTTGGCCGGCTCCGAAAAACGTTTCCTCGCCTCGAATGAACGCCAGAATTCTTCCGTCCGGGGAGAGTTCCGGATAAACTGCTGAGTCCGTAAGAAACGTCAACTGCTCCCATTTCCCGCTGTTGTTCGGCTTCTCCGTCTCCCGCAGATAAAACACCGCCGCCGATGCCGTCAGCGCCGCCACTCCCAGCCCGGCAATCCACCAACCCCTTCTCCTTTTTTCTGTTCCTTTCCCGGCAATCGCCGCCGCGCTTCTTCCCGTCTCTGTGTCCCGCTTCAATCTCTGCAAATCCGTGCGAATCTCTGCCGCGCTCTGGTATCTGAGCTTTTTCTCTTTTTCGAGCGCCTTGCTGACGATCCGTTGCAGGTCATCGAGAATCCCGGGCGCCAGTTCCGCCATCTTATTTGGCTCGCGGTTTAAGATCGCGTCGTGCACAAGTGCATTTGTCTGTCGTTTGAATGGATGTTGCCCGGTGGACATTTCGTACAGCACGGCCCCGAATGAGAATAGGTCGCTTCGTCCGTCCAGCTCCTCGCCGCGGGCCTGCTCCGGTGACATGTACGCCGCCGTCCCCAGCGCCAGCCCGGGACTCGTCAACATCGCATCGGTCGTCAGCGTCGGCAGCGCGGATCCGCCTATGTTCGCGCGACCCTCCTCCTGCTTGGCCAATCCAAAGTCCAGGATCTTTGCATGTCCCCTGCTGGTGATGAAGAGGTTCGCCGGTTTGATGTCCCGGTGCACGATTCCTTTGGCGTGTGCCGCATCCAGCGCGTCCGCGATTTCTATTCCCCACTTCAGTACTTCATCCTGCGCAATCCGCCGCTCTTCGATCTCCGCCCGCAATGTCTGCCCCTCCAAGCACTCCATCGCGATGAATCCGCGCCCACCCTCCTCGCCGATGTCGTACACCGTGCAAATGTTGGGATGATTTAGACCGGAAGCCGTCTTCGCTTCCCTCTTGAACCGCTCCAGTGCATTTTTGTCGTGCGCCAGCTCTTCTGGCAGGAATTTCAGCGCCACCGCTCGTTCGAGCCGCGTGTCCTCGGCGCGATACACCACGCCCATCCCTCCTCCGCCGAGACGTTTCACGATTCGGTAATGCGAGATTGTTCTGCCGATTAGCCCGTCTTTCTCGCTCATTTCGTGTCCATCTTAGGTCGCCCAACGTCTCCACCCAGGCGGGAATCTGTAGCCCGATAGACTTCGCCCATGCCCGCGCCGATCTTTTCCGTGGTACGTGCCAGTCGTGTTCGGGGCGGTCAGAGCTCGCTTGTGTCCGTCTGATTGCTGATTTGGAGATCCCAGCCGTCAGGATCGCGAACGTGAAAGCTCTGGAACCTACCGTTCATGTCGGGCCGCGGGGCCAAGCCGCGTTCTTCGAGTTCGGCCTTCACTTTGGCAGTGTCCCAGGGCTTGACACCCCAAGAGATGTGGTCGATCAAACCCGTTATAGCTGGCCGATTCGTGTCCCCCGCCGCGCCCGCGTATTCG
>Ga0126378_10004896_pt1 | contig 10326 bp, 9 predicted proteins | sample PanSoiMetPlot_23_FD_92587 | JGI IMG/M metagenome (GOLD analysis project Ga0126378, IMG submission 92587) | Tropical forest soil microbial communities from Panama - MetaG Plot_23 | ecosystem: Environmental > Terrestrial > Soil > Tropical forest > Bulk soil | place: Panama | collected 2016-02-17
GGCGACCTGGACTTACCTCGCAGGACCAACATGGGGCAGATCTGGCCGGCCTGGAGGATCTTCAGTGTGCTGACCGATCACGATGCGATGCACTGCGGCGCCATCGGTCACCTGCGGGATCTCTACCACTGGACCCACTCAGCACGGCAGGGGTGACCGCACGCGGAAGGCGCCGTGCCCTCCGCGTGCGAGTCAGACCGGTCACTGGAACTCGATCTGATTGCCATCGGGATCAACCACCACGAACGTCCGCTCGCCCCAACTGCGCTGCCGCGGCTGCCCATTCGGCTCGATTCCGCGCTTGCGCAGGCCTGCATAAGCCTCATCGAGGTCGGCCACGGCGAACTCGATGTGAAAGCCGCGCTCGCGCGCACGAAGCAGCCCGAGCCAGCCGTCGCCGATGCGAAACAGGGTGAATTCACCCGGCCTATGGTCCTCCAGCTCGACACCGGGGATACGCGCGTAGAAGTCGCGCGTCCGCTCCACGTCCTTCACGTGAAGTGTCAGACCTTCGAATGACACGCTGCCCCTCTCCAAACTAAAGACCTCCGCTCACCCGGACAGCGGCGCCCGTCGTGCTTCCGTTGGCCGCTGAAGCCATGAAGACCACCACCCGCGCGACCTCCTCTTCGGTTGCCAGGCGCCCGATAGGGGTCATCGACGCCCACTGCTCGAGAACCGCCACCGGCACCAGACGCCGGATGCGCTCCGTGGGGATGAAGCCGGGCATGACCACGTTGACGAGAATGCCGTCGCCCCCAAGCCCACGAGCCAGACTGCGCGCAAACCCATGCAGCGCGGCCTTGCCCGCCGCATATGCCTCCAGGCCAGGCTGACCGTCCTCAGCTGCACCCGACGAGATGAGCACGATCCTGCCCCAGCCGCCTGCCTTCATGTGGGGCAGCACCGCCTGAACAGTGCATGCAGTGCCCTCCGCGTTCACACCCAGCTGCTCCTGCCACATCTCGGGTGATGAGGGATCTCCCCCCGGCCGGTCCGGCCACTCGGGGTGCACCCAGGCGCTCGTGACCAGGATGTCGAGACGGCCCCAGGTGCGGACGATGGTGTCGACGGCGGCGCGAATGCTGTCCGGGTTCCGCAGGTCGTGGGGCACGACGAGAGCCGAGCCTCCGGCTCGTTCGCAGTCCGCGGCGAGCCGCTCAGCTGCATCCCGCCGAGAGTGATAGCCGGCGGCGACACGGGCGCCTTCGGCCGCCAGTGCGCGGGCGATGGCGGCGCCGATCCCGCCGGACGCACCGGTGGTCAGAGCGACCCTGCCTTGAAGTCCGAGGTCCATGGCGATGTCCTCCTGGAATATAGTTATGTCGTAGCACTATATCAGAGGATATGGTGGTGCGGCACTACTATCGGCGCCCCAGGTTGCTTGCTGCCACGAGGCGGCTAAACTGGTGCCCGGTGACAGCTCAGGCCTTGACTGCTTCTGAAGACGAACAGGCCACTCGCGAGATCATCGGACTGGCCGACGGGCTGGTGGGGCGGATCTGGGTCCAGTTCCAGGCACGGGCGGCGGAATTCAACCTCTCCGTGCCGGAGGCCAAGTCGCTCCAGGTGCTGGAGCCGGAGCGGCCGCTCTCGATGCGGGAGCTTGCCGCCAGGCTCGGAGCCAACCCGTCGAACGTCACCGTGGCGGTGGGGCGCCTCGAGGCCAGGGGGCTGGTCAGCCGGCATGGCAGCGAGGACCGCCGGGTCAAGGGCGTCCTGCTCACCGACAGGGGCAGGGACCTTCGGCGGCGCCTGGAGCTGAGGCTGGCTGAAGATCACCCCGCGGTCCGCGGCCTGTCGGCGAGCCAGCGCGAGGCGCTGCGCAGGATCCTGCGCCGCCTGAACGAGCAGCCCCGCTGACACCTCCCCGTCCGGCCCGCCACAAAGGCCAGCTCTGCTGGTGCGGGAGCGGATACCCGTTCCGGAAGTGCCACCAGCCCTTCGTCAAACCGGGTCCGGGCGCTGCGCTCTACCTTGCCGCCCACCCGTTTGCCTGGGCCTTGCGTCCCGCGCCGACTGCTGACAGAAGAGACCCGCCGCCAGGTGTCAAGGGCCCGGAGTACGCGTACACGGGCGTGCCGGACTCGCGCCCGGTGCCGGCTGTCCGGACCCAGGATGAGATCGCACGCCTGCGCCAGGCATGTCGGCATGCGGCTGAGGTGCTGACCTACCTGGCAGGGCTGGTCCGCCCCGGCATCACGACCGATGAGCTCGATTCGGCCGCGTATGACGAGTGTGCCCGCCGTCGTGTCTACCCCAGCACCCTCAACTACCACGGCTACGAAAAGTCGATCTGCACATCCGTGAACGAGGTGATTTGCCATGGGATCCCTGACTCCCGGCGCCTCAAATCGGGCGACATCATCAACGTCGACGTGACCGTGTACTCGGACGGTGCGCACGGCGATTGCTCAGCCACGCTGTATGTCGGCAATGTGAATCCAGTGGCTCGCCGGCTGGTTCGCGGCGCGCTGAGGTGCCTTCAGGCAGGCATCCGCGCGGTGCGCCCGGGCCGGCCGCTTTCCGACATCGGGAGGGCCATAGAAGGCCTCGCCACCCGGCTCGGATACTCGGTGGTCAGGCAGTTCGTGGGTCACGGCATCGGGCCCCGCTTCCAGACCGGCCTCCAGGTGCTGCACCACTACAACCCGCATGATCGGCTCGTCATGGAGCCGGGGATGGTCTTCACGGTTGAGCCCATGATCAACGCCGGGACCTTCCGGGCCGTCCTGTGGCATGACGGATGGACGGCCGTGACCGCAGACCTCGCCCGCTCAGCCCAGTTCGAGCACACGGTGCTCGTCACCGATCGGGGCGCCGAGGTCCTGACTGCAAACGAGCTGGCCCCGGTCTAGCAGCTCGACCACAATCAGCCGGCTACGGTCGCCGACAAATCCGCTATGCGACTGCCGCCGCATCGAGCGCGGCCCCGCGGGTGTACCGAATCGTCCAGAGCATCAGCAGCCCGAGCACCGCGTAGCCGATGATCGGCTCCACAAGCAGCACGACGCCGATTGGCAGAGTGACCGCAACCAGAAGTCGCACGCCGGCCTCGAGCACATAGCCGATCCCCCAGGTGGCGGTCACGACGCGCTGAACGTGGCGAAACCGCAGGTGCTGCCAGAGGCTGTCATAGTAGGCCGCACGCGTGGGCTCATTGCCAGTGGCAACCTGACGGCCCAGATAGAACATCAGCGGGCGCCGGTAGAGGAGCGAGGCCAGGCAGAGCAGGCCGAAGACCGAGGTGCCGAACGAGACGCGCACCAGGTAGAAGCGAGGACCGAAGTTCATCGAGCCGGCGATGCCGACCGCGATCAGGACCAGCGAGATCACGCCTATGGCGTCGGCCCGGCGGTTGTGCACAAAGCCCACGAGCAAGCCCGCGATGGGAAAGACCGACGTCAGCGCCAGCGCTCGAACCACAGGTACGCCCCGGGCGCTGAGGACCTGGTAGGCAACGAACGGCGCCGCACCGTTTAGCAGCAGACTTCCGCCAAGGTTCTGGCCGATCAGCCGGAAGGATGGGACGATTTCGAGCGGGGACCGGGCCTGGCCCCCCTCGGGCACGACGGTCATCAGTTCGCCAGCTTGATCGGCGCCCGGCTGAACAGGTACTCCGGGATCGCCGCCATCGGCGGCCTCTCCCAGTCGCCGATCTCGCGGACTTCGAGGAAGAAGCGATCACTGTGATAGTGGACAAGCTTCATCGACCGGTTGATCTCCTCCAGAAGGTGGATCCGGTGCCGGTCGCCAAGCCGCTTGATCGCCACCTGCATGATCGCGAACGCCATCTTTGAGAGGTCGAGGAGCGCGTGGTTGCGGTGGATCCGCATTCCGAGGTCGGTCTGGGCGATGCAGTTCAAACCGAAGTTCTCGACTATGTCGATAAGGTGGCCAGTCTCTACACCGTACCCGGTGAAGAAGGGCAGTCGCTCGAGCAGCTCACGCCGGCCCGCGTACTCACCAGCCAGCGGCTGTACCAGGCCCGACAGCACCGGATAGAAGAGGTTGATGAGAGGGCGTGCCGCGAGCTCGGTAACCCTTCCACCACCAGTGGCCTGGAGCTCGCCGCCGAAGTTCAGCGGCCGCCTGTAGAAACCTTTGACATAGCTGATTCTGGAGTCGGTAAGCAAGGGGCCGACGGTGCCGTACACGAACTGTGGGTGGATATTGGAGATGTCGGTATCGCACCAGACGACGATGTCCCCCTTGAGCACGTGGAGGCTCTTCCACAAAGCTTCGCCCTTGCCCTTGAACGAGCCGTGGCCCGGCAGAACTTCTGAGTGCTGCACCACGGGAACGCCTAACGAGCGCGCGATCTCGACTGTGCGGTCCGTTGAGGCGCTGTCGATCACGACGACCTCGTCTAGGAGCGGCGTCTGTTCCATCAGGGCGCCCTTCAAGATGGAGATGACATCCCCGATGGTGGCCTCCTCGTTGAGGGTCGGCAGGCCTAGGCTTATGGTCAGACCTTGACGCCGCTTGAGCCCGACGAGGCGGCCGACGTCGCGGAACTCGCGAGAGTGAAAAGTGTTCTCGGCGAACCACTTGTCCACCACGGTCGAGACGTCGGCGCCGCTGACCATGATCGGGGGCGCCGGCTCGTCGACGAAGATCGGTGGGATTGCTCGGGAGCTCTTGGCCACGATGACCGTGCCCGGCAAAGCCTCGACCGTCTTGGCCAGGCGCGAGCCCACCAGCACCGATGAGCGGCTGGCGTCGGCGTAGGCGCCGAGGACGGTCACGCCATGGTGACGCCCAGCGTCGGTAATAGCCTGGCTGGGATTCGCGGCCACCACCTCCACCGGCTCGATCCGGCGGCGCCTAACCTCCCGGAGCATCTGACGGAACTCCCTCGACTCCCGCTGCCGTTTGTCGGCAGAGTGCCGCGGGTCGTGAACGTGGAGGGCCGTCACGGGCACTCGCGGAGACCCGGCCAGCGCCGCCGCAGCCCGTAGGGCCAGCCTGGCGCTGGGGCCGCCTCGCACCGGGACCAGGACGCCGTCGGACGTGCGGACACCGCCACCCACGGGGTCCTGCCGGACCAGCAGCAGATCAGCGGGGGGGTCGGCGACCAGGTCTTCGATGTTGCGATCTGACGGCCGGTTCGAGCCCAGTCCCGGCCAGGCGAGCAAGATCAGGTCGGCCTGGTTCTCAAAGGCCGCTTCCCGTACGCCCTGGGACAGGCTGCCGGCAACGCGGACCTGCACCCCATAGCGAGCCTCAACGCGCGTCTCCAGCTCGGTGATCCGCTGCAGGAGGGAGCGATACCGGCGAGCTATGGTCACGCTCTCCGCGATCGGGCGGCCATGGGGGAGCTCGACTACGCCCAGCAGCAGGCCGCTTCCGTTCTCCCGGCGGAGGATGCCGGCAGCAACCTCCAGCAGCCCGGCCGCGGCGCGCGCACGCGTGACCGGGATCAGCACGCGAGGGTGCCGGTCAGCCACAGCTGGCCTCAATCACCCGCTCGACCTGTGCCATCACGGACGGCCAGCCGTAGCCGCGCAGCACCCGCCGCCGCAGACGCGCGGCCCTGCTGCCCAGCGCACCGCGTACGGCATCGGCGACGGCGACGGCGTCGCCGCCGGCGGGAAACGTCCACGCGTGACCGTGTGTGACCTCGCGGAGGACCGGGATGTCGGCGCAAACGAGCGGGGCCCGGCTTAGCCCGGCCTCGAGGGCGGGAAGGCCGAAGCCCTCCGACTCGCTGGGCAGCAGGACCAGGTCCGCCATGCGGTACAGCTCGGCGACGGCCCGATCATCCACGGGATGTTCGCCATTCGGTTCCCTTAGGTCACAGACGAGGATCACGAGATCATCCAGTCCCAGGCGTGACCGCTGCTCTCGGAGCTCGGCGACGTAGGCCACGTTGTCGACCGAATGTGGGCCCAGCGGCCCGCTCACCACCAGCTTGAGCTGCGGATAGTCGGCGCGCAGACCGGCGATCGCCTCGATTGCCAGCTCCAGGCGCTTGCGACGCGTGATCCGGACGGGCACCAGGATCAACGGGTCGGCGCCCTCGAACCCGGCCAGGCGCGCCAGCTCGACGACCTGGTGGCTCAGGCCCCAGAAGCCGGCAGGGCTGACGCCATTCGGCACCACAGGCACCTCGTGCTGTGGCAGCCGCATCAACCGCACGAGCTCGCGCTGCCTGACCCGCGAGATCGCGACGTATCGCACGCCACTCTGAGGCTGGCTGAGGATGGACCAGGGCCATTCCTGTCTCTGGTACGCAACGTAGCGCGGATTAAGCCAGGCCAGATCGTGCGTCCATGCCACAAGAGGTTTGCCCATATCAACAAGGGCCGCAGCCAGTGGCAGGTTGAACGGCATCGTCAGCACGTTGTGGGCGAGGACCAGGTCCCGGTCGGCCAGCAGCGGGCGCAAGCGCTCCACGAGCCGTGCGCGGAGGCCTTCGAACGCCTCGGTCGCTGCATCGCCGGCGGCCAGGCGCCCAGCCAGCTGCTCGACCGCGGGGTGACGCGAGTCGATCTCAGGCACCATCTCGGCGTTGCCACGGCCCGCGATCACGCGGACGTCGTGGCCTGCCTCCCGTAGCAGCTGTGCGTGGGCCGAGAGGACGGATTCGACGCCCCCGGTAACGGGCGCCGCCGTATAGTGCAGCAGCGCAAGGCGCCGTGGCCGCTGGACACGACTCAACGCGCTGAGACGCGGCGCATCCGGAGCGCGGGCTGCCTGCTCTGGGAAGGTAGCTCCAGCGTGAGCCCCGCAGGCTTGCGGTCCACCTGGACGCGCGCACCGTCGCCACATTCGACGGTGAAGTCAATTTCGCCATCTCCCACCCGCATGCCCTCGACCCTCAGGCGACGATAGAGCGGAGTGTCCAGCGGGTCGATCCGCAGCCGGCGCTCGAACATTTCGACCTCGATCCCAGCCAGGACCTGGAGCAGGTGGAAGAGGGCGCCTGCTCCCCAGGCCTGGGGGCTGCAGCTCACCAGGTATTCGCCCGGGCCCGCATCGAAGCGAGTGTCACGGGGGAAGCCGCAGTAGAGCTCGGGGATGCGGTGGTCGGAGAAGCGCATGCACGCTTCGATGATGGCCTCGGAGATCCGCTGCGCCTGGTCCCGGTAGCCGTACCGGCGCATGCCCGAAGCGATGATCGAGTTGTCGTGCGGCCATACCGACCCGTTGTGGTAGCTCATCGGGTTGTAGCTGACCGCCCTGGTGGACAGGGTGCGCACGCCCCAGCCCGAGAACATCTCCTCCGACATGAGCCTGGCGACGACGTGCCGTGCGCGATCGGGATCGATGATTCCCGACCACAGGCAATGGCCAGGGTTGCTGCTGATCGACTCTACCTGGCGCTTGTCTCTGTCGAGAGCCTGCGCGTAGTAGCCCACACGGGGCATCCAGTAGTGATCTTCAAACCGCCGGCGGAGCTCGTCGGCCTGGACCTGGAGCCGCTCCGCCTCGGCGAGCCGGCCGAGCTTGCGAAAAATCCGAGCCAGCCCTGTCCTGGCGTGGTATACGTAGCCCTGGACTTCGACCAGGGCGGCCGGAAGAGGCGCCGGCTCACCGTAGCTCTCGGTCAGGGAGTTGTACGAGTCCTTCCAGCCCTGGTTGCGCACCCCCACCCGCGAGTGCTGGGCGTACTCGACGAGGCCGTCCCCGTCCAGGTCGCCGTACCGGTCGATCCACTCCAGGGCGGCCATGACGTGGGGCGAGAGCTCGCTCAGGAGGTCGACGTCGGCCGTCCAGTCCAGCAGCTCGACCAGCAGAACCAGGAAGAGTGGTGTCGCGTCCACCGTGCCGTAGTACGGGGTGTGGGGGATCTGTCCCAGGTTCGCCAGTTCTCCGAAACGGATCTCGTGCAGGATTTTTCCTGGCTCCTCTTCCCGGTAGCGGTCCACCTTCGTGCCCTGGTGGCGCGCCAGGTAGCGCAGGCTTCCGACCGCGAGCTGGGGGTTGAGGGCCAGCGTCTGGATGGAAGTGATCAAGGCGTCGCGACCGAACGGCACCGCATACCAGGGAACGCCGGCAGTGGGGAAGAGACCGGTGGGCCGATCGTCGCAGAGCACGCGCAGGTCTTCCAGATTGCGCCAGGCGAGGCCCCCGTCCAGCAGCTCGTTGTCGGTCTCGAAGCGGGTGCAGGATAGGTTCCAGGCCTGGTACTGCCGCTCGAGCGCGTTCAGGGCGGCATCGAAGTGGAAATCGTCCTCCGGGCACCCGTCGCCCAACATCGGCAGGAGGTCAACCAGGAGCACGAACGTCTCCTGGGGGGCGAGCTTGACCGTCATGCAGGCTCGGTCCTGCTGCAGCCTGGGCACAGGACAGAAAACGACCTCGGTCGAGCGCCTGACGCCGTCGATGCCCCGATAACCGAACGTGAAACCTGTCTCAGTCATGGCCGATGGTTCGGGCGTCGCCATCGGCCGCTCGGGCCGGTAGCCGCGCACCTCGAAAATGTCGAGGAAGTCTGCGTCGAGGCGCATCTCGAGTTCGACCTCGACCGCGTGTCGGTTGCAGTTCTGGATGCCGATGCGCTCGTGAACTCCGTCGTGGACGAACCTGGTGCGGCGCACGCTCAGGCTCTGCTTCGGGATGTCGGCGCCACCATCGGCCGACTGCAGCGTTGGATTTACCAGCTGAAACGTGGCCACGTAAGCGCGATCCACGCCCTGGCTGAGGAGGATTGGGCGGCGGCCGTTAAGACGGAGCTCGTAGGTCGAGAGGAAGCGGGAGTCCGAACGGTACAGACCGAGGCCAGCATCGTTGCCGGCGGTTATGTCGCCCGAGAGGTCCGTGACGATGAAGACGTCGTTGTGCTTGAGGATGACACGGTCTGCCAGCACTTCTGAGATTCTAAGATCCCTACCCCCACCAGCCTCGGGAGCCGCTCCGACGCAACAATTGGCGGGTGCCACGCCCCATCGTCGCCATCATCGGTCGTCCTAACACGGGCAAGTCCACGCTCTTCAACCGCCTGGTCGGCTGGCGCAAGGCGATAGTGGACCGTCAGCCTGGGCTGACCCGCGATCGGCTTTACGGCGTGGCCGAGTGGCGGGCCCGCGAGATGACAGTGGTCGACACCGCGGGCCTGGACCTGAACCCGGACGACGTGTCCAGGGCTGCAATAGAGCGCCAGACCCGGTTGGCCATAGAAGAGGCGCACGTGATCGTCTTCCTGCTGGACGCGCGGGAGGGCGTGACGCCGGTCGATCGCGACATCGCCGAGATGCTGCGGCGCTCCCACCGCCCGGTGGTGGTCGCCGCCAACAAGGTGGACGATCCGCGCCAGGCGTATCTGCGGCACGAGGTACTCGAGCTGGGGTTTGCCGACCCGGTCGTGATGTCGGGCCATCACGGGATCGGCGTGGACGACCTCCTCGACGCCGTAGTGGCGCTGCTGCCGGCGCTGGAGGAAGTCCCCAATGGGGAGGAGGCGACTGCCCGTCTGGCGATCATGGGGCGGCAGAACGTCGGCAAGTCCTCACTCCTGAATCAGCTGCTCGGGGACGAACGGGCGCTCGTCGCCGCGACTCCGGGCACAACCCGTGACCCGGTTGATACCGAGCTGATGTTCGACGGCCTGCCGGTGGTGCTGATCGACACCGCTGGTATTCGGCGCCGCTCGGCGGCGCGTGACAGGCTTGAACAGTTCAGCCTGCTTCGCGGCATCAAGGCGATGGAGCGGGCTGATGCGGTGCTGCTGGTCCTCGACGCGTCGACCGGGGTGCTGGCACAGGACCAGCATGTGGCCAGCTACGCGCTCGAGGCGGGGAAGGGGCTGGTGCTGGTCGTCAACAAGATCGACCTGGTCGAGGGCCCGCAGCGGCAGCCATCCGGCTGGGAGAAGCGGCTGCGGGTGGAGTTCCGATTCGTGCGCCACGCACCGGTCGTGACGATCTCGGCCCTGACCGGCCAGGGAGTGGAGAGGGTGCTTCCGACTGCTCTGGAAGTGGTCGGCCAGCGGCGGACGCGTGTACCGACAAACGAACTCAACCGGCTGCTGCGGGAAGTGTTCCAGGAGCGGCCACCACCGAGCTTCAAAGGCAGGCGACTGGTGCTGCGATATGCGACTCAGGCGAGGTCGGAGACGCCGACAATCGTGATGTTCGTGAACGACGTCAGCCTGCTGCACTTCGGGTACCGCCGCTACCTCGAGAACCGCCTGCGCGAGCGGTTCGGATTTGCGGGTAACCCGCTTCGGATCGTGCTGCGGCCGGCCCACGACTAGAGGTGCGGCCGGAAACCCGGCCGAGAGATTTGGCGGTCAGGTGGTCCAGATCCAAGGAGCCGCCGAGCACCGGACTGAGCGTATTTGACATACGCGCAGGGAGGAGCGCAGAAGGCGACGCCGGA
>Ga0126378_10004897_pt1 | contig 10326 bp, 10 predicted proteins | sample PanSoiMetPlot_23_FD_92587 | JGI IMG/M metagenome (GOLD analysis project Ga0126378, IMG submission 92587) | Tropical forest soil microbial communities from Panama - MetaG Plot_23 | ecosystem: Environmental > Terrestrial > Soil > Tropical forest > Bulk soil | place: Panama | collected 2016-02-17
GATTGGGATCGCCAGGCAGCGGGCGCCTATGCGGTGAAGCGATTTGGCACTCCCGTTCCCGACCCGCTCATCAGGTCCTTAAAACGCACCAGGGTCGCACTCAAGGGTCCGCTCGAAACCCGCTCGGGCGAAGGCTATCGATCGATAAACGTCTATCTGCGCAAGGCCTTCGATCTGTACGCCAATCTGCGTCCTACCTTGAGCTTTGCCGGCGTGCAAACGCCGTTTCGCAACATCGACCTGATCGTCGTACGTGAAAACACCGAAGATCTGTATTCCGGCATCGAGCATGTCGTGGCACCTGGCGTGGTGGAAAGCATCAAAGTGATAACCGCCCGCGCCTCGCGGCGCATCGCGCGCTTCGCGTTCGAGTACGCGCGTCGGCATAGGCGCAAGTCGCTGACCGCGATCCACAAAGCCAATATCATGAAGTTGTCGGACGGGTTATTCATTCGATGCGCCCGCGCGGTCGCGAAAGACTATTCCGAAATCAAGTACCGCGAGCAAATCGTCGATGCCGCGTGCATGCGGCTGGTGACCGATCCGTCCTCGTTTGACGTTCTGCTGCTGGAGAACCTGTATGGCGATATCGTCTCCGACCTGTGCGCTGGCCTGGTAGGCGGCCTGGGTCTCGTCCCAGGCGCCAACTACGGCGACAAGGGTGCGATCTTCGAGGCGGTGCACGGTACCGCACCCGATCTGGCCGGCAAGGGCATCGCGAATCCGATTGCGGCGATTTTGTCCGGCGCGATGATGCTAGACTACCTCGGCTACTCGGCGGCGGGAGCAGCAATCCGTATCGCGACCGGCAAGGTCCTGCGGTCCGGACGGGTGCTGACCGGCGATATCGGCGGCAAAGCCACGACCGAGGAGATGACCGCCGCGGTGATTGCCGCGCTGCGCCGTAATCGATGACCCTGATTCGCGGCCAAGGTCGCACTGGCGTGATATCTCGCGTCACGCGCATTTGAACCAAGCTGCGGCTCTGCCGAGGCCATCTTTCGTCGCCGCTTTTGCTCCGCTATTTAGATAGGGTTTATTGGGTAGATTGATGAGCGGTGTGAAACGAGTTGATCGTCTCCCTCCCGGCCAGACGTTGACCGACAAGTTTCCGGTCTTAAGCTATGGTCCGACTCCGCGTTTCGATCGCGCGAAATGGGATTTCCGCGTGGTCGGACTGGTAGAACCCCAACTTCGATTCAACTACGAGCAGTTCCACGCGCTGCCGCAATCTCGCCAGGTGAGTGATTTTCACTGCGTAACGACCTGGTCGCGCCTCGACAATGCCTGGGACGGCGTCAAGGCGAATGACCTGATGAGGCTGGTAACCCTCGCGCCCCAAGTTCGATTCGTCATTGTGCATTGCGATGGCGGATACACAACCAATCTGCCGCTGGGTGAGTTCCTCGACGATGATGTGATACTTGCGCATCGGCACGATGGGCGCCAGCTGGAACCGGACCATGGCTGGCCGCTGCGGCTCGTGGTACCGAAACTCTACGCGTGGAAAAGCGCCAAGTGGGTCAGAGCGCTCGAGTTCAGCGATCGGGACCGGCGTGGATTTTGGGAAGTGCGCGGCTATCACAATCATGCAGACCCATGGCGCGAAGAGCGTTACTCGTTTCAGGAAGAATCCCACGATTAGCCCCACGCGCGGAGTAGGGGCCATTGGACACCGAGCAGCCGTTTGATCGCGAACGCAGCCTCAGGCGCCTGGAGCGCGAGGAGTTCGACCTCGGGGTGATTGGCGGCGGTATCAACGGCGCAGCCATCGCACGCGACGCGGCGATGCGCGGCTTGCGGGTCGCGCTGGTGGAGCGCGGTGACTTTGCAGGGGGCACTTCCTCTCGATCATCCAAACTGATCCACGGTGGCTTTCGTTACCTGCCCCAGGGGCAGCTTCGCCTGGTTTATTCGGCGCTGCGCGAACGCGAACTGCTGCGCCGCCGCACCGCACCCCACCTGGTTCACCCGGTACGATTTCTGTTCCCGTTTTATAAAGGAAGAGGCTATGGCCGCTTTACCATGGCCGCGGGGTTGTGGCTCTACGATCTGTTTGCGCGAGTCCCCCGCGCGGAGCGCCGTGAAATCCTGAGCGCAGCCCGGGTCCGCGAGATGGAGCCTGCCCTCGCGCGCCACGGTCTGCGCGGCGGCGCGACCTACTTCGACGCTTGGGGCGACGATGCGCGTCTCACCCTCGAGAACGCCCTGGACGCTGCGCTGCATGGGGCGGCCGTCGCCAATTGTACTGCGGCCGAGGGTTTCTCTAAGGTGAGTGGGCGCTTGCGCGCCGCGGCGCTGCGCGATCGGCTGGCTGGCCGATCCTTTGAACTGCGCGCGCGCGTGTTTGTTAACGCTGCCGGACCGTGGGTCGACGAGGTCAGGCGCTTGGACGATCCCGCAGTGCGGCCATGTGTTCGCTTGACCAAAGGCGTGCATATGGTGCTAGCGCGCACCGCGCTGCCGGTTTCGGACTGGATGGTCCTCTCCGACGCAGCCGCGCGGATTGTCTTCGTGATGCCCCACGAGCGCTATGTCGTCGTGGGCACCACCGACACCGATTACAATGCGGATGCCGGCGCGGTGGCAGCCGACGAGGCCGACCTCAAGTATTTGCTCGGCGTTCTGGGCGAAAGCCTGCCCGGCATGAAGTTGACCCGGGAGGATATTGCCTCGAGCTTCGCCGGCCTTCGCGCGTTGGTGCTGGATGGCGAAGGTTCTCGCTCTCCTTCTGCCGTTTCCCGCGAAGAAGTGATCCTCGAGAGCGCGTCCGGAATGCTTACCGTCGCGGGTGGCAAGCTGACCACGCATCGCGAGATCGCCGAGAAGCTGGTTACTCGCGTGGCCAGGGAGCTCAATCCCCCAACCAGCGGTTGTGCTACGGATGTCACACCGTTGCCCGGCGCTCGTCTCAGTGCCGCCCCAGGCGCTGATTCCGAAGCGCTGGACGCCTTACCGCGAACAACCCGCGAGACCCTTGCTGCTCGATACGGAACCCGTGCGGTGCTGCCCGCTCGTCTGGCGGCTGCCGACCGCGCCCTTGCCACGCCTGTCGCAAGCGGATGCCCGGTGGTCGGCGCGGAGGTTATTCACGCGGTGCGAAACGAGATGGCCCTGACGCTCGCCGATTTCATGGTTCGGCGAATCGGCGCGGTGTGGCGGTGGCCTACAGAAGCCGAGGCGGCGGCACCGGCGGTGGCGAGGTTGATGGCTGCCGAGCTTAGGTGGGATCAGCAACGCTGCGGGCGCGAACTTGCTGAGTTCAAGGAGGATCTCCGGCAGCGCCGGCTATCCCGCTAATGGCCGAAACCAAAGAGCAACTTCGAGCGCGCGCCCGCCGAATCGGAAAAATCCTGGCCGCCGTTTATCCGAAGGCGCGCATAAGCCTTGACTTCGAGACGCCGTGGCAGTGCCTGGTAGCGACGATTCTTTCCGCGCAATGCACCGATGCCAGGGTCAACCGGGTCACGCCGGTGCTATTCAGCGAACTGCCCGATCCTGCGGCGATGGCGGCGGCACAACCCGAGCACGTGCAGAAACTGATCGTCACGACCGGCTTCTTTCGGCAGAAGACGAAATCGTTGATGGGCGCCGCCAAGGCGATCGTTGAGCGCTATGGTGGCAGGGTCCCTGACACGATGGAGAATCTGGTGACCCTTCCCGGGGTGGGTCGTAAAACTGCCAACGTCCTCCTCGGGCACGTCTATGGCAAGCCCGGCTTCGTAGTAGACACCCACGTGCGGCGCGTCAGTCAGCGCCTGGGCCTTACTTCTTCCCGAGACCCCGACGAGATCGAGGCGCGGGTGGGCGACCTGCTGCCCCCCGACCAATGGACCCCATTTTCAATGCGCTTGATTCTCCATGGTCGGCAGCTCTGCTACGCGCGCGGGCCGCGATGCGAACAGTGTCCAATCGCCAAAGAATGCCCGAAAATTGGACTTTTTCCGTCACGCTCACGTGGCGCAGTCCTACGCCGCGGCAAGCGTATTTGAAGAGTTCTCCCGAAATGCAATAATCTCGGATCCGAACACCTCAGATTCAAGGCCATTCCGTGAAACTTCGCCTGGAAGACATAACCGCCGAGGCGAAGGAGTTAACCTTCGTCGAGCCGGAAATGGAAGTTAATCGAATTCTCGCCCAGGGACCGGTCCGCGAGTATCACGTCAACGCCCCGATCGGGGTGACGGTCTCCTACTACCGCGCCGGTACCGACTTGTTCTTTGCCGGCACCCTGAAGGCTCAGACCGTCGCGACCTGCGCTCGCTGCGCCGAGGATTTCAAGGCGTCCAACGACCGCGCGTTTCGGCTGGTAATGGCACCCAAGTCGATCGGCATGGACGGCGATCCGGGCCTGCGCGCTGACGATTTGGAATTCTCCCTTTACGACGGCGATGAGATCGATCTTGGTCCTCTGGTACGCGAACAACTCCTGCTCGCGCTGCCGACGCGTCCGCTGTGCCAGGATGATTGCCGTGGCCTGTGTCCACACTGTGGAACGAATCTCAACCGGGGAGAGTGCCAGTGCCGCAGCGCGCAACCCGATCCCCGCTTTGCGGTGTTGCGTTCGTTCAAGATCGGTCGCAACTGACGTTCAATTCCAAGTTCAGGAAGAAACCCCCATGCAAGCACCCAAACGTCGTACTTCTCACTCCAAGAAGAACAAGCGCCGCGCGCACGATGCCCTGCGAGCGGTCAATCCAGGAACCTGCTCGAACTGTGGTGAACCGGTAATGCCCCATCGGGTGTGCCGTCATTGCGGCTCCTATCGCGGACGCGAACTCGCGCCGGTCGAAGAATAGCCTCCCCGCCGGGTGTAAGCAGTGAGAGTCGCGCTGGACGCGATGGGGGGTGACCTCGCCCCAAAGGCCGCGGTGGAAGGCGGCGTTCTCGCCGCTCGCGATTTCGGGATCGAGGTCATCCTGGTCGGCGATCGTGAAATCGTCGCGCGGGAACTCGCCGAGCACAATGTCGCGGGACTTAACATCCACATCGAGCATGCGCCCGAAGTTGTCCTGATGGACGATTCGCCGCTTGAATCGATCATCAACAAACCGCAATCTTCTCTGCACGCCGGATTTGACCTGGTGAAAAACCAGGGTGCCGAGGCTTTCGTCAGCGCCGGCAACTCCGGCGCAATGATGGCGGCGGCGATGGTAATCCTGGGCAACCTCGGGCCTATCGACCGGCCGGCGATCGCGTCTCCGGTACCCACAGCGCAGGGCCACGCCCTGCTCATCGATGCGGGCGCCAACACCGAGGTCAAACCGATTAACCTCGTTCAGTTCGCCGTGATGGGCAGCGTTTATTGGCGACGTGTGCGTAACATCTCGCGGCCGCGGGTCGGAATTCTCTCCAATGGCGAGGAGTCCACTAAGGGCACTGATCTTACGCGCGCGGCTGCCGCGACGCTGAGCCAGATGGGCTCCTACGTCAATTACATCGGTTACGTCGAAGGCCGTGACATCAACCGCGGTAAGGTCGATGTGATCGTTACCGACGGTTTTACCGGGAACGTAGCGCTCAAGACCATGGAGGGGTTCGCCGCCTTCATGCTGGGCAACCTGCGCGAGCTGTTCGGCGGCAGTTGGCCGGGACGATTGGCCTACTTCATGGTCCGCAAGCGCATGGGCGCTATGCGCGAGCGGCTCGACCCGCATGAGACCGGGGGCGCTCCACTGCTCGGGGTCAACGGTGTCGCGATCATCGCACACGGTTCGTCGAACGGACGCGCAATCCGCAACGCGGTTCGCGCGGCGGCTGACGAAGCCCTCGTCAATCACGTCAACGTCGAGATCGTCGAAATCCTCAATCGTTCACAACCCGCCGCGGCCGCGAAGCCCGCGGGCAAAGGGATTCGCGCGCTGTTCAGCCGCATGCGCGAACGCCTGCATCGCCACCCCCGGGAAAGCGAAACTCTCAGGGTGCCCGAAACATCGGTCGAGACGATTACTTCCAATCATGCCACGACGCCGGCCGAGCCCGCGTGGGGAATAGAGGCCGCACCGCCACTCCCGATCCCGGGGAGGACCGCCGTCGACGGCGAGACGGCGCCCAACGGAAGCAGGCCGCAGGACGCAGAAACTCATCACGCCGATGGCGAATCGAAACCTGCGAAAAATGAACCGTCCTGATCGACCTCCACGGACTTCCGCAGCTGCGCGCGGCCATGGCGCGAAGAGGGCGGGTTTCCGCTGCATCCGGTTCGGGGGACGAGCGCGCTGAAGGGCCCGCCCGCCGCGAAGCGAGTTGAACGCGTGCAGTTGCATTTTTAGCTGCGCTCCTGACTGGCACTGGGGTCTAGGTCGGCCTTAACGACGGGAGCACACATGAAGCTGGCATTTCTTTTTCCCGGACAGGGTTCTCAAAAGGTCGGGATGGGCGCCGAGCTCGCAAAAAATTTTCCCGCAGCGCAGAGGGTGTTTGCCGAGGCCAACGAAGCGCTGGAGTTCGATCTTGCAAGACTGTGCTTCGAGGGGCCCGAAGAGCGACTTCGTTTGACCGCCAATACCCAGCCCGCTGTCGTGACGACTTCCGTAGCCGCGCTGCGCGTCTACCAGGCGGAGGTTGGGAAGCACGCCGATCTGGCAGCGGGTCACAGCCTCGGTGAGTACAGCGCGCTGGTCGCCGCCGGGGCTCTCGATTTTGCCGAGGCGGTGCGGGCGGTTCACGAACGCGGCCGGCTCATGCAGGAAGCCTGTCCGCAAGGACAGGGGGCGATGGCGGCGCTGCTCGGGCTTGAGCTGTCAGCGGCCGCCGAGATCTGTCGCGAAGTGAGCGGCCCCGGAGCAATCGCGGTCCCGTCGAATCTTAATGCACCCGGCCAAATTGTCATTGCCGGTCACGCCGCACCGGTTCGACGCGCGGTTGAAATCGCTAAACAGCGCGGCGCGCGTGCTTCCCAGGAATTGAACGTCAGTGCCCCGTTTCATTGTCCGCTCATGGAGCCCGCACGAAAGGGCATGGAGCCGGTGCTCGCGGGATTAAAGGTCCAGCCGTTTAAATTTGGAGTAGTTGCCAACGTCACCGCCGAAGTGAATGGCGACCCTGGGCAGGTGACGGCGTTGCTCTCCGAGCAAATCACCGCGCCGGTTAGGTGGGAAGACTCGATGAGGACGATGATCGCGCAGGGCGTGACTGAAGCGGTTGAATTCGGAGGGCGGGTCTTGATGGGTTTTATGCGCCGAATCGATCGCAACGTGAAGGTCAGACCGCTCGAAGACCTGGCCTCGCTCCAGTCAGTGAAGGACGCAGCCGCGGCCTGAGCAGCCCGGGTTCATCGACGAGGGCAACTTGCCTAGAACCTTTTAAGACCTTATGCTGCCCTGTTACTTGTCCGAGGCGATGCGGAAAGCGACCGCAGCGAAGCATCCGGCCGCGGCCAGAAATCGCATTTCGAGAGCGGCCGGTAGCGGCGCTGTCTAGGAGGAACTAGAGCACGATGGCTTCAGACATCGAAACCAAGGTTCGCGAGAAAATCAGCGAGCAGCTCGGTGTGGCCGCCGATGAGGTCAAGCCGGATTCGTCTTTTATCGAGGATCTCGGGGCAGACTCGCTCGATATTGTCGAGCTGGTGATGGCGCTGGAGGAGGAATTCAACGTCGAGATTTCCGACGAGGATGCCGAAAAAATCCGCACCGTGAAAGACGTCGTTAACTACATCGAGGCTCACAAGAGCTGAACCTTCGCTCGCCATTCCGGTTTCCTGAAACACACTTCGAACCGCCTGCTGCGAGATTCTCCCGGCGCGCGCAGGCTGGGCAGGTTTAGCGATGCGTTGTCCGTTCTGCAAACATCGCGACACCCGGGTCATCGACTCGCGGCTCTCCGGCGAGGGCGACACTATTCGTCGCCGTCGCGCCTGCCCGAAATGCGACCGCCGCTTCACCACCTACGAACGCGTCGAGGAATCCGTCCCGGTGGTCGTAAAGAAGGACGGTCGGCGCGAGCCGTTCGATCGCGGCAAAATCATCGCCGGTCTCAAGCGGGCTTGTGAGAAACGCCCCGTCTCTATCGAGACTATCGAAGAAATCGCCGACCGTATCGAACATCACGCCGCCGAGAGCGGAGCCAAGGAAGTTCCGAGCTCTGAAATCGGTTCCGCGGTCATGAACGAACTGCACACCGTGGACCAGGTGGCATACGTTCGCTTCGCGTCGGTGTACCGTTCGTTCAAAGATATCGATGAGTTCATGCATGAGCTCGAAGACCTGATTCGGCTTCGCAAGGAAGCTCCAGCCGGCGAAACTCGCCCGCGCGACAAAAAGGGTGAATCTGCCTCCTGATGCGCGCGCCCGCGCGCGTGCCGATACGGATTGCCGTTTCATGCGGCGCGCGCTCGCCCTGGCGCGCGCCCGCGCCGGGTTTACCACGCCCAATCCGAGCGTGGGCTGCGTCCTGGTGCGGGGCGGCCGCGTGGTAGGGCAGGGCGCGACGGGGCGGGGCGGCCGTCCTCACGCGGAGGCCATCGCGTTGACCAGAGCTGGCAGGCTTGCGCGCGGTGCCACCGCTTATGTCACATTCGAGCCGTGTGCCCACCGTGGTCAGACGCCGGCCTGCGCCCGCGCGCTGGTCGCGGGCGGCATCGCGCGGGCGGTGGTCGGCTGTCTCGATCCCTACCCTCCCGTGCGCGGGCGCGGAATCGCAATCCTGAGGAGGGCCGGAATCTCGGTCGCAACTGGAGTTCTCGAAAATCAGTGCCGCGCCCTCAACGAGGGATTCATCACGCGCGTGACCCGCCGACGTCCCTTTGGAATTCTCAAGCTCGCGACCTCGCTCGATGGCAGGATAGCCGCCACCAGCGGCGATTCGCAGTGGATCAGCTCCGCGCGATCGCGCGTGATGGTGCATCGCTGGCGCCGGGAATGCGATGCCGTCGTAGTCGGTGCCGGTACCGTTATCAATGACAATCCGCGGCTCACATGCCGAATCGCGCGCGGCAGAGATCCGGTCCGGGTGGTGGTCGACGCACGCCTGCGCACCCCGCCCGCTGCATTGATCTTCACCGAACGGTCCGACGCGACGGCCCTGCTGGTCACCCTCGGGAAGAACCTCCAGCGAGCGAGGCGGCGTTATGCGAACGGTCGGGTCGAGATAGTCGCTTGTACCGGACGAGATGGAGAAATCGACCTCAGGGCGATGATGGCGGAATTTGCACGCCGGGGTTGGTGCAAGGTCCTGTTCGAGGGGGGCGCGCATCTGGCCGGCTCCGCTCTGCGCGCCCGAATAATCGATAGAGTTGCGTTCTTTATCGCACCCAAGGTGCTGGGTGCGGGGTTACCCGCCGTACAGGGCCTCGAAACACACCGGGTGCGTGAGGCGGTCGGCCTTACCAATGTTTCGGTGCGGCGTATCGATGGCGACGCGCTCATCGAGGCGCGTCCGGTCACCGGGGCGCGCTGACTCACCTGCGCTGGTTACGTAAAATTGGCAATGGTAATATCGCCGACACGGGCACCGGGATGGCGACGCAATCGCTAGAAGAGGTTTTTGCGCGCATTCGTGACGGCCGCATGGTCGTGATGGTCGGGGAAGAACACGAAGACGCGGAAGGCGACCTCGTGATGGCGGCCGAGAAGATCACCCCGGACCATGTCAACTTTCTGGCCCGCGAGGCCCGCGGCATCGTTTCCGTCGCAATTACCGACAAGCGGATGCGGGAGCTCGGCATTCCGCTCGCCCATTCGAATGACAACGGCAGTTCCCTTCCCGAACAGGCCGGCGCCCTGATCGATGCGCGCGAGGGCGCGACCACCGGAATTTCCGCCGGCGACCGGGCGCGCGTCATTCAGGTGGTCGCTTCGCCCGAGTGCGGTCCGGAAGATATCGTCATGCCGGGGCATATCCTGCCGCTGATGTCTCTGAGCGGCGGCGTCATGATGCGAATGGGCCGCGCCGAGGGGGCAGTTGACCTGGTGCGGAGCGCGGGACTGGACCCGGCCGCGGCCCTCTGCACGATTCTGCGCGACGACGGCGAAGCGGCCCGGCTTCCAGAGCTTCGCAAATTTGCGGCTCAACACGACTTCCCGCTCTGCTTCATCAAGGATCTGGTGGCATTTCGCCTGACCCATGAGACACTGGTGCAGCGCGTCTCGGAGGCGCCGTTTCATCTTCTCAATGGCGAGTTCAAGGCGGTTGTTTTCCACAACGTGGTCGACGGCCGCGAGCACCTCACGCTGGTCAAGGGAAACGTGGGCGGCGGACGACCCGCGCTTGTGCGGCTTCACTCCGAGTGTCTGACCGGAGACGTGTTCGCCTCGAAACGCTGCGACTGCGGGGAGCAGCTCGAGGAATCGGTTAATCGGATTCTCGAAGCCGACGCGGGCGTGA
>Ga0126378_10004898_pt1 | contig 10325 bp, 29 predicted proteins | sample PanSoiMetPlot_23_FD_92587 | JGI IMG/M metagenome (GOLD analysis project Ga0126378, IMG submission 92587) | Tropical forest soil microbial communities from Panama - MetaG Plot_23 | ecosystem: Environmental > Terrestrial > Soil > Tropical forest > Bulk soil | place: Panama | collected 2016-02-17
ACCTCCTCCTCGGCCAGCTCGGCGGCCAGGACTGGACACCGGCTCTCATGCCCGTCGCGTTCGCGGCAGACGGGGCACGTCCGGCGCAACTCATCGACCAGCAGGCCGAGCAGCGCCTCTTCGATCGACCATCCCGTGTGGTCCTCGCGGCCGTCGCGGTGGCCGACGATGTGCTCGCCGACCTGCTCGCGGAAGCTCCAGTCGATGCGGACCGGGCGCCCGGTCACGCGCCGCAGCGCGTACGCCATGTCCTGGAGCAGCGGCAGCCCCTCCGGGCCGTGTCCCCAGGAGTCATCGATCTCCATGAAGGGGCGGACCAGCCGGTCCGCCTCCTCCACCAGGTTGGCGAGATCCCGCAGGTCGGTCACGACCGCATGTCCTCGTTGCCGTTCGGCGAGCAGCAGCCCCAGCAGCGCTCGCAGTGGTCGCCCTTCCGGCAGTCGTCGCACCGGTTGCGGTGGTTCACTGTTCCGCCACCTCCAGGTACTCGTCCTGCCGCGCCGCCATCGTCTGGATCGCGGCGCCGAGGCGGCGCATGTCGCGGGCCTCGAATGCGGCGCGCACCTCGTCGGCGGCGTGCACGAACTCGCGGATGGCCGGGTGCAGCTGGTTCACCAGGCGCTCGCGAGCCTGGGCGGCGGTGACGGTGAGGGCCACGGCTACCCCTCCTCCTCGAATCGCAGCGCCGAGGCGGTGACGTACCAGTGGGTCGGCGGGCCGTACGCGACGCGCGGGCCGGCCTCGACGATGACGGTGTCGGGGAGAGCGGCGAGGAAGCCGTCCGGGCGCAGGCGCACCTGCTGGCCCGCGATCAACTCGATCGCCTGGCCGTTCTCTTGGCCCACGGCGCCGATGCCGTAGGTCGGCTCGGCCAGCCTGCGCCAGCCGAGGGACAACGTAGACTCCATGGCGAGCCTCCTGTGCAAGGTGGGTTCAACCGGCCGTCGCGGGCTTCCTACGGCATCCGCGGCGGCCTTCTTGTTGTCCATTGTGCGGCAACGTGCGGCAAGAGTCAATACCGTTGTGCGGCACGATGCCTTGACGTGTGGTAGGCTGCGGCTACGATGGAGGCTGTGCTGCGTCCGATCACCGAGGTCGCCGCCGAGCTGGGCGTCAGTCGCGACACCCTGGAGCGCCGCATCCGCGACGGCCTGCTGGCCAAGTACCGCAAGGGCGGGCGCACGTACGTCGATGACGGGCAGGCACGCCAGGCGATCGGCTTCGAGCACATCAGCGGGCCAGAGCCGCGACCCCAAGGTCGGTAGCCTCAACTCACCGCACCCTCCCCAGCGCCCGCCGCGCGTCGGCCAGGCGCATTCGCTGATCGGCCTCGACCTCGAACGTCCGCAGCTCCGTGAAGGCATGGGCGACCGGCGCGATGCGCACGCAGTAGTAGCCCTGGGCCACATCGCAGATCGGGCAGGCCCCGGCGCGACCGCGGCCGTTGCCGACATGCAGGCGGAGGATCCCGCGCAGGGCGCGAGCCTCGGGGGTCACTGGCGGCGGCTGCTCAGCGGCCATGCCGCGCCTCCCACATGAGGCGGTAGCGCGCCCAGGCCATCCGGCGCAGGGCCTTTGCGTTCCAGTCGCGGCGTGCCGCCCGGCCGTAGAACCGCTCGCGAGCGGCGGGGCTCATCTCGGTGTCGTAGATCCGGCAGCGCGCACACTGGATCGGACGCCCGACCCAGTCCCGCCAGCCAGGCAGGTCGCTGGGGGCGTGGCCGGCGAGCAGGCAGCGGAGGCGGGCGATCACCGACGCGCCTCCAGGGCTCGCGCGATGCGTCGGCACAGGATCCCGATGACGCCTCGCCAGGTCTCGTAGACCGAGCCCAGCTCCTGGCGCTCGGCCGTGAGCGCGGCCACCTGCCGCCGCAGGGCGTCGCGCTCGCGGACGGCCTCACTCAGCAGTCCGGAGACGTGCTGCTTCCTCCGCTTCTCCTCGGCCGCGTTCGCCCGCCAGTGTTCCGGCGTGTCCTCGTGTCCGGCCGGGTAGAGGGCGGCGACCACCGCATCGGCCAGGTTGTCCGCCTCCTCGACCAGCAGCGGCGAGCCAGCGATCGCGCCGTCCTGATGAGCAGCGGTGAGGATGGCCGCACGGGCGACGCGGCGGGCGCGGTCCAAGGACTCATGCACCGATTGCGTCCTCCAACTCGACCGGCTCCAACTCCTGCCGCACCTCGTCGCAGGCGCGACACTCGTAGAGCAGCAGGCCGCCACCCTCCACGACGACGATCCCGACCAGCTTCAGCGCGCGCTCGCCGCACACAGGGCACCAGAAGCGCGTCCCCAACGCCGGCAGGCGGGGTCCGGGACCGGGCACGCGCACCGGGCCAAGGGCTCCACACCACGGGCACGGCTCGAAGCGCAGCCGTGGCCGCCGCGCCGGCCGCAGCGGGCCCGGCTCGTTGGGCTCGCTGAGCTCCGCGATCGCCTCGGCGTCCACGATCTCGGGCTCGGCCATCACAACTCGCGCCTCGATGCCCGCCGGATCAGGACGGCCATGCAGGCGACGAAGCCGACCAACGCCAGCGCGGCGTAGCCGATCAGCAGGAGGGCGAGCCCGTCCGTCATCGAGCCATCTCGGGAGCCGATTCGTAGGACCCGCCCTCGCGCACTGTGGTGGCGCACCAGGCCGCCCAGGTGACCCCCGCGCAGGTGCGCTGGGCGCCGTTCAGCTCGTAGACCACGAGCGCCAGATAGGTGCCGGGCTCGTGGGTGGGGAAATGCCGACCCGACCAGTTGGCGTAGCTGACCTGGACGACCTTGCGCGTCCGGCCGGCGGCGTTGACGCAGGCGTCACCCGGGCGGGGCGTCCTCCAGGGCGCGTCCTTCATCGCGGACCCCCACGCCCGGCAGCCGCCGCCAGGGCCATCACGATGATGCCGACGGTCACGCCGGCGACCAAGCCTGAAACCAACAGGACGGCGCCGACCCACCAGGGGGTCACCGCAGCGTAAACGCTCATGACCGGCACCTCGTGATGGCCGGATCATCGGCAGCCACCCCGTTGGCGATCGCCATCGCCCGGTAGCTCTCGTGCAGCTCGACCCCCGAAGCGACGACGTCCGGGACGATCTGGCCGCACAGGTAGCGGATGCGGACCGCCAGGTTGTGCGCCGCTCCGCGCAGCAGGAACCCGGCACAGGCCACCGGATGGTCGCGCCCGGCGGTGTGGCAGCCAAAGAGGTGGTCCGCCATGTCGTAGGCGGTGTGCGCAGAGATGCGGAACGCCTCGGCCGGGAACGAGCCGGTCTGGTCGACACGCCACGGACACTCGGCGCATGGCCGGCGCATGAACTCTCCGCGGCCGCCCTCGACGGTGACGACCACGTTGTCGGCGTCGGCCGCCGTGATTGCGGTTATGCGCGGCGTGACCATGTCACGCATCGGCGGGCTCCGAGACGAGCCTGTAGCCGGTGCTTGTCTCCTTGAAGCGGTCGAGTCGAATGCGGGTGGTGGCGCGCTCGCCGGGGTTGGCGTTCACGACCACGCACTCGGCGTAACGGATGATCCCGTAGGGCACGATGCGCTCGACCCGGAGCCGCTTGGGTCCACCCTTCCGGCCCCAGAGCGGGTCGATCTCGTGCTTGTCGCAGGACTCCCACACCTGGCCGATGCGGACAGTCGGTGTCTTAGAGCCATGCCTTTCCTCGTTGCGGTGCCCCTCCTGCTCGCGATCCCGCTCGGCATCGGCCGCCCTCCGACCGCTGCGCCGCAGCCACGCCTCCAGCTCGGGGACGGGCTTCAGCCTGACCAGCTCCTCCGACATCTCAGTGGCGCGAGCGTTCGCCGAGAGGTGGACCCCGCGCAGTCGGCCGATGGCAGCGCGGCGCTCCTCCAGCCAGACCTTGTACGGGTAGTACTTCCGCTCTCCGAAGGGGAATGCAGCGTCGATGCGCGCGACGGCCTCGTCCTCCGGCAGCGCCTCGGTGCCCCTCAGCGCGTCGGCGATGGCTGTCCGGCAGAGGTTGCGCCAGGACCCGGCACGGTTGGTCCCGCTGAATAGGAGTGGTTGACTCACCGCCCCGGCCCCCGCCGGCTGGACGCGACCAGCGCGGCCATGACGAGCAGGCCGAGGCAGCAGGCCCCGACCACCAGCGCGAGGACGGCCAGGGGGGTCACGGCTCGGTCCTCCGCATTGACTCCTCGGTAGGCGTCGATCGAGCCGACCCCTCGCGCAGTTCGAGCATGCTCAGCGCGGCCTGGGAGTAGCCCATGCGGGTCGCCACCTGCTCCTGGCTGAGCTGCTGCTCCAGCCGGGCGGAGAACAGCGCGCCGGCGAGTTCCGAGCTCGTCACGACCTCTCCCCTCCCGGGCCAGGGGCGCCCAGCACATCAGCCTCAGCCAGGAGCCGCCTTGCCTCGGCGCGGAGTCGGTCGGCCTCCGCCTGGCGCCGGTCGCGCTCGACGCGGTAGGTGACGATGTCGCCCACGGTCGCCGCCACGCCGTCGCGCTGCGTCTGGCCCCGCATGAAGGCGTCGTCGTGGACGGTGCGCACCCCGAGCAGGCTCAGCGCCTCCTCCTCGGTGCGATACGTGTCGCCGACGATCACGAGCCGGCCGCCCACGTAGAGGGCCGCCCACTCACCGGCGTAGTGAATCTCGAACGTCTCAGCCATCACCCCTCTCCTCCCGGGGCAGGGGCGGCGCGACGGAGTCGGTCGATTTCAGCCGCGATGAGCGCGCCGGCCTTGACCAGTTCGCGGATACGCACGCTTGGCGGGTCAAAGGTCCGGTTGTGTTCCGCAAGCGTCTCCAGCGGGTGCGCGCTAGGGACCCGAGGGCGCTTGTCGTAATGCGCTGGCCAAGGCCACGGGTCAGCGAATTTACGATGGCGACCGACCTCCCGATAGACGTAGAGCAGCTCGGGCATCGCGTAGCAGGCGGCCGCAACGGCAAGCTCGCCCTGCTTGTGGCCGTCATCGTGCTCCGGCAGCCAGCCTTCCTCGGTGACCTGTCGGCGTCGCTCGGCGGTGATGAGCGCCGTCCCCTCCTCGCGCTCGCCCATCACCCCTCCTCGCGCGCCGTCGCGGCCGGCGTGTCGGTGTGTGCGGCTCGCCAGTCCGTAACGCGTAGGTAGGTCCGAATCTCCTCCCAGAGCGCGTCGAACTCCTCGGTGGTCGAACCAAACCGCTCCGGACTCCCCGCCTCCAGGACCCGTCGCAGGAGTTCGCGGTCCCGGTTCTCCTCGGCCGGCGCGTCGGCCAGGGCGGCGCGGGCGTCGTCCAGACCGCAATCACAGGCCACGTCATCCGGCCTACCGGCGGCGCGCCACCGCTCGAAGTCCATGAGGATGCATCGGCCGGCGTGCTGCCCGTACCGTCGCAGCGCCGCCTCCAGCCGCTCGGCGCGCTCCAGGGCGCGCGTCATGATGGTCGATGCGTGGCCGAACTCGGCATTGGCCTCGGCCAGCCCGCGCTCCAGCTCCTCGACGCGACCGTTGAGCGGCGCGCAGACGCGGCGGATCATCTCTTCGTCGCCCTCCACGATTCGGCGCTCCAGCTCGGGGATGCGCTTCGTGAACCTGCGGATCTCGGCGATGAGCGCCTGAACGTCTACAGCGTCCACCCCGCGGCCGAACCGCGCGTCGTGCGCGAGAACGTCCAGCCAGGCATCACGCTCCAACTCATCCATTCCGCTCCACCCCCTCGGCCTCGCGGGCGACCAGGACGGCAGTGATGGCCGGGTAGTTGCTCGCGGCCGCCACGACCGTCTCCTCGTCCGTATCTGGGTTGACCACGATGTCTAGGCGGCCGTTGTCGTCGTACAGGCCGAGCAGTGTCCGCACCTCCCGCCGCAGTTCCTCCAGGTCGTCCAGGGCGTCGAGGATGGCTGGAAGGTTCAGATCCTCGAACACGAGGGACCGAATCAACCAGATCATCAGCGACCGAGCTGCTTCGGGGAGTTGCTCCCAGGGCACGGCCTGCTCGGGTCGAGGTACGAAGCGATGTCCCCGAGCCCGGGCCACGTAGTTGTGATGGAAGTCCGAGGCGAGTTGCTCCGGCGTCAGCCGCCTCAGCACCTCCAGGTCCACGCCCTCACCCACGACGACCGCCCTCCAGCGGCTCCAGCCCGTAGGCTGCCCGCAGTGCGTTTGACCGCTTCCTGACGATCTCCGACGGCCCGGAGGGTCCGTGCGATGCCTGGGTCGGCAGCAGACGCGGCGGGCGGATCTTCCGGCCGACGCGGGACAGGTCTGCCGTGCGCAGGGCGCGCGCGAAGCCGACGCGGGGGTCGCGGCTCACGGTCGGACGGGCGGCGTGCCCATCAGGACGGGTAGCACCGTCGCGCTGTGGAAGCTCTCCAGGACGCTCGCGAAGGCGTCCTCCCGGATGTCCTCGGGGTCCACCAGCGAGTAGCCGATGGTCAGCTTGCCGTCGCGCAGGCGGTACCGCAGGCGCGCCTTGATCTCGAACTCACGCAGGCCCTCAAAGGGGGCCACCATCAGCGTGAACTGCGCCGGGATGGTGATCTGGCCCTGGCTGCCGGCGCGGGCGTCGATCTCCTCCTGCCACTTGAACGCGCGCTGGCCGTCCGCCAGACGCTCGGCCTTCGTGAAGCCGGCGGTCACCGTCGCGTGGAAGTTCTCGGCCAGCTCCAGCATGTCCGCAGCGGGCGGGTCGACGATCTGGCGCACGCCGACCTCGATGTGTTCGGCGAACAGGCTCTGGCCCTCGATCTTCCCGTCGCGGCCCGCCCAGTGCGTCCAAGCCCGAGTCGGCCGGAGCTTCAGCGTTGCTCGGTGGTCGCCCCAGCCCGGTCGGCCGGCGGTCGAGCCATTGAGCACGGCCACGATGGATGAGCTGGCGAGGTCGGCATAGACCATCGTCCGCTCGTCCTTGTGCCGGTTGACGTATGCGGCGAGCGCGTCCTGCGTGTGCAGGTCGACGCGTTCGTTGTGCCGCCGAGGCGCCGCCTGGAAGCGTTCCAGGTCCACGACGTGGTGCTGGTGACCCGGCGGCAGGACGACGTCGTGCATGTACTCGACGCCGGGCGTGATCCGGACCTCTGCGGCCGCGCTGCGGGCCAGCTCGGCGACGGTGTCGTTCTCGGTGCGCTCGCCCATGCTCAGCGGCCCTCCTCGGTAGCGACCGCCGTGAACGGCAGGTCGGTCTGATTGGGATCGGTGCGGCTCAGGCCGCCGTCATCGGTGGCGAAGAAGAGGGAGCCGGGCCGGTCCGCCTGCGGCACCTTGACCGTGAGGTCGTCCTCGATGACGACCATCTCGCTCGACCGCTTCGTCGCCGGCCGGATGGAAAGAGTCAGGGTCAGCTTTCCGGGCTTGCCGAACTCCATGACGCCGGCCACGATGACGGCCAGTTGCTCGGTCAGTTCGTTGACCAGGGCACCCTTGCGGACGGCCGCGAGGGTGACCGGGAAAGGCTGGCTGTACTGGTTGGACACGGTTCTCTCCTTCTCGGTGGGGGATCAGCGGGTCACACCGGCCCGCATCCGGGGAAGTACGTGGTCATCGCGGATCGACCAGGTGGACGACGAGCACCACGCGCTCCTGCGCGGCGGTCGCGACCACGTGCTGCATGTCGCAGGGCGGGGTCACGAGCGCCAGCCAGGCCGGCGAGTCGTCCCAGGCGAGTGGCCCCGGGCGCCCTGCGAAGCAGCCGTCGATGAGCGGCTTGAGGCACGCCACCGCGCCGTCGTCGTCGTAGCGCTGCCCCACTTTGTGGATGGCGACCTCGAGCCACCGGCGTACCGGCGGATCGGTCTTGATCGGGTACGGCCAGCGGGCGGCGTTGCGCGCCGAGTGCGCCAGCAGGTACGCGAGGTCCCGCCACCCCGCCTTGTCGATGTCGCGGCCGATGCTGTGCCCGCGCCACTGCGCCCAATTCGGCGGCACGCCGGGGATTACGACACGCGCCGAGAGCTGTATCCGAGGATTCGCCAGCGTCACCGCGCGCTCATCCGTGCAGCGCTCCGGCGATCTGGACGACACCCCAGACCACGAGTGCGACGGCCGCGGACAGCACGATCGCGAAGACGAGCGAGCCCGCGCAGTTGACGGTGCGCATCAGCCGGCGCTCCCGGTGACCGAGGAGCGGCCGCGACCGCTCCACGAGGGCACGGTCACGACCGCCAGGGCGTTCGGCTGCGCCCCGAGGGCCGCGTGTCGGACGGGCGAGGACGCGGCGGCCCGCGGGGCCCGCCAGCCGCCCAGAGGACCGGCCGCCGCGGCCGGCCCTCCAGGCATGGCTGTGCGGGGGTTGAGGTCGAGGACGGGCGCGCCGGTGGGTGCCGGCGCGCTCCGGTTGGTGGGGGTGTTGGCGAGTTGGATCACGAGCGCCGCCTCCGGATGCGGCGCAGGACGGCGAGACCGATGGGCCTTCGCATCCTCGCCTGGACCGCCTCGCGCTCAAGCTGGTCGGCAAGCCAGTACGAATCAACGCGCCGGCTCCAGACCGCTGCCGAGCCGTCCTCGGGGCAGAGGGTGAACGAGGACGGCGTCAGCACGCGGATGAAGCTCACCGGCCCGGCTCCGCGTGCGCGACCAGCGCAGGGCGGGCGGAGGTGGTGTCGGCGACCACCGGGCGGCGGGCCGCCGTGTCGGCCTCGACCTTCACGCCGATGGCCGAGCTCACCAGAGCTGCGAGTACGATGACCACGCAGCCGACGGCCACCGGGGCGTACATGCCGCGGTCGCGGACGGGCAGCGGGCCGGTGCCGCAGCCATGAGCCGCGAGCTCGGCGTAGAACGTCGGGTCTTCGACCTGTGCCGGTAGGCCCTGAGCCAGCCGGCTGGCGCGCCCGTAGGCAGCGCCCTGGGCCTCCACCTGGGGGATCTCGGTGTCGGTCACGCGGACTCGGCCTCCTCGTCGTTGGCGCGCAGCGCGGCACCCGCCTCGATCGCCTCCAAGGCCATCGCCATGGCCCGATCGACGGAAATCCCCCACCGGTAGGCGAGCGCGGCCATCACCACGCCGCCGGGGTCAGAGCGACCCGCGATCCAGTGGGCGATCGACTCCGGCACGTATGCGTCGCCCTTGCGGCCGGCGAATCCCATCTCCGCCAGCGCCGCGGCGAGCTTCTCGGCTCCTCCGGCGCGGCGGACCGCTTCGGCGGCGATATCTCGGAAGGCGCGGCGCGAAGCGGCTTCGACTAGGTCTGGGTTGGCCAGTAGGGCAGCCATTTGTGACGCAGTGAAGCCTACTTGTTGTGTAGGGTCACGTCAAGGGGCTACTTTGGCCTACTTCATTGACTCCAATGGGGAGCGGGTCCTACCATGAGCGGCGCCGTGGCGGACAATCCCAGAGAGATCGTCGAATCGCGTCTACGTGCCTTCTGGAGAGCGGCCCTACTTCGCGCGGGCGATGGAACATCGCTCGCCGAGGGCGCCCGCCGCCTCTCTACCCGCTTGGCCGATCTGGGCTACGAGGGGCGCAAGGGGAAGGGCGAGGTCTACAACCCGGACTCGATCGCCCACTGGCCGGCGGGCCGGACCTTCCCGGACATGACGGTCACCATCGCCGTGGCTCTCGATCTGGGGATCAGCCTCGACCGGTACATCCATGGCGATGCGATGGAGGAGGATCAGTCACCGAGCGACGAGACCATAGCCTCGCTCGCCGGCCGCGTGGAGCAGATCGAAGAGATCCAGGACTTCATGCAAGCTTGGCTGATGCGAGACGCCGAGTTCGGTGCCGAACTCAGGAGGCGAAGGGAACTGAGACGACGTACAGGCACGGCAGGATGATCGCGGCGAGGAGATCGAGAACCATGACGTCAGGCTCGGGGAGCTGGCCCAGGCGCCATTTCCCGACCAGGCTCGGTCGGACAGGCATCGGGAGTTCCTCGCTGAGCTGAGCGGCGATCTGCTCGTCGGTCAGGCCGGCCGCCGCGATCAACGTCGCCGCCGACTCCGGCATCTGTCGCAACGGGAGTACTTCTGCGGTCATCTCCACCTCGTCCCCTCTGTCGTCAGGCTCTGCCTAATGTCAACCCCGCTTCACAAATGTTGCGCGGACTGTTGCAGAATAGGCCGGCGCGCCTTGGGAAAACGCGGGCCGAGGACGGAGTACCCGGGACTTGTACCCGCACTCACCCGAACGCAGTCCTGGTTAAGAGTGGGCGAAACGCCTGCTTGGGAAAACAGAGGTGGGCTGTTACAAACAGCAGTGGCTTCTGGCCCGGTCAGGGTCGAATCTTCCGGGGGGCGACCGAGGGGCCACCCGCCGCTGTCCCCCGTACTATCTCCCCGCGGCGGGCGAGGACCTCTCCAGGTGGACGCCGGCCATGCCGGTGCAGGACACGGTGCGCCCAGCCACCATCACGCGGTCGGGGCAGACGGCGTGCTCGAGCTGGGCGTGGCCCGAG
>Ga0126378_10004899_pt1 | contig 10325 bp, 12 predicted proteins | sample PanSoiMetPlot_23_FD_92587 | JGI IMG/M metagenome (GOLD analysis project Ga0126378, IMG submission 92587) | Tropical forest soil microbial communities from Panama - MetaG Plot_23 | ecosystem: Environmental > Terrestrial > Soil > Tropical forest > Bulk soil | place: Panama | collected 2016-02-17
ACCACGAAGCTGAGGCCCTGACCGCGTTTCTGATGACACACGGGCAGAAGAAGGAAGACCCCGGCATCGAGACCGCGCTCAAAGATCCGATCAACATCAGCGCCGGCGAATCGCTGGTCCGCAAATACGGTTGTTTTGGATGTCACGAAGTCGAAGGCATGGACAAGGAGTCGCGAATCGGCGTCGAGCTGACCACTTTCGGCTCCAAGCATCTCGACGAGTTGTTCTTCGGTGATCGGACCGACATTCCCGAGACCTGGAACGAGTGGACGTTTCACAAACTCCAGGATCCCCGCATCTACGCGACCAAGGACGTCGAGCAGTTGATGCCCAACTTCGAATTCCAGGACGCCGACATCAAGAACCTCCGCGTGTTTCTGGCAAGCCTCACCGAGGGCACCGTACTCGAAAAATACCGGATGCCCGCGAGCGCGGAGCAGGATGCGATCGTTCCGGGTCGGCGGATGGTCAATTACTACAACTGCGTCGGATGCCACATTGTCGAAAATCGTGGCGGTTACATCCGCCGCTTCTATCCCGAGGACCAGATTAATTTCGCGCCGCCGATCTTGAATGGCGAAGGCTTGAAGGTTCAACCCGATTGGCTGTTCACCTTTCTGCAGGGTCCGACCCCGATTCGGCCGTGGCTGAAGATTCGGATGCCCACCTTCCATTTCGACAATCATGAAGCCGACACCCTGGTGAACTACTTCACCTCGTTGTCAGGCGTGCAGGAGCCGTACGAATTCCTGAATACTAATCTGATAGCAGGTCCGACCCTTGAGGCGGGCGCCAAGCTGATGTCCAAGGACTATTTCAACTGCTTCAGCTGCCATCAGCAGGGCGATAAGAAGCCCGAAGGCCCCCCCACTGGGTGGGCCCCAGACCTCGCGCTTGCCCATAGTCGGCTCAACCCCGAATGGATTTTGCTCTGGCTCAAGAATCCGCAGGCAGTTCAACCGGGTACCAAGATGCCGTCGTTTTATCCGGGCGGTCCCGACGACATCCTGGGCGGCAAGGAGCCCGAGCAGATTAAGGCGATTCGCGACTATATATTCTGGTTTGGGACTCACCCGGGTCAGGCATTGCCTTCAGGCACGCCCGTCAAGGTGACCAGCAAATAGAGGAAGTATTCGGCAAACACACTGGAACCTGAGGAGACTTGAGGAGGTAAAGGTATGAAGAAGTTTGCGGTTTTGGCGGCGGGCTGCGCCGCTATCGCGATAGGCATTGGCGTCGCTGGCTATCAGGCCGCGGCCGACAACGGAGGTACCATCAGCGGCACCGTCAAGTTTGACGGGACCGCGCCCGCGCCGAAGAAGGTCGAGGTCACCAAGGACAAGGAAGTCTGCGGGCTCAAACCCCACTTCGAAGAGGCACTGGTCGTAGGAAGCGGCGGGGGCATCGCAAACGCCGTGGTGGTGCTCAAGGATGCCAGGGGCACGGTGAAGCCTGCCGACGTGAACTTCGATCAGAAGGGCTGTGACTACGTGCCCCACGTCCTCGCGTTCCCGGCCGGTTCGACCGTCAACATCATCAACAGCGACGGCATCCTGCATAACATCCACACCTATTCAAAGGTAAACCCGCCCTTCAACATGGCGCAGCCCAAGTTCAAAAAGGTGATCAAGCAAATGGTCGAGAAGCCAGAAATCATCAAGGTCAACTGCGATGCGCACGGATGGATGCAGGGATGGTGGTACGTGACCGATACGCCCTACTACGCGGTGACCGATGACAATGGTAACTTCGAGATTAAGGACGTGCCCCCGGGTAGCTACACGATCGAAGTGTGGCAGGAAAAGCTCGGAACCCAGGACCAGAAAGTTGATGTGAAGGCGGGTGCAACCGCGACCTCGAACTTCACGCTGAAGCCCAAGGCCTAAAAAGGCGCTTAGGTGCGCAGGGTAGCCAGATTACGGAAAGAGACTCGCCGCGCACCAGTGGCGGCGAGTCTCGGCGCGCTGGATGGGCGCGATCTACGCAGTCCGTGAATCTTTGATCGAGCAGAAACCGAGGCGATGCTGAAACGGCTTGATCACCTTGAGGTTGTGACGGCAGACTTGACCGACGCCGTCTCGATTTACGAAAGAAACTTTGATTTCAAGGTTATCCGGTCGGTCGACGGCAACCGCGCCTCAATCCGAATTGGGGATTCCGAGATCCGCCTGGTGTCCGGCGATCCGGCAGCAGAAATTATCGCGAACTCGGGCGAGGGGATGTTCGCCCTGTGGCTCGAAGCCGCGGACGTGGAGTCGGTTGCGGAGGCGCTTCGCAAATCCGGAATCGATCCCGGCCCCATCAAAAAAGAGCCGGGCCGACGCATCCTCACCGTTGACCCCCGACACGCCAACCAGGTTCCGCTCTTCATTTTCGATCGCAAAGGGTGAGTCTCACCGTCTGGCCGGCTCCTTCTCTCACTTCATTCGACCGGCCTTCCTGCGGGGGCGCACGCTCGGCGCGGAGACTCGCCGCAGAACCCGAATGGCGGCGCGGACTTTCTTCGCGCCGTCTGACGGAAAAAGCCTGCGTCGTGGTCAGCGCATCCCGTTTGCGGACTGCGGCACCGAAATAATCGATGCCCGTGCGGCCTCACTAATCGTCGTGCCCTTCGAACTCGATCTAAGCGCTTCGAAGGTCGCGGTAAATTGTCGGCCGAGCAAATCGAACTGGAGCGGGTGCTCCCCGGTCGAGTAGTGGAAGGGCGTGCCCTGATAGTAGTTCGTCAGCGCGTTGGCGACAGACTGACTTGAGCCGACGGTCGCAAGTTGCTCCCCCTGGCACTGCAATCGTTCCATCAGATCGGCGGAGGTGCAGTTATTGGCGACGGGATTGAGCTCAATTCGGGTGATCACCAGATCCGGGCCCGCGGTGTGAACCGCGCAATGGTACCCCAGATTGCCCATCACCAGTCGTCCGGTTGCGGTCATCGAATTATCGGCTCCGGCAACCTGGACATCCCTGGCGACCATTTTCTCGGTCATGCCCTGAATCGGAATCGGCACTTCATATTCGGGCGCATAAAGCTTCAGCAGATCATTGATGAAGGAGTATTGTGCCCCGACCACCATATTCGCTTGCTTCGGAATCCCGGCAGCCTTATTTGTCAATGATTCCTCTCCCGGTAACGCCGCGAGTGGATCGCCGGTTCGTCCACTGGCGAACAGCGCCGCGACGATGGAAGTGCCAGGAAAACCAAACGCCACATCAAACCGGCGATTCTCTCCGGGCGGCGGCAGGATAGCAATGTTGGACGTGGGGTAGCTGGCGAGGGTCCGTATGCCGGCGAAGGAGGGCGCGTTTGCACCCTGCCTGGATACTTGCGCGGCGTCGGAGAGCGCGAGTTTGAGTTGCCACGGCGCCCACGCCAGCTCTGCCCTGATGGCGTCAATCCAGTTGGGAGCCCCGGGACTCTCGATCGCTCGTTTCGCCACTGCCGACAAAGCGTCATGACAATCGGCGGCAGACAAAGGTTTCGGAGAAAAGGTGCTTTCTGCCGGAATCGCGATCCCGACGGCATAGCCGCCTCCGTGCCCGTCAGTCCCGCAATAGACCAGGGTCGCGATCTTGACCTGCACCGATGAGGTTGCGGACTTATCCGGTACGCCGATGGTGAGGGGTACAAGTTGCTGGGCGACGCTTGAGATCAGACTCGGCAGCAGGACGGCGGTTGCCAAAGGCGTATCGCCGGCATGCACGGTAGGGAGGCACACAGTGAATATCGCGACGACCAGTAAGCCCACCCACCATCTCATCCCATTGGTTCGCATTTGACTCCGTTCCCCTTCCTATAAAATACACGTTCGCACTCGGCGCCGTGGCGGCGGCACGATGCTTGACAGTGGATTTGCGCGAATTCTGGAGATCCTAGCGACGCTGCCTGACCAAGAACCGTCGACCGACGCTATTTAAAGCAAGCGAAGAAGCAAACTCGCGAACCGTCGATCGCGAGTCGTCAGCAATGCCCTACCTATTTGCGAGAATGACTTGGAGCTTAAGCTGAAGGGCCAAGAAGCCCGAGTCTGTCCACGCGACCGATTGGTTCGCAGCCTCCCGCGGCGGTCGTCCCTGGGACACGTGCGCTTAAGGCTTCGCCCCGGGTAGCCGGCTGACTATTTCGCTCTCTTTCACCTCCGCCATTGCCCCCGAAGAGACGGCATAGAAGCTGGACGGTCACCGGTCCGAGCAGCGAGTGCAGCTGGCGCCGATCCCTTGCCTTGTGCGGCGGCTCGACGCACGCGCACACGATGCACGTCTTCATCGGGCGGAACGGGGGAACCTCAGGGAAAGACTATCCGTGATCGGACCGGAGCGGAGATCAGGCTGTCTTGAGAACTACTTTGCCATCAGAATCGATTTTCACCGTCGGCGCCGGCGTAAGCCGGCAAGGCGCACCGCTGACGCATTCTCCGCTACGGATATCGAATCGATAACCGTGCCACGGGCACTCCACGACTCCGCCCTCGATACGGCCGTCTCCAAGCGGCCCCATCTGATGCGCACACTGCGCAGAAAAAGCGACCAGCGTCCCATCGAGCTCTACGACTTTGAACCGCATCCCAGCGAAATCGGCCTCCAAAGGCAGCCGCGCGAGCAAATCCGCGATCTCGCCGATAACCTGGGGCGTCGTTTTTCCCGAAGGTTGGCCCGCGCGGATGCGATCTAGTTCGGTCTGACGCACCGTCATCATCGCAACGTCTTCGTCGTAGAGCCGCGCGTACAGCCTCTGGTAGTAGTCCCGCAACCGGACGGCCGCGGTTTCCGCCGCCCCCGGCACAAAGAAATCGACCACCACCAGGGTCGTTCGCTCGGCGAGCGAAAACGCGTGCGTCCAGATTTCGGTGCCGGTACCGGAGCCTGCCAACGTCCTTGTGATCCAGCGCCGGCAATCGCGATCAAGGTTCAGTTCGATTACCATACCGCGCCGTTCTTCAAAGGGATGAGTCCAGACCCGCGCGCGAAAACCCCATTCGCCAGACTCGATTGGTTCGATGCGAGAGAAGCTAGAGCTATGCAGGTAAGGGAGGTGCTCCCAATCGATCGCATTTTCGTAGAGCCGTTCGAGACTGACCGGGAGCTCGCGGCGATAAGTTCCGAGATGCGGAACTCGCGCGTTCATCGCAGTCACACCTCTTCGACGAACAGCGCGCGGACGGCCTCTTCCAGCTTGCGCGTCAATTCGCCACGGTCGCTGCTTTTGAGGTTCGCGGTGGGAATCGGTGTGCCTATGGTCATCCGCATCTTGCCGCCGGGAACTACCACCTTCGCCAGCCGTGGAAAAAACGCGCCTGAGCCGCTCACCGCCATCGGCACCGCTGGTAGTTTGGTCAGGGCAGCCAGCCATGCAGCGCCGTCCTCAAACTCATGCACCCGGTTGTCACTGTATCGATGGCCTTCCGCGAACACGCAAAGTCTGAAGCCCTTGCGGACGATCTCGACGGCCCGGCGAATTTCCTTTCCGCCGCCCTGGCGATCGATGATGACATGACCGCCATGCTTGAGCGCGTAGCCAACCAAGGGGATCTTCATCAGCTCTTTCTTGCCCACGAACCTGATCGGACCCGGCATGTAGGCGGCGATGGCAAAGATGTCAAAGAAGCTCTGATGGTTGCAGACCAGAACGTAGGGGCCTATGTCTCGGACCCTGTCCAGACCCTCGATCTCAACCCGGTTGCCGCAGATATTGATGAGGGAACGTGCCCAGAGGGTCGTCAGCGCCGTAAGCGCGCGCAGTTGTCCAAACCTTGCGAGGATTACTGCCGGGACCGCGAATAACGCGGTCAGCAGTACGCAGGCAGCAGTAGCGATCGCACCCCACAAGCTCCGAAAGAGCCGCGCCGGGGAGGTGGACGTAAACGAAACGGTTTCGGCCGGATTCGCCATCGCGCCAGCATTATACCTGCCGCATAAGAATCCAACACCATTGGTCAGCCAACCGTGCAGTCATAAGATGACCCAAGGCCAACACGTCACTCGCGCGGACGCGAGAACGTCTCCCACCAACGGTGACCGGCCTCGGCACACACGCCAGCTGCGGACAAAAGGCGGCTTGTTGCTGGTCCCGGGTTTGGCCTAGCGGCGACTCCGCAGGTCATCTTCAACCCTTAAGAACCGCGGACTGGTGCGCATTTCCCCTACAAAATCCGGCACATAGGAGCCTTTACGTTGACTTCGGCTAATCTCACTGATACTTGAAAAATCGGGTAGGCCGATAGCTAGCCGCGAGTGCGTGATGCGCGCCGCGAGCGCGTCGGTGGTCTTTAGGGGACGCAATGGAAGGACACATCTCCGGTCTTCAACAATTCCTGCTGATTCTCGTGCAAGCCGACAACATCCCGATCATGGGGATGATGCTCTTGGTGCTGTTCTTTACCTACGTCGCTCTGAAGCAGGCCCGCCGCAACGATCAGCTTATCGAGCACGGCGAGCGTGATAGAATTATCGACGAGATGCGCAAGTAGTTGATTCTCGCGGGTCCGTCCCGCGCCAGCCCAAAGGTATCTGGAAATGCCCTACGAAATCATCGCTGAGAATTGCACCGGATGCAGCGCCTGCGAAAAGCGCTGTCCGACCGGGGCAATTTCCGGAATTTCCAAGAAGGTTTATTTCATCGAACCCAGCCTCTGCATAGATTGCGGTGCGTGTGGAGTAATTTGTCCCGACGAGGCGATTCTGAACAACAAGGGGGTGCTCACTCACGTGCTCAAGCGCGCCGAGCGTCCCGTCGCGGTGGTTCATCCCGACAATTGTAACGGATGCGGCGTCTGCATTGATGTGTGCCCCTTCGAATGCATCTCGCCTTCACCCGAGAATAGCGCTGTGTACCTGGGACGGGTGCACGTCAACGAGAAGACCTGCGTAGGATGTCTGCTCTGCGAAGAGGTTTGCGGATGGGACGGAATTTATATCATGCCATCCGGCCAGAAAGAGGAATTCCTCAACTCGCTTGGCTATTCCAGCTCGGCAGAGGGTGCCGCTTAGCGTCGGACCCGTCCGACTGTTGGTCTGGTGAAGAAGAGCCGGCTCGCACGCCGGCTCTGCTGTTTCAATTGCCCGGGCTTTTAGCGGCGGCGGCGGTGGTCGCCGCGTTGGGAGCCGGCTCCGTCCGCGCGGAGACTCCGGAAAAGGAACTGCCCCCCAATCTTTACACGGCGGAAGGAGCGTGCGGGCTCATCCGTCACGATTTAAGTCGCCTGGCAGAAGCGGAGCGCGATCAGGCTTTCGCCCTTAATCTCGGCGCGCCGCCGGGAAGCTCGACTGCGATGATCGAGGGGCGGCTTGCGGTAATGCTCGATCGCACCAATCGACTGCGCCAGAACCTGCGCGAAGTCCGGCACAATTCCGTTCTTCACGACCCCCGCGTCGAGCAATGCACCAAGATGGGATTTCGCGCGCTGGTCGAAGCGGAACGGCTTACCACCAGCGTGGAGGAATTTCTCCACAGCCATGAGGTCGGCGAAGCTTCTACTCCGAGAGGGTTCAGGTCAGATGCGGCCGCGGGGCCTGCGGCGCCTGGCTCGCGACCTTTATCCGGCGCGACCCCATCCACGGCGCGATAAGCGCGGCCGACGCCAGCAGTATCAGTACGAGCTGGGCGCCCAGCGACTCGAAGGTGGGGAAAAGCCCGATCGCAGAAATCTGCGGCACGTGCTCGATAAATGTTGCGGGGAGAACATTCGCTTCCTGCCAGCTCCCGACGCCCTGGCCAACGAACACGACCGCCAGCGCATAAAGCAGAATCGAGGTGACCGAGAAGAGTGGCTTAAGCGGAACTCGATAGGCCGCGCGGGTCAGGATCGAGAACACCAACCCGAGTACCAAAGTCGCGGCAACGAGCCCCGCGAAAATCGCGTGACGCTCCAGCCCTTGTGTCGCCCCGGCCGTCAGGCCTTGGAAGAAAACTATCGTCTCGGCGCCCTCGCGGATCACCGCGAGAAACGCGGTCGCCGCAAGCGCAAGAGCCGGCAACGCGCTCCGTTCGGCGCCCTGGACTTTTTCGGAGATAAACCGGTTCCAGCGATCCGACTGGCCCTTCGCGGTAAGCCAGGAGCTCACGTAAAAGAGGGTCGCGGCAGCGAGGAATTGGAATACTCCCTCGAGCATATCGCTCGCGTCGTCGCCGATCACATGATTCACCGCCCACGCGAGCAACACGCTGGCAACTACAGCCAGCAACGCTCCTGCATAAACGTCGCGGGAACGGTCCCGCCCGCCCGCGTTGCGGGCCCCCGCCGCCAGCGCGATGATGACCAGCATCGCCTCGAGTCCTTCGCGCAGGAGAATGCCGAAAGAGTAGAAGAAGTACGGCACAGAAGCGTGGGCGAGCATATTGATAATGATTCTCAATTCCGAGAATAGTGAGGACCTGCTCCGCTGTCAATCAGTCGTTACGCGCGCTCATGCCGCCTGGTTCGCAGCAATGCCTTGCGGCTTCCAACAGGCGAGTGTAATTTCTGTTTTGAAGCGAGGCCGCCCTGGAGCGAGCGCCCGCTTCATCCGTTTTTTTGGGCTGCCACTCGGCGCCGAATGGTTCGATGAGATGCCGATGCGCTGCGTCTATTGCCGAAAGCGTGCTGGTTTCATGCGGAGGGTCTGCGATTCCTGTGGCAGGGTCGTCGCGGTGGTGGAGCGCGCCGGAGGCGAGGTCGGCATGGCGGGTCTCGTCGATCTGTTCCTGGCGGAGGGGCTCACACGGGAACAGGTGGATGCGGTCCTTGACGCCCAGCTCAGCGGTGCGCCAACTCTTCGTGACCGCCTTACCTCGAATATGGCCAATGCCTTGATGCGCGGTCTCGGCATGCCGGGACGACAATCGCCCGACGACGTAAAGCGCATCCGCGAGGCGATGAAAACCGGTGGCGCTGGAACCTGGGTTAAGGGCGAAGCACCTCCGCGCTGGTCGCACTAACCCTTAATTGAGGATCCACGGCATCGGAGCATGGAAAAAGATCGCAGTGATTTCGCGGTAATGAACCGGATGATCGATCATATCCGGCTGCTCATCGCCGTCGACGACGAAGCGATTCCGGTCAAAAAGAAACTTGAAACACAGGCAATTCTTAAGGACTTCCAGTCCCTGCTCGCCGAGCCGCCCGAACATCAGGAGCGCGGTCGCATCAGGGGCTACTATGAAATCCTGTGCCGCGAGCTGGCCGACGAGGCTGACGTTGCCGCCCTGCTGAGCTCACTCAAGAACTACATTCCATACATTTAGGGCAGGATTGGAGAGGACGAATGGCGGTAATTACGGTTGGAGTAGTGGGCGCCGGGCAGATGGGCTCCGGCATCGCGCAAGTTACGGCGCAGGCCGGCGTGCGCGTCGTGATGAACGATGTCTCGCAAGAGATGTGCAGTCACGGGCTTGATGCTATTGGACGTAACCTCGACCGCATGGTGCAACGCGGCCGCTTCAAACCCGAAGAGCGCGACCGCGTGATCGCCCGCATCGAGACCACCACCAACCTCGAAGACCTCGCCTCCGCCGACTTTGTGATCGAAGCCGTGGTCGAGAATGAAGACGCCAAGATCGGATTGTTCCAAAAGCTCGACCAACTGTGTCCGCCCGAGGTGATTTTCGCCTCCAACACATCGTCGATTTCCATCACCCGGATGGGTGCGCGCACCAGACGCGCCGATCGCGTCATCGGGATGCATTTCATGAACCCGGTTCCCGCCATGCGGCTGGTCGAGATAATCCGTGGTCTCGCCACTTCCGACGAGACCTACCAGGCGACCCGCGCCCTGGCTGAGCGCGTAGGCAAGACCACCATGACCGCTCAGGACTTCCCGGGCTTCATCGTCAACCGCGTACTGCTCCCGATGATCAACGAAGCGATTTACACTCTCTATGAAGGCGTGGGCGGGGTAACCGACATCGACACGGCGATGAAGCTGGGCACCAACCAGCCGATGGGCCCCCTCGAACTGGCCGATCTGATCGGACTCGACACCTGCCTCGCCATCATGGAGGTGATGCATCGCGTGCTCGGCGATGACAAATACCGCCCGTGTCCGCTGCTCAAGAAATACGTCGATGCGGGATATCTCGGCCGTAAGTCTGGCCGTGGCTTCTACAAATACGATGCGCAGGGTAACCCCGTCGCGCCGTAGGGCTGGCCGCACTGGCGCGCGTATGCGCCGCGGGAGGTGTGAGTATGGCAGTCAAAGCTTTCATCCTCATCGACACGTCGCCCGGCAAAGCTCGTGAGGTCGCCGGGCGAATCAGGCAGGTCCAGGGAGTCTCGGTTGCGCACGCGGTCACGGGTCCGCACGACATCATCGCGATCGCCGAGGCTGCCGATGTGACCGCGCTGGGTGAACTGGTC
>Ga0126378_10004901_pt1 | contig 10322 bp, 9 predicted proteins | sample PanSoiMetPlot_23_FD_92587 | JGI IMG/M metagenome (GOLD analysis project Ga0126378, IMG submission 92587) | Tropical forest soil microbial communities from Panama - MetaG Plot_23 | ecosystem: Environmental > Terrestrial > Soil > Tropical forest > Bulk soil | place: Panama | collected 2016-02-17
AGGATGACGCGGATGTACTGCGCGCGCGGCGGAGCTTCAATATTCAGCAGCTTCTCAGCCGCTTCGCAGTAGCCCATGCCATTTGAAACCGCTGCGACATAATCCATGCGATCGACGTAGGGATTGAACATCGTGTACGTGCGGTTCTCGGCAATCTTTTCGACTCCACGATGCAGGTAGCCGATGATGCATTCCGTACCTAGAACTTTTTCCCCGTCAAGCTTCAAGATGACTCGCAGCACGCCATGAGTCGAGGGGTGCTGCGGGCCCATGTTCAGGACGAGCTCATTGGCGTCAAGATAGGTTCCCTCTTCGCGCTGCGGAGCAGCCCGATGATGCAAGTACGTCTGAATCTGGCTCTCAGGAGTGTCGAGGTCCAGATGTGCCGTCGAGTTCGGATCCGTCTTGGTCAGCTCGCTCATTGTCCTGATTCGATTCCCAGGTTGATCTTCACCCACTGTTGATCCTGCTGAATGATGCCGTAATCCTTGCGCAGCGGGTGCCCCTGCCAATCCTCGGGGAGCAGAATACGACGCAGATCAGGATGACCGTCGAAGCGGATACCGAACATGTCGAAGACTTCGCGCTCCAGCCAGTTTGCCGTGGCCCAGAGGCTCACCGCACTCGGTGCCGGGTCGTTCTCGCGATAGGAAGCTTTCACCCGAATGCGTTGGTTCCGGGCAAAGCTGTAGAGGATCCAAATCACCTCAAACGGAGATTCCCGCTCCGGGTAGTGCACGGCGGTGACATCGACCAGATAATCAAATTCCACTTCATCGTGCAGCAGCTCGAGCACCTGGTAGGCAACGCTCGGTTCGACGATGAAATAGTTCTGGCCAAGATACGCGTTGGCCTCGCGAATTCCCGATCCCAAGCGCGCGCGCAGGCGGTCCACAATCTCGGCTTCCCAGGGCTGAGGAGTTGGCCCGGCAGGTTTGGCCGGGGCAGAGTGACCTGCTGCTGCCGGCTTGGGCGCGGCCTTTTCTTGCCCCGTGGGCTGCGCCGCTCCCGCTGTTTCCGGATGCGGGTTCAGCCTGTCCTGATCTTTAGGTTCGTCTGTCATTGCTTAACGCTAGGTTCTACCTGGTGTTGCAAGCTCTCAATCAGCGCTCGTATCTGTTGTGCATCGCGCCTTCGGTGACCATGGCTGGTTATCGGCTCTGAGCCACCGGTCGATTCAATCGAGACATCAGAGAAGAAGATTCCGTTCGAAAGCCTGACGCTCGCCACTTTATCGATCGCGATGCTCTCCTCCATGCTGCCAAACAGTCGCGGCTTGATCCGTAATACCCGCTCTCTCGATATGCTGATTCTAGTAGGAAAAACTCGATTTCCCCGCGTCCAGCGACTCGCCTTGAACTCCTGAGGAAGCTGCGCGGCCCTCACACCCATTCGAGCGCACCCTTTTTCCAGATCCAGATGTAGCCCACCACCAGGATAGCGAGGAAGATCATCATCTCCACGAATCCAAAGACCTTCAGGGTTTTGGCCTGTACGGCCCAGGGAAACAGGAAGATGGTCTCGACATCAAAGACAACAAAAAGAATGGCCACAATATAAAACCGCACGGTGTAGCGTCCGCGCGCCGAACCTTCCGGATCGACGCCGCATTCGTACGGCATGAGTTTTGTCTGGAACGGATTGTCAGGCCTGACGGCCTTGGCGATGGCCAGCGTCACCACCGGAATCGCAAGCCCCACGGCAATGAAAATAAAGGCCGGAATATAATTCTCTGGCATCGTGACACTCCCGCCGTCCGATCCAGAAGCAACTTACCAGAAAAAAGAATAAGAGCGGCGAGCTGGCTCATCATACTGCGCGGGATTACCGCTCCACAAGAGTTGTTTGATGAGCGCGGGAGGATTGAATGGCTCCAGCCTCTGGATGTCAAGCCCACCAGCTCTATTCGTGACGCCGGTCTACTTGCGGCTCTGCAGCTCCAGGTTCGCCTCAGCATCGATGGGAACACCGTCGCAGGTCGCCGGGCGGAATCGCCAGCCCATGACCGCGCCGATCAGGTCACCCTCGTCGCCCGCGGAAAGATGCAGCACCACGATTGCACCCACTGCACCCTCGCGCGTAATGACAAAGTGCAGCTGCGCTTGCGTGTCATTCCCCAGGCCAACTGGAGCGCGCTCAGAAATCGCTTGCGGAGGCGAAAACGCGGCGCATGCGCGTTCGCCATATTCTGCCGGCGCAAAGCGTGCAATCTGTCTCCAGGCGACATGGTCCGCAAAGGTCGTGGTTGAGGTGGCAGATATGCGAGTGCTGCGCGTGGGCACAGCAAGCACGGTAATCGTCGAGACTACAAGGAATGCAGCAGTGAAAAGCGATTTCGATGGCAAGCTGAACCCCAAAATGAGCGCCGGAAAGCACTCACCAGTAGGGTTCGCAACCTGCTTGCCACAAAATCGCTTGCAAGTGCCTGATTGTCGGCAACTGCGATGGCTCTTACCGTGCATACCTGAGTACACGGTTGCACAGCTTTGGTACCGCGCGCGCTCTCAAAATCGGGTGCCGCCAAACTGCAGTAACGCCAGGCGAGAGAAAACGGCAGGAGCACCTCGCCCCTGCCGGTCGCTGGTGTGAGTTGATCGTTACTCCAAAACAGCCGCGGGAATGCTGAAGAATCGTACTCACCCCCGCAACCAAGACACCGTCAAGCTTGAAACCCGATCATTTCCGCGTCACGGTCAATTCAGTGCGTCGATTTTGTGCTCGTCCTTCTTCGGTGTCATTCGAGGCCACGGGCCGATCCTGTCCGAAACCTTGCGTTGCGATTCGCTCGGCAGCAACTCCGTCACTCACCAGGATGGTCTTTACCGCGTTGGCCCGATCCACAGAAAGGGCTTGATTGTTTTGCGGATTGCCAGTGTTGTCGGTATGCCCGGTTAGCTGTACTTCTGAGGTTGGATATGCCTTCAGAATTTCGGACAGGTCGTTAACCGTTTTGTTGGACTCTGGCGTAAGCTCCGTCGACCCGCTGACAAAATTCAGGTTGTCAAACACGAATGTCTTCGGCACGTCGGTGGCAGAGTTATCGCCGAGAAATCTCGCCAGATTGTAGTTGATTGAGCCCTGGGGGACCGAAAGGATATGCCCACCGGGCAAGGTGAGGTTGGCTATCGCGTTTCTCGTCGCCGTGATACCCCGGGAAGCTACCTCCGGTGTCCGCGCTCTGCTCAACAAGTACCCGAGCAGTGCAAGGCCTGCCAGGATTAGCAACAGGATAGGAAGCCACCGCATGCCGCCCCGCGGCCGTTCCGGGACCGCCAATGGGGCCCGTTCAACAACTCTCGGCCGCTCAGCCACGGACGGTTCTACGAAGTGTTCTATGTGTGACGGTGAATCCACAACCTCCTCGCGCTCGACCGTCGTGACCGTCGTCGATGGCACCGCTCTTGGCCCAAGACCTAGAAGACGGGACAATCCAGTCGGAGCAGCAGTTGCGATTTCATCTTTTTGCGCCGAAAGCGTCTCCAGCAATCCCGAAGAACCCGACGCTTGCGATGACATCCGCTTGCCCAGCACACCTAGGGTTAACGGCGTTACTAAGGCCATCAACTTGGTGGCGGAGGAGGGGCTCACGCCGCCCTGTTTGGCAACCAGATCCACGACCGAAGAAGTGTCGCCGCCGAAAATACTCCCCAAGTGGCGCTGCCCCGCGCTTAACAGGTAGTTCGTGGCACTTCCCCCGCGGAACAGGGACATCGGATTGTCAGCCAATCCTCCATATCCCCCTTCGCGAATCATGCTTGTAAGGTTATTGGCTCCGTCCGAGGATGACGCCATGTTTGCCATCCCCGACAAAACGGTTGGAGCCGCCGTATGCAATGCCTGGTAGGTAGACGACTCCGATTCTCCGACTACCGAGCGGGCACCTCGCACCACCTCGGGGGTGAAGAGTTGCGTTATTTCGGAAATAAGGCCACCAGATTGGGACCCGTATGGAAACCTTGAAGTGGACATCAGTGCCTCCTTCCGGCACGTGAGGGGAAACAAAGGCTCACGTCACAATTGAAGTAAGGTTTTTAGGTTGCTGCGCGGGAAGCCTGCCATTTCTTGCGCCAAACTTCTGGCCGGACTGCCTTCCCTGGCTTCCCGAGCTAAAGCTTAGTTACGCGGCCTTCTTTACGTTTACGTCGGGCACGCGCTCAACTTCGATCTGCTGACGACGAACGGTATCGCGTACGGTTTCAACATGGTCCGAACCCCGCCTGCGAATAACCACTTCCTCAGCGACCCTTGCTGTTTTGCTGACCACGGGTTGCTCGCTGGTTTCGGTAACCTCGATAACCTGGTCCTTCCAGTCAACATCCTTGGCAAGCGTTGGATCGGTTACTGCTCTACGTGCTACCTCGCAGTGCTCTTCATGGAGAGTGACTTGCGACTGCACCGGCTTCTCGACCACAAAACGACGGATCCGCGACTTACCGGTCGCGACCTGACGTTTGCCAACGTCGAGTTGCTCCTCTGCCAGGCGCAGCACTTCTTCACCGGCGACGGTTCTTACCGGTCCAACCGGCGGCGTGGTTGTCGTCAGAGTGGAGGTCGGCCTGTCAGTCGCTCTGTCGACGGTAGAGGTCACCCTGTCAGTCGCTCTGTCAACCGTCGAGGTCACCCTGTCCGTCGCCCTTTCAACTGTGGTCGTCCGGTCATGCAGGTCCATCGGGCCATGTCCGTTCAAAATCTTCATGGCGCGATCAACTTCTGTGTCCGGTGTACGAAGCGTGAGCACCCCGCCGCCAGACTCAAGGGTGCGGCGATAAACTGCGCCCTCCTGGTCCGAAACGCTCCTTCCAATCAAGCGCTGCCACCAGCCGCCGTCACGAAACTCTCTGTCACTGACGGATCCACGATTCAAAACACCGATGTCGCTTGAAGAAAAGCCTGAGTCCTCGAGCGCATGCGCTGCATTTCGGGCCTTGTCCGCTTTGTCGTAGAAGGCGACAATTTTTTCGTAAGCCATTATGAGACTCCTTTCCCTGGTTATTCGTGCATCACTCCCTTGTTGTTCGTGCGTCACTGGCTCCACCGATTCGGTCTTCTCGGTGTAGCACTACTGCAGCCGGTCGCGAATCTGCAACGTTCCGCACGAATCGGCGCAGAACGCGCCCTCATATTGTCGGTTTGTTTGCGCCGCTACGTGGCCCCACACGAGGCGTGCGCGGTGTTCACTTGGGTTGCCAACTGGCCCCTTCGGGAGGGCTAGCGCTTGGAGCACACCTGGCGTTTGTTTGGCCGAAGATGTGGATCAAGTATTGTCCGTTTTATCCAAGCAATTCCGGGGCGCGCCGTTTGTGCTGATGCACGGTTTTCCATTCCGGCTGCCGTGGTCACTGGTCTGTCCAGAACTCTTGCCGGCACCATAGGTTTGCCGGCTTTGCGGCACCTGCGAACCACTTCCAGTTTGGTCCCTATTTCCAGCTTCGCCTGAGTTACTGCTCGCCTGAGAATTGCTTTGCCCAGGACTCCTGCTCCCGGCCTGAGAGCCTGCTTGGCCGCTGCCGGTTTGCGAGCTGCCCGAGCCAGATTGTGCTTGCGAATCTGACCTGATGAGCCTGGGCCCGGAACTCGCTTGATTAGGAATCCTCCTTGCCGGGCATCAGATGCGATGCGCGATTTTGCGCCACGCGTCAAATCGCGCCGCTAGCTGGCGGCGCGCCGCTTTGCCGTGCGCATCGGGCTGCGAGTGGGAGTGGCAGCAATGGGCTGCACTGCAGCCGTGAGCAGCGAGAGCAGGAATCCAGGCTCGTGTTCCGGTTCGAGCCCGGCAGCACGCCATTGATTCACATTCACGACCTCGCTGGCCGGAGAGACCGTTGCGACGTCGCGTGCCAGCGCATCCGCGTCCTCATCGCACGGCGCCGTAACGAAGATGTAGTCGAAGAGGCGCGCTCCGCAGGCCAGGATTCCGCGATGGCGCCCGATCGCGATTTCGACCTCCTGCCCAACCGTCGAAACCACCTCTGCGCGACGGAGCAGTGCATCGTGATCCTCGCCAATCAGCAATATTCGCGTGCCATACATGTGGGCCTCGCGGAAGTGGCTACGTTCAGACGAGCAATGTGATGCGCCTGTTCTGACGGTTGCACCGCCCATGGCGCAAAGTGACGCGTTAAGGCTGAATTAAATTTGATTTGCCCAACTGCGATTAGGGTTGTGTTGGCGAGGCCTGCGATTTCGCAGGGGTTACCTTTCTTTATACCCCGCGGCTTCCGCCGCAAGTCATGCCGAGCTTCTTAGGCCTTACTCGAGACCGGCTGCGGCTCGGCGGCTGCTTCCTGCATGGTCAGCGTGTAGCGCCGCACCCCTGGCGCAAAAATGGCAATCAGCCCGGCCAGCAGCAGGGTCGCCGAGCCGCCGCTGGCAATCGAAATCACCGTCCCGAGCGCTGCCGGATGAAAGAGCGACGCCACAAATCCCGCCTCCATTTCGCCAAGCTGCGGGCCGCCCATAAAGAAGATCATGTTGAACGCGGTGATGCGACCCCGCAGCTCGTCCGGCGTGAGTATCTGGCGCAAAGTTTGCCGGATGACGGTCGAGATTAGGTCAGCACCGCCGCTCGCCGCGAGCGCCACGAGCGTGAGATAAAAATTGTGCGAGAGGCCATACACCACGGTCGCGCCGCCATAAGCCGCCACTGCCCACAACAATAAAACCCCTTGCCGACGGGGCAGGGGATGCACTGCGGCACCAATCGACGACAGCAGCGCGCCCGCTCCGGGCGCCGCGCGCAGCCAGCCATATCCGCGCGCGCCCACATGCAGGATTTGATCAGCCACAATCGGCAGCAGCGAAATCGCGCCCGAAAATAGGGTCGCGAAAAAATCCAGCGCCATCGTCCAGACAATGATCTTGGTGCTGAACAGAAAATGAAATCCCGCTCGCAGCGAAGCTCTCCAGCTTTCGCCCTGCTGCGCGCTCGCCTCCGGTTTCCCGGAAGTACGCAGCGAGAGCAGGGCGCCCAAGACTGCCAAAAACGACGCGGCATTGGCAAAATAAATAGGTGCGAGCACACGCGTGCTGTGCGCGCTCGTGCCTCCGCTTGCGCCAATGATCAGCCCGGCAATCGACGGCCCCGTGATCATGGCGATGTGCAGAAAGGTCAGGTTCATGCTGAGCGCGCCCTGCAAGTCTTCCAAGGGGACCAGCCGCGGAACGAGAGCTTGCCGTGCCGGTGCATCGAAGGCATTCGCCGCTGCCGTAGCTGCGGTCAGCAAATACATCAGCCACACCGTATCGCGTCCAAAATATGTTGCCAGACCAAGAAGCACGGCGATCACCGCCATCACTGCCTGGGTCGTGAACTGAACGTATTTTCGGTCGTAACGATCGGCAACGACTCCGCCCCACATCGAAAGCAGGATCATCGGCACCACGCGCACCAGGCCCACCGTGCCGAGTGCCAAAGGCGAGCGTGTCAGCACATAGATGTGCCAGTCGATCCCGACATTCTGCATCTGCGTGCCGATGATCGAGATCAGAGTGGCGCTGGCGAGCAGGCGAAAATCACGATGTCGCAGTGCCTGATAAGGCCGCTGCCGTGCTTCAGGCATAACTGAGCAGGATAAATGGCTGCCCGCCAAAGCCGCGGTTGGTAAACTCTTGCTGGTCTTTGCCGTCTAAGCTGCTGGGCAGAACCGAGAGGAGGATGCTGTGAATGTTCGGTTGGCGAAGACCATCTTCGCCTTTGTCGTTCTTGTCTCCAGCGCAGGAGCCTTCCCCTTGCCTGCAGGCTCCGCTGCGGATCAGCTTCGCGGTCATTGGGACGCTGAACTCGCCGGCGAAGGGAGACGGTTCTGGTTCTATTTTGACTTTCAGCCCAAGGCAGATGCCATCACCGGCACGGTAGAGCTGGCAGGCCAGGACCGGCAGTTTCCCATCCAGAATGGCAGGATCAGCGGCAACAATGTTTCGTTTCAGGCATTGGGGATCTGGACCGGGACGCTCGAAGGCAGTGAATTGAAACTCACGCGCGAACTGGATGGGGGAAAGAAGCAGCACATGATCGCCCGCCGTACTGCAAATTCCCAATAAACTGTCTATTCAAACGCCGGCTTGTGTGCACTCGGTCTTTCGAGGGCCCACCGTTTCAACTGCACCGACTTGCGGCGCAAGCGGTCCATGTAGATATAGACCACGGGAGTGGTAAACAGCGTCAGCATCTGGCTGACAATCAGCCCGCCGACAATCGTCAACCCGAGCGGCTGGCGCAGCTCCGATCCAACGCCGCCGCCGATGGCCAGCGGCAATGCCCCAAACAGCGCTGCCATGGTGGTCATCATGATGGGGCGGAAGCGCAGCATGCAAGCCTGGTATATGGCGTCTTCGGGGGACGCTGCCGCTGCACCGTGCGTGCCGCGCTCGGCTGCCAGTGCGAAATCGATCATCAGAATGGCGTTCTTTTTCACGATCCCGATCAGCAGGATGATGCCAATCAGCGCCATGATCGAAAGCTCGGTTCTCGTGATCAGCAGCGCCAAGAGCGCTCCTACGCCAGCGGAAGGCAGCGTGGAGAGAATCGTGATCGGATGCACAAAGCTCTCATAGAGGATCCCCAGCACGATGTAAACCGCGGTCAACGCCGCCAAAATCAGCAGCGGCATGCTGCGCTTTGACTCCTGAAACGCTGCCGCTGTTCCCGAAAAGCTGGCATAGATTTCGCCGGGAAAGTGCATTTCCGCCTTCACCCGCTCGATGGCATCAACCGCCTGCCCCAGCGAAATGTTGGGTGCCAGATTGAACGAAATCGTGGTCGAAGGGAACTGCCCCTGATGGCTCACCGAGAGCGAGCTGTTCGAGTTCTGGTAGTGCGTGAAAATGCTGAGCGGCACCTCCTGCCCGGCGTTTGAGGTGACGTAGATGCTCTTCAGTGCCTCGGGATTCTGCTGGAATTCCTGCGCCACTTCCATCACGACGTGATATTGGTTCAGCGCCTTGTACATGGTCGACACCTGGCGCTGGCCGAAGGCGTCGTAAAGGGTATTGTCAATCGCGTTCGCGCTCACCCCGAAGCGCGAAGCGGTATCGCGATCGATGATCAGCATGGACTCCAGGCCCTGATTCTGCTGGTCGCTGTTGACGTCGCGCAGCTCAGGCATGTGCTGCATCCGCTCTAACAATTGCGGCGCCCATTGTGAAAGCTCGGTAAACTCCGGCGCCTGCAGCGTGTATTGATATTGCGCACCGCCAAAGCGTCCGCCCACGCGCACATCCTGCGGGGCTTGCAGGTAGTCCATGGCGCCGGGTATCACTGCCAGCTTGCGCCGCAAGCGATTGATCACCTGATCCACCGTCACGTAAGGATCGCACGGCTTGCCGTCATACATCTTCAGGCCATTGCAGCGCTGGCCGGGATCGCGCATTTGACCGAACATGCGGCCGCTGTTGCGTTGTCCGCCGCCGCCAAACGAAGCGATGCTCTCAATCGCCGGGTCGCTCAGCACAATCTTCGAGAACTGCCGGATCTTCTGGTCCATGGCGTCGAAGGAGCTGTCCTGCGCCCCGACGATGCTGCCGCCGATGCGGCTCGTGTCCTGCTGCGGGAAAAAGCCTGTCGGCACGTGAAAATAAAGATAGCCTGCGACCAGGATGGTGACGATCAGGCTCGCGAACACAAGCGCCGAATGCCGCAGCACCCACCTGAGCGCGACACCATAGGAGCCCAGCGCGCGGTCAAAAATGCTCTCGCTCCAGCGATACAGGCGATTGTGCTCGGTTTTGTGGGGCTTCAAGAAGCGCGCGCACAGCATCGGCGTGGTGGTCAGGGAGACGAGAAGTGACCACAAGATGGTCACGCTCAGCACCACGGCAAACTCGCGGAACAGCCGGCCTACGATACCTCCCATCAGCAGGATTGGAATGAACACCGCGCATAACGAAATGCTCATCGAGAGCACGGTGAACCCGATTTCGCTTGAGCCTTTCAGCGCTGCCGCCATGGGCTGCTCACCGGCCTCGATGTAGCGCGAAATGTTCTCGATCACCACAATCGCGTCGTCCACCACAAAGCCGGTTGAGATGGTCAGCGCCATCAGCGACAAATTGTCCAGCGTGTAATCCAGCAGGTACATGACGGCCAGCGTGGCCACCAGCGACAAGGGCACGGCAACGCTGGGAATCAAAGTCGCGGGCGCGTTGCGCAGGAACGCGAAGATCACCAGTACCACCAGTATGATGGCGATTCCAAGCGTTATCTCGACATCGTGCACCGAAGCTCGGATCGTGCCGCTGCGGTCGCTTACGGTTTCCAGTTTGATTGCTTGTGGAATCGAGGATTGGAAGAACGGGATCAGCTGCTGGATGTTATCGACTACGTC
>Ga0126378_10004902_pt1 | contig 10322 bp, 9 predicted proteins | sample PanSoiMetPlot_23_FD_92587 | JGI IMG/M metagenome (GOLD analysis project Ga0126378, IMG submission 92587) | Tropical forest soil microbial communities from Panama - MetaG Plot_23 | ecosystem: Environmental > Terrestrial > Soil > Tropical forest > Bulk soil | place: Panama | collected 2016-02-17
CGCCGAACTGCCGCGCTGTTCGCCGCCAAAAGGCTCCTCGGCCTCTCGGACCTCGGTCCGCTGCAGGTGCCGGATCTCGAGCGCGATTTTCTCGAGCGTCGCCGTGACGATGGCCAGCGCGGAAACGTACTGCGCGTGCCGGTCGCGCTGGATGACCTGCGACGCGACGGGCGCCACGCCCAGGCCGAGCCTCTCGCAGATCCTGGCTTCGACCGCTGTTCCCAGATGCGACGCGTTGCCCACCGCGCCAGAAATTTTGCCGACGGCCATTTGCCGTGCCGCTTGCCCGAAGCGCTCGAGGTTGCGGCGGTTCTCCGCGTACCAGTTGGCGATCTTTAGTCCGAAGGTGACAGGCTCCGCATGAATCCCGTGCGTGCGGCCAATTTGCGGGGTGTGCTGGAACTCGCGGGCCCTACGTTCCAGCACTTCGCCGAAGCGCACGAGCCCATGCTCGATCAGGCGGGAAGCTTCGCGAATCTGCAGCGCCTGCGCCGTGTCGACGATGTCATTCGACGTCAGGCCGTAGTGCAGCCAGCGCGCGGCCTCGGGGTCCGCAATGGTTTCGCCCACGGCCATGGTGAAGGCGATCACGTCATGCTTCACCTTGGCTTCGAGTTCCGCGATGCGCCGCACAACCCCGGCGTCGGCGCGCGCCTTCTCGCGGATCTTCGCCGCGGCTGCTTGCGGTACGACTCCGGTCTCAGCAAGAGTTTCCGTGGCAGCCAGCTCGACTTCCAGCCATCGCCGGAATTTCCCTTCCTCCGTCCAGATTCGGCCCATCTCTTCGCGGGTATATCGTGAAATCAAGCGAGACTCCCTCCCCTCAAAGCACACGCCGGCCAAATCGCTTCCGAAAGCAAACAAGATTGTAACGGGAAAAACGCCCTGAACAATCATATCCGAATTTCGCTTCGGACGCCCGCCCACAAGGCCAGAGATGATGGATGATAGTTCCGAAAGGCTTTAGATCCCTTGGCCGTCCATCTTTGGTGGGTACCTCCCAACTTGGGACCAATTGTTACATAAGGGTCTTCGGCCCCCGGGAACATACTGTTAGCGAACCGTAAATCACACACAGAATTGATCTTAACAGACACCCTCCTTTGGCAGAGAGTTTGCTACTGACCTACTAGGCCCGCAAAGCAGCTCGCGAATTGGGGTAGGACCAGCGCCCGACGCAAAATGAGACCCAGATCGACAACTCAGCATAGCAGGGAATCCGGTTTCAAACTCCTTGAGGTCATGATCGTCATGCTCGTTGCCATGGTGATCGCCGCCATCGCCATACCCAAGGTGGTGACGATCGTTCAAAACCTGAGGACCGCAGGGGATGCTCAGAATCTGAATAGCGCCATCCTTTTGGCGAAAATGTCGGCGGCATCGAATGCTGCCCACGCCCGGTTGCATGCCGACTTCGGCACGAATTCATTCTGGGTCGAAGTGGCGCCCACCGGGGTGGTTCCAACAAGTACCACAACATGGACCACGCAAGGCGGGACCCAATACCTTGCCAAGAATGTAAGCTTTGGCTACGGTTCGATCAGCTCGGCGCCATCAAATACGCAATCCACATTCGGCCAGGCGTCCACTTGCTCTGGCGCCACAAGTACGGCTTGCATCGAGTTCAACTCCCGCGGCATTCCAGTGGATTCCTCAAATTCACCGACGGGTAACGACGCCCTTTACGTGACCGACGGCAATACCGTGACCGGGGTAACAGTGGCTGGTACGGGGCTGACCAAGGCCTGGCGGACCCCAGCGTCCACCGCGATTTGGACACAACGATGAGGCGAAGCATGGAACCCAAAAGATCGAATCGGCATCGACGCTCACCGCAATCCGGCCTGTCTCTACTAGAAACGATGATCGCTCTAACGATCCTCGTCGTTGCCACCGTGGGGATCATGGCCCTTGGAGCCATCGCCCTAGCCACAACTGAAAATCAGGGCCACCTTGCGGCTCGCACGGCGGAGTACGCCCAGGACAAGATGGAACAGTTGATGAGCCTCGCGTACGGCGATACCACCACAGACACGACGACTTTCCCCGCCACATCTACAGGAGGCTCCGGTCTAACGGTTGGCGGCAGCTCCAACCCGAGCTCTCCGGTAACAACCCCTGGAACCGGCTACGTCGATTACCTGGACATCAGCGGGCAGCCCACAACTTCTTCGGGGAACTGGTACTACATTCGCGTCTGGCAGATTTCGGCCTACTCAACGACAGTGAAACAGATTACGGTCACAACCAAGGTGAAAGCGCAGGTTGGTGCTCCTCAGGGAGCCCTTCCCCAATCCACCCTGACTTCGCTGAAGACCTCCCCATTTTAAGGAGATCCCGTGAAACCGAGAGAAGCAGCAGAAAGACAAAACGGGAGATGGCGACAGGGATTTTCTCTTTTAGAAATGATGATCGCGATCTTCATCCTGATGGCCGTTTCAGGAATTGTAATGAGCGGGATGATGCAAATGACCTTGACGCAAGGCACCATTTCAAACCGCACCGAGATGCATAGCAGCGTCCGCAGCGCGACGGAATTGCTTCAGCAGGAAATTGGCCAGGCTGGCAGAGTTTCCATCTGTGGAGACTTGTCTTCGGGTTCGTGTACGGGTTCGACCACATTGACGGCCGCGGTCGCCATCGGAAGCGTGTCGACGACAGTAGGGAATGCGACTGGAATGTTTGATGGAGAGCAGCTTGTGATCGACGCCGGCGATAACGAAGAAACGGTTACGATTGCAAGCCCCTCCTCGAGCACGAACACATTCACCGCGACGTACACACTGACGCACGCCATCGGCGCTTCGGTCAGAGTGGCCGGCGCGTTTGCCAGCGGGATCGTCCCGGACACCGCCACGAACGGATCCGGACAATTTGTCTTGAAGCTGTACGGCGATATCAACGATGACCATACCATGCAGTACATCGAGTACACCTGCAACACGCCTGGTCAGCTTGTTTCGGGCCAGCCGGCTCTGTATCGCAACGTCGTGACCGTCGCCACGGGGGCAACGAAGCCAAGCATCGCCTCCTCGATGATCGTCTTGTCCAACCTCGCGGACAATCCGCCAGACCCTGGCGGAACGACTCCCGCGGCGTGCTTCAAATATCAAAAGAAGATCGTCTCCCCGGACACTTATGTCGTGGATGTGTCTGTCACCCTCACGGTGCAGACGCAGAACCCGGATCCGCAGACTCAGAAATTTCAGCAAGAGACCAAGGCCTTGCTGAACGTGTCGCCACGAAACATTTTTGAGGGATGGGAACTTGCCGCCGCAGGCGTCACGAATCGCATTCAGCCCATGCCTTCGCTCGTGTCGAGCCTGCTTCCCTAATATGGAGGATCGAGGATTCTTATGAACAAGGAATCTCAAAAAGGCGTCGCACTCATTCTTACTCTCATCATGGTGCTGGTCTTGACGGTGATGGCTTTTTCCCTCATGTTTGTTTCGCAGACTGAAACCTGGTCGAGCTTCAACTACCGGATGATGTCGCAGGCCCGCGACGGCGCCGAAGCCGGAGTGAACTCCGCTGCTGGTTACATTGTGAACACCTATACGGAGCCGGGCACCACCGGTCCGCTCACCTACAATAACAATCATGACATTTTTTCCATTTTCCCCGTGGCCTACGCGGCCACCACTTCGAGCGATCCGACCAGCGCATACAATACCAACGTGTCGCCGGTTCAGTACCCTTCGAGTGCCACCAGCGGCCACGACGTAATCCTTTCAGCGGACAGCACTGCATCAAACTATCCAGTCTCTTCCGTCCAGTCGGCTTTTAACACAAGTGGCGTGGGCTTCGGCAGCATTGCCGCCGGCGGTGCGACGGTCAATTACAGCAGCCATGCGAAGCTGATGTCCATGAGGCAGGCATTTACCCCGTTTGGCAAAACGAGTTCGACAACCGTGCAAACCTGGAGCGTCACATCAACGGGGAGCGTCAGCGGTGTTCGCAGCGCAGCGGTCCAAATCTCAGCGACGCTGGAGCAACACGTTTACCCGACGTTTAGCTATGCGGCCTTCGCGACCGACAACGGATGCAACGCGCTGCAATTTGGCGGTGGCGGCACCACGGATAGTTATGATTCCACTGCGGCGTTGAGCGGCGGAAAACCGGTGACAGCAGCGAACACTGGAAACGTCGGCACCAATGGAAACTTGTCCACAGTTGGAAATCCCACTACGATTAATGGCACCTTGTCGACCCCTAGAGCCGGCGTGGGCACTTGCACCAGCAACAACGTAACCGCATGGACCGACAGCTCAGGTCACATTAATTGTCCACCGTCACTAACAAATGCCCAGTGTTTGGTGGAACTACCTCAAGCGGTTGTCTATCCGTCCCCAGCGGTCCCGACAGCGGGCACAACGGACATTACGACCAACATAAGCTGTCCCGCGGCGGCCACAATGGCGACTGCGGGCGGCACTTGCGCACAGAGCGGCAACATAATGACCATAGCTCCGAGTGTGGCTGGCGGAACGGTGTCCCTGCACGCCCTCACCCTAACGGGGAACAAGGACCTTCATTTGGCGTCTGGCATATACAATATCGACAGCATCATGCAAGACGGGAATACTCAACTCGTTCTGGACTCCACGCCGGTAGTCTTGAATGTAACTGGCAGTGCAGGTGGAACTGTCGTAGATCTGACCGGCGGCGGGCTGGTCAACACCAGCGGAAACTTTAACCCCATGTCATTCCAGATTCTCTACTCAGGGTCCGGGACGATTAAACTCAAGGGTGGTGCGAATGCGGTAGGACTGGTATATGCCCCCAATTCTACCTTCTCATGGGGAGGGAATGCCGACTGGTATGGCGCCGTAATTGGCAAGGATATGACCGATATGGGAGGAACCGCGGTCCACTACGACCGGCGGCTAAAGAATTCAGCCTTTACCGTTGGTCCCTGGATGCTTGATTCCTTCAGCTGGAAGAAATACTAAGGTTTGCGTCTGGTCTGCTACGTGGATTTCGGCGTGCGGCTCTTGGAGCTAACAGGTTCGGCTTTGGGGGCCGCCGCTACTCCGCCTGCCTTCTCAAGCCCTTTGCGAATGATATCGTCCCACTGAGGGTGCGGTACCTCCGAGTTCTGTGCTGCAAGATAGAGCCGCTTCGCGTCTTCGCGCCGCCCGAGTTGCAGATGGATCCGGCCGGCGGAAATCATCGCTAGCACTGAGGCGCGCTCACGCGGCCAGGCCTGTGCGAGCGCTTCATATTCGCTCACCGCTCGATCCAAATTCCCCTGGTTCTCAGCGAACCGCGCCAGCTGCAACCAAGGGTCCGCCGGCATCTTTTGACCGCCTGACTTAAGGTACGTCTCGTAATTTTCCCAAGCAGCTTCGGGGTTTGCTGCTTTCAGCTGAACCTCACAAAGAGCCTCGAGGGCTCGCATGTATTTGATGGCCGTGTTGCCCTTCCGGAAGTAAAGACTCACCAGCATTTCATGCGCCTCGACGGAATAAGGTTTGTCGGCGATTTGAGCATTCACAGCGTTGATGGCAGCATCGAGATCACCGCGCTCCAAGTGCTGGGCTGCCGTCGCGATGTGCGGGTCGACGGATACGGCTACTTTGGCTTCGATTTCCTGGCTCACGTGACCTTGAATACCCGTTACCCGCAGCAGAAGCGCCAGGACGCCGCCGACGGCGAAGGCGGCGCCCTGTGCGAGGTACGCGACGTTCGTCGTCTCGTTCGAGGCCTTGCCCCAAAACACCAGGCACAGCAGCCATGCCGGAAATACCACGTAGACCGGCGAACTGAAACGGAGCAACCGAGGTCTTACGGCCCACAATGCGTTGCCGTGCTCGATCGTCGTCTTCGGGAACCGGATCACGTAGAAACCCATCAAGGCTGCAATCATCCCGGAAGCGCCTATTAACGGGATCGGTCTGTCACCATACACGGTGGTGTAGGCCCATACACCCGCCAATGCCGAAATGAATGAAATACCAGCGAAAATCCGCCAGCCCCAGACATCCTCAAGTGTCCCGCCAACCATCCATAGAAAACAAACACCGAAGATCAAATGCGCCCAGCTTCGGCTGAGGAAGTTCGCGGTGAGGCGGCTCAAGCTGGAAAGGTGCGGGGAGTACAGGGCGAAGCGCGCGGTGACGGAGTTGCTCTGGAAGTCATCCAGCTCCGAACTGAGCTCCCTGATCTTCACGGTTACTTCATCGAGGTTCGCGGAAGCCCCTCGCGCAGATGCCATGCGCTCCCAATCCTGGGGATTGTTCTTGCGGAAGGACTCGATCAATGCCTGTTGAGCCGCCGTCACAGGGACCTGAGGATAGACCGCCAGCACGCTCAGCGATTGCGATTCTATCTCCGCGTATTGGTTCTGCTCTTGCTGCAGCTCTGCGTGGGTAAACAGAAACACGATCAGACTTACAGCGATAATCCCAGTCGTGACAAATGGCCAACGCCGGGTTCGGATCATACGACGCCTCCCAAGTGATGACTTGTGCGGAAGTCAAAAGCGCGTCACCGCGGAGTGATCCCCGCAGAGCAAGCCATCGGCCACCCGGACCTCAACCAAAGCGATTGTGTTACTTATTTTAGTTGCCCACAGCAGGAAGCGAAGGTTCGTCGCATACTATGCTCTCAAAGAGTAAATACTCGTGGTCACGACTAGTGACAATGCGAGTTCGAGAATTATGTCCGGAGGAGGTGCGCTCCACGCGGATGCTCCAGGAAGCGCAGCGACAGCAGTCTACAAATTCAGCGTGGGAAGCGGCGAGCTCTGCGACGCAACGATGAGCTCGCCAAAAAACGCGGCGCCGCCGGTGCGCCGGCCGAGCGCTTCTTCGGCGCAGATGCGCGCTACGTCGGGATTATTGTTGTTCTCGGAAAGATGCGCGAGCACGACATAACGCGCGCGCGCGTCGAAGCCTTCCGCGTCGGACAAAAACTCACTGACGGTGTGATTCGACAAGTGCCCCGTGCGGCTCATCACGCGCTGCTTGACGTGCCACGGATACGGCCCAACCTTCAGCATCTCGAGGTCGTGGTTCGATTCCAGCATGAGGCAGTCGGAATCCCGCAAGTGCACCTTCACAAGCTCCGGCAGATATCCGAGGTCCGTGACGATTGCGACCTTCGTTCCATTCGTGCCGAATGTAAATCCCAGCGGGTCTACCGCGTCATGAGGAATGGAAAACGGGGAAACCTCAATGTCGCCCACCAGAAACCGTTGCCCGGCTCGAATATGCTCCACGCGATCCAGCCGCTTGTGCGACTTTGGAGGAAGGATGCGCATGACTTCGCCGTGCGTCGCTTCCGTCAGATAGACGGTTGTGCGCCACTTGCCCAGCACCTGCGCGAGGGAACCGATGTGATCCGCGTGTTCGTGGGAAATGACGATGCCGCTGAGGCGCTCGACTGCGCGCCCCACCTCGGCGAGGCGCCGTAGGGTTTCTTTCTTGCCGAGTCCCGCATCCACCAGGAGCCGGGTCCGCTCCGTTTCGAGCAATGTGCAATTGCCCGAGCTGCCTGACGCCAGTATCGTCACGCGCAGACTGATACGTGCCCCCCAGTGCGCCACTTCCCGGCTCACCGCGAACGGCTGGCAAGCTGACCGAATAATGACAAAGTGTATCCACGGCGTCAATGACAGAGGCGCCGCCCAAATCCGAATGCAACAATCAGGTTCGCAGGAGCCAAAAAAAAGGGAATGTGAAACGTTACGCCAGCAACTCGCGCGTGGCGCGAAAATCCTTCAGGTTGCCCAGGACGGTCAGTGTGATGCGGCCGGGATCGAAAAAATCCTTAGCGATGGTGAGAACTTCCTCGCGGGTCACGGCCTCGATCGACGCCAGCATTTCATCGAGCGTGATGAAACGATTGAGGTACATCACCTGCCGCGCCAGATTGGACATGCGCGCGCTTGTGGACTCAAGCGAAAGCATCATCGAACCCTTGAGATGGTCCTTGGCGCGGCGCAATTCTTCTGCGCTGACCCCTTCTTCGCGCGCGCGCCGGAATTCCTCGCACACAGAGCGGATCAACTTTGCAGCGGATTCTCGCGACGTTCCGGCATACACGGAGAGCACGCCCGAGTCGGTGTAGGGCGAGAGATCGCTTTCGATCGCATAGGCCAGCCCCTGCCGCTCGCGAATGTTCTGGAATAGTCGTGAGGACATCCCGCCACCCAGAATGATGTTCAGGAGCGAGGCAGCATAACGCCGCTCGTGCGCCAGCGGATAGGACGGCACGCCCAGCACGATATGCACCTGCTCGAGCTCCCGTTTGTCACGCTGATCAACGAAGGCGCGGGTCTCGGGAGCGGCTGCAACGGATGAGTTCGCTGAGCGCTCCTCGTCTCCGAATTCGCGGACGACGAGATCCACCAGGTGTGCGTGCTCCAAATTTCCTGCCGCAGTGATCACCACATGATTCGGCGCGTACCATGACTCGTACGATTCGAGCACCGCGTCGCGCGAAAACCGGGAGACAGTTTCGGGAGTGCCGAGAATCGGCCGGCCCAGGGGGTGCCCGTGCCAGAAATTTTGTGTGAACAGTTCGTGAATCAGATATTCCGGATTGTCCTCTTCCATCTTGATTTCCTCGAGGACCACCTGTTTTTCCTTTGCGATGTCGGCATCGTCAAACCGCGGGCGCAGCACAAGATCGGAAAGCACGTCGACAGCGACAGGCAGGTGCTCGTCGAGAACTTTGGCATTGAAGCAGGTCATCTCCTTGGCCGTGAACGCGTCGAGCATTCCGCCCACCGAGTCCACCGACTGCGCGATTTCTTCGGCCGTGCGCCGTGAGGTGCCCTTGAACACCATGTGCTCGATGAAATGAGCGATCCCGTTCTGGTCGGAGGATTCGGCGCGCGATCCTGTGTCCAGCCAAATGCCGACGGACACTGATCGCACCTGCGGCATCCTCTCCGTAACCACCACGACGCCGTTGGGCAACTCGGCTTTCTGAATGTCGCGTTCCGGCTGAGCCATGCTTCTATTGTGGCACACGTTCGGTTGTGAACGCGAACCGGCGGCAAGTTGCGCAGTATGCAAACGGGCAGTACCGAACCTTCAGGACGAAGGGAAATTTTGATGCCGCGACGCGGAACTGCGTCGCATCCTATGCGACTTCACGCTCGGGATGTGTTCGAGTGGGGCGATGCAGTTCTTGAGGCGGGAACTCGATTCCCCAAAACTGCGGCGACGGCACGGTAAAAAGGACACACACGTGACCCTTTCCATCCGGACCCACGTGAATGGACCGGGCGTGGCAAGAGACGGAACGTCCCGTTGCCATGTTCATTAGCAGAAGGGGGTGCTCTGTCGCGACTGGAGCCGCGAGCTCGACAAAGCCGCCCTTTGCGTTGATCGTTAGCGTTCTGGTGATTTCTTTGAACGGCTTACCGGTAGGATCGTACCCGTAAACGAATACGGGAACATTGAGGTGCACTTGCGGGGTCCTGGATTCCATCGCTCTCGTCTCCTGGACCGCGGTCAATCACCCATCGAGTAGCGCCCACGTTTTCTACCTGAATGCCCTGATAGGGGCTATCAGTGAAGGGCGTGATTTCTTCAGGTAATTTCGATTAGAAATTGACCAATTAACATGTATGTCTAATACATTGCTGTTCGCTGCGGCCATACCCGGAACACCTGATTTCGAGTTTGCTCTAGCGCAAAGAGTTGGCTTCTTCGGAAGCACTTTCGCGACGCACCGACGTAACCCATGCCCTACAGTTCTGTGTGTCCTGAATTTAGGGCGGCGTGGTCCATCTCGTCGGACGGAAACTCGACTCCCCAAAAGCGCGGCGAGGGCAGGGCAAAATAGATGCCCACGTGTGCCTTCCCATTCATCCCCTTTTTGATCGAAGCCACTCGGCATGAAACGAATTGCCCGGTGGCGATGTTCACCACCAGAAGGGGGCGCTCCTTGGATACTGATGCCTCGAGCTCTACGCAGCCCCCGTTTGCATCGATCGTCAGGGTGCGGGTCATTTCCTTGAATCGGTCACCGGAATCGCTGTGTCCGTAGATGAATACGGGAATGGTAAGGTGCACTTGAGAGGTCTTTGAATGCATTGCTCGAACGTCTCCCTTTGGGATCGGCTCAGCCCTGATCTAACGCTCACGTATAGAACATCATTGAGAGTAGCGCGAGCGGCAGCTCTCGCTACAGCGTGTCCTGCCTCGCGTGTTCTGTTTCCATCATCGGTAGAACACCTGATCTTCTTGGATCAACGTCACTTACTCACTTACAGGGATACTGCGAACGTTGGCTCGCGTACGCTCGGCGACCGCTCCCTTCGCAATGGCTGGCAGCAGGCAGCACGCGTGCTAAAATGTGGACAG
>Ga0126378_10004903_pt1 | contig 10321 bp, 7 predicted proteins | sample PanSoiMetPlot_23_FD_92587 | JGI IMG/M metagenome (GOLD analysis project Ga0126378, IMG submission 92587) | Tropical forest soil microbial communities from Panama - MetaG Plot_23 | ecosystem: Environmental > Terrestrial > Soil > Tropical forest > Bulk soil | place: Panama | collected 2016-02-17
AAACGGATCTTTTTCAAACAGATCGCTGCCCGGTTTCGTGTTTACGGACAACTCGGCGTGCGCGTCCGGCGTGATATCGACCTCCGGCGATCCGGCTCCCAGTTGGAAATCCTTGCCCACAGTGATTTGAAACGTCGCAGAGTTCGGTGCCGCTTGCGTGAGCGTCTCATCTTTTCGCGCGATGAAGTCCGGCGCGACCGCCAGATGCAGCAGCTCCGACTTCAGATAGCTGGATAGCGAGGAGGCAGACGTGATGTCCGCCTTCGAAAGACCTCCCGGATTTCCAAGCGAATCCGTGAGCGAAAAAGTAGCCACCGAAAACCTCCTCCTGCGCCTCCGCTAGGCGCGCAACAGGCCGGCAAAGAATGCGGTCAGGATCCGGCCGTTCGGTTGCAGTACGCCTGCAGAACGTTTCGCATGGCTCCGGCCTTACCCTCCGGCGGCAACTGCGGCTTGGGTCACTACGTTGGCCTTGGTGTAGCTCGACGCCAGTTTCCCGTCGGTGAAAGTCAGATTGCCGGGCCGATAGGAACTATCGTGATCGCATCGTACAGAAACACTGTCCGAGAGCACGGACTCATCGATAATAGCCCGCCGCTTGGGGAAAATCCACAGCGGATTCCAGGATTCATGCTTCTGATCCAACGCAAATTTCGGATCCATTGGGAGCGTATATTTCACCGCTTCTTCCGGCGCGAACTGTAGCCCGAGGGCGCTTGCCTTGCTCATCATCCAGGCCAGCGTGAGATCGGAAAGCGCGGTGCCGTCCGGATCAGCGGAATAACTTCCGCCTACGTCGCAATGCACACCCACGAACCACGCTTGCTCAACGATTTGCCCCGCCGGCGGGGGAACCGTCAGAGTCCACAAGGTAGCGGGGAATTCTGCGCGACGCTCGTCGATCGCCAAAGCGTGATAGGCGTTGAGCACGTCGGGATGCAGGTTCGTATCAAGAAAACCGTACAGCAGCGGACTCACGCCGCCGAAAATCGCCGGAATTCCGAGCGAACCGACCGTGTCCCAAACTCCCACCATGGTTAGTTTGGCGTCGAACATGTCGCAGGTCTTGTTGAGTTGGGCCAGCAAGGCTTCCCTTTGGTCCCTGTTGCGATAGGCATCGAAGGCGGTGTTGACAACGTCATCGGTGAAGTTCGCTGTCGGAAGGCCACAGATGGCAATCATCCCGGCCAGGCTGCGGGCGGTGTAGGCTCCGCGGCTGAAGCCGAAGAGAAAGATCTCGTCGCCCTTCTCATAGGAATGCGCGATCTTCGTGTAGCCGTCTTTGATTTTCTGAAAGAGCCCCGCGCCGAATGCGCCACCGACGAGCTTTTCAATCGGCAATTGGTTGGCGCCGACACCGTCGTCATAAAAGGGAACCTGTTCGGCCGTTGTCGGCATCGCTTTGTAGATTTTGTAGACGTTCGTGTTGTTTCCCGAACTGTCCCAAGTGCCATCGGAGCAGAAAATGATGCGTTTGCTCATTGCGTTTCAATCCTCCTGTCTTGTTCCGTCGCGCGTGCCACGGCGGACCGAGCGAACCGGCCTCTGAATTCCGCTGCAGGCGTTCCTGCGGGCTTCCCCAAACGAGCGCGAGAAAATCCTGCGTTAAACCCTAAACGACGGCGTTACGAACTGTCGCGGCAAGCGAAGTATACACCCAAACGACGGGGCCAATGCCAGCTTTAATGTTTTTCTGCGCAAGCCAGCCGGCCCTGAATTCACGCCGGCAGCATTTCAGGAATGTAGTGAAACTTGGGCGGCGAACGTTTCGTCCTCTGCCAGGCAGTACGTTTTGAATATGAAACGATTGCTTAGCAAGATGCACAATCATCAGTAGGATACGATTGACTTCCGACGGCAATTCCCGCATACTTTCTCCCGTCGAAAATGTACGATCTAGACTCACTCGTATGCGTTTTCTGGTAAATGCGGCCCGCTGGGAAATTATTTTCCTAATTACAGCTCTTGGAGCTGTGACGCTTTGGCGCTCATGCAAAGACGGAAGCTTCGCAGGTCTATTACGATCCCGCGATAATAGTTTGAGTCCCGCGCGAATTCAAATGCTCATGGTGACCGTGCTCACGGCATTGCATTACCTGCTGTCCACGATCCATGATCCGTCCCATCTCCCCAATGTTCCACTGAACCTCGTCGCGGTGCTCGGCGGCAGCCAGTCGCTGTATTTAGGCGCAAAGGCCTGGGATTTTTACTCTAACCGCAAGCAGGAGAAACAATGACTGAAGAACAAAAGAAAGTAGAAGTACGGTATGTCGTAATGGCGGCGCTGATCCTAGCGGTCATTGGAATCGTTTTGTACTTTCTGCCGAGTGATGGCGTCCATGCTGACGCGATGCTAAACCGGTTGAAAATCGCGATAGGATTCACGGTACTGGCGCTAGTTTTTCTGTTTGGCTTTGCGATCCTGATTTGCATCGCCAACGGGAGCATGGACCTCAGTGACTTGCTAAGTGAGGTTGGCGGTAAGGGAGCCAGTATGTCGCGGTTTCAGTTGCTGATTTTCACCTTGGTGATCGCGCTGAGTCTTTTTCTGCTGGTGGTCTCCCAGAATCGATTTCCCACAGTTCCACCCGAGGTGTTGACGCTTCTCGGGATTAGCGCATCCACCTATGCCGTGAGCAAGGGGATTCAACTCAGCGCACCTACGAGCAGCGGCACGCCGAGTGATCAAGCAAAAGGCGACGCGAAAGCTGCAAGCGCGCAAAGCGGTACGTAAAGGTGATCCGTGCCGAACAAGACGACGACGGCTACCGGTTCGACGAAACATTCGAAAAGCGGAGCCACTACTCGGGCCGTTGCGCCCTTCGTGCCGTTGGCAGTTGCCTTGGTGGCCGGTCAAGCGCTGGCTCCCTCGTCCGCATCGAATACTCCCGCCACGAATCTCTCTTCAGGTCTGCTGAGCCCGTTGTTAGAAGCAGGGCGGCCGGTGGATTGGTGGTTCGTTTTCAAGTTTAATTCTGCCTCGTTCCCCAGTTGCGGCGGCGCGCAGAGGTCCTGTCCGTTCGGCGGAGACGTCCAGTCGTATAGACACTTTAGCCAACAATTCGCGTACGCCAGCAGCGCCAACCACCAGCTCCAGCAGGGCGGAGGGTGCGTCGGAGACACGACCACCGATCCGGTGGGCGCGACCTTCTCGGAAGTCTACAACGGCAATTTCTTCTACGTTGTCTGGAACGACCAATTTTACGGCGATCCCATGAATACGGAGGCGGCGCCGGCCGGTCATTCAAAGGGCCTGCTGGCGTGGGACGTCAACGGAAATGGACTCGTATTGCAAGTATCCACGCCGTCGTGGCCCGCATCCGGCAGCGTGCAGAATCCCCGCAAGTCAGACGGCAATTCGCTCGGCTGCATCAAGGACAACGATGTGCTGGTCAGCCAGCACTTCTTCTCCACGAGGCTGAGCAAAGACGATGTGGTTTCAGTCTTGAAGGCGCTCGACAATGCCAGCGTCGTGACCAATCCAAGTAATCCGGAGATCGTCAGGAACGGCGGACCTTCGGATATCCAGGCCTTGGCGGCGGGGCTCGGTAAAGTGTCAGCCAACAAGTCGCCCACCAGGACCACTCTATCCAGCGGTGTTGTGCTGCTTTCGAAGCCATCCGATCTCAATGTTCCGCCTTGGCAAATGGTTTCAGCGCTACTGGGAGGCGTGCCGTTGCGAGTGGCATCGTGGTGGACCAAGCCGGAGATTCCGTCCACCGCTGAAGCGACAGCAGTCGGGTGCTGGGAGCCATCTCTCGGCACGCCGGGCGCTGTCGAAATCGCGACCTCCGGGACTTGGGCCGGCACGAGCATCGGCCTGGAGGGCCTGGACGAACCGGAAGGCAATCACGCCAAGGTCGGTGTATCAACCGGTGGACCGCGTACTTATGCGATTTTTGGCGACATGAACCAGCAAGGCTCGCTCTCCGGACCCAACTGCAAGAGCAGCCAGAATGGGCGGGGTGGTTTATTTTACGCCATTGACGATGCTCCGCTTGCATCATCTGTCGCTGCGTTACTCAAGGGCGAGCATGCACCGACGCCTTGAATTGATCCGCGCGCCTCGATCCACGCTTTTGTCCGGCGTGGCGGCTCCGATCATGCTCGTCCTTCTGTGCTGCGGGGGTCGCTCTCTGCTCGCCGCAAGCAACGACAACAACGTCGAATGGGACGGTCTGCTCTCCGATCAAGGTCCACTTTACATGAGCCCGACCGAGCCCACCGCACACCCGTCGTCGCGACGCTACGAGTTTTCAGCGGAGACATCACCTCGGCGAACATCAAATACTTTGATACTGCCGACAGCTCGTTTCATTGGATCGCGATGACGAAGTCAAAGAACGATGCCACAGGGAGATTCGAGTTTTGGCAGGGCACGGTACCGGCGTCGGCATCGCTGAAATACTACCGTTTCCAGATTAACGACGGCAGCGCCACGGCATGGCTGAACGCGGGCGGTATCACTTCGAGCGAGCCTTCGGTTCAGGATTTTTGGATTGTTCCGGGATTCCACACGCCGCAGTGGGCCAAGGATGCGATCTATTACCAGATTTTCCCGGACCGCTTTAACGATGGCAATCCTGCGAACAACCTGACGTTTAAATCTTCTGGCCCCGTCTCGCCGGCGAACGGTCAGTGCCCGCTAGGCAGCTACTTGTATTTCGGGTGGTGCGCCTATCAGCACAACTTTTGGTCCGAACTGCCTGATAATCCGAGCAATGCGGTCGATTTTTTCGGGGGCGATCTAGCCGGAATCATCGCGAAGATCGATCCCTATCTGAAAGGCATGGGAGTGAACGCGCTGTACCTGAATCCGATCTTTCAATCGCCCAGCATTCATAAATACGACATGCAGGATTACACGATCGTCGATCCGCACTTCGGGACGAATGCCGATCTGCAGAAGCTGATCACGACTGCTCATACCAGCAGCAACACGCGGATGTCGGTCCTGCTGGACGGGGTCTTCAATCACACGAGCACGTTTCACCGCTGGTTCGATGCGCAACATCTCTATCCCACCGCGGGCGCCGCCGAAAGCCAGACCAGTCAATGGTCGGACCGTTACGTCTTTTTGAACTGGCCTTCGGTATATTGCCAGTGGGGTTCAGCTTCGAGCCTGGTGAAGCTCAACTACGGGTCGTCGAGTTTGCGCGACGATCTCTATCGCAGCAGCAATTCGGTGATGCAGACATATCTGAAGCCACCCTACGGCGCGGATGGTTGGCGCTACGATGTCGCAGATAACCTGGTCACGATTACGACCGAACCCGATGCCGGCAGTTGTTGGGGCACCGACGATCACCCGATCTGGCAGCAGGTCCGGCCGTATCTGAAGGCGATCAATCCCGAGGCGCTGATGTTGGGCGAGCAGTGGCAAAACGCCAGCGCCTGGATGAATGGCAAAGAATGGGACGCGGTGATGAATTACAACGGGTTCAACATTCCGGTCTCGAAATGGATCACCTGCCGAAATGTGCACGGCGAAGAGGCCGGGCAATGTCTATCAGTGACGAGCTTCGACCAGTGGCTGCGGGGCACGCTGGCGGACTATCCGCGTCCTACACAGCTCGCGATGATGAACTCGCTTACCACGCACGATACCGCGCGCTTTCTTTGGCGCGCCGGCGGGGACGAGTGGAAAATGAAACTGGCGATCATTTTCCAGATGACCTATGTTGGTTCGCCCGCCATCTACTACGGGGATGAAGTCGGCCTCACGGGCAACAACGATCCGGACAACCGCAGAACCTTCAATTGGGACACAAGCTCCTGGAATCAAAATCTCTTGTCGCTATATAAGACCTTGATTGCGACGCGTAAGCGGGTGAGCGCTCTTCGCGACGGATCATTCAAAACTCTGTTGATCGACGACTCGAGCCAGTTGTACAGCTTCGGACGATTGGATTCGTCGACGTGGGCAATAGTGGTGCTGAACAACGACAGCGTCGGTCATCCCGCATCGGTGCCTGCTTTTCAATTGAGCATTCCCGACGGTACGACGTTGACGGATCAGCTCACCGGAACCAAGTACACCGTCAGCAGCGGCATGATTCAAGTGCCACAGACCGCTCTGCTAGGCCACTTCGGCGTCGTATTGACTGCTAACGTGCCCTAACTTCGCTGCTGATGCAAATCAGAAATCAGCGCGAATGCCGAGTTGAATCAGTCGTCCCTCTAACACAGTCGACGTTGGCCCAAGCGAGGGCGCAGCCGTAATGATTCCAAGGGAATTCACGGTCGCCTTGGTATTGATCGTAGTGACGTTGCGAGTGTTGAACAAATTGTTGGCCTCGGCCAGGAACTTGGCCTTGAAGCGTTCATGAATATTCACAAACGCGCGAGTGTAGCGCATGTCTACCTGATAAATGTTCCCGGTGCGCAGCGTATCGCGACCAACGAAAGCGGGACGTGCCGCGCTCCCCGGACTCGGATCGTTACTCAGGTTGAGATTCGCGGTTTCATTTTGCGTGTCGCCAACGGCCAGATTAGCAAGCATGGTGAGCTCGTTCCCATTGACCAGTTGATTCACGAATGCGTTGCTCGCTTTCATGCTGGGATGGAAGTAGGCGCTCATGTTGAACGCCTGGGGCCGGTTCACGATCGAATTGCCACGATCGTAGGCGCGGCTGTACGGATCTTCGATCGGCACGCTTTGCTCGAAGCTGTTTGCGTCCGGCGCATCGCTGATGGAATGGGACCAGGTGTAATTGGCGCTCAGCTCGAAGCCTTGACCGAAGCGATGCAGATAGTTGACGACCAGCGCGTTGTAATTGGCGACGGCCCCGACATCCTGCAGCGTAATCGCATTGAACTGCGGGTACAGACGCGTGTTAGCGTTGATCGCGCTCGAGAAGATCGGGCGGCCATCGGCTAGATAGCCCGTGGGATTGGTCAGATTCATGTCCCGCAGAAAGCCCTGATCGCGAGCGCCGGTGTTCACATAGCCAAGGATGACCTTGTCGTTCTTGGTGATCTGCTGCTCAACTTGGAAGCTGGTGTTCAGCGTGTAAGCATTCTTGAAGTTCGGCGTCACTGCGTAAATGCTGGGAATTGCGGGCAGGGTCGCACCCGGAAGGAAGCTGAAAACATTTGGGAACGCGGGAGCGTTGGGCGTGGTGGGCGAGAAGACATCCGTGAAAGCTTTTGTCGATCCGTCGTTGACGAACGAGTTGTACCAAAGGTTGGTCGGTGGGGCTTCGTAGAACATGCCCCAGCTTGCGCGGATGACGGTGGTCGGACGGATGTTCCACGCCAGGCCCAGGCGCGGCGCCCAATCCCGATTCGGCGTGAAGAAACTGCGCGTGTAAATGAACGGCGCGTTCGCTTCGCCGCCGGGCGCCTGGAAGCGATCCCAGCGCACGCCGTAGGTCATCAGGAGATTGGGACGGACCTGCCAGGTGTCCTGCACGTATAAATCGTAGAAGTACGATTTGTAAGAAGCACCAGGCGTGCCGAGCACGGTCTGAAAAGTCGTGTAGCCCATCGGACTCGCGCCACTCTTAGCAGCAAGATACGCAGCGACGGTCGGGAAGGTATACGCGCTGAACGTGTCGCCGATCTGGTTGTCGTTGTTCAATTGCCAACCAAAGCCCGCCTTGATCGTGTGGCTGCCGATGATCTTCGTGAAATGGTCGCTGAAGCTGGGGATCTTTTCGCCGAAGCGATCGCCAGCAGATTGTGTGCCGTTGAACGTCGCGCTGCCGGTGGTGTTGCAACCGCCGATGCAGATCTCCGGTCCGGGACCCGTTAGCGCGTCGGCGACGTGATGTTCGTTGCGATACGGCTCGGATGCTCGGAATTCGTTTAGCGTCGTCGGCGAGAACGTGGTCAGCAACTGCACCCCGCCAATATGCGCTCGATCGATAAAGTCGACACCGGCGTCCAGCGCATTCAATCCGCCATTCTGCGTATTGAACGGATAGTTGTTGCGGAAATAGTCGTAGCGGAAAAATGCCTGATTCTTTTGGTTGATGTTCCAATCCACGCGCAGGTCTAAAAACTGAACATGCTGCACGGTCGGAGATGTCGCGAGCTGGTCGGGCGGGATGCCGATCTGTGCCGCCAGGTTCGGATCGATGGTCACAGGCATGGGCGTGCCGCGCAGCAGGTGCTCGTAGGCGCCGAAGACGAATACTTTGTCTTTCTTGATCGGGCCGCCGAGATTGAACGCGTAGTCGTGGAGATCGATGCTGGGATTGGGCTTACTCCCATTGAGTAGAATAGTGCGCGCCACGGCATCCGGCGGACGGCCGATGAAGTAGAACTCCCCGTGCAGATCGTTCGTACCGGAGTTTGAAATGACGTTGAATATATCACCGGACGTTTGACCGAACTCGGGCGCGAAGCTGTTCGAGACAGTCTGGACCTCGCGCACGTAAATATCAGAAATCGCAAACAGCCGCAAGCCGTAACGATCTGTCTCGGTGTCCACCATGCCGTCGAGTTGATAGTTGATGCGATCCAGCAGACCGTTTGTGTTGAGCGTGCGGGGGATGCCGAGCTCGGGATTCGGATGCCCGCTCAGGCCGGGCTGGAAGATCACGAAGTTGTACGGGTTCCTCGACGACAGCGGCAGGTTGTCCACTTCCTCGAATGAGATCGTGCGGCCGGTGTTGATTCGAGAAGGCTCGAGCACCGGCGCGCCACCGCTGACTTCAACCGTGGTGCTGACGGCGCCCACCTTGAGCTGCGTGTCAATCACGGCTTCCGTTCCGGCATCGAGCGCGATGCCGCTGTGACGCTCGGTCTGGAATCCTTCCTTCTTCAATGTCAGGGTGTAATTCCCAATTGGAAGGTTTGGGATGACGAAGTAGCCGTCATCTCCGGATTCGAAATCGCGAGCGTATCCGGTCGCGTTGTTGACCACGTTGACATCCGCTTTGGGGATCGCAGCTCCCGCGGGATCGGTAACGCGGCCGCGAATGCTCCCGTTGATCGCCTGTGTCTGAGCGCCGAGCGGCGCGAGACTAGCCGTCAGCAGAGCGCCTGCGAGCAGAAGCGTCGTCCGCCCAGAGCGGAAATATCCTGATCGGAACATCCTCATACCCCCTCGTCCCTTGTTTCAATTCTGTTGCGTTGCGCCCAGTATGTGACTATTTGCGATGCCCGTCAAGTGCTGCGGGATTCGGGAATGGTGGCTTCGAGCCGTCCCCTTGGCCCTCCCTTGCGCGAAATTGTGTATTTCGGAAACAATAATAGGTATGCAGTACGTCAATCCCGGCCGGAGTCTGCCCTTCAGGCGCTCCGCGGATCCCAGGTAAGCATACGTGGATTCCGAGCGCTTTCCAGCGCCTCTTTACGTCGAAACAGTTCTAGCCCCGAACTTCCAGGACGCCCAGAGGCACTTCCTCGATGCCTTGATCGAGATTCACTACGCGCATACGCGCATGCTTGCTCGTCAGGGAATCCTGACTTTGGAAGAAGAGGGCACGCTTCTCGGAGCGCTGAACAAGCTGGATCGGAAGGAAATTGCTGCGGCGGTCTACGATGGCTCGCATGAAGATCTGTTCTTCTACATCGAACGGCTGCTCGAGCAGATCTGCGGTCCTCTGGCTGGCAAGATGCACACCGCTCGCAGCCGCAACGACATCGCAATCACGCTCTACCGAATGACGCTGCGGCGGGAAGTGTTGGACTTGGCAGGCGTGATCGCTGAAGTCCGGCGCGCGGTTCTCAAGCTGGCTGAGTGCCATGTCGAGACGGTGATGCCGGCCCATACGCACACACAGCCGGCACAACCCACGACGCTCGCACATTACCTGCTGGCAGCAGCGGAATTCATGGCGCGGGACATCGCGCGGCTTCAGCAAGCTTTTGGACGCGTCAACCTGAGTCCCATGGGCGCTTGCGCCATCACGACCACGGGTTTCCCGATCGATCGCGATCTTACTGCCGAACTGTTGGGGTTCGACGGCTTGGCGGAGAATTCCTATGGCGCCATCGCCGCGATCGACTACGTCACTGAATCGGCCTCCGCCGTCGCTGTGGCGATGGTGAACGCGGGCAAACTGGTTCAGGACCTGTTGCTGTGGTCCACGCGCGAATTTCGTTTCGTGCGCCTGACCGATGCCTATGTCCAGTCCTCGAGCATCATGCCGCAGAAGCGCAACCCGGTTGCACTTGAACACGCGCGAATCCTGGCGAGCCGGGCGCTCGGCGAAGCACAGGCGGTTTTGACCTGCGCGCACAATACGCCATTCGGGGACATCAACGATAGCGAAGACGATCTTCAGCCGCTGGTATTCACGATGTTCACCGATGCATCGCGTTCGTTGCGCTTACTGGCCGGGCTGCTCAGAACCGCCGAAGTGGATCG
>Ga0126378_10004906_pt1 | contig 10320 bp, 6 predicted proteins | sample PanSoiMetPlot_23_FD_92587 | JGI IMG/M metagenome (GOLD analysis project Ga0126378, IMG submission 92587) | Tropical forest soil microbial communities from Panama - MetaG Plot_23 | ecosystem: Environmental > Terrestrial > Soil > Tropical forest > Bulk soil | place: Panama | collected 2016-02-17
TATGCGGTGGCGAACCCAATGGCTGACCTCAACATTGTACCGATCGCAAATTTGAGACGGATATGGCGTTCGCGTTGCGGCAAACAGCCGCGAGCCGTCATCGGCGTTTTTTGTACAGTGCTACCGTAAGCGTCGCCGAAGAGGAACATATATTGCTTGGTCCCAAATCTGTGCTCCCTGGTTGGCATTTTATGACACTCTGTGTGGCACACATGGGCGTTTACATCAATACTTCAATAAGTTCGAACCGGTAGTATCACGCAGAGCAAGCCGAGCAAGAAGAGTTTTTCTCAGGCGCGATATCCTTGCATTTAGCAGCGAGTTTTGACGGCAGAAAATCTCGCCTCATAAACAAGGGCGTTTAATCGGTCCATCTTGGTTTTCTGGTTCGATCGCGTATTCTGTTGTTTGGAAAAAGGTGATCGAGGGGCTCCGGGCGGGGAATCCTGTCAAATCGCGGGGGCTTTCGAAGGTACGACGTGGGAGGCGATGCGCACAAACATCGTGTTTTGCTCGATGCCGTCAGAAAATACCGCCTCTGCATCATCAAAATGGCACAAAAATGAAGCAAGCCACTGTTAAGCGTAATGGCACCAACATGCGAGCGAGCCAATGTTATTGACACCAGACAAGGCGCGCCTGCGCATGTGCGTTCACCACGTAGGAAAAAGGTCGAAGCACACGCTATGGCAACGAGGTAAAGAGCGCTTTTGGGGCAATTTTTTTCCGTGGTTTTATCGCAAGGTTCTTTACCGGCATTCATTCTGCATTGCCGATGCCTGCATGCACTGGCACTTTGTCGACGAGCGCGAAAGACATGGGTACTGTAGTCTCGCAGGCAGGCATGCATTGCTGCAAATGGAACTGGAAGGTAAGAAAGTGCCGAGATCGGGATAGAACATTGAGGCGCAAGGGTGAACTCGATTGAGCGTGTTGATGATCAACGAGGAAATCGATTCAGCGTCGCGTAGTCCACCCTGCATGGCACTGTTAAGTTCAAGCAAATAGAACCCTGTTTAGACTGGTTGGCGGCCAGCGCCGAGCGGTGACGACGAGGGCAGTGGGTTGTGCGTGCCTGGCGGTGGCAATGGGGGTATCGGCCACCGCCCTGGATGACTGTCGATAAATTTTGTCGGTGACGACGAGCCGGCGGGTTCGCGGCCGGTCGCCCCTGAGTCCACACCGCACGAAGATCATGTCATGGCAGGTGCGACGGCGGATTTTGACTCCGACCGGGGATCAGCTCTTCGCTCCGCGGTCAGAGGGGCCCTGGGAACTCAGGGTGGCTCTTGCGGGCTGTCGCAAGGCTTACGCCTGCGACAGGCCAGGTCTCGACGGGCCTTTCCCATTGGACTTCTTCGAGCGATGAGCTCTACCACTGGAGGCGTGGGGAGCGGGAATCGTCGGCGGTTCGCAGATTGGCATTCCCTGATACCGACCGACACGAGAGCTGGGGCAAGCCTCGTGTGTATCAGGGCACGCTGGCTCAGTGCTTTATCGTCAACGCTTTAAACCTGCGGCGTAAAGTGCTCGCCATTGCGGGTTCGGGGCGTGTAGCGACGCCTAGCCCTGAAAATTGCGCCCTAGGGTTGGGCTGGTGGGCGGTTGATGTCGTTGACGCTTGCAAATCGACATAATCCTGACCTAGCAGGGGGCCGCTGGTTGTGCCGGTCGGACGACGGGGGAGCCGCTAGGCGGCCAATTTTCGCTGGGACTTCAGATCCTTCGCGGATTAGAGTGCCTTCCAGGACAGTCGACGGCATCAAACGCGAGATGCACCGATGTCGCTTTTGGCGGGTTTAGGTCAACCTGGGGAAAAGCAAGTCCATGCCAGGACCGCTGCACGGTTTCCGGATTATCGATCTTACCTCGATGTTGTCGGGCCCGTGGGCCACCATGATTCTCGCCGATCAGGGCGCCGATGTCGTTAAGGTGGAAATGCCAGGCTCGGGCGACCACACCCGCTCCCTAGCCAATCAGCGCAGCAACATGTCCGCCAACTTTCTCAACATCAACAGGAATAAGCGCTCGATCACGATCAACCTCAAATCCGAGCGTGGTCGTGAGCTGCTCGAGGCTTTGGCGAAAAGTGCCGATGCTTTGGTGCAAAACTTTCGCCCCGGGGTCGTTGACCGGCTCGGAATTGGCGAAGGCCATATTCGCAAAGTAGCGCCGAACCTTCTTTATGTCTCGATCAGCGGTTTCGGTGATAGAGGTCCCTGGGCTGGAAAGCCGGTCTATGACCCTGTCATCCAGGCGATGTCTGGACTGACGACCGTCCAGGCTGGGTCCGACACCCAGCGGCCGCGGCTGGTTCGGACAGTGGTTCCCGATAAGGTGTCAGCATTGACTGCCGCCCAAGCAATCACCGCGGGGCTGCTGGCGAGAGAGCGAACGGGCGAGGGCCAGCACCTAAAGATGTCGATGCTCGACGCGGTGATGGCGTTTCTGTGGGCCTCGGACATGGGCGCCCAGACCTATGTAGACGCGCAGGTGACCGATCAGGAGGCCGCGGGCTTTATCGATCTCATCTACGAGACCAAGGATGGCTTCATGACGGTTGCGGTTATGACCAATAAGGAGTGGCACGGGCTCGCCCACGCACTCGATCGTCCGGAATGGCTTGAAGATCCGCGTTTTAACTCCCCGGCGGCTCGAGATCGACACGTTAACGACCGGCTCGTCATGACACAGGAGGTACTGCGCACACGCACCACGGCGCAATGGATGGAGCGTCTCGAGAAACACGATGTGCCCTGCGCGCCCGCGCTCACGCGCAGTCAAGTGCTGAAACATCCTCAGATCATTGCTAGCGGCACGCTCATCGAGATAGATCATCCGGTCTCGGGCCGCCTGCGTCAGGCACGGCCGCCCGCGAGCTTTGAGCGCACACCCGCTGGCATCCGGTTCGGGGCTCCTCGGCTTGGGGAGCACACTGATGAGATCTTGCTGGAGATCGGTTACACGAGCACCCAGATCGAGGCATTGCGCGCCGCGGGCGTCATCGGCGAGAGGTAGTATGGTTGCCCCACGGCACTCTATTGCGATTCGCTCCCGTCGGCGCTGTTGTCGTGAAGGGCTTCGGCAAAGTCTGATCGCGATGTTCATTCGTTCGGCGGACTGGTTTTATACGCGATCCGGTGTAGTTGAAGTGATGTGCCCGTCTAGGATCACGTGAATCGCCGCTTTGGTGATTCGTCGATACGGGCGCGCATTGGCCCTGAGACCACGATCTATCCGCCTACTGCTACGAAATAGACGATCAGATCGAACACGGCAATCTGGATGCCTTCTATTTCGGCAAGTGCAATCCGATATCTCCAATGGGTCCAACGAACGGTCGCCGAGTCTTCCGTTGCCTATAGTTGGATCGGCTCGTCCGTAAAGATCTGATAGGTCTGCGTCTTCGGCTTGTCGGCATCTTCAGGGTTGACGTAACGGATCGAGCTCTTTCCGCGGATCGCTTGCGGCAAGATCATGACCCGAACGAAATGCGATGGCCCATCGGAACGGGTTTGGGCGAACACTGGATCGGGTCCGGTTTCGAACCAAGCGTTGCCAGGTTCGACCCAAAAATCCTTGCCCTGGGTTTCTATGCGAATGCGCCCCACTTGCAGGCAGCGGATTCCCGAACCTTGATGGGTATGGGTGAATGCGACGCCGCCTGCCGGAAAATCGACGCGGTCGCAGCGCATCAAATAGTCGATGCCCGCATCGATGCGTGGCTCACCCGCCAGTGTAAGCACCGAGGCGATGCCTGCGCCGGCGAGTAACGTGGGTTCGCTCGCCGACAGCTCCCAGCGCAACAAACTCACGCCTTTCGATCCCCCCGTCAGCGTGATTCCGAGGCGCCCCTGCCAAGCGCTGTTGAAGGCAAGGGACGCGGCAAAGTCGCGCCCGCGACAGATTGCGTCACCGTGTGCGACATAGATCGCACGCTCGATCTCGGTGAGGGGGGCCGATACCGCTCCCGGCCGAAGGTGGTCGGTATAAAGCCGCAGGAAGTATTTGCTCACAGCGCAAGCTCCATGGCTTGATTTGAAATCCGCTGTGCCCAGGATACTCAGTCTGGACCGAGGCTGCTGTCTTTTTCGATTCCCGCTGAAACATAGCAGCCGTGCGCGGAGGAGCTGGAGAACCCGCACCGATCCCTCCGGAGCCGGAGTCGCAAGTCAGCCCAATAGTGGGGACACCGATGCCGGGATCGTCCGGGCGGTCGCTGGAGCATCCTGGACCTCTAGGCCCAGCCGATTGCTCCCGCCCGGCGTTTGCCTCCGGTTAGGCGTGCCCAGGGCCAGCGCGTTTCAAAAGATTGCATCCGGCGGCTCTGCACAATGGACACGCTGCTCGGGCACGTAATCGATGGCGAGGCTGAGGGGCTTCTGATCGACAATGAAGGCCCTATCGATGTGGGGCACCGGCCCCCTCGTCATGTTACTTAGCGCGTGGTTAAGTGCGGTCGCTGCGTCCTCTTGCGCTGGGCCGTCAATACTATCGAGCGCGACCGGGCGCTCGATCAAAACGTCGACCCGGAGGTTTTTATGCGGGATTGTCATATCGAGGAGATTTGAACAGGTCTTTGGCGCGTACCGCCCCAGAAAAGCGCTGACTGCGCGCTCGACGCTCAGCCCAGCGGCCTGAGCTTCTCCCAGCACCGCCTGGGGTAACACCAAGGTAATGGTGCCGGTCGCACCGAACGTAATTGCCGGATTCCCATTCTTCGGAATGACGTCCTCGGGCCAGGCGTTTGCGAGCCAGTCTGCGTTGGCAGGAGTGAAAGCAATTACCGATAGGAACACCAACCAAAAGCCGCGCATCCCAATTTCTCCTTTTGTGCCCTTCGGCGTCCGCACAAAACGTGTGGACGGCAGCTATGCTCGCCGTCCCGCACCGCAGGCACGCGATAGGCGACCAACGCGCCACGGCGTTTCTGCTCCGCTCCCGCCAGGCCGCAATTTTTGATGGGATTGCCCGCGGCTAAGGTGGGGCGCAAAGAATCACGTCTGACCCGGGCGGTACAGTCCGGCAAGCTGCGTAGGCAGTGTCTCCTTGAATACGTGCTCATTGAGCGTCCATCCCTGTCGAACCAAAACAGTTGAAAATCGCGCAGGAGGCAACGAGACACCGCCAGGAATAGCGATCCCAACAAACAGTTAGCGGAAACGAACTATAATGCGCACCGCAAACCAGCCGAGTGCCGTAGTTGGAATGCTCAACCGCCATACTAGCTTGCAGGGTCGATCGGTATGTGACACTGCAGCGAGACTAACAAATGTTTGATGTCCCGAGATGCGGCCAAATTGGATGTGGCCTCGCTCAAAAAAGATACGACTGCCTGCGACAGCCCTCAACGCCCCGTGAAGGACCTCACACTCTACCTCTGAACGCGGAGGTGTGGGAGTAGAGGCAAACCCGGGCCCCGTCGGCGTCATTCACCTCGCGTAACGATTTCCCCTGTTAAGGATTACCGCCTTCGACGCGTCCGGTCGGAGGGGCGTCGCGACTATGGCGCTGTGCCGTCGATAGATGCCTAGGAAAGGGGCGTCGGGCTGCGGTTGCCCTCGTCGAGGAGGCTAAAAGCCTTGCCGAGAAATGGCCAGTCCATCTCCGCAGCGATCGTGGGCCAGCATGCGATCGAACAAACTGGGCAATGCGTGGGGCGATCTCGTCGCGGAACCGCGCTCCGTTGAACACGCCGTAATGGCCAACCCCCTTTTGGACGTAATGTACCTTCCAGTCCTCGGGAATAGCTGAACACAAGCGATGCGCTGCCTTAGTCTGTCCGAGACCGGTGATATCGTCCTTCTCCCCTTCAACAGTTAGGAGTGCAACGCGACGAATGTAGTGAGGTCGAACCAGGCGACCGCGATGGAGCATCTCGCCTTCCACCAGTGCATGCTTGATAAAAACCGTATCAACGGTTTGCAGGTAGAATTCCGCCGTGATGTCCATGACGGCGAGATATTCGTCGTAGAATTCCCGATGGCGCCGCGCGGATTCGCCATCACCACGCACAAGGTGCATAAACATATCGTGGTGCGCGCCAACGTGTCGCTCAAAGTTCAAACCGAGAAAACCTGCGAGCTGGGCAAATCCTGGATAAACTCGACGCCTGGCGCCAGGGTAGGAAGCCGGCACCGCATGGATTGCGTGACGCGCAAACCACTCGATTCCTTTGCTATGGGCGAGTCGATTAACTGCGGTGGGGTTCGCACATGGATCAATCGGACCACCCATCAGTGTCATCGATAGCGGGGCGGAAGGATCGCTATCTTCTTCCATGAGGCTCACTGCCGCCAGTACCGGAACAGCAGGTTGACATACGGCGATCACATGCGTGTCGGTGCCGAGGTGATGCAGCATAGCGATGACGTAGTCTATATAGTCATCAAGGTCGAATGCGCCCTCTGATAGCGGCACCAGCCGAGCATCAACCCAGTCGGTGATGTATACATCGTGATTTGGCAGAAAGCGTTCAACCGTTCCACGCAGCAGCGTCGCGTGATGGCCGGACATTGGCGCAACGATCAGTAATTTTGGATGCGGCCTGGGGGATGGGCGTTCAAAATGAAGGAGCTTGCAGAATGGCTTTTCCCAGACGGCGATCGGGTCTCCAGCGATCTTCTCGCCTTCGGAGGTGTTCGCATGGATTTTCCAAGCAGGTTTCTTGTAGCGTCGCGTAGCGCGTTCGAAAAGTTCGCATGCGGCGCTTGCTGAACGCGAGAACAACGTTCCGCCAATCGGATTGAGCGGCGTATCGAGAAGCGACTGCGTGTTGCTGATCGCTATTCGCAGAGGCGCGATTGCGGCGTACTGCATCTCGAGCCAAGCATATAGGAACGATATTGCGGCATCGGTCTCCGATGACATGCTCATTGCCACCTCGCGTATCCAGGTCATCCCGCGAAGAGCACCACATCCTGATCACGCGGGGCAGACAAATAACAAACATCGTGTCGAAGAGTTCCGTGGGTTCGCTAACTGACAATGGACGCGTGATAAACCTGCAGGCTGGATGTGCTTAAACGGCGATCGAGCAGAAATTATCTGTGTGAGAGGCTTCGCAAGCTTCGCTAAATTATGTTGGTCGCGCAAATTTACCAAATGGTCGTGAAACGTACGATGCGAGTTGAGAAATCGGCCGACGGAACGACGAGGGAAGTCGTAGTGAGAGATGCAGGAAATGATGTTTGAGTGAGACAAATCGGCGCGGGCAATAGTACGCCAAATGCCGCTATCGGGGGCGTGTAAAACCGTAACCGTATGTCAGCTCAGACACTGACGCTAGTAAGCTGTATTGGAGTTGAATGGCGTGACTTTATTCTACGGCATACGGCTTTGGATTGCTGGGTTGAGGATATCATCGAATCCTTTGGAACTTGAGTTTATATCATAGGAGAGCAGCTTTTGGATGCAGTAGGAGCGGCCGCCAGCTCAAGTATGCGGTCGGATCGCTATCGAGTATCCGCCTAGTTACCTTCGTCGGCTCTACACCGAAATGTTGGTCGTCGGTTCACGGTTGTGCAATCTGACATGCTCGGCTGAGCGCGCAGTGAATTTGGTTGACGTCAAAAGGATCTAGGGCCTATCCGTCCGCTGTCCCGGGACCATGACAGCAGATGCCAACACTAAGCCGATGTTAGCCTCATGGTTTACGCGGCGAATGTCGCCAAGAGAATAGGTTAGGCGACAGGTCGTTTCGAGGCGCGCATATTTATTTGACCGGAAACCGCCATGATCCGCGTTTCCTGCCGACAGATAAACGTCGGTATTGAGTATTTGTTCCGAACCCATTCATCGAGGGTATACCCGACCCAAAGGTCACCGTCACTTAGTCGGGTAGCGAACCGGAACCAGTGTCGTTACCTCATAGGGCCAAGCATCCTGACTTAAACGCAACTATGGGTCTGATCGATCGAGGCTATGGGGTGGCATTCGAGAACGAGGTCAAGGGCCTCGGCTGAAGCTGATGGGCGCGCTGTGCACCGCATTCGCTTGAGTGAGGGAGGCGTTCCGGTAACGATGCCGAATCGCCGGCTTCTGACCAATGGTTTAAGGCTATAAGCCATGGATATCGCGGTTATTTTGTCGCGGCACGCATTTCCGCTGGTGGCCCGAGCGTGTGGCCGTTGTGTGCGTCCACTTGCGGTCGCGGTGCAGTGAGTGATTTGCGAGGAGCCGTCGGGCGTTCGACCTGTTGCATCGACAGGGCAGGGGCTTTTACGGCTGTGGAAGCACAAAGGGCTCTTTGACCAAGCATTTCGATCGCGAGGGTTGCGTCGGTCGTCCGTAGGTCTCGCCGATTGCCGCGGCTGCCTGACTCCCGCTGCGCAAGGTCGACTGAAGCAGGATTCTGCCGGCCGATGCGTAGTCGCTGTCTCACCTCCGACGGTCGATATACGGTGTCTGCCGGAGGAGGTAAATTTCGTAATAATACTCCCAATCGCGCAATACCGCGCTAGCGGGTGTTTGGTTGCCCAAGCATCTTCTGTGAACGCAAGATAGTTGGGTCGGCCGACGAAAGGGAGAATGTCATGGTGCTTCGACGACGCCTACCCACGTCCGCGACGGTCACGACAGCGACTGCCCCCCACGGTGGGGCCCCACTGCGCCGGTCCGGTACCCCGATCCCGACTTTAGGGTACTCGATCCGCGCTTCGAACGAATCATTCTCGGGTTCGCAGCGATCGAGCGTATTGCTGGCAATTGTCGCTTCAACGAGGGGCCCGTGTGGTTTGGCGACGGTCGCTATCTCCTGTGGAGCGATATTCCAAATGACCGCATCATGCGTTGGGAAGAAGAGACCGGCGCGGTGAGCGTGTTCCGCCGGCCGTCGCATTACGCCAACGGCAACACCCGTGACCGAGAAGGGCGCCTTATCACTTGCGAGCATGACACTCAACGGCTTACGCGGACCGAATACGACGGATCGATCAGCGTCCTGGCGGCGACCTTCGACAGCAAAAAGCTAACCGGACCGAATGACGCCATCGTCAAATCCGACGGATCGATCTGGTTCAGCGACAATGGCGCTGCTACCCGCGGGAACTACCTTGGCCATAAGGCGACTCAAGAGCTTCCATTCCGAGTCTACCGTATAGATGGCAGGTCTGGCGAAATGACCGTCGTGGTTGACGATATGGAACGACCGAACGGCCTGTGCTTCTCGCCCGACGAATCCAAACTTTACGTGGTCGATACGCCGGGCGGACCAAAGACTGTCCATGTATACGACGTCGTCGACCAGGGCACAAAACTGGCTGCCGGGCGGCTGTTCTTTGATGCGATGCCTGGGTATGCGGACGGCATCCGATGCGATACTGAAGGTAATGTCTGGTGCGGTTTTTCGGGCGGCGAGGGCCAGGATGGGGTCGCGGTATTCGCACCCGAGGGAAAAATGATCGGCCGCGTTCTTTTGCCCGAGCGGTGCGCCAATCTCTGCTTCGGCGGACGCAAGCGCAATCGACTATTCATGGCCGCGAGCCAGTCGATCTACTCGGTCTACGTCGAGGCTCAAGGTGTTCTCGGCGGTTGACCGCAAAGGTCGTGGATGGATTCAAGACGGCGCTTCGATCGTGGCCACCAGCGGCGCGTCGACGTGCTGAGGGGCTCACGCCTAAATGCGGGTGATTGTAGGTCGGCGAGCAACTCATGTGCAGCTAGTGACGTTATAAAGGTGTTGATCTGCGGACCCTGTTTTGAGCGGAAGATAAAAAAGAAAAGGCAGACCGCCAAGTGCACGCTCCACCGGCTATTTCTCCGGAACGGCAGGTGAAGCGACGGCGGGTGGCCCAGGGTTCGGTCGTCGGGAGCGGCAAAGATGCTTAGGACGTGGTTCTCATCGGTCGTTATCTGCCTCTTGGTAACGATCAATCCTTGCGGCGCATCGCCAGGTCCTGCGCCTGTGAAGATTACCTCGAGCGGCGCCGGTATCAGCGTTTCTGTCGCCGAGGACGGATCGTTTGATGTGACGACCAGGACACCGGCGTGGCGTTTCTCAGGGAACATTGGCTCGCGCCCGTTCGACCTCTCGTCACGACGCGGTCGAGACCGTGCTGGCAGCTACCATGAGATCGTATTCGCTTACGAGGCAGCCGGCTTAGGCAAAAGGCTCGGGGCGATCCGCGTCTACGATCACCGTCCTGTTGTGTTTTTCAAGTTGGTATTCCTGACGGCCGGACAAGTGTCCGAATCCTTTCCTTCCATTTCGTCCTATCCTCGCCAACTTCACCACCTGGCCTTCACGTCGGTATTCGGCGGCTACAGCTTCGAGCATTTCAGCGCCGACGGTCCATGGGTGTTCTTCGACGACAGCGCGAA
>Ga0126378_10004908_pt1 | contig 10318 bp, 5 predicted proteins | sample PanSoiMetPlot_23_FD_92587 | JGI IMG/M metagenome (GOLD analysis project Ga0126378, IMG submission 92587) | Tropical forest soil microbial communities from Panama - MetaG Plot_23 | ecosystem: Environmental > Terrestrial > Soil > Tropical forest > Bulk soil | place: Panama | collected 2016-02-17
CCTGGCGGGCCGCAGCAGGCCATACTCGGCGGCGGCGGCTCCGTGGCCCAACTCAGCGCGGTCCGCCATGACTACGGCCTTGGCAGCCCGGCGGTCCTGCAGTACCTGAGCTGGCTTCGTCAGGTGCTGCACGGGAACCTGGGCTACTCCTACATCGAGAACTCGAGCGTCGGCTCGCTGCTGGCCGCCAGCCTGCCGCGGACCGTCGCGCTCACCGTAATCGCGACGGTCCTGGCCGCGGCGGCGGCGATACCGGCCGGGCTGGTGCAGGCACTGCGCCGGGACTCGGCCGCCGACCGGATGCTGCGCGCCCTGGCCTATGTCGGGTACGGGATGCCGCCGTTCTTCCTCGGCTCTGTGCTCGTCCTGGAGTTCGCGGTGCGCCTGCACTGGTTTGTCGCCGAGGGTCCGCAGGCCCCCGGCATCGTCGGCGTGCTCACCGATTGGCGCGACCTCACCCTTCCCGTGCTCACTCTGGCTGCCGCGATCGTCGCCATGTTCTCCAGGTATGTCAGGTCCGCCGCGCTCGGCGTACTCGCCAGCGATCATGTCCGCACGGCGCGCGCCACCGGCGCGGGCCATGGCCTGGTGCTGCGCAAGCACGTGCTGCGCAATGCCGTGACCCCCGTCATCACGCTGGGCGGGCTGGCCATCCCCCGGATACTCGGCGGCGCGCTCGTGGTGGAGAGCCTGTTCAACGTCGAGGGGATGGGCTGGCGGCTCTGGCAGGCCGCGCAGAAGCACGACTTCCCCGTCCTGCTCGGCTTCATCCTGGTACTCGCCGCAGGCGCGGTTCTGGGGTCGCTGCTTGCCGACGTCGGCTATGCCATCGCCGATCCGCGGGTGCGGCTGAACCGGTCATGACGGGACGGCACGCGGCGCCCCGGCGGCAGAGGGTCGTAAGCGCGGTCAGGCAGCCGACGACCGCCGTCGGCCTAACCCTGGTGGCCGTGCTCGCGCTGTTCTGCTTCGCCGGGCCAGCGTTCTACCGCCCCAACCTCACTCACGTGGACTTGTTCCTTGGCAACCGGCCGCCCGGGCCCGGGCATCCCCTCGGCACCGACGCCTACGGTACGGACGTGCTCGGCAGGCTCATGACCGGCGGCCAGGTGTCGCTGGAGGTTGGGATCGCCGCCGGGCTGCTCGCCGCGCTCCTCGGATCGATATGGGGCGCGGTGGCCGGCTACATCGGCGGACCGGTCGACGCGCTGATGATGCGGGTCGTCGACGCCGCGATCGCGATCCCGACGATCGTGCTCCTGCTGTTGCTCTCGGCCATTTACACGCCATCGACGGCGGCCCTCGTGCTCGTCGTCGCCGCGACGTCCTGGCTGGGCACCGCCCGGCTGGTCCGCGGCGAGGCGCTGACCTTGCGCAGCCGTGAATATGTGCAAGCAGCCAAGGCCATGGGCGGTGGCCGCGCCAGGGCGATCGCCAGGCATATCGTGCCGAACGCGCTCGGCATCATCGTCGTCAACGTCACGCTGCAGATCGCCGACGCGATCCTGGTCCTTGCTACGCTGAGCTACCTGGGCCTCGGCGTCCGATGGCCGTCCTCCGACTGGGGCAGCATGATCGCCGGCGGGATCCAGTACATTTACGACGGGTACTGGTGGGAGATCTACCCACCCGGGATCGCGATCATCGTCGCGGTTGTCGCGTTCCACCTGCTTGGCGATGGCCTGCAGGATAGCCTTGCCGCTCCCGGCCGCTTGCCGCACCGCGAGGCGACCCGTCAGGCTACGTAACCGAACGTCACCTCCGTCGGCGGACGGCAGTCGTCACGGGGATGATGCCGCTAGCCTTCTTGTATCCGGCATGCGTGAGGAAGGATGGCCGATGAGCGCAGACACGGGCCTGAGGTGCTCCGCGTGAGCGCCGCCACGTCCGTGTCGCGAGCGGGGCAACCACGTCCTGGCCTTGACGATTTCGACTCGCACCTGCTCGACGCGCTGCTGGCGGGCGGGCCGGCCGGAATCGCGTTCCTCGACCCCTCGGCGAGGGTGCGCCGGGCCAGCCAGTCATTCGCCGACATGATCGGCGTCAACCTGGCTGAGCAGATCGGGCATCCCGTCAGCCAGGTGTGGCCTGCCGACCTTGCGGCGCGGGCGCAGCACGAGGTCGGCCAGGCGCTAGCCGTTGTGCCGCTCCAGGCCGACCCGCACTACGACGGCCCGGGCGAGATCGCGGTGGCCGGTGCCCGGGCCGCCGCCGCAGGCCTGGACCTGCTGCCCGGCCATCGGGTGGGGAGCCGGCTTGCGCTGTCCTGGCATCGGGCATATGACGTGGACGGGTCCCTCGCCGGGGTGACCCTGGTGGCCATTGAAGTCACGGCCGAGGTTGAGGCGGCCGAGCTCGTGCGCCGCACGAGCGAGCGCTATTCGTCGCTCGTCCAGGCGGGCAACCAGGTGGTCTGGATAACTGATCCGTCCGGCCAGGTCACCGAGGACGCACCGGAGTGGCGCTGGATCACGGGCCAGTCCGCAGATGAGTACCTGGCGGCCGGCTGGCTCGCCGCGGTGCATCCCGATGACGCCGAGCGCACGAGGCAGGAGTGGCTCGAGTGCGTGCGCACCGGCACCGTGTTCGACGGCAGTTACCGCGTGCGTACCAAGACCGGCTCCTACCGGCACTACGACGTGCGGGCGGTGCCCATCGAGCGGGACGGCGTGATCGTCGAGTGGATGGGCGCGTGCAGCGACGTCACCGGGCAGCGCGAAGCAGACGAGATGCGAGGCCGGCTGACCGAGCAGCTCTCGGCCGCGGCGCTGCGCACCTCCCGGCTGCAGCAGGCGACGTCGATGCTGGCCAAAGAGCTGTCGGTGATGCAAGTTGTGACCATCATCGCCGACGTCGGCCAGTCGGCGATCGGCGCCGACCGGTCGGCGGTCGGGATCGTGCAGCCAGATCGGCTGCGGCTGCGCATCCTGAGCTCGGAGGCGATGAGTGACGGCACGCTGGGCGAGTTGAGCGGCGAGATCCCGCTCGACGTGCCCAGTGTGCTGACAGCGGCGATCGCGTTGCGCAGGACCCTCGTCCTGGACGGTCCCGAGGCGCTGCGCAGGCAGTTCGAGTCCGAGGGCGGAGTCGAGCTCTTCCTGCGGCACAGCGATGAGCGGGCGTGGGTGGGCCTGCCGCTGATCACCTCTGGCGAGCCGCTCGGAGCCCTTCAGTTCACCTTCACTGCGCCTCGCCAGATCACCGATGAGGACCGGGTCTTCCTTGAGGCGCTGGCCGGCCAGTGCGCCCTCGCCCTGGAACGGGCGATGCTGTACGAGCGAGAGCACACGACGGCGGAGACGCTGCAGCGAAGCCTGCTGCCTGACTGCCTGCCCGACGTGCCAGGCATCGCGCTGCGGGCTTTCTATCGGCCGGTCAGCATCGAGGTCGGCGGGGACTGGTATGACGCGTTCCGGCTTCCGGACGGCAAGCTCGCGGTGGCGGCAGGCGACGTGATGGGCAAGGGCCTGACCGCCGCGGCGGGGATGGGCCGCGTGCGCAATGCGCTGCGCGCGCTGGCACTCACCGATCCGCGCCCGGCGGCGGTGCTTGCCGGGCTCGATCGCCTGTTCCTGGCCACCGAGGGCAACGAGCAGGTCACCACCGTGTGCTACCTGGTAGTGGATCCGCGAACCGGCGACGGGGTGGCCGGTAATGCCGGGCATCTGCCGCCTTTGCTGCTCACGCCCGGAATGGAACCACGCCTCGATCAGGCGGAGGCAGGAACCCCGCTCGGCTGGGCTAGCCCGAGGCAGCAGTACCCGTTCAGCCTGCCCGCGGGCAGCACTGCCGTGCTGTACTCAGATGGCCTAGTGGAGAACCGGAAGCGGGGCCTTGACACCGGGCTGGAGGAGCTCGTCGCCGTGGCGGGGAGAGCGCCCGATCACGTGCGCGACGATCCTGGGGCCTTGATCGGCTTCCTGTTCGAGCAGATGTTAAAGGGACATGAGCAAGACGACGATGTCACCGTGCTCGCCTTGAGGATGAGCCCCAATCCCGTCGTGCGCGTCCGTGAGGCGCGAGCGCGGCCGAGGGGGTGACACCAGCGGGACGAGCCCGAAGGGCTGGCGAGGAAGGTCAAGCTGTGGCAGTAATGGGTAGGCTTTCGCAGCGTGCAGGTCTCGGCCTCGATCAGATTACGAGCCATTCGCGCCCGGAGTGGTACGACCTACCCGCAGACTCCGCCTAAGGTGGGGGGCGAGGCTGCCGACGGAGGCAGCGACCTGGCGGCCGGCTCCGGCTCTTACACCAGGTGATCGCGAGTGTGGCGGGAGAGTGCCGGTGGCGCCATGGCGGCTGGTCGGCGAGCGAAGGAAGGGGTGACCGCGGTGGCAGGCGCTGGAAGCTCCGCGGCGCGCAGGAGGCCCGCGGCAGCAGACCGGGCGGCTCGCGTGCCGCAGCAATCGCGGGTCGAGTCGGCCGAAGGTGGCGCATCTGGTGAGGCCACGACCGTGGCGCTGGTAGCGGCGAGCGGCGCTGGCGACCGGGCCGCGGCCAACGGCGAGGCCGCTGCGCTGGCAGAAAGGCCGCGCAAGCGGACGTCGCGACGCGCGGCCAGGAAGGAGCGCAGCGCGGATCAGTCCGTGCCGCCGCACGACAGCGCCGATGCGGCGACGGATCAGGCAGCACCCGATGATGCCGAGCGTGCCGACGCCGACGATGGCGGCGGCAAGTCGCATACGACCGAAGCGCACGTCGCGAGCGGGCTGGATCTTGAGGCGGACCCGGATCTGGACGCGGACCCTGACCTTGACGCCGAACCTGACCTTGAGGCGGTTGCGGAGCTGGACGCGGAGCTTGAGATCGACCTTGATGACCTGAGCTCCGATGAGGACGAGCCCGCCAGTGACGACGTGCTTGGCGGTGTCGACCTGGCGATGGCGATCCCTGAGCGGGCAGACGACGAGGCCGAGGAACCCGGGGTCGCCGAGGTCAGCGTGCTGACGGTGAGCGCCGTCACCGTGGCTGGCGTGGTCGAGGAGCCCGAGGACGAGGCGTTCGTCTACGGCGACGACGACGAGGACCTGCCCGCCGCTCAGGTGGCGGTGGCCGGGGCGACGTCGGATCCGGTCAAGGATTACCTGAAGCAGATCGGTAAGGTGCCCCTGCTCAACGCTGAGCAGGAAGTCGAACTCGCCAAGCGGATTGAGGCCGGGCTCTTTGCCGACGAGAAGCTGGCCGAGGCTGGCCGGGCGCTGCCTCCCGACGTGCGCGGCGACTTGGACTGGATCGCCGAGGATGGCCGTCGGGCCAAGAACCACCTGCTGGAGGCGAACCTGCGGCTGGTGGTCTCGCTCGCCAAGCGGTACACGGGCCGCGGCATGCTGTTCCTCGACCTGATCCAGGAGGGCAACCTGGGCCTGATCAGGGCGGTGGAGAAGTTCGACTACACCAAGGGTTACAAGTTCTCCACCTACGCGACCTGGTGGATCAGGCAGGCGATCACGAGGGCGATGGCTGACCAGGCCCGGACCATCAGGATCCCGGTGCACATGGTCGAGGTGATCAACAAGCTGGCCCGGGTGCAGCGGCAGATGTTGCAGGACCTCGGCCGGGAGCCGACGCCCGAGGAACTCGCGGTGGAGCTTGACATGACCCCCGAGAAGGTCATCGAAGTGCAGAAGTACGGCAGGGAGCCCATCTCGCTGCATACGCCGCTGGGGGAGGACGGCGACAGCGAGTTCGGTGACCTGATCGAGGATTCCGAGGCCATCCAGCCGGGCGAAGCGGTGAGCTTCACGCTGCTGCAGGAGCAGCTCCACTCGGTTCTCGACACTCTGTCCGAGCGAGAGGCGGGCGTGGTGTCGATGCGGTTCGGCCTGACCGACGGCCAGCCGAAGACCCTGGACGAGATCGGCAAGGTCTACGGGGTCACCAGGGAGCGCATCCGCCAGATCGAGTCGAAGACGATGTCCAAGCTCAGGCACCCCTCGCGGTCGCAGGTACTGCGCGACTACCTGGACTGACCTCTGATCAGCCGGGTCCGCAGCCTTGTCGTGCCCGAACATGGAACCGCCCGCCCGGTCGATAACACCGGGCGGGCGGTCTTGGCTGCTGATGTGGAGGCAGGGGCAGGGTCCTCCGCAGCGTCAGCTCAGATCTCAGCGCTTGGGCGAGTCGTCGGCGGCCTTCGCCGTCAGCCGACCGGTCTCGTCGTGAATCTCGACCGCGATCTTCGCGAGCGCGGGTGCGTGTTGACGATTGTGGTGGGCGCAGAAGAGCAGTTCCGACGATCCTGGCAGGATCACCCTGACGTAGGCGGGAGCACCGCATCGATCGCACTGGTCGTGGGCGGTCAGCGGCTTAGCTGGGGCCATCGCTCCGGTCATGTCGCCTCCTTGCCTCATTACGCCGGTTAATTTGCCGGCGCTTTCTCCGACCTGCACTCTCTACCGCTTCACAACACCTAGCCCGTCGAGTGTCATCCCATGCCGGCATCGGATACGCCGTGGGCGAACAGATGACTCCTCCCTGATCCGATCTTTATACATGATGCCGTGGGCGGCAAGTTGTCCCAGCTAGTCGCAAGGACTCGGGCACCAAGCCGATGAACCCGCGACGGCCCGGCGTGGTGCGAACAAGCCAGGCAAGCCGGGCGGTTACTCTTCGAGCAGACCGAATTCCCTTGGCGCCGCGATCGCTGCTGACCGGTGCCGCGCAGTGAACCCGGGAGTGCGCCGTGACCGCCGCCTTGCGTGACGTTCCCCCGACGGCCGGTGGGCCTCGGGCGAAGGCAGCCCGCTCGGGTAACCAGGACGATAGCTACTCGGCCCGCCACCTCATGGTCCTGGAGGGCCTGGAGGCGGTGCGCAAGCGTCCCGGCATGTACATCGGCTCGACAGACGGCCGCGGCATGCTGCACTGCCTCTGGGAGATCATCGACAACTCGGTGGACGAGGCATTGCACGGGACCTGCACCAAGATCGAGGTGATCCTGCACGCCGACCAGTCGGCGGAGGTCCGTGACAACGGCCGGGGCATCCCGGTCGACATCGAGCCGAAGACCGGCCTGAACGGGGTCGAGCTCGTCCACACCAGGCTGCATGCGGGCGGCAAGTTCGGCGGCGGTTCGTATACCGCCTCCGGTGGACTGCACGGCGTCGGCGCATCTGTGGTGAACGCGCTGTCAGGCCGGCTCGACGTGCACGTCGATCGTGACGGCTACGAGTGGGCGGCCAGCTTCCGGCGCGGCGTTCCCGGCCAGTTCAACGGGGAGGGACCGGACGCGGCATTCGCGCGCGGGTCCGGGCTGCGCAAGCTCGGCAGGGTCGGCAAGTCGCGGACCGGCACCAGGACCCGATTCTGGCCCGACAAGCAGATCTTCGTGCCCGGCGCGGAGCTGGCATTCGAGCCGCTGGTGCAGCGCGCACGGCAGACCGCGTACCTGGTGCCTGGCCTGTCGATCACGGTCATCGATCAGCGACCAGAGGAGCCGAGCACCGCCGAGTTCCGGTTCGCGGGCGGAATCAGCGAGTTCTGCGCGCACCTGTCGGCCGGCGAGCCGGGCACCGAATCACGCTCCGAGCCGGTGACCGACGTGATCAGGCTGACCGGGTCCGGGAATTTCACCGAGACCGTGCCAGTGCTCGATGACCGCGGCCACCTGACGCCAACCGAGGTCGAGCGCGAGATGAGCGTGGACCTGGCGCTGCGCTGGGACGCGGGCTTCGACACGATTACCAGGTCATTCGTCAACGTGATCGCCACGCCCAAGGGCGGCACGCACGTGAGCGGGTTCGACCGTGCCCTGGTCAGGACCATCAACGAGCAGCTTCGGGCAGCCAGGCTGCTCCGCAACGGCGACGACCCCGTCCTCAAGGAGGACGTGCTCGAGGGTCTGACCGCGGTGATCTCGGTGCGGTTGCCCGAGCCGCAGTTCGAGGGCCAGACCAAGGAAGTGCTCGGCACGCCGGAGGCGACGAGGATCGTCGCCCAGGTGGTCAGCAGCGAGCTCAAGGCGTTCCTTGAGGGACGAGTGCGCGGCAGCAAGCAGCAGGCCAAAGCGCTGCTTGAGAAGGTCGCGACGGCCGCGAAGACCAGGATCGCGGCGCGCGAGCACCGGGAGAACCAGCGCCGTAAGTCGGCCCTTGCCTCATCGGCGCTGCCGGCCAAGCTCGTGGACTGCAGGTCGGCCGATGATCGCAGCGAGCTGTTCATCGTGGAAGGCGACTCCGCGCTCGGCACCGCCAAGCTCGCCAGGGACTCGGAGTTCCAGGCGCTGCTGCCGATCCGCGGCAAGATCCTCAACGTCCAGAAGGCATCGCTGTCGGACATGCTGAAGAACGCCGAGTGCGCGGCGATCATTCAGGTGCTCGGGGCTGGCTCGGGCAGTTCTTTCGACCTTGACTCGGCGCGGTACCAGCGAGTCATCTTCATGGCCGACGCCGACGTGGACGGCGCCCACATCAGGACCTTGCTGCTAACCCTGTTCCACCGGTACATGCGGCCGATGGTCCAGGCGGGCCGGGTTTTCGCGGCCGTGCCGCCGCTGCACCGGATCGAGCTGACCAACCCGCGCAAGGGGCAGGACCGCTACATCTACACCTACTCCGACGCCGAGCTGAACCGGGTGCTGCTCGACCTGGAGCGCAGGGGACAGCGCTGGAGGGAACCGCCGCAGCGGTACAAGGGCCTGGGCGAGATGGATGCAGCCCAGCTCGCGGAGACCACCATGGACCCTCGTCGCAGGACGCTGCGCCGGATCAGGATCGAGGACGCGGAAGCCGCCGCGCAGATGTTTGACCTGCTGATGGGCAGCGAGGTCGGGCCCCGCCGCGATTTCATCGTCGGCGGCGCCGCGGAATTGGACCCGGCCAGGATCGACACCTGACCGGCGCTCAGGCCGGGGGCGGGGCGCCACCGACGGCGGCGAGCAGGTTACGCAGCCGTTCGCCGGACCCGTCCCTGCGGCCCTCGGCCGACGGCAGCGGCACGGGCGTTCCTGCTGCCGTGGCACCTCTGGCCGGGCCGGGGCCGGCCCAGGCGAGCACGAGCTGGCTCTCGCCCTTGAGGAACCTGTGGCAGCGCACGCCGCTCGTGGCGCGGCCCTTGGCCGGGTACTGCTCGTAGGGGGTGACCTTCACGCTGGCCGCGGTAGCGGAGGGGAGCGTACCCGCGTGGCCCGCCACGGTCACTACGACCGGCTCGCCCGGTTCGCCCGCGCCACCCGGGCGCACGGCGCCGAACCAGATCACTGATGCCCGCGCGGCGAGCCTGATCCCGGCCATCCCCGCCGCCGCCCTGCCCTGCGGCCGGACGGCCGATGCGCCGAACCGCAGCAGCTGGGCATCGCTGGTGACGAAGACCAGGTCGTGGTCCTCCGCCTGCAGCTGGACGGCACCAACGACCTGGTCCCCCTCCTTCAGCGCGATCACGTCGAACTCTGCCGCGCTGCCCGGGTAGTCCGGCGCGACGCGCTTGACCACGCCGTTCGCCGTTCCGATCGCCAGTCCCGTGCCAGTCGCGTCGGCGGCCACGATGGCCACCACGGTCTCGCCCCGCTCGACCGACACGAACTCGGTCACCGGCGCTCCGCCGGCCAGGCCCGGTGCGTGCGCTGCTGGCGGCAGCGCGGGCAACTCAAGCACGCCGAGCCTGATCAGCCTGCCGCGGGAGGTGAGCACGCCGATCGAGCCGCGCGCAGTGGACGCCACGCTGGACACGATCACGTCATGCGCCGACCGCGGCTCGGCTAGCGGACCGCGAGCCGCGCCCGCCGCGCGGACGCCATCGGGAGCGACCCATTCTGGCTCTTGATCCTGATCGGGACCAGCAAGCTCGAGCTGGCCGGCCGGCCTTCGCGCGGCCGTCCTGGCGAGCAGGCCTGCCGAAGAGAGCAGCACGGTGCACGGATCGTCGGCGACCTCAAGCGGCACTGCGGCCGTCCGCGGCGCACCGGTGCCCTCCAGCAGCACGGTACGGCGCGGCGTGCCGAACTTCTCCGCGACCTCAGCGAGCTCGGATGAGACCAGTTCGCGCAGCCGCTGGTCGGATTCGAGCACGGCGGTCAGGTCAGCGATCTCGGCGGCGAGCGTCTCCTGCTCGCGCTCGAGCTCGAGCCGGTCGTATCTGGTCAGGCGGCGCAGAGGGGTGTCGAGTATGTACTGCGCCTGGACCGCCGACAGGTCGAAGATGGCCATCAGCCGGTCCTTCGCCGCCGCCGCGTCGTCACTGGTCCTGATCACCTGGATCACTTCGTCGATGTTAAGCAGCGCGATGACGAGCCCGTCGACCAGGTGAAGCCGGTCCTGCCTGCGCCTTCGCCGGTACTCGGTGCGCCGCCTGACCACGTCCAGCCTGTGGTCGACGTAGATCTGCA
>Ga0126378_10004909_pt1 | contig 10316 bp, 11 predicted proteins | sample PanSoiMetPlot_23_FD_92587 | JGI IMG/M metagenome (GOLD analysis project Ga0126378, IMG submission 92587) | Tropical forest soil microbial communities from Panama - MetaG Plot_23 | ecosystem: Environmental > Terrestrial > Soil > Tropical forest > Bulk soil | place: Panama | collected 2016-02-17
ACCTGGTCGGCGGGCTGCACACCGAGCAGCGAGACCACCCAGCCGCTGCGCTGCCGGTTGGACGGCCGGTGGGCCATCTCCCATCCGGTCACGGACCCGGCCACGCCCCGGGGATGATGGGCCTGGCCGATGACGTCGTGGTCCAGGGCACGCACGGCGGCGAACCCGGCACGCGCGACTCCGTACTCGACGGCCGCGGTCACTGCCCGCCGCACTGCGCGTGGCATGCTTCCCTCATGTCGCGTTCCCATGCCCGGCAGTCAACGCCTTCAAGCGCACCTGAAGTCAACACGCCCGGCGGCCTGCTCACCATCGGCGAACTGGCCCGCCGCGCGGGAGTCACCGCCTCGGCCCTGCGCTACTACGAGGAACTTGGCCTGCTCCCCCCGCCGGCCAGGATCTCGGGGCAGCGCCGCTACCCCACGTCGGCCGCCCGGGTTGTCGCCGCCATCCTGCTCTACAGCGACGCGGGGTTCACCCTCGCCGAGCAGAAGGCCCTCATGGCCTCGCGCAAGAGCGCGTCCGGTGAATGGAGACGGCTTGCCCAGCGCAAGCTCGCGGAACTCAAGGAGCAGATCGCCAGGGCGCAGGCCGCCCGCGAGGCCATCAGGCACGGGCTGCGCTGCCCCCACGAGGACATCACGCAATGCCCCAACTTCAACGCCGGCATCACCGCGCGGCTCGCCGGCCAGCCACTGTCACGATCCCACCAGCAGTTGCACGGCCAACGGTTCCACGAGGTGGCAGACAGCTTCTAGCGAGTGACGACTATCGCTGGGAGTCGCGCGAAGGCCGCCCCGGTGGCCTGCGGGGAGCCGGCCGTGCTGCGATCGGAAACGTCCCGGCGTCGGCGGCGCACTGTGCGAACGTGTCGCCCGCTCGAGCCGCGGCGCGGTGCCCGCACCATAGCGAACACGCTGAATGAGCGCGGCCACCGGACCACGAGCGGCGGGCAGTGGTCGGCCCACCAGGTGCTACGCGTGCTGTCCAACCGCATCTACCTGGGTGAACTGACCTTCCGCGGCATTACCTGCGCCGGCTGCCACCCGCCCATCATCGAGCAGACCACGTTCGACGAGGCGCAGCGGCTCCTGTCAGCGCGGGGCGAGGATCACGCCGCCAAGCGAGCAGCCAGCGGTTCCGATTACCTGCTTACCGGACTAATGCGATGCCCCGCGTGCGGCAGCGACATGCTCGGCACGCGCACACGGCAAGACCCGCATCTACCGGAACTACTCCTGCTACCGGCGCACCCGATACGACAGCACCACCTGCGGTGGCCAGCGGGTCGACGCCGACGCCATCGAGCATGCCGTCATCGGCGCGCTGGCCGACTTCTACCGGCACCACCAGGACCTGATCGCCGACGCCATCGCCGACGCCCAAGCCTCACATGCAGCCGACCAGGATGCCCGCCGTGGTGAACTGGCCGCGACCGAGCACGAGCTGGCCAGAACCGGCGCGGCGATCGGCCGGTACCTGACCGTCCTCTTGCTCCGATCGGCGCAGCGGCGCGGGGTGTCAGGAATAGGCCGACGTACCCGGCCTGTAGGCCGGTCCGGTCCCCCGACGGCCGACCGGCGGACCTCGGGAAGCGCGCCCGCGTCGGACGCAGGTACGAGCGTGACTCACTCGCTTCGGCGTGGCTCGTCGATCGGACGGCCGGGTCGCCGCTACGCTGCCCGAGTTGCGCGGACGGACAGCGGGCTGGGTTCAGGGAAGATGCGGGAGATTGAGGTCAAGTACCGGGTCAATGACCGGGCCGGGCTGGAGCGTGCGCTGGCTGCGCGCGGAGCTGAGTTCTCCCTACCAGTCCGGCAGGACGACCAGGCTTACGCGCCGCGCGGCTGGTCCTTCGGGCAGCCCAAGACCGGCGTGACGTTCGCCCGTCTGCGAAGCGAGGATGGGCGCTGCGTGTTCACCGTGAAGAGGCCGCTGGACAACGAGATGGCCTGCGTCGAGTACGAGTCCGTGGTGGCTGACCGGATCCAGATGCACCAGGCCGTAATCGCGATGGGGTTCGTGCCGACAGTCCGGATCGTGAAGACCCGCAGATCCGCCAAGCTGGCTGATCTGGCGGTGTGCCTCGACGAGGTCGAGTGCGCGGGCATGTTCTTCGAGGTCGAGAAGGTCCTAGCGGCCGATTGCTGCCCGGTGGCCGTTCAGGGCGAACTTGACGCGTTCGCGCGCTCCCTGGGTGTGGGGCTGGAGCGGGTGACCGACACCTATGACAGCCTCGTGCTCGCTGCCCAGGCAGGCTAAAAGAGCGGTGCGGTGCCGTCCGCCGCAGCGTGAACCGGGTCGCCGGTGGCCAGCCGGGCGGGTTCGGCGCGCAGGGTCAGAGTCATGGCCGCGTGGTCGGACAGCTTGCGCTGCCGGGTCTCGTGGAGGTAGTTGCAGGCGTCGATCAGTCCGGCAAGCGCGGGACCGACGTGCAAGTAGTCGTAGCGGTAGCCGTCTCCTGTGCGGCCGATCCAGCTGTACGCCTGGACATCGGGCGAGACGGCTTCGAAGGCGTCGGCCAACCCGCGTTGCCGGAGGCTTTCGAGCAGGCCGAACTCGAATGGCAGGAAGCCCTGGTGCAGCGGCCGGTGGCTGCGCGCGATCACGTTGAAGTCCCCGCCCACCACCAGGTGTCCGGCGAGACCGACGGGAAGGTTGTCGCAGGCCTCGATCAGTGTGCTGATGAACTGCCGCTTGCGCTCGGTCTTTTCCTCGCTGCGGTCGCGGCTCGGAACGTACACCCCGAGCATCGCTATCTGCGGTTCGCTGTCGAGCACGGCGGCGGACACGCGGCACGGGATGCTGACGCCCGCGACCCCGGGAGTCAGGTCGCGGCGGATCGGGACACGGCTGACCAGCGCGCTGCCCCGCTCGCCATCCGCATCGGGGGTCTTGATGACGGCGTAGCCCGCGCGGCGGTACTGGTCCAGCAGGTACGCGGTGCCGGGCCCGGAGCTGGTCTCGGTGAGGATGAAGACATCTTCTGGCCGCCCGGCCAGCCAGTTCAGGAGCGCCCGGGCGCGATCTGGTGCGGCGGCGCCGATGTTGACTGTGAGCATGGACAGCACCGTCAGGCACTCCTTTGATCGGGCAGCGGCCTGAGATGGTCCGCGATTTTGCCAGCCACTTCGGCTGGGTTCAGGCCGTGGCAGTCGATCACAGCCTGGTGCCATCCCTGACGTTCCAGGAACCGGTATGCATCCTCGTACAACGCCAGTTCCCGCGCCGGGGAACCTTCCAGTTCCAGGCGCGACAGTGCTGGCCGCTCGGCCAGCCGCGAGGCGATGACCGCCGGGTCCTCTTTCAGGTACACCGACACAGCGGGGACCAGGACGTGCGCGTTGTAGGTCCAGATCTCGGCCAAGCTCAGCCCGTCGAGGCGCTGCAGCACCAGCGAGGACTGCACGTACCGGTCGGCTATCACGTCCTGCCCGGCGCGAAGTGCTGGTATGACTTCCTGTTCGAGGTGGGCGTGCCGGTCCGCGGTGACCGCGAGCGCGAGCGCCCGCCCGGACAGATACGATTCCGCGGACCTGATCAGCTGCCCCAACGCGGTGCGAGACGGCTCGCCCGTCACCTGGACCGGACCGCCTTGCTGGCGCATGTGGCCGACCAGGGCTGCGGTGACCGTGGTCTTGCCGACGCCGTTCGGCCCTTCGATGACGATGAAACGCCCAGTCATCCAGGCCGCCCGATCTGAAGGAGCGGGCTGTTCTGGACGACCGGGCATTGCTCGCCGTCCACGTCGCCGATTTGCATGCCGCGTGAGATCACCGCAGCCGGGCATCCCTTGCCGCATGCGGTGTTCATCTGGCAGGAAGCGCAAGTCGGGTTGTCTCCCATGCGCAGCTTCCCGGCCAGGTCATATCCGTCCAGTGCGGCGGCGACCTCCCCGTCCAAGATGTTGCCGACCAGGAAGCCGCTGTCCGGGTACCGCGAGTGCGGGCTGCGCGCGGCGAACACCAGGTACGGGCAGACCGCCGTCAGCCCGTCCGCGAACACGTAGATCAGCTTGCCCGCGTCGCAGCCTGCCAGCGGCTTGCTGTCGTTGGGGAACCGAATATGCACCACGTCGATGCCGCGTTCGGCGAACCGCCCAGTCACATTCCGGATGGCCCGCATCCGGTCGGTGTCGGCGGCGAGCCGTCCCTGGCTCTTCACCCCGCGGCCGAACGCGGACAGCGGGTTCATCAGGACGTAGGCCGCGCCGACCTCGACGGCGAACTCGCACAGGGCCGCGAACTCGCGCGGATCGGTGAGCATGTTCGGCGTCGACAACAAGCCTTGCAGCAGACCAGCGGCCGCGAACTTTCGGGTCGTCTCCACCGTCGTGGTGAACGACGACACATCGCCGCGGAACTTGCCGTGGCTTTCCGGCCGGAACCCGTCGAAGCTCACGTTCACGTGCACGTCCCCGGATCTGGCCAGCCGGGTGATCTGCTCGTCGCTGGCCAGGGTCGCGTTCGTGCAGATCCCCAGCGGCAGGCCAGCGGCGGTCACCGACTCGCAGATGCCAAGGATCTCCGGATGGGCGAACGGCTCACCGCCGGTGAGCGTGATCCGCTCCACCCGAGCCCGCAGCAAGCGGGGCAGCACCTTGCCGGTGATGTCTTCCAGGCGCATGTGCTCACCCCAGTTGCCCGAGGACACGAAGCAGTGCGCGCAGTGCAGGTTACACCGCTCGGTGACCTGGATAAGCGCCTTCCTCCCGTCGCCTTGCACCGAAGTGCGGAAATAGCACGAGCTTGCCTGGGTGTCCACGATCAGTGACCGCCTCATGGTCAGCCTCCGGTCCAGATTTCGCACCACACGACCTTGCCGCCGTTGGCGGGGTAAAAGTCCCACTGCTTGGCTAGCGCCGCGACCAGCTGCAGGCCACGGCCGCTCTCCGATTCCAGTGCCGCGCAAGTCAGGACCGGCGGACTGGAGTCGCCGTCCCATACCGAGATCCGCAGCGTGCTGTCGGGGAGGTCCAGCCGGATCGCCACACACCAGGCGCTGCCGGGCGCGCCTGGCGGCGCCCCGTCCGCGCAGGCGAGGATGGCGTTGGTGACCAGTTCGGAGGTCAGCAGCTTCGCCGCCTGGATCACATCGCCGTCAAGCTCCCAGGCGGACAGGGCGCTGGCCACGTGCTCACGCGCCCAGCGGACGGCCCTAGGCGTAGCGGCGACCACGAGCGTGCTCACCAGCGGGACCGCGTCGGCCTGCGACATCCGGCGTCCCTCCAGTTACCGTAGGTAGACGAACGACCACCACCAGACAAGCGGGATTGGCCCGGCGATGAAAGGGTTATCGGCGGCGCAACAATGGCGCATCTATGGCGCATGATGGCCTTGAACTGCGGCAATGCCCGACGGCCCGGGCCGGGAGCGGGAAGGATGTCGGTATGACGTTCCGACGGCAGCGCCTGGTCCGTCGCCGCAGGATGCTCGGGCTGAGCCAGCAGCAGCTCGCCGAGCATGTCGGGGTGGACCGGTCGACGGTGGTGCGGTGGGAGCGCGGGGAATCCGCACCTCATCCGTGGCACCGCCCGAGAATGGCCCGCGCGCTGAAGATAACAGCCGAGGAACTCGATGACCTGCTTCTCGACTGCGGCCCAGCGAACGGCCCGCAGACCGAGCGGCTTGAGCACGCGGCCGCGAACCCGGCGGGAATCGACCTGGTCAGCGTCGCCTGCCTGCGCGAGCAAGTCACCAGCCTGGACGCTGCGTATGACACCGCTCCGTCATCGGCGTTGCTCGCCGACGCGGGCCAGTGCCTGGGCCAAATCGGCATCTTCCGCCGCAACGCCGCATCCAGCCAGGTGCGGCGGGAGCTGACCATCGCCGAGGCAGAGGCGGCCACTCTCATGGGCAAGCTGGTCTGGGACGCCTCGGGCCGGCGCGACCAGGCCACCCCGCTGGTGTTCCTCGATCAAGCGGTCACTGCCGCCGGCCAGGTTGGTGACAAAGCAGCCCAGGGCCATGCGCTGCTGCGCAAGAGCTACCTGGCCCCGTACGGGTCCCGCGACCCCCGCGACGGCCACCGCCTGGCATCCGCGGCAGCAGATACGGCCAGACAGGCCAGCAACGCGCTGACCGGCCTGGCACTGTTGCACGCCGCCGAAGGCTGCGCCATGCGCGGCGAACGCCGCGCATGCGAACGATGCCTGGGCCAGGCTGAGGCCCTGCTGGACCGGATCGCCGAGATTGACACCGGAGCTGGGCTGTTCACGCTGGTGCATTACCGCAGGCTCGCCGGATCGTGCTACCTGTACCTGCACGACCCCGCGCGGGCGCAGCAGTACCTCACAGCAGCCGCCCGGGACCTGGCCGGCGGCACCAAGTCACAGGCAATCGTGCTGGGGAATCTCGCTCTGGCCTGCCTCCGCCAGCGCAAGCCCGACGAGGCCGCCGCGCACCTCGGCGATGCCATCACGGTCATCGAGCAGACCTGGGGCGGCGGGGGCCTGAGCGTGGTGTTCGCGGCGGGACGCGAGCTGAAGCCCTGGCGCGCCGAGCCCGTGGTCCAGGACGCCTACGACCGACTGCTCAGCCTGATGGCCGCCGCGTGATAAGCGACAAGATGACCAGATCAGAAGCCGACCGCGCCAAGCACGCGATCCGGCAGCGCGTCTGGGCCAGCCTCGACCAGGCCGACGCCGCGTTCCAGCCCACCACCTCGGGCCGCATCCCCGACTTCCGAGGCAAGGAGCAAGCCGCCGGCCGCCTGGCCGCGCTTTCCGAGTGGCATGCGGCGGCCGTCGTCAAGGCCAACCCGGACAAGGCGCAGCACCCGGTGCGTGCCGCCGCCCTTCGTGACGGCAAGCTGCTGTACATGGCCGTGCCCCGGCTGGCCACACCTAAGCCTTTCTACCTCCTGGACACCGCCCGGCTCGCCGTGCCCGCTCCGGACGCCGTGACCAGCGACGGCGCCGCCCGCCACGCGGGCACCGTGGCCGTGGCGGACATGCAGCCCGTCGACCTGATCGTGTGCGGCACCGTGGCCGTCAGCCTGTCCGGTGCGCGCGTCGGCAAGGGCGGCGGCTTCTCTGACATCGAGGTCGCCTTGCTCACCGAGGCAGGGCTGATCAGCCCGCCCACGGTAATCGTCACGACCGTCCACGACCTGCAGGTGCTCGACGAGGACCTGCCCGAGACCGAGCACGACTTCAGCGTCGACGTGATCGTCACGCCGACCCGGGTCATCGCCTGCGGCCCACCCCGCAGGCCGCGCGGCCTGTACTGGGACCACCTCGACCCGGGCAAGATCTCAGCCATCCCAGCCCTGAAAAACCACGCCGCACGGTCCAGCAAGGCCGCCCACCAGGGCGCAGGTGGCTGACGCGGGCAGATCCCGTCCGGATACCAGTCCGCCAGCCCGTACGCCCGCCAGTTCGGATACCTGCTGAGACCGGAAACCGCCACCGGGTGCGTTCGCGCTGGCAGCGGCCGATCTGAACCTTCCGGTGGGCTCCCAGACTGATGCCTGCGACGAGGTATCGAACGATTGTTGCGGCCGCGCGGTGGGTGAGTCCGCTGACAGCGGCAAGCGTCTGAACCGGGTCCGGCCCGTGCGCTGCCGGTCGCGGCGATGGCGCAGCCCACGCTTGGGGCCGGGCGGCGTACAGCGCGGGCGTGTCGCCCTTTCGCGGAGCAGCGCGGCTGGATGCCCGGCCGGGACGCTGCAGCTGTAGGGATTCAGTGAGGTTGTCGTCTGTGCGCAGCTTTTCTGTCATCTGGATGGCTTGAACGGTGGTCCTGCAGTGCGGGGAAGATGTCATTTCCCTCAACTGCTGCGCGGGTCGGCTGCTGGGATACGTTCGCCTGTGACTGGCCCGGCGGCACGATAGCTGTCGCTGAGGAAGGCCGGGGCTTGCGTGGCGCCCTGCGAGGATTCCCTGAAGTCTTGACTCCCTAGGACGATCGTCCTACAGTCTTCTGGGACGATCGTCCTAGGGAACGGTGCTGCCGGGAGTCGCGGCTGGCTAGGAGGCGGTTGGTGGTGAGCGGAGCGGCGACCAGAACCCAGATCGTGGAAGCAGCCGACCAGTTGTTCTATCAGCGAGGCTATGAGCACACATCGTTCACGGCGATCGCCGAGGCTGTCCGCCTGTCGCGGGGCAACTTCTATTACCACTTCAAGTCCAAGGACGACATCCTGGACGCGGTGATCGATGCCCGCCTGGCTGCCACCTGGCAGATGCTGCGGCTGTGGGAGGCCGAAGAGTCCGGGCCGGCCGGCCGGATCCGCAAGTTCATCGAGATCCTGCTGGTCGACCGCGCGGACATCCAGGACTACGGCTGCCCGGTGGGCACGCTGACGACCGAGCTGGCAAAGCTGGGCCACCCCTCATCCGCCGGGGCCAACGGCCTGTTCACGCTCTTCCGGACCTGGCTGCGGGATCAGTTCGCGCTGCTGGGGCACGAGGAGCAGGCCGATGCGCTGGCGATGCACGTGCTGGCGTTCAGCCAGGGAGTGGCCACCGTGGCGAACGCGTTCCGGGACGAGGAGTTCATCCGCCGGGAAGTCACGCGGATGTGCGATTGGCTGGGCACCTGCGCGGGAGAGGCCCGGCGCTGACGGGCCGGGCATAACGGAAGGGGACTTGATGTTCGTGGTGTTGCTGCGGTTCTCCGGCAACAAGAGCGCGGCCGGCCAGCACATGGCGGGCCACCAGGAATGGATCACGCGCGGCTTTGATGACGGCGTGTTCCTGCTGACCGGTAGCATCCAGCCCGGGCTGGGCGGCGCGGTCCTGGCGCACAACACGTCGCGGGGAGAGCTGGAAAGCCGCGTGAGCGCCGACCCGTTCGTCGTCGGCGACGTCGTCAGCGCGGAGATCATCGAGATCGCGCCCGGGCTTTCCGACGACCGCCTGAAGTTCCTGCTGCCCCAGGCGGCCTCGCCGGCTACGGCCTGAAGGCCCTGAATGAGATGACCACGCCGGTACCCGGCCCGGACGGCGGCCTGCGCTGCGCCTGGAGCAGCGCTGCGCCCGAGTTCCTGGCCTACCACGACACCGAATGGGGCTTCCCGGTCGGCGACGACCGCCGCCTGTTCGAAAAGCTCAGCCTGGAGGGCTTCCAGTCCGGCCTGAGCTGGCGCACCATCCTGGCCAAGCGGGAGAACTTCCGCGCCGCGTTCGCCGGCTTCGACTTCCGCGCCATCGCCCGCTTCACCGACCGGGACGTCGACCGCCTGCTGCATGATGCGGGCATCGTGCGGCACCGGGGCAAGATCGAGGCGGTGATCAGCAACGCCCGCCGGGCTGGGGAACTCGCGGACCGGGAAGGATCGCTGGCCGCCTTCATCTGGCGCTACGAGCCCGACGCCGCCGACCTGCCAAGGCCGCAGACCGCCTCAACCTCTGCTGCGTCGGCTGCCTTGTCGAAGGATCTGAGGAAACAGGGCTGGAAATTCGTCGGGCCGACTACGGTATATGCGTTCATGCAGGCAATGGGCCTGATCAACGATCACGTCGATGACTGCATGATCAGGGCCAGGGCCGAGCGCGAGCGCGCCGCTTTCACACGTCCCGTCAGCAGCGCAGAGTCGGCACCGGGCCAGCTGCGGTAGTACGGGCTTGCCGAGCGCGCAGCCACGCCAGGTGAAACCCGGAAGCGCCATTTGCGGCTGGGAATCAGTGCCGGAGACCGAGGTAGGCGCGGGCTTGCTGGCATAGCTGCTGGCCGAGCGGGGTGAGGATCGCGGTGCCGGTCGGCCGGGGGCTGCGGTTGATGAGCGGGCCGCCGCAGGCGCGTTCGAGCCGGGCGAGTTGCTCGTAGAGGGTCGCTTGCCAGAGGCCGAGCGCCTGGGCGGCCGCGAGGATGCTGGGGTGCTGGGCGATAAACAGCAGCCGGTCCAGGCGTCCCCGGGCGCCGGGCCCGATGAGGGCGCTGCGGAGCGGCTGGGGCAGCTCGCGGGGGTGGAGGCCGGGGCTGCGGCGGCAGGCATGTAACTGCTGGTGCCGCGGCTGCGGACGGGGATGCCGTGGTCATGGGCGAACCGGTTCAGGGTCTGCACGGGGCAGCCGACCTGGGCGGCGATGTCGTCCAGGGACCGGTGCCAGGTGAGGTATTCCCGGCGGAGCCAGGCCGGGTCGAGGTAAAGCACGCCGGGCTGCTGGCCCGGGGGCCGGGCGGCCGGCTCGGGCGCGGGGATGAGGGTGTAGCGGACCGGGCGGCGGGGCCGGGCAGCGGGTGCCGGCGCAGCACCTGGCGCAGGTGGCCCAGGGAGATGCCCAGGTTCGCCGCGATCTGCACGGCGTGGTCGGCCTCGGTGCGGTAGTCGAGCTCCTCCCGCAGCCTCGCGGTGAACTCGTGCGTCAGCTC
>Ga0126378_10004910_pt1 | contig 10316 bp, 12 predicted proteins | sample PanSoiMetPlot_23_FD_92587 | JGI IMG/M metagenome (GOLD analysis project Ga0126378, IMG submission 92587) | Tropical forest soil microbial communities from Panama - MetaG Plot_23 | ecosystem: Environmental > Terrestrial > Soil > Tropical forest > Bulk soil | place: Panama | collected 2016-02-17
CCGCTCAACTCCCAAGCCCTGACAGCACCAGCTTTGCGGCCGCCAGATCCTCTACTGCCTGGCCCAGTGACTTGAATACGACCCGATCCGCCACCGGTTTCGGCTTGGTTCCTGACACGATCTCTCCCAGTTCGGCGTAAACCGTTGCACCAGACATCAGGATCTCCCCTGACTCGACTTTTGCCGCCTCGCGCGAGTCCACAATGACCGTACCTTGCATCGTGGCGTCGTCCACTTCACGGTTGGTTGCCCCGGCTGCTCCGACAGCGTTGACTAGCACCTCCGGTCTCAGCCAAGCGCCGTGCAACACCGGTTCTGAAGCGTGAGTTACTGTGATAACCACGTCGGCGCCTTCGACAGCTGATTGAGCCGTTGTAGACATGGCGCCGATTTCGTCCGCAAGCGCTTGAGCGTGCTCGCGGTTCCGACTCCACAGCCGCACCTCGTCGAACTTGCGGATCACACCCAGGGCAGCGAAGTGCGCCCGAGCCTGGACCCCACTGCCGAGTATCGTCAAAACGCGCGAGTTGGACGGGGCTAAGTGCTTCACTGCGACTGCTGTCACCGCCGCCGTGCGCATTTCGGTAATGAGGCGGCCATCCATTACCGCCAGAGGCTCGCCGGTCGTGGCCTTCAGCACCGCGATGATGCCTTGATGCGTAGGCAGCGCCGTTCCCGCATTTCGTGGATACAACGTGACCAGCTTGGCGCCCATCAGGTCGCCGTACACAACCGGCATAACGCCGAAGAAGCCACGATGCTCGGCTACATTCAGGACGCTCCGTACCGGCTGAACCACCTTCCCAGCGGAAAAGTCCGCGAGGGCCTGCTCCATCGCCGGAATAAGCTCCTCGTAGCGCAATACGGAGCGCACGGCCGTCTCGTCAAAGTAGGGAACTGCAGCGGACGTGTTTTGTGTGGTATTCATCATCTGGCAAAATAAAAGGGCATGCTCAAAGTGAAAAAGCTCTCGCCTGATGCGGTGTTGCCCACAGTAGCACATCCGGGTGAAGACATTGGCTACGATCTTTACGCAGCGGAAGACATTACCCTGCCTGCTCGCGGCGCCGCCGGTGTGCACATCGGAATTGCTATTGAGTTTTCGCCCCCTGCCGGAGGTATTGTGAAGACCCGCTCCGGTATGGCGAAGAAGCGCCTGATGTGCAATGCCGGAGTCATCGATGCCGGCTACCGCGGCGAACTCGTCGTGCTGATGGAGAACCTCGGCAATGAGCCGTACACCATTCGCAAAGGTGACAAGATTGCGCAGCTACTGGAGCATCCCTTCCTCGCCAGCGAGGTTGTCGAGGAGGCGCTTACCGAAGCTACTCGCGGCGTTAAAGGCTTCGGCTCCAGCGGAAGTTAACGTCGGCCGTTTGCCAGTTCGTGGGCTACTGTCACGGTCTATTAACGCTAAGTTCCAGGTGTCCGTCCGCTGACTTGCCAACCCAGGTGATTTTGATGGTAAGTTGGCAGTGCGCCCTCCATCGGACTGACGAGTTGAAGGAACACGAATTTGGTATCACCTCCAGCATCGCTTTGGTACAAAGACGCCGTCATTTACCAGGTGCACGTCCGCGCCATGCATGACAGCAATGGTGACGGTATCGGTGATTTCGGTGGGCTGGCCCAGAAACTCGACTACCTCAAGGAACTGGGCATCAATGCCATCTGGCTGATGCCGTTCTTTCCATCGCCTTTACGCGATGATGGCTACGATATTTCCGACTACTATTCCATTCATCCCAAGTACGGCACGCTCGACGACTTCAAAACCTTTCTTGCCGCAGCACGCGAACGCAATATCCGTGTCGTCATCGAGCTGGTGCTGAACCACACCTCGGATCAGCATCCCTGGTTTCAGGAATCACGTAAGTCCTTGGACAGCCCGCGTCGTGACTGGTACGTGTGGAGCGAAACGGACAATCGCTACCACGGAACTCGTATTATCTTTCTCGACACTGAGATGTCGAACTGGGCCTGGGATCCGATTTCCAAGCAGTATTATTGGCACCGCTTCTTCAGTCATCAGCCAGACCTAAATTATGACAATCCTGCGGTGCGTGAAGAGATGTGGAATGTCATGAAATTCTGGTTGGATTTGGGAGTCGACGGCTTTCGCTTGGACGCTGTGCCATATCTCGTCGAGCGCGAGGGCACGTCATGCGAAAACCTCCCCGAGACCCACTCCGTCATTAAGGAACTGCGACAGCGTCTGGACGAAAATTATCCCGGCAAGATGCTTTTGGCCGAGGCCAACCAGTGGCCTGCCGACTTGCAAGCGTACTTCGGCGATGGAGACGAGTTTCACATGGCCTTCCACTTTCCGCTTATGCCTCGCATGTTCATGGCGCTAAGGCTGGAAGATCGCAAACCAATCACCGAAATCCTGCAGCAGACGCCGAAGATCCCCGACCCCTGCCAGTGGTGTCTCTTTCTCCGCAACCACGACGAACTCACCTTGGAGATGGTCACCGACATGGAGCGGGATTACATGTACGACGAGTACGCGCGCGACAAGGGGATGCGCCTCAACCTTGGTATCCGCCGCAGGCTGTCACCGCTACTCGACAACGACCGTCGCCGTATTGAGCTGATGAATGGACTATTGATGTCGCTGCCGGGCACGCCCGTAATCTATTACGGTGACGAGATTGGGATGGGCGACAACATTTACCTTGGCGACCGCCACGGCGTCCGTACTCCCATGCAGTGGGACGGCGGATGGAATGCCGGCTTTTCCGGTGCCGACCCAGAAAGCCTGTACTCGGCGCTCATCCTGAATCCTGTCTATGGCTATCAGGCGGTGAATGTGGAAAGACAAAAGCGCTCGCAACACTCGCTGCTCAACTGGACGCGCCGCCTGTTGCAGGTGCGCAAATCCACGTCGATCTTCGGGCGCGGCTCCATCGAGTTTCTCTATCCCGCAAATCATCGTGTGCTGGCGTTCGTTCGTCAATTAGGTAACGAGACCGTACTCGCAGTGAACAATCTTTCCGCCTCAGCGCAGGCGGTCGAGCTAGATCTCTCGGAGTTCAAGGGCAATATTCTGGTCGAGATGTTTGGCAGAAACATCTTTCCTCGTGTGGGTGAGTTGCCCTATTTGCTGACATTGGGTCCCTACCAGTTCTATTGGTTTCGGCTCCGTCGAATATAGCTGGCAGTTTTGTTCATCAACTGCACCATCCGTTGTCAGTTATGGGCCTGGAGTGGCGATACAGAACTTACCTGAGGTAATTCGTGGCTGACGAAAGTATCCTGTCCGATGATCTAGTCCGCCAACTGATGAGTGTTGGCGAAGTCGACATCCTCGTGGGCCTGCACACCCACGACCACGCCGACACCATTGGGCCCGTCGTGCAAGCCATCCGTGAGGGACTGATCAACCACTTTCCTCGCGAACGCGTTGCCATTCTCAATGCCGATGCCGGCTCAAGTGATGGCACTCGCGACCTGATCCGGGCCGCAGGAATTGATGATGCGCGTTACCGGTCGAAGCTGCAAACCCTGCGCACGCTCCATGTCATCAGCAGCCAGTACGGCACCACCGTCTCACCTGGCATTGCGATGCACATCTTCGTGGAAGCTGCTGACCTACTGCGGGCCCGCGGATGTGCCGTGGTTTCACCTGATTCCTCCGACATTCAGCCGGACTGGGTCGATCGCCTCCTTCAGCCGGTCCTACGCGGTAATATTGACTTAGTCACTCCCACATACCGCCGTCATCGCTTCGAAGGAATTCTGGTCACTAATTTGATGTACCCGATGATGCGCGCACTCTATGGGCGTAATGTCCGCGAACCGCGTCCGGCCGAGTTTGCCTTCTCCGACCGGCTGAGCGGATTACTGGTCAACCATCCTATGTGGTCGCAGGATGCCGGCCGTCTTGGTCCGGAGGTCTGCGTCACGATCGAGGCGCTCGCCGAGGGTTTTCCCTTGGCTCAGACGTACCTGGGTGCTCGCAGCCATCTTGAGCAACAGCCCGGCGACTTGGTCGCGGCCTTGCGACAATCCGTAGGGCCGCTGTTTTGGGCGATGGAGAGCCTCGATGGCACATGGGACAAGATCCAGGGTGTACAAGCCGTACCCACCAACGGGCCGGAGTACGAGGTCACGGAAGGAACGGTGAAAGGCGACTTGACGCGACTGCGTCAGATGTTCTCGTCAGGCGTAGCTGACCTGGCCCCGGTACTGAAGTCGATCCTCTCGCCGGCAGTCCTTCAACAATTACAGCAAGTCGCATCACTCCCGGAAGAGCAGTTCGACTTCACCGACGAGCTTTGGGTGAAAGTCGTGTACGAGTTTGCCTCATCGTATCGGCGCTCGGTCATCAACCGTGACCACATCATCCAGGCTCTCGCTCCTCTCTATCGCGGCCGGGCCTACCACTTCATAACGCAGAACCAGGACGTTGCCCCGGATGCCCTGGAACAACGCGTCGAAGCACTGTGTGAGAGCTTCGAGCGCCTGAAGCCGTACCTGGTCAGTTTATGGACGGCGCAAGAAAGAGGTGTGTAATGGGAGACATGATCGTGAGTGAGCTCCGGCAAGCGTGGAACGAATTTACCCGCGCGTTTGCTCATTTACTTCCGCGGCTTTTGACAGTCCTGATTATCGCGCTGGTCGGCTGGCTCATCGCCTACGTTCTCACGGTTGCACTACGCAGCTTCCTACGGCTGATTCATTTCGATCGCCTGTCGGAAAGGGCGGGCGCGGCCCGGCTACTGAATTCGGCGGCGTTGCCCTCGCCGTCGCAACTGTTATGTCAGCTGGTCTTCTGGTTTTCGTGGTTGGGCATCCTGCTGGCCGGCATCAGTTCGCTCGGCATCGCCGGAATGCAACAGTTCGTCGGCGGATTCTTCTTATTCCTTCCGCGGTTCTTCGTGGCCTTACTCGTGGTGTTCCTGGGGATGCTTGCCTCGGGCTTCTTCGCGCGCGCCGCGTTGCTGGGCGCAGTCAACGCGGATCTGCCCTCGCCTCAAATTCTTGGGGAAGCCGTCCGAATACTGATCGTTGTGTTGTCGGTTTCCATGGCCTTCGAGATGCTAGGCTTTGCTCAGCACACCATCGAGATTGCCTTCACCCTCCTTTTTGGTGCGCTGATGCTGGGCCTGGCAATCGCATTCGGCTTAGGCGGACAAGATCTCGCACGCCAGTTTCTGGAACGCCGCTTTTCCGCCCACCGCGGCAGGCCGAAGAAAGAGAGCGAACTCTCGCCGTTGTGAAGACGAAAATTTTCGATCTTAATGCCGCATCTAAGTGCAGCTTTAGGCTACCCTGATCCTCTTGGGTCTCCTCCTTTTCTCCTGCACTTAACGAACAAGGGTGGGTTATCACCTGCGCGCGCCTCCTGATCGCGGCAGTACTTCAAGGGGTGCTGTATCGTCTTCGGCGAATGTCGTTGACACATCCACTGCCTCACTCCGCGGCAATTTTTTCAGCAGCCGCACGCACCGGTTCCATCGTAAGATGGATTCCTCGTTTGCCGTTGGGCGTATCGTTTCTGCCGCTTCAAAGTGGAGCATGGCCTGTTCCAGCAAGCTGACCACCAAGTGTGCGGGACGCCCAGCGCGCATCAGAGCTTTGGCGCGACGCTCCATCAGTATCCCCAGGTAATAGTGCTGGGCATACGGATCGGTCAGACGCCGGAAAGCATTTTCTGCTTCCCCATAGCGATCCGTTATGTCGCCAGTAAATTGGTCGGTGATGCTCAAGCCCAAAAGGCGTAGCGCCGCCTGGTTCTCCGCGTCGGCAACCAGGATATCCTCGCAGATCGACTCCGATTCCTCCGGCTCATGCAAAGACCGATACAGCTGCGCTTTTGAGAGTGCCTCGGAAATTCCGCTGGTTGAGATGGTTTTCAGCTCGTGTTCCACAGTTGCCTCCTGAGCATTCGCTAGCGTTTCAAGGATAGCGGAGGAGAATTACTCTTACTTACGGAACGTTCCAAAGCAGGTACGCCGCCACAATGCTGCCCACCAGTGCTCCACCGTAGCATAAGACAAAGATAATTTCGTTCAAGTGCTTGACCTTGAGGCCGTCGTAAAGCGTAAACCGGAAACGATGTGCCCAGTGAAACAGCGGCAATGTGCAAAGTACGAAGAGGTAAATCCGTACTAGCGGCATGCGCAGCAGCGCCAGAAGCTGTTCATAATCAGGTGCGTGCACAACTCCTAACGGAATCGCCAATCCAAAGAGGAAGAGATGTATCGGTATCAGCAGCGCTGCCACTACACCGCCAGCACTGAACAGAACCCAGAAGAAGGCTTCATCCGATTGCTTTGCCATTTCACTCATCCAACAGCCAGATCATCGCAGAACCAGCCAAGCGACGAACACCGAGATCACCAGCCATGCTACGTAGCTCGGAGCCGCCACCAGTGCATCCGGAACCCGCTTTCCTGCCATCCGCACTGGCATGGCACTTGGAGCCAGGTTGAACCATGTGATCGTGTGGAACAAAACAAAGAACAAGCTGACGACATTCAGCAGAACAACCCAGGGATTTCGCATGCACTCCAGAAACCGTGCGTAGGCATCTGGGCCGGAACGTAACGCTCGTATCAGCATGAGCGTCTCGATGACGGTGACCGCCACAAACACACTGCTTAGCTCTCGCAGAATGAACTTGAGGTAATGCCACTCACCCAGCCACCAGTACACTGACACGCGGGGCCGATACCATCGCGGATGGTATGGCGTGTAATTCACCGCTCGCTTCGTGCTCTCGAGTGTCTCGGGCCTCACGATTGTTGACCTCTGGGCAACACGAACGACTTGAGCCATGAAACCACGGCAGCCAACTTGTATTGCTGGATTGCCCCTGCAGGATCGACGTGCTTGGGACATACTCGCGTACATTCACCAACGAAGGTGCAACCCCAGATGCCGTCCGGATGAGCCAGTTGCGCAATTCTCTCCGGCGCACCTTGGTCCCGCGAATCCAGGTTGTAACGCTGTGCCAGCGCCAGCGCTGCCGGCCCTACGAAAATTGGCTCCAGACCGACCACCGGGCAGGCCGCATAGCAAAGCGTGCAGTTGATGCACATGCTGTATGCCTTGTAGCAATCCACCTGTTCCGGCGTCTGCAAGTACTCGCCTTGAGAGAGAGGCTGCTCCTCTTTTCGGATCAGCCACGGCTGCACTTTCTTCAGCTTTGCCAGGAAATCGGTGAGCTCGGTAACCAGGTCACGAATGATCGGGAAGTACCGCAGCGGTTCCACCCGAATCTTGCTTCCACTGCGTACGTAGGTGGAGAGAAACGTCGCACAGGTAAGTTTGGGCTCGCCATTCACCATCATCCCGCAACTGCCGCAGATACCCATCCGGCACGACCACCGGTAGGTCAGCGAGCCGTCCTGCGTATCCTTGATGTGATTCAACGCATCGAGAACGACCCACTCCTTATGTACCGGTACTTCGTACTGTTGGAAGTAGGGTTTGTCGTCCCGCTCGGGCGAGTAGCGCGCGACCTCGAGTGTGATTTTCTCTACCATTCAGAAACTCACTTTGCTGTTTTTGCTTTCTCCGCTGACTGTTGCCCATAGACGCGCTCTCCCGGCGGCCAGCGCGTAATAGTTACCGGCCAATACCCTATGCGCGATGACCCGTCCGGGTTGCGCCAAATTACCGAATGCGCGAGATATCTGTCGTCATCGCGTGCTGGGTAGTCGGTGCGCTGATGCGCCCCTCGCGACTCTTTACGATGCCAAGCCGACTGCACAATGCACTCTGCCACATCGAGCATGTAGCCCAGTTCCAGCGCCGCTTCCAATTCCGTGTTAAACGTCCGGCTGTTATCATCCAGCCCAATGTTGTCGTACCGCTCCTGCAGCTCTCTGAGCTTCTCCGCCCCTTTCGACAATGAACCTTCTTCGCGATAAATTCCTGCGCTGTCCTCCAGCGTTGTTTGCATTTCTTTTCGGATGGTGGCAATCCGGTCTTTGCCGCTTTTCTTGCCGAGGAAGCGCGACTCCAAACGCTTCTGCTCGTCCAAAGCTTGGGCTTGCGCAACACCGTTCGGAGCCTTCGCTGTAGATGCAAACTCTGCCGCTGCGTGCCCTGCACGCGCCCCAAACACCAGGCACTCCGGTAGGGAATTAGAACCCAGTCGATTCGCTCCGTTGATGCTGACGCACGCCACCTCGCCTGCTGCATACAGCCCAGCCAGGGGCGTAGCGCCCTTGATATCGGTGCTCACTCCACCCATCATGTAATGCACGACGGGGCGAACCGGGATAAGTTCTCTCACTGGATCGATGTTCTGGTACTTCTGGCAAAGCTCGCGCACAAACGGTAGCCGTGCATTGATAAGCTTCTCCCCCAGATGACGAAGGTCCAGATGCACCACGTGCCCGTGCGGCGTTTCAACCGTGCGGCCTTTCTGAAACTCCTTCACAAATGCTTGGGACAACCGATCGCGCGGTCCCAGCTCCATCGATCGTAATACTGGCTTCGGCTCCGGGCTGCCTAGGTTGTAATCCTGCAGATAACGGTAGCCGTCTTTGTTCAGCATGTATCCGCCCTCGGCGCGCGCGGCTTCTGTAATGAGAATTCCAGTAAACGGCAACCCGGTAGGATGGTATTGCACGAACTCCATATCTTTCAGCGGGGCGCCTGCCCGAAACGCCAAGGCCATGCCATCACCATTCTTGATATTCGCGTTGGTGGTGAAAGGAAAGACGCGGCCGCAGCCACCCGTGCATAGAATCACTGCCTTCGCCCTGATTGCCTGGATCTTACCCGACATCAGCTCGATTGCGACCACACCCTGCACCCGCCCATCATCGACCAGCAACTTGGTGACGAACCACTCGTCATAACGGACAATCGGATTGAACTTGAGGGTTGTCTGGAATAGCGTGTGCAACATGTGGAAGCCGGTTTTATCCGCAGCAAACCACGTCCGCTTCTTCTTCATGCCTCCAAAAGCGCGCACCGCCACGTGCCCGTCGGGCTCGCGGTTCCAGGGACAGCCCCAATGTTCCAGTTGCAGCAACTCTTGCGGAGCCTCACGGACAAAAGCCTCTACCGCATCTTGATCGCTCAGCCAGTCGCCGCCTGAGATGGTGTCATAGGCGTGCTCATCCAGCGTGTCATCCGGCTTAGCCACACCGGCCGCACCGCCTTCGGCCGACACGGTATGGCTCCGCATCGGATAAACCTTGGAAACTACAGCGATACTGAGTTTGGGATTGAACTCGGCAGCAGCGATTGCAGCCCGCAGACCGGCGCCGCCACCACCCACCAGAATAATGTCATGCGCCGAAGCGTCCATGGCCCCACGGAGCCGCGGTCATGATGAATAGGTACAAGGAGCCCCGGCTCAAATCGCCACCGATTCTCTCGCGAACCAGCATCTGGATGCAAATGGAATTTGAGGCACTTTTGCAGGTGTGAGCGGGACGGGAAGCCCGCTGCCGGAATCCTGAGCGAGCCCTAAGGAGAGTCGAAGGGGGCTCCGCCAAGCATTAGTCAACCAGAGAAAAACTATGGCGGAGAGGGAGGGATTTGAACCCTTCACTTTGCACAAACCAAAGCAATTGCACGATGCGGGTGGCACTGATTCGCAGCCAATTGCAGCCCATCGCGGCCGCTAATTGTCCGCTAACTGACTGCGCGACTGCCGAAAAAGTAAGGTTGACAAGCAATGAGAAAGCTCAGGCACGACCCAATCGTGAAACTAACCAAGACAAAGCCTAAGCCCCAAAGTAAGAAGCAGGCTCTCGCTGTGGTGACACCCCGACCACAGGCGAATGGACTGCAACTCGCAATTGAGGAGGCGAAGAGCCAAAAACGAATTGATGGACTGCTGAAACATGCTTGCAAAGTGACCGGCGCTCGCACTGGCGAATTTGCTCATCGGATCATCATTCAGGCCGCGGGGTCCCTCGTCTCGCCGAGGCCGAAGGATGGTCCAGATGGTCAACTCGTTGCAGGCTTTGCTGCGATATCGGAATTGGCGCCACAGAATGCACTCGAGGCCATGTTGGCGACCCAGATGATTGCAGCCCCTGAGGCGGCTCTGATGTTTCTGAACCGTGCGACTACGGAGGGGCAGTACCCCGCAAACATCGATGCAAATGTACTTCGGGCCATCCGCTTAACGCGAATCTTCGGAGAGCAGCTCGAGGGAATGCAGAAGCTAAGGGGCAAAACGGGCCACCAAAGGGTGACGGTGGAACACGTCCACGTCCACGACGGCGGACAGGCCATCGTTGGTGCAGTAACGGCGAAACGAGGACCGAGGAAAGGGGGTGGGGATGACGCCGAAAAAGGATGAAACACCCCATCACCAGCGAAGGGGGCGCCTAAGG
>Ga0126378_10004912_pt1 | contig 10315 bp, 12 predicted proteins | sample PanSoiMetPlot_23_FD_92587 | JGI IMG/M metagenome (GOLD analysis project Ga0126378, IMG submission 92587) | Tropical forest soil microbial communities from Panama - MetaG Plot_23 | ecosystem: Environmental > Terrestrial > Soil > Tropical forest > Bulk soil | place: Panama | collected 2016-02-17
AATGCGCGGATACCAGGGGGTACGGACACGGTCGGTGCGACGCTTGGCAAATATGGAATCACCGGCACGACAATGCGCGAGGCGATCGAAAAGGGTGACGTGCAATCGGTCGCCAACCGCATCGACGAAGCGGTGGACAAGGTCGGAGCTCGCATCGGGGAGCTACATACGAGCAGCACTGCGCAAGTCTCGTTGAGCGATGTCGGCAAAATATTTGACAAAGTGCTCGACGAGCCGCGCCGGAAGGCAGGATTCGAGGACATCGTCAAATCAGTCGACAATTATGGCCTTTCACTCGCCAAACAACTGGCCCCTCCCGAGCTGGTCGAAGCGGCAATGAAAGGGGATGCTGCTGCGCGCGCGCAATTGGGTGAGACGAAAGTCCCGATTCAGGACCTGATATTTCAACGCAAGGCACTCGACCAGCGCGTTTACCTAGAGTCCAAAGCCTTGAACCCGAACCTTCGCGTCGGCACGTTGCGCGATATTCGGCGCGGGCTCGAGGATCTGATCGTCAAATCTTTTGACGATGCTGCCAAGGAAACGGGCAATCCAGCAACGACTCAGGAGCTACTCGGACTCAAACGCGATTACCAGTCGCTCTCAATCGCGCAAGAGGCGGTAAGCGATTCGATATCAAAAATCCAAACGCATCGCAACTTCTCATTGTCCGATTACCTCACCGGAGGCTTCGCATCACACGTTGGTGCGGTCGTTGGTGGCCCGGTTGGAGCTGCAATCGGCGGGGCCGCGGGCGCCACGGTCAATAGATATTTGCGCCGATCGGGCAATGCAATTGCAGCGAATGCACTCGATAGAATAGCTGCATTTGGCGGCAAAACGCGCCTCATTGCCGATCTGCCGGAAGCTGCATCTGCGCTCGCGCGCGAAGCATCGGCCGCTGAGGGGCGTGCTGGAGAAGTCGCGACATCTGCTGCGCCATCGGTTCCAGGCCTCCCATCGCAGCCAAAACTCGAAGCGCCGCCAGCTCCCGCGGCGCCCCAATTCCAAGAATTCGTCACACCCAAAACGCTCGAAGAACTTGGCGTTTCCGGCGGCAAACATGGCGCCCAAGCCAAGAAGAGCGACATCATTGCAGCGAGTGCGAATGTCTTTGGCGACAAGGCACCGACGGCCCAATTCGTACGTGATATGTATCGTGTGCCTCCAGGATATTCGGTCAAAGTGGAGGACTTTTCGCCTATTGTTTCTCGAGGCAAAGCAAACCTCGATACATTTGCGCTCAATGGCAAAATTCTTGATGATACCGGCAAAGAGGTGGGCAACTTCGAGCGAACTTTCGAGCGAAAGGACGGGAAGTTGCATGTTTATCATAAAACTTTGGAATTGGATAAGTCAGTACAAGGCAAAGGGATCGGAACGGCTATTTCAGACTCTGCACTAGAGGCATATCACCAATTAGGCGTTGACCGCATTGAATTGTATGCGGCATTATCCGCTGGCCCTTATGTTTGGGCCCGTCGTGGATTTCAATGGGATGAGTCTCAGGGTGCTAGCGCATTCGCTCACGAGAATGCAGACCAATTCGCCGAAAAAGAAAAGCTGTCGGCAGATGAGAAAGCGAAACTCGACGCGGCCATCGACCAAAATCCGCGCGCGGTAGCGGATCTCAAATTCGGCGACCGCCATATCGGTAAAGAATTCCTCCTTCAGTCCGGGGGATGGGACGGCGTTTTGCCAGTCGAAATGGCACATGCGGAGATGCTCCAAAAGGCGGCCGACTTCAAGCGCGCGCAGGAAGCCATCACCTCGGTGGACAATCAGATCGCTCGTTCGGCCAAGGCCATCGTCGAAGGGCCCAAGGAGATGGCGGGCAAGCCATCTGGCAAGGCGATCGCGCCCACGACGGCCAAGGATACGATCGAATCGTTCGACAAGGCCATGGGGCGCATACGCGCCGTACAGGCCAATCCCGAATCGATCATGAATCAGGCACGCGTGCCACTCCAGCACATGCCGCAGATCTCCCAGCAGCTATCGCTCGCCATGATGCGGACCGCGGGGTTTCTATCGCGCGCGCAACCGATGCCAGCGACCACCCCATCGCTCGGAATGCCCGCGGCGCAGAACTACTCCCTCGCCGACATGCAACGAACCATCGAGCAGGAGCGGGTCGGAAGCAACCCGAAAGCGGCGCTCCGCCAGTTCGATGATGGGACCATGACCGTGGCCGCCGCGCGCGCGCTCAGGGAGGTATCGCCGGAGATTTTCGCCCAGCTCCAGGCCCAATGCGTCCGTCTTGTCGCCGCGAAACAGGCGTCGGGCGACCCGATCACGTTCGACGCGCGCCAGCGAATGCACATTTATCTCGGCATTCTCACCGATCCATCGCAAAATGCGAAGATGGTCGCATCGCTCCAAGCCAACTTGCAATCGATCGATAGCGCGCCCGGGCAAGGGCCGACGGCCAAGAAACCATCAGCTCCGAAGCGGGGCATCGAGCTCGTAGACGAAACCAGCAAACTCGACCAAATGGAGAATAAATAGCCATGAGCATGGGCCCGCAAGAAGCAATACATCAGGACGCGGATATCCAGCCGCCGAGGCGCGGGCAGGGGATGGCTCTCGCCGTGGACGGAGTGGCGCGCGCTTATGATATACGACAGCTCCTATTCAATGGCGCACGGCAAGTGCCACAATACGGTGAGCACCTGTTCGTGGACCTCCAAAACGACGGAGCGAATCCGATCTATTTTTATTTCGATACGCAGGGCGCGACGATCGATCTGAACGAGACGACCGTGACTCCTGCGGGCAACAGCGGCAACCCCGTGCTCACCCTCTCGACCGTCGTGCCCAAAGTGCTCCGTGCGGGCGACGATGCGCCGGTGCGCATTCGGCGTGACCAGGACATGTGGCTCCACGTCAAGAGCTCCGCGGGCTCCACGCTGCGTATCTTCTCCTCGTCGCTCTCAAGCATGTTGGTGCAATGAGAATGGGCCGCCGTCGCGTCGGATTCACGCATCATGGGAGCGCGCCAGCCCTCCCGGCGCCCACCGTGTCGGCCATCTCGCCGGCCTTCGCGCTCACGCGCACGGCGAATGCAAATCTTTTGCTCACGGTCACGGGAACGAACTTTCAAGCCGGCGCGGTGCCCGCGATAAATGGTGTAAATTGCACCAATGTTACGGTCGTGAACTCGACGACCATCACATGTAATCCGGGTGCGCTTGCTGCCGATGGTCTCTACAATGTGACCGTGACGAATCCCGATACGCAGGTGGGCACGCTCGCGAATGGGTATCGCGCGGTGCAATCGCTCGTGTGGTTTCGCGAGAGCCAAAACGTCACGATCAGCGGCGGCAAGGTCACGCAGCAGGTCGACATATCAGGCAACAGTTTGACTGGCGCGCAGGCTACGACCGGCATGCAACCGGTGGTGGGTTCCGCGGCGCTCAACGGACATGACGTCATCGATTATGCCGGCGGCTCCCCGGCCGGATGCCGTCTGGAGAATACGACGGCGTCATTATTCGCCAATGGTGCAGGGTTCACGTTTCTATATATCGGCGACCATGGCACAAACAATGGCATTCTCGGCGCAGTCCGATCGAATTCGATCGATCTGCGATTCGCATTGCGCAATACGGGCGGCGGCGATTGGGTCATCTATCAAGATGGCAATGGCGGCCGCATCGATGCCACTGGCATTACGACTGAATTCGCAGGATTTTTCAAGGCCGCATGGATCGTCCCTGATCGCGTCGGTGCTGACCTTCAGCTATGGGTCGGTGGCGTTCAGAAAACGCTCAGCATCAATACGGCTATCTCGACCGAGACCGGGCCTGCGGGCTTCTGCGTCGATTCGGACATGGTCGACAATCAGGGCATATCATCCAAGGTTGCTGAATTCGCAATCGTTGGCAAGGCCTTGTCGACGGCGGAGCGCCAGGCTTGGGAGGCGAATAGCACCTCGAGGTATGCGGTATGAGGCGAGCGACGAGGCGAGCGAAAAAAGCAGCACCGTTCAAGCTCGCCAATACTCCTTTCCTATTTGACCTATTCGACCCGGTCAATTACACGCCGTCATCCTGGCCGAGCCAAGTCGGCAGTTCCATATTTACCGATCCCACGGGCCATCCGCCAAACTTATTGACGAATCGAATCAACGGGCTTGGTGCGCTCCAATTCCAAAGTACGCAAAGTCATCGGCTCGACGTATTTCGCAATTGGGGAATGGCATCCTCCACGGAGTGGACGTGGATTGCCGTCATGTCGATCACCGGATTCGGGCAATCAACGCCCGCATATATTTATGGCTCTTTCGACACGCTTACCAATGTGCAGGCCTTTGCGCTAGCGACTGATGGTAATGGGCTTGGACATCCGACGCTGCGACGCAATCCGAGCGGGGCTACCGGCGTTGAATGGCTCGTCGATCTCGTGGGCACCGGGTACCACATCGTGGCCGGCCGCGCGAGCTCGGATGGGACCTGCGAGATTTTCGTCGACGGCATTTCGCGCGGGACGTTCTCGGACACGTCGGCCCCATGCAAAAATTCATTGACACTCGGCTGCAACGGGGCGGCCGCAAACGAATTCGCAGATTTCGAACTGGCCTATTTGATCAATTGCAATGGTCGATTGAGCGCCACGCAAATGCAGCAGGTGCATGCGGCGCTTCGAAGCAAGTTCGGACTCGCCGCGCCCAATCAGCAATGCAACATCAGAGGCTATGGCCATTCGATCGTGGCCGGTGGCGATGCGACACGCATTGGCACGACAGATTTCATGTCGCGCATAGAGCATAGGCTCGATCCATTCACATTCACAATGTCGCATTTGGGACATTCTGGATTCGATACGTCGCAACTTTTGCCACTCGCTGCCGCAGATGTCGATGCCTTCCTTGTGCCAGGAAAGCTGAACATTTTCGTATATATGGAGATGGTAAATAGCATCGACCATCAGAACGGCGCGGGAGTTCCGCCGGCGCAAATCGTATCGAACACGGTGTCATGGATCCAGAGCATGTTCACCGCGCGCCGCGCGGCTGGATGGGATAAATGCATATTCGTCAATATGTATTATCCGATCTATTACGATTCCAATCCAACACTAATGGGCGTGCTGGACCAGATTACGTCGCAGCTTCTCGCATGGTCTGGTATCGACCAGACCATAGATATTTATCATGACCCTGAGATCAATAAATTCCCTGGCGATACGCGCATTATCTCATCTACAGACAATCTACACCTGACAGATTATGGCCATCAGTGCACGGCAGATCTCGGCGTCGGAACCATCCAGAACGTCTATGCTGCCGCGACGGCCGTCACGTTGCCATGGGACCCATCGCTGCTGAAGGCGCGCATCGCACTCCGTTTCGAAGCTGCAGCGTCGAAGATTCTGTTCGACAATGGGCTCAATGTCGGCACCTTCCAAGACAAGAGCACGTGGGCCTACGATGTCACGGCATCCGGTGCGGCGCGGCCGATTTGGGACCCGACGAATGGGACCGTCGACGGCGCTGGCGCTGCGCTCATGTCGATGACGCTCGCGCTCGCGCTCACATATACATCTCGAATCGAGGTGTTTTTGCAGGCATCGATTGGCTCCGCAAGTACGGTCCTATTCGAGATGAGCGGCAATTACACTGGCGTCCAGGATTCGTTCGCGTTGCTCAGCACCGCATCGGATGGCCCAGAGCTGGCTGCAAATGGCAATGTCGGTGCATCGAATGGGTCGGCATCGGCCGCGAGCGGGCTGCAAAAATGGTCCCTCATCTTGGACAACACTCTATCGACAGGACAGGTACAGGTTCTGCTCAATGGTGCGAGCGCGCCAGGTTACGCGCACGTGGATGCGCCCAACACGAACGTGCTCGGATCGCGGCAGGCGTTTCTATTTGGGCGCAGCGGCGGATCATTGCAGTCTACAGCCAATATCCGGCGCCTGATCATCTTTGGTCGCCCCCTTACTTCGGCCGAGCGCGCACAACTGCTTGCATGGGCAACTTGAGCATGCCGGCAGATCGTGGCAAAATGTTTGGTGACGTGCCGTTTCGAGACGATGAAAACGACTCCGATCCCCCGCCCGTCCCTTCGGGTCGCGATCCCCGTCGCGTGACGGCGCGCGAGCTCCGCGCACTTGGTGACCTGGGCGCGATCATTGACCGACAGAACGCTATTCTTCGCCAAGAGCGCGCGGCCTCCGAGGAGCGGCAAGCTACGCGTCGAGATGAGCAGCGCGAGCAGCGCGAGCAATTGACGAAGCTCATCGACAAATTTTCAGATATCCAGGGGAAGCTCACCGTGGACATTGCGGACATGGCCCGCGCGGACACGCGACTTAGGGCGCTCGAGCTGAAGGTCGATGAGCTCGCATCTGCAAATGAGCGCTTGAAAGGTGCGCTAAATCTCATCAAATTCCTCATTCCCGCGAGCGCCGTCGTGGCGAGCGGGCTCACATGGCTCTTGACTCACGGACGTTGAAATGAAATTTCTCACCTCGAAACTCGCCACTGCCCTCACCCTGCTCATCGTCGTTGCTTGCATTGCGGTCGTCATGGTGGTCGATGCTCGGCACCCTTTCGCCGCCGCCGCTGGACTCGTAGCTGGTTTGGGCGCGGTCGCATTATCCCTTTCTCGTAGCCTGATCGACGTCGGGGCTACGGCGGCCATTGCGCCGGCAAACGACGTCCAGAAAGACCAGGTCAAATGAAATTGGGAGTAGCTACTATCCTCGCGGTGATTGCCGTCTTCGAGATCGATGCGCTGCTGTCCGCATGCGCGACCGAGAAGCCGGTACTCCGATATGGCGAGGATCTCCAGGGCTGCATCGTGCGGGCAAAGACCGACCCCGATGCCGCCACATATCAAGCGCGGCTCGACGAATACAACCGGTGCGCCGATGCGCTCCTGGACGGAGGATTGCGATGAGTGACATACCGGGTGAGGTCCTGGCACTGGTCGAGAAATATGGGCTACCGCTGGTCTTCGAGGCGCTGCTAGGACTCGCGACAGGCGAAAATATCACGGAGATCGTTCAAAAAACGGAGGAGCGCGCGATGCGCATCGCGGCCGATGCCGAGGCATCGGTGGTGCTGAAAGAGCCATGACGGCCATCTATTCGCACGATGTCCCCGATGACTTTTTCCCCGAGCTCGAACGGGTAAGCGATTCGCTTTCCGATCCGGGCGCGCGCTGCGATCCATTCGATCTGCTCGGCGTTTGGATGTCCGAGAGCGGCATGAGGCACGATGCCGAGAATCCGCATGGGTGCGCGAGCGGCATCTTTCAGGCGATGCCAGCCACGCTTCGCGGCTTCGGATTCCACGGCACCGATGAGCAGATCGCGCGTGACTTCATGGCGCTCACCGCCACGGAGCAATTGGCGTTTGCGCTGCGATATTACGGGCTCGCGCGCGGGCGATTGACGAGCGCCGCCGCATGCTATCTCTGGACATTCATCCCCAATGATATCGGGCTCGCAAGCGACCCTAATGCGGTCATCAGCGCCAAGCGCGGGTCGAGTGTTTGCCCCGATGGGCGCCGATCGAACATTTTCGATGTGAACTCGGCATTCGATGACAATCACGATTTGGCCATCGAGGTGCACGAGCTCACCGATCACATTGCGCGCGCGAACCACACCGCGCGGGCCGAGGAGATTCAGGACCGAATGCGCGAGTATCTCGGGCTCGAGCCGATGGGGCTCACCTCACATCCAGTGGATGTCGATTCGCCGGCGGATCTGCACACGCTCATGGGCATTCAGCGAGCACTGAATGCGCTCCGTTTCGGTCCGCTCGATCTCGATGGCATTATGGGTCCACATACGCTCGCCGCGATCCGCGTCTTCCAGGGCGCGCATGGTCTCGCGACGGATGGTATCCCGGGACCCAATACGCGTGCGGCCTTGGCGCTGGCCCTTATGGCTGCATAAACGAATGCCCCTGGGCGGGGCGAAGGACCCAGGGGCATCGGAGCATCGCCGGGGAAAACGGGGCATCCCGGGGCTCGCCCGTGACGTCCGGGCTAAGGTCTGGTGGAGTCGATGCGTCCCTCATGCTGCTCGAGCCCCAGGACGGCCGCCGCGCGGCGGATATCGCCGACCGTGAGCGGCACTGGCGGTTGATATGCCGCGCTCTCATCCGGACTGGCATGAGACACCACGGTCAGCAGCACGAGCACATCATCGTCCGTACCCTTTGGAATAAATGCCACGACCAGCGCGAACGGCCGCAATGCTTCCCTGACCGCACCGAGCTCGCGAACGACCTCGCCCAAGTCGGGAGTGATTTCATCGGCCATATCCAGAGTCTAATGCGGACGGGCACGCGGAGTCAATTCGCGCACGATGGCAGTGGGAGGATTGGGATCGCGTTCGATCGTTTCGATCGTGCCGACCTTTGCCACGATATTGCCTTCATTGAGCAGATAAGGCTTCCTCTTTTCATCGTGATTGACGACCACGCCGAGACATGGCGTGCCGCCCGGAAAAATCACGATATCGCCGACCCGCACGGTCATGGGTCGCACGCTGCCATCATCGTTCGGCTTTCCCGGTCCCACTGCGAGCACCTCGAACCAGCTATTCTCCGTTTTGGTCGTGCCCGGAACGATGATCGCGTTTTTGCTCGCCGGATGAAATTGCGCGACGAGAACAAAGTCGAATAGTGGCTGGATATCATCGATTTTGCAGCTCATGAGTCTCCTGTTATTGGCCAATCCGCACGACGCGGAATGGGTAATTTAGATTGTCCACGTCGGCGATGGCAATCTGTTTCAGCCATCGTTTGCTCTTTGCATCGAATTCGAAGCCGACTGCCTTCGCCTCGTGATTGCGCTCGAACGGCACGCATGCCTGATATGTTGCGCGCGGCCGCAATGCACTGCGGATCATTTGCTCCACATATCCTGGGCCATGCACTTTGATCACGGCGTCGAACACGCGCACGAGCGTGAGCACGTCGTGAATGGCCCGATGCCCGGGAAGCACCGCGACACCGTGAGCGAGCGCCAACATTTCGAGGCTGCAAGATCCCGCGCGCGCGCGTTCGGGCCAATCCAGATCGCGCATCGAGCAGACCCATGGTATGGCTTGCACATCTGGCATAAACCATTGTCGATCGAATGACGAATTGTGCGCCACGATCGCAATGGGCTCGACGTCGTCATTTCCGACAAACCATTCATGCACCTGATCGCTCGCAATGCGCCAATCACACTCACCATGCGCATCGACCAATTGCTGCGATATACCATTGATCTCCAATGCCGCTGGTTTGACCGGTGCTCGAATCAGAAACGATTCGCATCGCGCCAGTCCCGCATAGGATATGCTGTATTCTGCCATACCCATTTCGAGCAGATGCGAATCGGACGGGGTAAAGCCACTCGTTTCTGTATCCAGAATGATGATCGATTTCATAATCCAAGTTCCTTTCGCGCAGCATCTCGGCTGGCTTGGTCGGGCAGGCCGGCTTTGGTGAGAGCAACGTCGACCCAGCAACTTTCATGAACTACAGGACGCCTACCAGGTACCGCAGATACTCCCCTCTCTGCGCGGCAGAATGGGCAGTGTTCATCATAGTCAATCCACTCCACCGCCAAGAGCGCGCGGCACATGTCAGGGGCGGCTGCGCATAACGCTGCAATTTTTTCGGTGGTGAAGATGGCTTGAACCCATGTACCTCGGCTAACGCCATGCCCTTTGTAGATTGGGCCACTATCATCGTCGCGCCCAGTCAATTTCCACGTCTCCAGCCACGGCTTGCTCATCGCACACCATGCCGTGGCGTCGATTCCGTCATGCCAGGAGGCAGCAATGGCAACGGTCCAGGAGAAAATGTACCCCAATCAATGCGATCATTCTGATCAATTGGCGCCTTGCCGCGCTTGATCAGATTGTGGCAATACATGCGCCGTTGCACTCCGAGTTCACGTTTACGGCCGCTCGCAAGGTCCGCGCGCCAGACGGCCAACTCCTTGGATTTCCCATCGCCATTCATCGCACGCATTGCGGCGTCGATGATCTTGATATCCACTTTTGTTTGCTCGAATAATTCTGGTGCGGAATCTACTTGTTCCGCCTTGAATCCTTTGCATGCCCTGAATCCAGGTGCTGATTTACGTTTAGGCATTGGTTGAATCCTATCAGTAAATTGAGTCATTTTTCAGTTCGCACATGCGAATCACGAGGGCTTGGGCGCTCGTTTGCATTGCAATGACGGTATCGGCGATGCGTTTTGCGGCGGCCCTCGCGGCGGCCCACGCGGCGTCCCCCGCGGCGGCCCACGCGGCGGCCCTCGCGGCGGCCCTCGCGGCGGCCCTCGCGGCGTCCCCCG
>Ga0126378_10004913_pt1 | contig 10314 bp, 7 predicted proteins | sample PanSoiMetPlot_23_FD_92587 | JGI IMG/M metagenome (GOLD analysis project Ga0126378, IMG submission 92587) | Tropical forest soil microbial communities from Panama - MetaG Plot_23 | ecosystem: Environmental > Terrestrial > Soil > Tropical forest > Bulk soil | place: Panama | collected 2016-02-17
GTCCTCTTCGGCCGCGGGATTGGTGACGTCATTGGCACCGATCACGAAGGCGACGTCGGCTTGCGCGAACTCCGAATTGATGTCCTCGAGCTCGAACACCTCGTCATAGGGCACGTTGGCCTCGGCCAGCAGCACGTTCATGTGGCCGGGCATGCGGCCTGCGACCGGATGAATGGCGTATTTCACCTCGACGCCTTCCTTCTTCAGACTGTCGGCCATCTCGCGCAGCGCGTGTTGCGCCTGCGCCACCGCCATGCCGTAGCCCGGCACGATGATGACCTTGGAAGCGTTCTTCATGATGAAGGCCGCGTCATCCGCCGAGCCGAGCTTGGCCGGCTTCTGCTCGCCGCCGGCGCCGCCGGCCACCGCGGTCTCACCGCCGAAACCGCCCAGAATGACCGAGATGAAGGAGCGGTTCATCGCATGACACATGATGTAGGACAGGATCGCGCCGGACGAGCCGACCAGCGCGCCGGTGACGATCAGCGCCGAGTTGCCCAGGGTGAAACCGATGCCGGCCGCGGCCCAGCCGGAATAGGAGTTCAGCATCGAAATCACGACCGGCATGTCGGCGCCACCGATCGGGATGATCATGAGCACGCCGAGCACCAAGGCAATGATGGTGATCAGCCAGAAGTCGAGCGCGCGGCCTGATATCACGAGGTCAACGATGAAAACGACCAATGCGACACCGAGTGCGATATTGATGAAATGACGTGCCGGCAGGATGATCGGCGCGCCGCTCATCCGCGCCGACAGCTTCAGGAACGCGATCACCGAGCCGGTGAAGGTCAGCGCGCCAATGGCGACGCCGAGCGACATCTCGACCAGGCTCTGTGCATGAATGTGACCGGGCGTGCCGATGTCGAAGGCCTCCGGCGCGTAGAATGCGCCGGCCGCAACCAGCACCGCCGCCATGCCGACCAGCGAGTGGAAGGCGGCGACGAGCTCGGGCATCGAGGTCATCGGCACGCGGCGCGCGATGAAAGCGCCGATGCCGCCACCGATCGCGACCGCCACGATCACCAGCAGCCAGGCGACGCCGTCCGCCGGCGCGTGGCTCGCAAGCGTGGTGGCGACCGCGATCGCCATGCCGATCATGCCGAGCAGATTGCCGCGGCGGCTCGAGGCAGGGCTCGACAGCCCGCGCAGAGACAGGATGAACAGCACACCCGCCACCAGATAAAGCAGTGCAGACAGATTGGCGTTCATCTCAGGTGCCCCTTTCCCTTCATCGCGCCGAGCTGGCGGAGCGGATTTGACGTTCGCCGCCCTGATGGCCGCGATCTCGCCAAGCGAACGTCAAATCCAAAGCTCCACTGGAATCGATAACTTCCAGTGGCCCTTTGATTCCAACATTCGCAAAAGTGCCCGCTGCAACATCGTGCGAATGTTGGAATCGGACCACTTGCTGCTCACCGTTCTTTTTTCTTGTACATCGCCAGCATGCGCTGGGTGACCAGGAAGCCGCCGAAAATGTTCACGCATGCGAAGGTCAGCGCGACGAAGCCGAAGCCGCGCGCCCATCCCGAGCCGCTGGAGATCATGCCGACGCCGACCGCAAGCAGCGCGCCGACCACGATCACCGACGAGATCGCGTTGGTCACCGACATCAGCGGCGTATGCAGCGCGGGGGTCACCGACCACACCACGAAATAGCCGACGAAAACGGCAAGGACGAAAATCGAAAACCGAAACACGAAGGGATCGACGGCTTGGGCGGCATGCTCCATGGCTTCTCTCCTTTAGGCTTTCGGCTGGAAGCTCGGGTGAATCACCGCGCCGTCTTTTGTCAGCGCGGTGGCCTTCACCAGCTCGTCGTCCCAATTGACCGCGAGCTTCTTGCCCGCCTTGTCGACCAGCGTCTCGATGAATGAGAACAGGTTGCGCGCATAGAGGCCCGAGGCCGATGCGGCCACGCGGCCGGCGACATTGGTATAGCCGACGATCTTGACGCCATCGACCTCGACGATCTCACCGGCTTTCGCGCCCTCGACATTGCCGCCGCGCTCGACCGCGAGATCGACCAGCACCGAGCCCGGCCGCATCGACTTCACCATCTCGCCGGAGACCAGCCGCGGCGCCGGGCGCCCCGGGATCAGCGCGGTCGTGATCACCACGTCCTGCTTCTTGATGTGCTCGGCGGTGAGCGCGGCCTGTTTGGCCTGGTATTCCTTCGACATCTCCTTGGCGTAGCCGCCCGCGGTCTGCGCGTTCTTGAACTCCTCGTCCTCGACCGCGAGGAATTTGGCGCCGAGCGATTCCACCTGCTCCTTGGTCGCGGGCCGCACATCGGTTGCGGTAACGACGGCGCCCAGCCGGCGCGCGGTTGCAATCGCCTGCAGCCCGGCGACGCCGACGCCCATCACGAAGACCTTTGCGGCGGGCACAGTGCCCGCTGCCGTCATCATCATCGGAAAGGCGCGGCCAAAGGCTTCGGCGCCTTCGATGACCGCGCGATAACCCGCGAGGTTCGCCTGCGACGACAACACGTCCATCACCTGGGCGCGGGTGATGCGCGGCATCAGTTCCATCGCAAAGGCGGCGACACCGGCATCCGCCATTGCCTTCAGCGCAGGCTCGTTGCCGTAGGGATCCATGATGGCGATGACGAGCGCGCCGCGCTTGTAGTTGGCAAGCTCGCCAGCTTCCGGCCGCTTCACCTTGATGACGAGGTCGGCGTCCTTCAACGCATCCGCGCTGACCGTGGCACCCGCAGCGGTAAAATCCGAATCCGGCAGGCCCGACTTGATTCCGGCGCCCGGCTCGACTGCGATCTCGGCACCAAGCGCCTTGAATTTCTTGATCGTGTCGGGCGAAGCCGCGACCCGCGGCTCGGAGGGATCGATTTCCTTGGCGACGGCAATCTTCATGAGGCCTCCGGCGGGCAAGGTGCGCGCGTCGTCAAACTAGCGCGATTTCCGCAGGGATGAATACCGGTTTTGTCGCCGGCATGATTTTTTCAGGTGTCCGCGGCGTACGACGGACGCGGATCAGACCAGGAAGATCGCCATCAGGATCAGAATAAGGGCAACGCTCGCCGTGCCGTACTTCACCAGCATGATGAAGCCCTCATAGGTCGCTTCGTGGGCCTCGTAGTCGTTGCCGTCGGCGGTCGAGTAAGCCACTTCGCTATGGTCTGCCATTGCTGTCCTCGGTGGAATGAATTTCTCGCGCCGAATTACCGCAAAGCCGATGCCAGGGCAACGCCGCAACGCGAAGCCCCACCACAGCATACCGTCATTTGGAAGGCCAGTTGTCCCTGATCCAGCGGGTCAGGCTCTTCGCGCTGACCTCGCCGGCGGCGAGCGCAAGGACATGGCGGCCGCCGCCTCCGCTTCCGGCACAACAGCCTGTTCAACAAATGTTTTACGGCCCTTTCCGTGGGCCTGCACATGCCCCGGGGCGGTCAGCCACAGGTGGCTGACCAGCGCGGAAGGAGATTTTGGCGCTGATGGACTTTGTTTCTTCCCGAGCCTAATCGACCACAAAGTCGAAACGCGCGGCGAGCAGCCCCGCATGTTCGGTCGTACGCATCAACAACTCGCGGCGGAAGAGGCCGTCGGAACGGTTCTTCGCCTCGCCCGGAAAATAGAGCTGGGTGGTCAGCACGCGGCCGCCGCGCGGCTGCACCTTCACATGGATATGCCGCGTGCGTCCGACATAGGCGCCGGGCACGACGGTTCGCAGCCGAAAGCGCCCGTCGGCTTCGGTGAATTGATGGCCGCGCAGGCGGAAGCCGGAATTATCGTATTGGCCCCTGTCGTCGGCCTGCCAGAAATCCAGCAGCGCGCCCGCGATCGGCTTGCAGTTGCGGGTGAGCACGAAGCCGGCCAGTTCGATCGGCTGCCCCGCCATGCCGGCTTCAAACAATTCGATCCGCTCCGGCGAAGACGGCTTGAAGTACGGGCCCTCGGTCTGCGCCATGGTCGGCTCGTCGCCGCCATGGCATGCGGGCGTCGGCGCAAGCTGCGCCTGCGCGAAGCTGGCGCCGATTCCGAATAGTGAGCCGGCCGCAAAAGCGCCCGCACCGAGTACGCGACGTCGTGTCGGGGAATAGAACATGAGTTCCCTCCATTCTTGTCGCCCCACCACGCTTAGCGGTACGTACCAGTCAGCCCATCGCCTCCAACTCGTCGATCATGCCGGCGATGACCGACAGCCCACCATCCCAGAATTCGGGGTCCCTGGCGTCGAGACCGAACGGCTTCAGGAGTTCCGAATAGTGCTTGGTGCCGCCGGCCGCCAGCATGGCGAGATAGCGTTCGGCGAATCCGTCGGCGGCTTTTTCGTAGACCGCGTAGAGCGAGTTCACGAGACAGTCGCCGAAGGCATAGGCGTAGACATAGAACGGCGAATGGATGAAGTGCGGGATGTACATCCAGAAGTTCTCATAGCCCGCCTTGACCTCGATCGCGGGACCGAGGCTGTCGCCCTGCACCGACAGCCAGATCTGGCCAATGCGCTCGGCCGTCAACTCGCCGTTCTTGCGCTCGGTATGGACTGCGCGCTCGAACGAATAGAACGCGATCTGCCGCACCACGGTGTTGATCATGTCCTCGACCTTGCCGGCGAGAAGCGCCTGGCGCTGTTTGGCGTTCCTTGTCTGTGCGAGCAGCCCCTGGAAGGTCAGCATCTCGCCGAACACGCTGGCGGTCTCCGCAAGCGTCAATGGCGTCGGTGCCATCAGCGCACCGTTCCTGGCCGCCAGCACCTGATGCACGCCATGGCCGAGCTCATGCGCAAGCGTCATCACGTCGCGCGGCTTGCCCTGATAATTCATCAGCACATAGGGATGCGCCGACGGCGTGGTCGGATGCGAGAAGGCACCGGGCGCCTTGCCCGGACGCACCGGCGCATCGATCCAGCGATCGGTGAAAAAGCGCTCGGCGATATCTGCCATCTGCGGAGAAAAACCGCGATAGGCCGTCAGCACCATGTTCTGCGCATCCGGCCAGGAAATCGTGTTCGTCGCGGCGAAAGGCAGCGGCGCATTGCGATCCCAATGCGCAAGCTTCTTCTTCCTGAACCATCCGGCCTTCAGCCGATAGTAGCGATGCGAGAGTTTTGGATAGGCCGCGCGTACCGAGGCAACCAGCGCGTCGACCACCTCGCGTTCGACGCGGTTGTTGAGATGGCGGGAATCGGCGACATCGGCAAACCCGCGCCAGCGGTCGGAGATATCCTTGTCCTTGGCGAGCGTATTGGTGACCAGCGCAAAGGTCCGCTCATGGGCCTTGAAGGTCCTGGCCAGGGCCTCGGCTGCAGCCTTGCGCGTCTTGCCGTCGCGGTCCTGCAGCAAGTTGAGCGCCGGCTCGATCGCAAGCTCCTTGCCTGCGACCCTGAAACGCAGCGCGGAGATGGTCTGGTCGAACAGCCGATTCCAGGCCGAATAGCCGGTCTGAGACTTCTCATGAAACAATTGCTCGACGCGATCCTCGAGCTGGTATGGCTTGTCCTTGCGCAGATCCTCGATCCACGGGCGGTAATGCCCAAGTGCCGGCGTCTGCATCGCGCGCTCGATCACGGCATCGTCGATCCGGTTGAGCTCGAGCGCAAAGAACAGCAGATGCGTCGAGGCGGCCGTCAACCGCTCCGACACGTCGCCGTAGAATTTGGAGATCTCGGCATTGACGCTGTCGCCGGCGTGAACGAGACCGGCATAGGAACCAAGCCGGCCTGCGAGATCGTCGATCGCCTCATAGCGTTTCACCGCTGCGGCAAGCCAGGCGCCGCCGCCCTCGCCGGCAGTCTCTTCCGCAAGCTTGCCCTTGTAGTCCGTCTCAAACGCGACGCATTCGGAATCCATCTTCGCGAGGTCGCGCGTAACTTCCGGCGCGTCGATGCCGGCATAGAGATCGCCCAGGTTCCACTCGGGCAATTTGCCGGTCCTGGCCTTTGATTTGCCGGTGGACTTGCCGGAGTTCGGCTTGCGGAGGGCAGATGCGGAGCGAGAAGTCATCTTGATGAAAACCTGTCAGGCGGAGCGGAATGAAGGCGGGACGGCAAGATTTAAGAGCGCGTTAATCGGCATCGGCGACAGTGCCCCGATTCGAGACAGATAGTAGTAGCGCGCGGGGAAAGCCATGGCTGCCAGCATTTTGATCGCCGACGACGACGCCGTACAGCGCCGCCTGGTCGAGAACATGGTGCAGAAATGCGGCTATGAGGCGGTCGTGGTCGATGGCGGCGATGCCGCGATCGCCGTGCTGACAGGCGCTGATGCGCCCTCGATCGACGCTGTGATACTCGACCTCGTGATGCCTGGCCTCGATGGCATGGGGGTTTTGGCCAAAATCCGCGAGGCTGGCCTTTCCGTTCCCGTGATCGTACAGACCGCGCACGGCGGTATCGACAATGTGATCTCGGCGATGCGCGCCGGCGCGCAGGATTTCGTGGTCAAGCCGGTCGGCATGGAACGGCTTCAGGTCTCCTTGCGCAACGCGCTGAACACCAGCGCGCTGAAGGGCGAATTGCAGCGTATCCGTCACAGCCGCGAGGGCCGGCTGACATTCTCCGACATCATCACCCGCAGCGAGGCGATGACGGTGGTGCTGCGAACCGCCCAGAAAGCCGCCGCCTCGCAAATTCCGGTGCTTATCGAAGGTGAATCCGGCGTCGGCAAGGAACTGTTCGCGCGCGCGATCCATGGCAGCGGCGAGCGCAAGGCCAAGCCGTTCGTCGCGGTCAATTGCGGCGCGATCCCCGATAACCTGGTGGAGTCGATCCTGTTCGGCCATGAGAAGGGCGCGTTCACTGGTGCGACCGAGCGGCATACCGGCAAATTCGTCGAAGCAAGCGGCGGCACGCTGTTCCTCGACGAGGTCTCGGAATTGCCGTTGACCGCGCAGGTCAAGCTGTTGCGCGCGTTGCAGGAAGGTGCGGTCGAAGCGGTCGGCGCGCGCAAACCCGTCAAGGTCGACGTCCGCATCGTCTCGGCGACCAATCGCAAATTGCTCGACCGGGTCAAGAGCGGCCACTTCCGCGAAGACCTGTTCTACCGCCTGCACGTGCTGCCCCTGACGATTCCACCCTTGCGCGCGCGGCGCGAGGACATTCCGCATCTGTTGCGGCATTTTCTGGCGCGGTTCGGCGCGGAGGAAAACCGCGCCATCACCGGCATCAGCGGCGAGGCGATGGGGCATCTCTCCCAGCTCGACTGGCCTGGCAACATCCGCCAGCTCGAGAACGCGGTCTATCGGGCCGTCGTGCTGAGCGACGGCGATCAGTTGGGGCTTTCGGACTTTCCCTCGTTTTCCACCCACGCGCCGGTCGCACCGGAGGCAGCAAGCGAGCCACTGGTGGTTTCGCCCGCGCTGCATCCCGCGGCGCCTGCTATGGTCTCGGGTAATGAGATACCTATTGCCCCTTTACCCGCTCATGGCACGCTAGCGATGCTGACCAGCGCCGGCGAGATTCGGTCGCTGGAAGACATGGAGAACGAGATCATCCGCTTCGCGATCGCGCACTATCGCGGCCAGATGTCAGAGGTCGCGCGGCGGCTGAAAATTGGCCGCTCGACACTGTATCGCAAGCTCGACGAGGCGGCCGGACATGAAGCTGCGTCCGATGACACGAAAGAGACCAATTGACGAGAAAGACTTGCCCTGCGGTGTGGCGAACGTCAAATCCGCTCACCAGCCGCAAAAAAGGGCACAACCTGCGGTCATTGCAGAACTTTCTGACCGTGGCTTGCAGGTGACAGACAAATGAAAATGCGCGTGGCAAAAGCGCACAATCCGTTGCAAAGGAGTCTTCGCGAAGTCAGTTTGTCGTGAGTTGCTCCGGGTGGCGCTGGCTGCTGAAAGGGGCGTCTGTATCGTCTGCGTAGGTGAGTAATGATTTGTTCGCGTGCAGGCGTGCCGGGCCGACGGGCTGGGTTAGCGAAAAACTGACCTACGATGATAACCGGAACTGTTCCTGCCGGGGCGGTTTCACCCAAAGGGGTGTGACGATGCGAGATTGTTTGAGCAACCGTGGTGGATTTGACCGCGTCCTGATGGCCGTCGCGGCAACCTTCCTCACGGTGTCCGCAACCTCGGCTATGGCGCAGGGCGCAGGCCGCAGCACCGCCGCGGAACTTGCGATCGACGCCGCGATCCCGCGCCCCGAACCCGTCAACCTTCCGCCTCCGACCATCAACGATTTCAAGATGGACACCACGGCTTCGACCGCACCAGCGGTTGAGAGCAAGCCAGCCGATGTGAAGGCGATCGATGTCGCGGCTCCTGCGCCTGCGGTCCCGAGCACGACGCCTGCAACGGCGATCATGGAGCCGAGCGTGCCGCTTCCGAGCACACCGCTCAACCCATCGACCGACAGCGCTGCGCCGGCAGCGTCAGCTCCCGCAGCCCCGCTCACCGCAACTGCCCCGGCGGCGGCGCCCGCTCCACCTGCGGAGCCGCCGGTCAAGGTCAGCACCGTGCCTCCTGCCGATCAGCCGGTCGCCGACAAGTTGAAGGATATGCTTGCGGCCAAGTCGTTGCGCTATTTCGATCGCAAGAGTGAGCGCGCAGCAGTCGAGAAATTCTACAGCGCGCGCGACTACGCGCCGCTGTGGACGCAGTCGGGCGGCCTCACTGACAACGGCAAGGGCGTCATCGCCCGCCTGAAGAACGCCGGCTCCGACGGCCTCAATCCGAACGATTATCCGGTGCCGGATTTCACCGCGGCGACCTCGCCAGATGCGCTGGCCGAAGCCGACCTGAAGCTGACCGCCAGCATGCTCGACTATGCGCGCCACGCGCAGAGCGGCCGCATGCACTGGTCGCAGGTGTCGGCCGACATCCAGTATCCGGAGCATCCGATCGATCCGTCCGAAGTGCTCGCCAACGTCACGACCGCGAAAGACGCCTCCGCCACCCTCGACGGCTACAATCCGCCGCAGAAGCTTTATCTGGAGCTGAAGAAGAAGCTCGCCGAGCTGCGCGGCCAGGGCGATGGCGCGGTCATCACCATTGCTGATGGGCCGACGCTTGCGTTCAAGCCGGGTAACAGGAAGCAGCCGGCGGAGGCGCCGGAAGATCCGCGCGTGCCGCAACTACGCGCCAGGCTCGGCATCACCGAGAACCCCGACGACACGCACTACGACGCCGCCGTCGCGGAAGCCGTGCGTAGATTCCAGGACAGCGCCGACATCAGGGTCACGGGCCAGCTCGACAACGCCACGGTGAGGACGCTGAACAGCCCGAAGCGCGACAAGCAGATCGACACCGTGCTCGTCAACATGGAGCGCTGGCGCTGGCTGCCACGAGATCTCGGCGTGCCTTCGCTCGGCGACGCCTATGTCATCCTCAACATCCCCGATTACACGCTGAAGGTGATGCAGCACGGCGTGCAGGTCTGGACCACGCGGGTCGTGACCGGGAAGCCCGGCATCCACGCCACGCCGCTGCTGACCGAGACCATGAAGTTCATCACGGTCAATCCGACCTGGAACGTGCCGCCGTCGATCATCTACAACGAGTATCTGCCGGCGCTGCAGCAGGATCCGACCGTGCTCCAGCGCATGGGTCTGCGCCTCGAACAGGGCCGCGATGGCCAGGTGCACATTTCGCAGCCGCCGGGCGAAGCCAACGCGCTTGGCCGCATCCGCTTCAACTTCCCGAACAAGTTCCTGGTCTATCAGCACGACACGCCGGACAAGTACCTGTTCGACAAGACCGAGCGGGCCTACAGCCACGGCTGCATGCGCGTACAGTATCCCGATCAATACGCCTCGGTGCTGCTCAACATCACCCTGCCGGAGCAGAAATGGACGCCGGAGCGCGTGCGCAGCATGTACGGCTATAGCGAGGTCGACCTGAAATTCCCGACGCCGATTCCGGTCAACATCACCTATCAGACCGCGTTCGTGGATGAGGCCGGCAAGCTGCAAATCCGCAAGGACATCTATGGCCGCGATGCGACCATGATGCAGATCCTGAAGAACGGTCGTTCCAGGGATCTGGAGAATGTGGTCGCGCACTCGACGCCCGGCTATTCGCGCCCGGCGGGCGTGAGCCTGCTGCCGCCGGGCGTTGCCTTTGCGAGCGGCTATTCCGGGCCGTCGTTCTTTGACCGGCTGTTCGGACCGCCAGTCCCGCCGGCCCCGGTTGGCCGGCGCGACCTGCAGCAGCGGCGGGTTACCCGCTAGGGCGCCCTGGGCGGACCTCGTTCGTTCTTGTCGAGAAATCAATGACCTCGCCTTCTGGGCAAGGTCATTTGACGTTAACCCTTGTCCACCCGGATCCGGGCGGAGAGCACTTTTTCGCCACACTTCGCCGGTTAGTTTAACCATAACTTGGGGGCGGGACGGTAAGGTTTCATTAACCA
>Ga0126378_10004914_pt1 | contig 10314 bp, 8 predicted proteins | sample PanSoiMetPlot_23_FD_92587 | JGI IMG/M metagenome (GOLD analysis project Ga0126378, IMG submission 92587) | Tropical forest soil microbial communities from Panama - MetaG Plot_23 | ecosystem: Environmental > Terrestrial > Soil > Tropical forest > Bulk soil | place: Panama | collected 2016-02-17
CTGCGTACTTGCAGGCTGCCGAAGGCGATTCGTGAGTGGAATTTTCGCAGCATCGACATCCAGCATTTTATGGGTTACCCGTATGCCATCGCCGCCGTTTCACTATTGTTCCATCTCCCTCTTGAATTGACTCTATTGCTTATAGCGAGCGTAGCGTCCCTCATTAGTACGCTTTTGGTGGCGTCGTTGTTTGGCATGCGAGTGGCCGGCTATTTCGCACTGACGAATCTAATGTGGCTCCAGGCATCTTTCTTGGGCGGTTCTGAACCGTTGGCGGTTGCACTTGCGATGGGTGGATTTTGGAGCTTCCGCAAAGATCATCCTCTCTGGGCAGCTCTTCTTTTATCGCTGGCAACCACAGTTCGGCCCCTGATGGTCTTTGGGCTGGTCGGAATAGGGTTGGTGTTGCTTTATCAGAAGCGCTACGCGAAGTTTCTTGGAGCATTCTGTTTGGGACTGGCAATCGGCCTGCTGTATGTGTGGCCGCTGGCTCATTATTTCGGAGACCCGTTTCTCACCGTACACAGCTACACTTCGCGCGATTACGGCGCGGCCAATGTGCATGGACCTCATGGTCACCTGTTCGGTTGGCCCTTTCACGCCATTATTGTTGGCACGCTGGTGTACCCGGCACCTTGGACTAATTTGGTGTTGAGCTTTTCGTGGATCGCATTGGTACTTGCAGGAGTGTGGGCGATGTTCTCGCGGGATTACCGCCGGTACGCGTGGGCCAATCCACACGAGGCCGTGTTCGTCTCCTTATTCCTCATCGCGATCTTCTGCTACGACTATCTGATATGGGCTCGCAGTAACTTCATGCGGTTTTCGATTCCAGTGATGCCTTTCGTCTTTTTTGCCCTGCGGCGCTGGCTGCCTGAGGATCGGCGAATATTGTGGTTTATCGGAATGCTGGCCTCGTTCCTGGCTGCCTGTTCGGCGATTGGGATTAGAAATGTTTTCCACTTCAGGTGAACCCATGGAGCTAAGAGTGGAAGCGACAGCCCCTAAAGCGGCAACCGAACGCCAAGCAAGCAAGGGGACGCGGATTCTGCTGTGGATGCTATTGTTGCTTGCGGTATGCGAGTTTGCTATCCGTGGTCCTCTTCGTTTTCCCTACTCTGCAAACTGGAATGACCTGGCTCAAAACTACGCCGCTACCAGACTTTGGCTAAGAGGGCAGAACTTTGTGCGGCCAGAGAATTTCGCCAGCCTCTGGGACGAAGAGGTGCACGAAACCCTGAACCCCGGAACGATTCGTACTCATCTGGCTCCTCCTCCGGGAACATTGGTGCTGCTGGCACCAATCGCGGTTCTGCCTTGGGACGCCGCAAAATTGGCATGGGAAGGTCTGTTGGTAGCGGCAGCGGGGACAATCATTTGGTCTCTCGCCAGATTGGTTGGATTTACGAAGAATCAGCCAGAAGCTTATGGGTTTGTCGCGTTCTGTTTGGCTCTGGCGCCCCTTCACACAGGAATCGCCGGTGGGAACGAAACCATTATCGTGGTGGCGTTGTGCACTCTGGGTATGTTGGCGGGTTCTGAGGGGCGCGACGTTCTAGCTGGCGTAATGTTCGGCGCCGCCTGTAGTCTCAAGCCACACATTGCGGCTTTTCTTCTGCTGTATTACCTGCTCCGGCGGCGTTGGCTGCTTCTCACCGTTGTCGTGGCGTTCGGGACGCTGTTGGTTTTGATAGTGATCCTGCGGTCGCAGGTCGCGGGAGTCTCGTGGGTCCATGACTATTTTCACAATATTCAAATCCTCTCCACCTATAACAAGATCGACGATTTTACCTCTGCTAATCCGATTCGTTTTCTGCTGATCAACCTCCAAGTTGTGTTCTATTCCTACACGTCAAGTGCAGCCTCAGCCAATATCCTTGCTTTGGCAACAGGCGCGTTGCTGGTTGCGGTGTGGATCTGCCTGACGGTGAGACTAACCGCAACGGAAGCGGAAATCCTCGCACTTTCGGCGATCGCCGTGATCGGGCTGCTTCCTGTTTATCATCGGCTTTACGACGCCTCCATTCTGGCCATACCCGTTTGTTGGTGCATGAGCGAACTGACCGGCGAAATGAAAACGGTCGCGCGAGCCGCTCTCATTTTGATGGTGCCGTTTTTGTTTCCCGGCGCTGCTGTTTTGCAACAACTTGCAAGGAATGGACGCATTCCTGAATCCTGGCTCTCCACGTGGTGGTGGGAAGGTCTGGTAATGCCGCACCAGACATGGTTTCTTCTCTTGCTTGTATTAGTTTTGCTCTACGCGCTTAATCGGAAGCACTCACAGATCGTCTCCAAAATCATCTTCGCCGGGAAGGATCCGGAGTAGATGACGGCTGGTTGAGATCCAAGCCAAACTCAGGTTTCTTATACGTCCCCTCAATGTGGACGGGTACAACTTCGCCTTGCGGCTTCTTCTTGAAAAACGGATCCATCACTTTCAACATCAGCGATTTCAGTCCGCTCGAGGTTTTGGAAATCTTTGTGTCGACCCGCATCGACCCATGCAAATTGATCTTGTAATTGAGAATGTTATAGGTGCCGTGAAGACGGGCATTAGCACCGGGAACCACAAAGCTCAGATCACTAAATTTCGTTACCCCGCCGGCCAAATCGACTTGTCCTTTCAGATCGGTAAGAACAGTCTCTGGATCCTCTTTGTTCTTTCCCCTCGCTCCGGCGCTTAACGTATCGACGTCTCGCTGTGTTTCCGGCTTAGTGAAACTCCCTTCATCCACTCCGAACTTCCCGTGCAGGCGAACTTTATTGAGGAAGGGCATATCCCCAGGTGGAATTTCAACGCTACTCGAAAGGGACACAGGTCCCGACATTGGAGGGCCGTCGCTAGTGAACAATCCAAGAATGTCTTCAATGCGTCCGTCGCGCGATGCGAGCCTCAACTTTGCCACCTTACCCTTTCCTTGCTCGGCCCCGGCGACACTACCCTCGGCGATGATAGTAGTGTGCCGGAACTCAGCCTCGACTCGATTCAAGAAAGTGTCACCGCGAGTAGCATCCACGAACGCATCGAAGGTGGACCTGAGTCGGACCTTGTGGCCACCGTCCTGGACCTCGAAATCAGGCGTGTCTGTCGAGCCAGACACGTTGAGATGTTTGAGTACTCCGTCGAACTTGCCCTGCGAGTTCAGAATACCGGCGATTCCTCCGTATACGCTCAAATCCGCATGGTTAAACTTGTACGCTCCCGACAGCGGCGTGTCCTCATGATGACCGTCGGCCCAAGGTCCAAACTTGCCGGTGACAGTAATTTCTCCCGGAGGATTGGGATTGTGAAGCTTGAGGTGATAGCTGATCGGGCTGCCCCATCGAACTCCGGTGAGGAGCGCATCGTGCACATCAAAACCCAGAGGCTGGCTATTCTTGTCATCGGACAGGAAGGAAACGGAACTTCCGTTCGCCACGAGTTCGTCCACTACCAGTTTCGAATGCTGCGAGTGAAAAACCTCATGACTGCCGAGTGGCGGTATAAACACGCGGGCTCTTTCCGCGATAATCCGGGGAACGTGCTGAGTCAGAATTCCGGCGTAGCTTCCTTCGATCCTCATCCTCTCGATCGTGATCAGTTGGAAACGGTTTTTCCCGTGCCAGAATTCGATCCCCTCAAGAACGCACCCGGGAACGGGAAAATATGTCGGATGATAGCGCTCGACCGTGACGGTGCTATCGCTGGCTTCGGCGAGATCCTCGATGACAGCTTGTTCAGAAAATGGCCAAAACTTGTGGCCCACCGCGATGCCTGCGACGAGCAATATGAAAACGATCAAAATGGTGCCGACCAGGAAACGACGAGCATGTGGTCTATCTGGAGATCGGGGGGTTGGGATTTCAGTATGGGAAGGGGCGACGCCGCTTGGGGACGACATAAGTCTTGGAGTCGGGATCGCTTTCTAATGTTGGAAGTCAGGATGCAAATTATTTCGCAAGAGTACCTACATTGTCTTCCTGATTGCGGTTTTGGCGACACACCACTCTTGGACCTCCTCATCAAAGCCTGCGAATGATATGATCGTTGGTGAACCTCCTTAGGCTCGATCTTCGTCATTACACCTGCGAGAGAATCTCCCCGTCCGGTCTCTAGTCTGTTTCCCGATAAAACTGCGTTTTCTTTGAGGTTTGAATGCAGCCGACTGAACCTCTGCTTGGACGAGCGGAATAGTTGGACGCACCTCGCCTCACCGTTTTAACCGCATATTTCAGGAGAAAACTCGATGAAACTTCTAGTGATTGGTTCCGGCATGATGGGTTCAGCTGCCGCCTTCGACATGGCGCGCACTCCGCAGGTGGATTCCGTAACTCTGGCGGACAGCGATATCAAACGCGCCAGAGAGGTTGCAGCCCGTGTAAACCGTATTACGCGCGACAAGAAAGTTCGCGCGGTGTTACTTAATGCGAGCGATGAGAAGTCAGCCGCCAGGCTGATGCGTGGACACGATGCCGCACTCTCGGCGGTTCCGTATTTCTTAAACTTAGGTCTGGCGCGTGCCGCTGTCGAAGCGCGATGCCATTTCGCTGATCTTGGTGGAAACAACACTGTCGTGCGCCAAGAGCTTGCTCTCGCCAAGCAAGCCGAGAAGCGTGGTGTAGCATTGGCCCCGGATTGCGGCTTGTCGCCTGGCATGGCCTCTATCCTTGGCGGCGAACTGGTACGGCGGCTTGGCGGGCGCGCTGATGCCCTGCGGCTTTACGTCGGAGGACTCCCTGAGCAACCCACCCCGCCTTTTCACTATCAACTCGTCTTTTCCGTCGAGGGACTGATTAACGAATACGTTGAGCCGGCCCGCATTCTGCGGAAAGGCAAACTAATCACCATCGACCCGCTTACGGAGCCCGAGGATTTCCACATCTCCGGCTTCTCGCCGCTCGTGGCGTTCCACACTTCCGGTGGGACTTCAACCTTGCCTGAGACGTTCGAGGGAAGGGTGGGGGAGTGTTTCGAGAAGACTCTGCGCTACCCCGGCCACTACGATCTACTTTGCGAACTGAAAGAGCTAGGTCTGTTTTCAAGTGAGAAGATGAAGTTCGGCAATGCCGAGGTCTCTCCGCGGGCGATGATGTCGAAGATTTTCGAGGGCAAATTCGCTTCGAAAGGACCGGACGTTTGCATCATGCGGTTGGAAGCGCACGAGTCAGTGAACCGGCCGGGTGTGCGCGGATTGTTGGGTGGACGCTTGAAGGGACGCGTCGCATCGTTCACCATGGTCGATCATTACGATCCAAAAACCGACATGAGTGCGATGATGCGAACGACGGCATTTCCGGCTTCGATCGTCGTACAAATGCTCGCGTCTGGCGCGATCAGCAAGCGTGGCGGAGTGCTTCAGGAGATCGATGTACCCGCGGATTTGTTCCTCGATGAAATTGAGAAGCGGGGAATCAAGATCGAGTACGCAATCGAGTAGGTCATGATTCAAAACTCCGGTAGTCCAACGCAGAGTACCAGCGGTTTTTGACCCTTCGAAATGGCACGGACGTGGTGTTACTTTTCTGCTCGTTTTGATAGAGAATAACGACCACAGTGGAGGGAAGAACCACCGCAATCCACAGAAAGGTACTAGATAATCGTGCAAAGTGAAGCATCGTCTGGTAGCATCTGTGCGGTCTCGGAGTTGGGTCCCCTTTAGCTTTTGTGAGGAACATGCGTAAGACGATGGAAATGAAAGCGCATTCATAAGTTCGCGAGTCTCCGGTCTCCATCCCAGGGATCTGACCGGTTAAGGTGGGGCGAGTTGTCGAGTCAACAGGAACCTTCAGGTAGTGTCATCTATGTGCGGCGCCGGAGGACTAGGCGGCATCAACGGAGTCGCCGCATCCAGCACGTGCTCCTACTGACCCTCTGTGGCGTCGTCACCGCTGGTTGTGCGGCGATCGCGCTTCGGTATCTCAGCCCTTCGCTGTTCAAAGCCTCTCGCGGTCCCGAGCCAAGCCGTCAGGCCGTGGAGGCCAGCCGCAATCACTTTCTAGCCGTCCAACAGGAAGCTCTGCGTTCGATCGAGAACCGCCCAGTTTATCCATATTCCGTCGTGCCCGGAGGAGTGAAAGATGCGCATGAACTGAAGTGGGTGGCGGAGCACGACCCGGTTGTGGCCTCCCATTACGCAGGATTCGACTATGACCATGCCCGAATAGTGCGGCTAGTGCTGGCTCGCACCGTTTATGTTTCGTATCGTATCGGCCGCAAGATCTACTGGACTCGCCATCGCGTCACTCTCAAGAAGGGCGAAAGCCTAATTACCGACGGAAAAATTACCGCTCGTACCCGCTGCGGAAACCGCGTTGAAGAAGTTCCGCAGCAGGCTACTTCGCGCTCAGAGCCTCCCGTAGCGAAATTCGAAGAACCCGTCCAGCCAAACCTGGGCACGGGATTGTCACTGCCTCCTGTACCTTTTCAGTCGACTTTGCTCACTCGCCCGCCGGTTCCGGGTTTAGGACCAGCCGCGCCGCTTGGCTTGTATGATCCTTTGGGCGGAGGCTATCCGTGGGTTCCGATTGCTCCTCCGCCTCTGCCGGGAGTGTGTGGCATCGGCAAGAAGCCGGGCAAGGACGGAGTCGTCACCGTAATCACCAACGGTAAGAAGAAAACCATCGGGCCGTGTCCAAGTGGTGGGGGTGGAACGAGTGCGGCCCCGGAACCTGGAACGTGGTTGCTAGTAGCTTCCGGACTTGCCTTCTTGTGCTGTGTCGCTCGACGCAGATTTGTCCTCACCCCGGCCCGATAACTTGCATTTGCTGACGATGCTTCGGTAGCCTTCTGGACTCGTTCTCCGGAGGCTTTTCTTGCATTTCTCGAAGCGTTACTTATCCCGGGCTGCCGTGATGGTGGCAGTGCTCCTCGATCTTAGCTTCGCAATTTCAGCCCAGACCATCCAGCTTCATGTGGATCTGACCGACGCCCCGCGCAACATCTATCACGCCAAGCTGCGCATTCCCGTTCGCCCGGGCGATATGTCTTTGGTTTTTCCCAAGTGGATTCCGGGGAACCACCGCCCGAGCGGCCCGATTGGAGCACTCACCGGAATCCGAATGGAAGCCGGAGGTCATCCGGTCTTGTGGCAGCGCGATCCCGTGGAAATGTACGAATTCCACGTAGCTGTCCCAGCAGGAGTGGATTCTCTTGACGTTTCCCTTGATGCCATCACGACGGAAGACAGCGCTGGAGGCGGCGGACCGGCGGCTTCCGACAATCTGCTCGACCTGAATTGGAATGCTGTGGTGCTGTATCCCAAGGGCGTCCGCTCAGACGATGTGACCTTCACTCCGTCGGTCAAGCTGCCGATAGGGTGGAAATTTGGAACCGCACTGGAAGTCACGCGAGAAAACGGCAGCGATGTGGAATTCTCTCCGCTATCTTTAACGACGCTCGTTGACTCTCCGTTAATCGCTGGAGTTCACTTTCGCAAAATCGAGTTGAGCAAGGCCAGCGAGTCACCCGTGCACGTCATGGACTTGGTCGCTGATTCCGATGCCGCACTCGCCATGTCGCCCAAGGATCTAGCTGCCTACAAGAAGCTGGTCGCGGAAACCGGAGCCTTGTTCGGCGCACGACATTACCGCCACTACGATTTCCTCTACACGCTGAGCAATCAGGTCGGCGGACACGGCCTCGAGCACCACGAGTCCAACGACAGTGTGGCCGCAGAGCGTACGCTGCTCGATCCTGACCTGGATATGCTGCAAGCCAGCCTTGTGCCCCACGAATTTATTCATTCTTGGAATGGGAAATGTCGCCGTCCTACGGGGCTTGCGACTCCGAACTATCAGGAGCCGATGATCGGAGATCTGCTCTGGGTTTACGAAGGGCTGACCGATTATCTCGGCAACCTGTTGGCGGAACGCAGCGGTTTGTTGAACGCCGAGCAGTATCGCGAGTCTCTGGCAGCCACGGCGGCCATGCTCGATCACCGAACGGGGCGCACTTGGCGTCCGCTTGAAGACACAGCACGTTCTGTGCAGACACTGCGCATGTTACTGACCCCGGGGTGGCAAAATTGGCGCCGTAGTCTCGACTATTACCCCGAGGGAGAATTGATCTGGCTGGAAGTCGACTCGATCATTCGCCAACAGACGCATGGCCAGCGCTCCCTGAATGATTTCTGCCACCGCTTTCATGGAGGCGAGAGTGGTCCGCCGAGAGTGGTGCCGTACACCTTCGAAGACGTGGTGCGTGCCTTGAACGAGGTTGCACCCCACGATTGGGCTCAGCTTCTCCATGAGCGGGTCAGCGCAACCTCTGAACACGCCCCACTCGGAGGCATTGAAAGAGGCGGCTGGAAGCTCGTCTACAGTGACCGGCCGAATGTATTCACGCATGCGGCCGAGGAGAAATTCAAGTTTGCTGACTTCACCTATTCACTTGGCTTCTCAGCGGGAGAAGATGGCAAGATCGCAGACGTGATCGTTGGATCTCCCGCGCACCGGGCAGGAATCGGTCCCGGCATGAAACTGGTTGCGGTAAATGAGAGGAAGTGGTCCCCGCCCGTGCTGCATGCGGCCATCAAGGCCGCTCAGACGAGTAACCAATCGGTAGAGTTACTCGTTGAGAACGCGCAATTCTTCAAAACATATTCCGTCGATTACCACGATGGAGAGAAGAATCCCCACCTCGAACGAGTAGCCGGCCAGCCCGATGTGCTTGGCGACATCCTAAAGTCAATGACTCCATAGGCTGAACCTGAAGTTCTAATCTTTCCGTATGCTCCGCAATTTGGCCATTTTTCATACATTCTGGGTCCGTTTGGGTCCAGAACTCAGTTGAGCATCCCGCCGACAGCCAGCGCTGCAGAGCGGTGATCTGCCGAGATCGAATGTGTGTAATGCACCATTGTGACCGGAGAGCCTGGGGCGTGTCCTAATCGCTCCTGGCGTACCTTTAACGGAGTGCCAGCCTGATCCATCATCGAAGCGCAGCAGTGACGAAAGGCGTTCAATCCTTTCGTGCGAATGTTGACCTTCTTGCAGACGGGATCGAGGTTGCACCGTCTGATGTTTCCCGAATCGATCGGCTTCCCGGTGTGTGAGCAGAACAGCAGGTTCAACTCGTTCGGCTTCCACACACTGAGAAACGACCGGATGTGCTCTGTGAGTTGCGGAGTGATCGTGATGCTGCGCTTCGCATTCTTGCTCTTGGGCTCCTGAAGCCTGCCGCCCCAGATGCTGTGAGTGACCCGGATGAGCTGCTCGTCTAACTGAAGATTCTCAATCCTCAGTCCAGCGAGTTCGCCCGCCCTAAGCCCGGTCTCTGCGGCGATCCAGAACAACGTTTTGTATTGGCCCTCGGCATTTGCGATGATCAACTTCGCTTCTTCCGCGGTGTAGAGCAACGGCGGAGGAGGTACGACCTTGGGCAGCTTCAGATCCTCGAAAGGATTGTGAGCAACCCATCCTCAAGCCCTAGCCGAGCTCCAAATCAGTTTCAAGGTGAAGATTAGGTTCTTTCTGGTTTTGGCTCCGGCTGCGCGAGTCGCGATGAAAGTCTGTACCGTTTGCCACTGGATGTCCTTCATCAGATACGGGCCGAAGTAAGGAAGGAAATGCACGCGCAGTTGGCTGGAGAATGACGCTTGACTCGATGGCTTGAACTCAGTCAGAACGTTCTTCTTCCACCAGCCGCAGAACTGAGCAAAGGTCTCCGACCGCAACGGACGATTGTTGGGCCGGTTGACAGGCGCCACGCGGGCCTCCAATTCCCGCAGCGCAAGTCTCTCTGTTGGGAAATCCTTTTTGTATCCCAGAAATTCACACCTGCGGACACGTTTCACCTGATCGCCTTCGATGACATCCTCACGCCATCGCCCGAACCAAGCAGGATTTCGCCGTCCACGCAAGAACACACTCCCGCGTGATACCTCCGTCTTGCCATCCGTTCCATCTCCTGAAGAGACGGACGGGTGTTCGCCGTCGGAACGATACCACGGTTCCCAATCGGGAACGAGTTGTTAGATGTGGCACTCACGTGTCAAAAGGGAAGGTCTTCGTCCGTGATTGGCTCTGGTTGGGGTGTTCCCGTATTGGCGTCCACTACTTCAAACGACTCCATCCCGAGGGCATCAAAGATGGCGCGTTGCTGCTCTTCTGTCTGCTCTCTCCAAGAGGAAAAGATGTTTACACCGACCCTCCATGTCAGTCTGTGGGGTCTGCAGTAATACCAGTGCCCACGTCCAACGTTGTACATACCAACGTCACGCTTGCTATAGTCGCGCTTCTCCTCCGCACACTTCGGACACTCGCCAAAATGTTCATCGTGGTATGCCTTCACCGTAGCCGTGCCATCAATCCATTGTGGAATCCCCGCCGAAGAGC
>Ga0126378_10004916_pt1 | contig 10313 bp, 6 predicted proteins | sample PanSoiMetPlot_23_FD_92587 | JGI IMG/M metagenome (GOLD analysis project Ga0126378, IMG submission 92587) | Tropical forest soil microbial communities from Panama - MetaG Plot_23 | ecosystem: Environmental > Terrestrial > Soil > Tropical forest > Bulk soil | place: Panama | collected 2016-02-17
ACGGAACAGGACTATGGGTGGATCGGGCAAACGCAGTTTTAGCTCAGGAGGTCTCAAATGCACGCCGGGGTTAGGCACGCCATAATCTGGCGCGTTTCGCTCGGACGAATCGAGCAAGTCGTCTCGGGTCACCTCGGGCCGGGCCGCGTTCGAGGGAACGCCGCAGGCTCGTGCTTCAGCCGACAGGTATCAATGTATCTGGCAAAGCACGTGGGCCACTGGAGCCTTTCGCCGATCGGGAAGTTCTACAATGGCCGTCACCACACGACGGTTCTGCACGCAATCGCAAAGATTGAGAATCTCAGGAAGACCGATGAGAGCGTGGACGCGCTGATTGAAGTCCTGATCGATGAACTGGCCGCTGGTCCGCATGAAACGGAGTCCCGCCTACCGGTCCAGACACGCGCGGCGCTGGTGGAGGCGGTCGCAACGAGAGTGATGAAGCGCTTGACAGAGCTTCGGATCATCGAAGCACCACCGGACAATGCACCGGAAAGGATCCCTGTTCAGGGTTGAGCCGTGGCGGAGCTGATGCCGGAGATGCCGGTTCGGTTCACTCACTCCCGACAAATATCGTTGTAACAAGAAGGCAAGTTGATGAACACCTCTCAAAACCGCCGGGACTCAACTCTGATTCCTCACGCTGATCCGCTTTTGTTTAACGGACAGCGGTCAGGTTCGTGCCGACGAGTCACGTCCTTCGTTCAGCCCGTTCCTCAAAACTTCGTTGCTGGAACGGACGAACTGCGGGTCGGCGCTGTCGCGTTGCAACATGCTTACGCCGTGGACGAGGGCCCACACGACACGAGCCAGCAGAGCAGGGTCGCCCTGACGGACCTCGCCTCGCTGCTGGGCTTCGCCAATGATTTCCTTCAGCATTGCGAATACCCGGCCGGTTTCCGCCGCCGTACCGCCGCCTGCTTCGAGCAGCGCGTTGAACATGACCTCGAAATGGGCGGGATGCTCCTTCGCAAAGTTGAAATAGGCGACGCTCATGGCGTCCATTTGCGCCGCGAAACCCGCCGCGCTGTTTCTGGCTTTTTGCAGCGCGTTTCCAAACTCGAGGAATCCAGCCTCTCTGATTGCCGCGAGCAGGGCGGCTTTGTCCTTGAAGTGCCCGTAGGCGGCGGACCGCGAGACGCCCAGCCGCGTGCCGATTTCGCGCAGCGTGAGAGCAGAGATTCCCTTCTGCTCGATTAGTTCGAGCCCGTCCTGGATCAGAGCCGCGCGAAGGTTGCCGTGGTGGTAGTTTCGCTTTGTTCTTTTCACAACTATATGTTGAACCTTTATCTTGACATTGTCAACATAGGCTGCTATATTAATGAATATAAACGTTAAACACGGTTTTGCCAAAACCCGGCATGGGGATATTACACCCCGGGTACTTTGTTCTGTTGATTCCGGAAGTTTGACGTTTAGGAGATCAAAATTGCGAAAAGCGAAAGGATTTGATCCTTTTGGCCCGATAACCTTCCAAATCTTAGGTCTCGATACTCGTTCGAATTAGGAGAGAAGATTGGCTGCAATTACCTGGGGCTTGCTCGGCCCGGAAACCCTTCCGAGCGAGCGTCGCACGCGTACACTCGGCTTGGGAACGACCGTGCGCTTATTTAACGACCGCGCCGTGCCAGGCCTCGGTGGAGTGTGGTTTGGGAAACAGCTGCTATTGGCTACTCTCGGTGTCGCAACTGCAGAACGAGTACGAAACTCCGGCAAGCGCGCGCAGAATATCGAAGTAGCCAATGCTGTCGAAGCTCTGGCCTGTTGGTTAGCGCTCGATTCCACGGGGTGGAACCGCGACCCACGTTTGCGCGGTGCGTTGAAGTTGTCTGGCAAGAAGGACCTCTCATTCGCCACTGTTTCTAAGCGAACTTTCTATGTTACGCAGCCCATGCGTCAAGCAACTGTGCAACCTCTTCGTGCGCTCGGAATGGTTGAGTCGAACGGTGAACGCTTCAATGCATTTAGGTGCATGAACCAAGGGGAAGCCTTCATCGATGCAGCCTGTGCTGCCTTCAAACCCCACAAGCGTTCAGTGCTCGATCATCTTGTTATGTGGGCTAGGGGCGTTCATGATGATGTTAAGAATTCTTGGGAGCTGAGGAGAGCATTATCTCCTCTTGAGCCCATATCTGAAAACGCCAGTGAATTTCTGCGCGAGCGAATTGTTCAGGGAGGTGGCACCGAGGCTTCCCGACGACGAAAGGCGCTTGAATGGGTTGAAACCTTGCGCGACCGGAAGGGGCAGGTTGAGTGGACGGAAAAGCCGCCGATGCTGGACGAACCCCATTGGCGTGATCTCCACGCCGGCGCGCTCTTTTTCGCCGCGCGCGATGCCGCGATTAGTTTGTTGGACGAGATTGAATCCCACATGGGAAACGCGGCGGACCGGCGTATGTCCATCGATGCCGCGCCACCGGGAGCCGTCGTCGAAAAGTTGGAGTCGTTACGGAGCCATGCACGAGCTTTTCTCGACGGCAAGTATGATCCCTCGCCCGCCGGGGAAGCGACGGCGTTTTGTAGTGAATGCGCTGAGCAACTTGATGCTCGCCTTCTCGAAACACTGCTTCTTCGTGAAGGCCATGTATTGCGCCAACGAGGACGCGACATCGTGCCGGGCGTCGCTTTCCGAGGAAATCTGGCCAGCCCGGCTAACGCCGCACGCAGCCCGGAAGAAGACGGCGCGGAGGCCGATATAGGGCAACTCATCCCGTTGCCCGAAGGGATTTCACTCCGAGTCCGTAACCTCTTCTTACTAAATCTCGATTTCCGGCGTCAGTTGGACAAATGGTTGACAGGACCGGCTGACAACAATGGCACAGGACGATGAGAAAGCCCGAACCGGCATTCAAGCCGCTCTCGCTTGCTCAGCATTTTGAAGCACCTGATGATTTTGTCGGCTGTTTCGGCTGGATCTGCGGGTATTCCGCGGATACTGGGTTCCTGGACGACGCAGTGGAGCGGTTTACCCGCCGAATTCACGCTCAGCGAGCCTATGAAGGGCGGGTCGCCCTGGCGCTGATGCTCGATCCGAGCAACCCGCAAATCACGCCAAAGGAAGTGCCCGGCGCCATCCATCTGCCGCTGAGCGGCCTGCTTCCGTTCAGGCTTCTTCACGCCAAGCTGGCGCTCTTGGGTTTTCGTCATACATCGGATCCACGACAATGGCGAGTGCGCCTGATTGTTTCCACCGGAAACTGGACCCGCCAGACACTTGAGGACAGCCTCGATCTCGCCTGGCGTGTCGATTTCTGCGACCGGGACCTGAAGTCGGAAAACGGCTTGGTTGCCCAAGCCGGCGCCGACCTCGGCGCAGCATGGGGAATGATTGATTGGCTGCGGAGACGATTTGACTTTCGGGTTTTGAAAGCCCGCGTTCCCGGCCGTGAGGATTTTGAAAGCGAAGCGACCATCGTCGAAAGATGGGTCGCAAGAGCGACGAAGCTTGGCACCGGCCTAACGCCGCGATTTTTCGACAACCGAGGAGCTTCTCTCCTCGCCCGGTTACCGAACTTGGTGCTGACGCACGCCTCACAGTCAGCTCGAAACTATCTTGGCATGGGCTCCGGCTACTACGAATCGTCCGATAGTGCCAACAAGATACCTCCAGTACTCAAGAGCATTGTCGAGACCCTCCGGGATGCGCAACTCCTCGTTCGACAGCCCGAAATCGACATCTTCGTCAATCCCAAGGCGTGCCAGGCGGTGGCCGGTTCCGTGGCGTCTTTGAATAAGGCGGGCTGGACGGTGCGGGAGGCGGGCCAACCCGAATGCTTCAAGGCGCAACGATCATTGCACGCGAAATTCATTTTCAGCGCAAGCTACCGAGAAAATTCCGATTTTTGCAACGGCGCGTGGCTCTACCTGGGCTCGGGCAACCTGACCGGCCCCGGCTTCGCCAACGCGATGGCTCCACAAATCGGTAATCTTGAGGCCGGTGTCGTGATTACCCCCGAATCGCTCCGGTGGCACGCTGCCAAGGGCATACCCCTCGAATCTGTCGTGACGAATCTCCTGCCACTGCAATGGGAAACCGATTTCAATCAAGAGCCAGGACCGCTCGCGCCGGGCAGTGAGATGCCGGACCCAGAGATGTTGTACAGCGCCCCGCCCGTAGCCTATTTCTTCTGGATTGCGGAAGAAAATGCCAATTGGCTGCGGACATCGGAGGAATCCTTGGAGTCCTTTGACTTGCTGGACGACGCGGGTCACGCTTGTATTCGGGACCTCACTAAGGGCTTTCCGTGGCGAGGACCGCGACCTCGGCAGCTACAAGTCCGGTGGTGTGTCGGCGGGCAGGAGCGCCGCGCATGGATACCCGTGATCGATGAATTCGGGCGTATCGCTGCGACGATATTGCCGCGTATCGATATCGATGAGGCTTGGAATCAGCTCGCGGACTTCCCCATGCCGCCGGACGAGGCGGAGTTGCCGGTGGATGCAGAGATTCAACCGACCAATGACACTCCTCAGGGCAGTTCGGGAGATGCGTACACGGCCAACTACCCGGTGCGGCAGATGATGCAGTTGGTTGAGAACATCGCGACCAAGCAAACATCGGTGGCTAAGGTTGATTGGGTGAATTGGTGCACGCGGCTGGAGCAATGCCTTGTTCAGGCGGCGGGCAGTACCGTTCTTGAGGTGTTCCTGAAACTCGGTATCAACCCACTCAGCCCCTTGTGGCATCCTTCGTTTCGACCGGCTTTTGCAACGACCCGCGAAACCGTTGAAGGTCTCCGCTATGAAAGCGTGCTCAAACGGGTGGAGACTGCTTGGAACGTCGCCGGTCTTCCCGGACTTGGAGATCACGCATGAACCAAGTGTTCCAAGGGTGGGAAGCTGTGGCGGAGCTTCTCAGGCAGATCGCTGCCTCACAAGAGCAACTGGCCCTCAAAAAGGGGGAAGCCGCCACCCGCTTGAACCCAGGCCAGCGCGCGACCCTGCGTGCCATGGCTTCACGCATCCCGAGGAACGGCGTGGTGATCGCGGACGAGGTTGGCATGGGGAAGACGCGAATCGCCGTCGAACTCGCGCGTTGCGTGATTCAAAGCGGCGGGCGAGTGGCGATTCTCGTTCCGCCCGGTCTTGGCTATCAATGGCAGGCCGAATTGCGTGAGGGTGAAATCCTTGATGTCCCGCATATTCTACGCAGTCTTTCCTCGTACTTGGGTGCGTGGACCGGCGAGCCACAGCCATGGTTCGCAAAACAGACGGTGATGGTGTCTCACGCGTTTACAAACTGGCGGCTTTCTTCGCAAGCCGCAATCTGGCGATGGGCATTGGTGCCGGAACTCTACGCACGTTGGCGCGAACTGTCTGATGGACGGCTCCCACGCGGTTATCACCGCAATGAGACCTTGGCTTATGGGGGGGTATGCGCCGATGTCGCCGTGAGCATCTTCGCCGCCTTGCCGAACGACCCTGGACATCCGATACGCCGGTTGCTTCAATGCTTTGATGACGTTCAATGGCCGAGACCTCTTGATGCTGCCGAGTACGAAAAGAACGGAGCGTTGCGCCGCTGGCTTGAACGCAGCGTCGGTATTGGCCTTGGCGTATTTGATCTAATCATCACCGATGAGGCGCATAAGAGCCGTGGAACGGAGAGTGGTCTTTCCTGTTTGCTCGAAAGCGTGATCGTGCCGTCTGATACGGCTCGCAGGATCGCCCTGACCGCCACTCCGGTGGAACTGGATGTCAGTCAATGGCACAGTACGTTGAGTCGTCTCGGCCTGGATACCGCAACTCTTGCCCTAGTGCAGGAAGCGACCCTGCAGTATGCGGATGCTGTCAAGCGACTGCGGCACGCATGGCGGAGCAGTCCGGATGCGCGCGCTGCCTACAAAACCGCCGCCGCTCAGTTTCAAGAGGCTTTGTCGCCTTATCTCCTTCGGCGTGACAAGAGAGAAGACCCCGAGGTTTGCCGGTTTCACCGTCACTCCGGGCTGCCGATCAACGCATACCGGAAAGAGACTGAGATTTCGGTCAAAACGGAAGAACTTTCGCCGGCTTGGCGGAAAGCAATCTGCGCCGCGGAGTCCTTGTCGGTGGTCACGCGGGGGGTGGGCGATCCTGTAGCCAAGCGGCTTCGGCTGACTCTCGGAAATGGACATGGAATCGCCGCCTTGCTCGACCAGATCAATCGGGCCGATGATGACCAGGGGACGGAACAGTTCGACGGCGCTGATCGCCAGACCGAACCGAACGAGGACACGGGGAACGCCGCTGATGTCAAACGCAAAGAACGCGCAGAGTACTGGCTGAACGTTATCGGCCACGCCCTCGATACGGGCAGTGATGAGTCGCTCTTCGACCATCCCGCGATCACGAAGGCGGTCGAGGCGATCGAAAAAGAGGCTTTGAGCGGTGAAAAAGTGCTGGTCTTCGGACGCTTCACCCGTCCGTTGCGCGCACTCGTCGATTTGTTGAACGCCCGCGAAATGCTGCGCCGGGTCCAGAACGAGGAACCATGGCCCCAATCCAAGGTGCATGGCGACTGGGACGGCGATGTCGAGAACAGCGAATGGCTCGCCGTCCGCACGGCGCACCGTCAGCTCGGGAGTTCTGTCCGACTCGAAACGCTCGATGATGCCCTCCGCATTCGCTACGAACGTGAACGCCAAAGGCGCGAAAACTTTCGCGAGCGCCTGGTTCCCTCGATCGAACGGGGCTGGCAAGGAAATGAAGCCGGGGCCTATTTCAGGGCGATTTTTGATGCCTTCAAGCGCTCGGCCGGCGCACCAGCTTTGGATGAAACACCAGAAGAAAGCTCTCTCGCTCTCGTAGCCAGAGCAATGATGGAATTGTTGGATCGCCCTGATGCCGAAGCGCTCGAGTATAGACGCACCTTCTGCCAACTAATCGAAGCTGTCTGTGATAGGGATGATGCGGATAACGATGACGAAATCGACGCCGAAGAGGCTTTCAGACGGTGGGAAGAGATTAAATTGCGTTTGAAGGAGGAGTACGCTCGCACCCGGGGAGGCTTCGCACGCTTGATGTACGGAGGCACCCGTCAGGAATCCCGGCGTATGATTCAGCTTGCGTTTAATCGCGCAAGGAGCTTCCCAAGGATACTGGTTGCTCAGTCATTAGTCGGTCGCGAAGGCTTGAATTTGCATAAGGCGTGCCGGGTCGTGGTCTTGCTCCATCCCGAGTGGAATCCAGGTGTGGTCGAGCAGCAGATTGGAAGAGTGGATCGAGTTGACAGCCGCTGGTGTGGCGAGCTCAGGAAGGCACTTGACTCGGGGACTCCCGCAGCCCAGCTTCCGCGTATCGAAGTCCGGCCGGTTGTATTTCGTGGCACTTACGACGAACACAATTGGAAGGTATTGCGCGATCGATGGGACAATCTGCGAGCGCAGTTGCACGGCGATGTGATAGCGCCAGAGTTCGCAACCCTTAGTAATGAGGAGAAGGCGGTGTTCGATGAGATCTCAGACGCGGCCCCAGACTTCTCACCGACCCGATCAAAACTGAAGCCGACCGACGCCGAAAACATCCCTTTGGTCGGCGTCGGCTGAACGAAATAGGTGACAGTTCAAGTCACGATGGTTGTGGTTAGGCATCGCATTCGTGCGCGTTCCCGTTTGACGGACCGTACGGTTTTCGGCGAATAATCGACGCCCTTGGCGCGGGCAGATGAGCTGCAGTCTACAGATGGATACTTTTTTAGAACAATTGAAAGCGCTGTGCGCCGCCTATCCTACGCGTGCGAAGTGGGTCTTCGTCCCGACGCACGCAATCGGCCGAACGTTTGGCGACCGGCTGGTCCTTGAGGGCACGGACTGGGCAAACCTACGGTTCGTCACGCCTCTCGATATTGCTCTTCGCATGGGGGCTCCATTCCTGGTCGAGCGCGGCATCGATCCCTCTGAAGAGGCAGTCGGGCCAGCATTGATGATGCGTCTTCTTTTGGACCTTCCGCTTGATAGCGGGTACTTCCGTAAGCTGGCCGATCACCCGACGCTGGCCGAGGCACTTTGGACGACCATCCGAGAACTGCGGATGGCCGGTATCAAGGCACAACAGATCAGCTCTGGCTCATTTGATTCGGCAGCAAAGCACGCGGAGATGGTTGCCCTGCTTTCGGCCTACGAAGGCTTTCTTGAGGATCAACGTTGCGCCGACATGGCCACCGTATATCAGGAGGCCCTGAAACATCCTGACTGGTCTCCGATCAAGCCGGAGGACTGCTGGACCGAGCTTCCTGACGCCAACTGGAACCCGCTGCAGAGGGCGCTCCTCGGCGTCATGACAGGTGAACGGGTGACCCCTCGAACATTGAACCTTCCGGGTGTGTCGGTGCCGCGTCGTCTTCTGTCACAGGGAACTGAAAGGCTTACGTCTGACATCGGCGCGAATCCATTAGCGTTCCTCATGGCGCCGCCAGCATCGAATTCCGTTCCGGGAATCAATGTCTTTCATGCCGGAGGTCGCGAAGCGGAGATTGAAGAAGTCTTCCGCCGCATTCTGGCGAGCGGCGTGTCGCTTGACCAGGTGGAAATAGCCTGCGCATCTGACGCTCACGTTTCCCTCGTGTGGGAGAAAGCGCTCCGCCACGATTGGCCGTTAACGCTCGGGCCAGGCATTCCAGCTACATTCACGCGACCCGGTCGAGCTCTTCTCAGTTTGTGCGACTGGATTGAAACAGACTTCTCGGCGATCCATCTTCGCCGTGTGCTGCAGTCCGGCGATGTATCCGTCGAAGAGACGGAAGGGTTCACGGCTGGGCAGATCGCGCGCGTGCTGGCTCAGGCCGAAGCTGGATGGGGGAGGGCGACATACGAACTGGCGATTGATCGGCTCTGCAGGGACTACGAAGCGCGTGCGAACATTCCCGAAGCAACAGACCTGGACCGCTCATACGCTCAGAACAAGGCGAGGCAGACAGGACAAATTCGTGACTGGTTGATCGATCTGGTGAACTCAGTGCCAACGCCCGGGAGCGACGGCCTTGTTGCATTACAAGCTGTCGTGACGAGCGCACTCGAGTACATCGATCGCAGAGCCGCTCGCAGTAATGCACTTGACCACCGCGCAGCAGCCGCGCTTCGGGAACACATCGGCGAACTCCGCGCCCTGGGTGCGTTCTCATGCGCCCTTTCAGGCGCTCTGCGGTTCGTTCGTGAGCGCGTTCAATCGCTCACCGTGGCCTCCGAACGTCCGCGCCCGGGTCATCTCTATGTTTCTCGGCTGGCGCACGCTGGCTATTCGGGCCGGTCACATCTCTTTGTTGTCGGTCTTGAGGAGGGAAGAGTGTTTTCCACCGCGACAGAAGACCCGATATTGCTCGATGCGGAAAGGGCTGGCATCTCTCCAGACCTTCGCCTCTCAACCGACCGAGTCGATGAAGCCGTGTATGGCGTTCTGTGTCGGCTGGCCGTATGCGGCGCGGAAGTCACGTTCAGCTATTCGTGCCGGGATACACGCGAGTTCAGGGAGACCTATGCGTCCTGGTTAATGCTTCAGGCCTTCAGATTGAAGCAAGGTGATGCGACGCTGCCCTACCGGGCTATGCGAAGCGCCCTCGGAGAACCGCAATCCACCGTGCCGTTGGTGCGTGAGAGTGCCCTTTCCTCAATTGGTTGGTGGCTGCGCAGCGTCGTTGGCTCCGGAGAGCGTGGAGCGACAGTCCTCAGCGAGGCATTTCCGGAATTGGGGCGAGGTCGCCTGTCCGACGAATTGCGTGGGACGGCAGACTTCACTGAATTCGACGGATGGGTGCCGGATGCTGGCGCGGATCTCGATCCGTGCGATCCAATGAACGCTTACTCGGTAACCGAGTTGGAAAAGGCGGCCGAGTGTCCGTTCCGGTTCTTTCTGAAACGTGGCCTCGGCTTGCGCTCCCTCGACGAACGCGAGCGTGACAAAGATGTCTGGTTAGACCCCTTAACCCGCGGATCAGAGCTGCACGCAATCTATGAAGCTCTGTTACGGCGTTCGCAGGACGAAAACCGTCGGCCCAACGAAGGCGATCGAACATGGCTGTTGGCCTTGGCGCGGGAGCGCCTTGACCAGTTACAGGACGAGGCGCCTGCGCCCACGGTGGAGATTCTCGAACACGAAACCAAGAACTTCCTGAGTGATGTGGAGTTGTTTTTCGATGCCGAGGTTAAACCGAGATCGTCAACACCTGTCGGTCTTGAGGTTTCATTTGGGCGTACATTGCATCGCGATGAGGATCCGCTTGCCCGCTCGGCACCAGTTGAGATCCCGCTCGGCGATGGGCTAAGGGTGAAGATTGCGGGCCGGATCGATCGTATCGATAAAGTCGGCAAGGCCAGCTTCGAGGTGATTGACTACAAAACGGG
>Ga0126378_10004917_pt1 | contig 10310 bp, 6 predicted proteins | sample PanSoiMetPlot_23_FD_92587 | JGI IMG/M metagenome (GOLD analysis project Ga0126378, IMG submission 92587) | Tropical forest soil microbial communities from Panama - MetaG Plot_23 | ecosystem: Environmental > Terrestrial > Soil > Tropical forest > Bulk soil | place: Panama | collected 2016-02-17
CGCAAGATAGCTCCAGCGCCAATCCGTGCGGGTGAGAAGGGCTGCGACCAGGGGCACCATCAGGAGCTGGCCCGCGGTGGAGCCCGCCGTCGCCGTGCCGACGGCAAGCCCCCGGTTCTCCTCGAAGCGCAGGCTGACGATGGTCGAGACCGCATGGGTCGCCGCCATGCCGAAGCCGATCCCCGCCAGCCCGCCGAATCCGACGAGGAACTGCCAGGGCGCCTGCACGGCCGATGAGAGCCCCATGCCCGCGGCGATCGCCACAAGCCCGCCGCAGAGCAGAAACCGGGCGCCATAGCGGTTGATCAGATTGCCCGCGACGGGCGCCACGGCCGCCGTGACGATGAGGGCCAGCGCCCCACCGCCGGACAAGAAGCCTCGCGTCCAATGCAGATCGCGCTCCAGATAGGGCATGGAAAGCCCCAGTACGGCGCGCGCCGCGAAGGAGACGCTGAGCACGAGAAAGCAGATGGCGACCAGGTTCCAGCCGCCGAAGGCGCCGCGCGATTGCATGGGGCGGGAGCCTAGCGGCTCACTGCAACCGCCGCACCATATTCCCGCCCCCACTTCCCCTTGCCCTCTCCCGCGCATTGAAGCGGGAGACGGCAGAGATCCAAATCAGCCCAGCGCGCCGAGGGTGTGGTAGATGCCGACGCTGCTGCGGCGCAGGAGCTCGTGCAGGCCCGCCAGCGGCTGGAAGATGCGAGCATGCTCCTGCTCGTAGGACTGGTTCGCATCGCTGCGGTAGGTCGCAGGCTCGCCGAAATCGCCGGCCGTGCCCGCATCGTCGATCTTGGGGAAGATGAGGGCGAGGCGGCGGAGCGAATCCTCGATGTCCAGATGCAGGACATTGCCGATCAGCTCATCCCAGGTCACCCCATGCTGGTCGCTGAAGTCCGGGATGTGGGTCGCCAGCCGGAAGATGCGCTGGATCAGGGCGATCTTGATGCCGTGGAGCAGACGCAGATTGGTCCGCGCCTCGGGGCCGAGGGCCGCAGTCAGCGCGTCGGCCGGCGGCTCCGCCGCGCGGCAGGCGGCGAGCTCGCGCTCGAGATCGAGCAGATCGTGCTCAAGCAGACGCAGGATCCGGGTGAGCCGTGCATGGCGGTCGGCCTGTTCCAGGAATCCCGCGACCTGGCGGCGCTCCGCTGCGAGCGCGGGCTCCGTCACATGTGCGGCTTCCCGGCGCCAGAGCGTGGGATCCAGCGTATCGATATAGGCGCGCAGCACATCGCCATCGCTGAAGGCGAGCGCCCATTCCACCATGGCGAAGAGGCGCCGGAAGCGCGGCGATTCGCGATAGAAGCGCTGGAGCTTGTGGGGGTCCTTGGCGGCCGCCTGCCCCATGCCGCCCAGCGTGTTCGCGAGCAGGCCCAGTTGCTGCAGGATGCTGTTATGGGGAATGGCGCGCAGCTGGCTGGGATGCGAGAGATCGACATGGCGCGCCGCCCCCTCATGCTGGCGCTTCTGCGCCCGCGAGCCCGCGGGATAAAGCATGTTCACGCCATAGGCGTCGAGCAGTGCGGCGAAATTGGGGTCGTTCATCATCCGCTCGTTGAACTGGCGAACGGTGATGAAGAACTCGGTCACATAGTCCCAGTCGTCATAGAGCGGATCATCGGCGGCTTCGGCGGCCGGCGAGAGCGCGAATTCCAGCACCCGCGAGAGGGTGGCGAGCGCCATGGGATCGCCGAGAAAATGGAGGAAGCCGTCGCCGCCCTGGAAGCTCACCTCCTGCTTCACATGGAGGCCCGCCTCGGCGAAGCGCCGGCGCGAGGCGTCCGAGGCGACATAGGCGAGACGGTCGGCAAAGCTCGAGGGATGGGCACCGCGCCCGATGGATTCGCCGTGAGTGTCGAAGATCACGAGCTCGATATCGGCGAAGCCGAGGCGGGTCATGAGCTGGGTCAGGCGCTGGCGCAGCTGCTCGACCGTGGCGGCCACGGTGGTCTGGCCCAGCTGCCGGCCAGCATCGGAGAAGCCGGTCTGGATGCAGAGCCGCCCGCGGCGGCGGACATAGGCCGCGTAATGCGGGTTGGCGAGACAGTCCTCGATCACCTTGATGCTGCGCTCGAAGGCCTTCGTGGTCTCGAATAGCGGCGAGATGTCGAGTTTGCCTTCGATGCCGAAGAGCCGCGCGAAATAAAGCGCCGTCAGCAAGGTGAAAGAGGTCTCGCATTCGGCGATCAGGAAGCGGATCGGCGTCGTGCCGTCGACATATTTCAGGATCTGGGCGCAGAGCATCATCAGCCGCTTCGCCGAGGCCCGCTCGGCGAAGAGCGAGCCGAAATTGATGCTGGCCGGCGCCACGCCGTCGAGCAGCCGGCCGATACTCGCGAGATAGGAGCGCCGATGGGCGGGATCGTCGGGCGGTGCCTCCATGCCGATGGTCTTGCGGATGGCGTTGTGGATCTGCGTGGCGTTGAGCCGGACATGGATATGGGCGAGACCGAGGCCATGGCCCGCCATCTCCGCCCGGAGCACAAGGAGGCGCCGGGCGATATCGTCATCGGCCACCGTCGCCAGGGCCGCGTCGATCAGCTCGATCAGCGGCGCGGTGCTGGTCAGCCGCCCCGGCCGGCCGGCATGCATGCGCTGCGCCGCCTGCTCCAGCCGGGCCCGCGCACCGGCGGCCGAGCGACTCACGGCCTGGAAATCGACGATTTCCGTGCGGGCCTCGCGGTTGGTGGCGGCGAGCAGCTTGTCGATCTCGGTGAGGGCCCGGCGCTCCGGGCTGCCGGGCGCGAGCTCGTCCAGCAGTGCCACCACCTCGCCGCGGTAGTAGCCGATCTGGGCCACCAGCAGCTCCAGGCGGCGCACCAGGCTGTCGCTCCACTTGATGTCGGAACGGCCATCCATGTCATAGCCGACCCAGCTCGCGATGGTCACCAGGCGGGGCCTCAGCTCGCGCCAGCGTGCGGGATAAGCCTGCCGCGCCACATCGACGGCGATGCCGAAGACGTGGCGCAGCGCCGCCTGGAGATGGCCGATGGCCTCCAGTGAGAGCGCATGCTCGGCACCGAGATCGATGCCGCGGGATGGGCGATGTTCCAGCCGCGCCGCCTGATCGATCAGCCGGTTGCGCTCGGCGGGCGAGAGCGGCACGCCTGTCGGGCTGCGCCCACTTGCGAGCTGGGCGGCGATGCGCAGCAGCTCGGGCGTCAGCGCGAAGGTCGGATGGGCGGTCATGACGATGCCGAAATGCTCGCGCTCGAGGATGGCCTGGAACTCGTCGAAGCCACGGTCCTCGGCGAGGCCGGCGATCAGGGCGCCGAGACGCTCGCCATTGGTGCGAGGGTCGCATTCTCCGAGGCGCCCGCCCAGGCGCTCCGACCGATCGATGAAGGCGGCAAGCACCAGGCGCTGAATCAGCTGCTCCAGAACGCCGAGGCTGAGCTCGCCCTTGTCCAGGCGCCGGCCGATATCGAGGGCCAGAAGCTGGATCGGATTGGCATAGGGATCATCGGCGGCCTGGCGGGTGAGCTCGCCAAGCCGAGTGGCCAAGCGCCGGTGCCAGCCGGCATGGTCGCTGTCGTCCGGCGGGGGAAAGCAGCAAAGGGTCCCGGGCAGGAGGGCGGCGCCATCCTCCTGGCCGAGGCGGTCAAGGGCCGCGCGCGCCAGCGCGGGCCGTCCGGCAGTCGAGCGCTCTGAGACAGCCGCCGCCATTCTCCCCAGACCTCGCTTAGAGAGAAGCCTCGCGGAAGCTTAGGGAAGACCTTCGTTTGCTGCAATGCGGCGATGCGGCGCGGCCGCCCGCGCGGTGTGTCAGTTCGCACCCACCATCGCCGTCGCAAGCCGGTCGGCGATGAGAGCATTGCCGGCGGCGTTGAAATGATCGCAGTCGACGAAGATATCCTCTGCCTTGTCGCGGAAGACAGCGGAAAGATCGAGGGTCCGGATCCCCTCCCCCTTCAGGCCCTGGAGCGCGCCGCTCATGCCGGGCCAAGCGGCGCGGATGGCGTCCCGGATGCCCGGGGAATGGCGGCGGCAGACCCCGTCGGCATAGGCGTAGTCGGCGCTCATCCGCGTGAAATCCGCCGTATAGAGGTTCGGATCCAGGGCGGTCAGGAAGCGCGCCCCATGGACCTTGGCGAGCTCGGCCATGCGCCGCTGGCTCGCGGCATACCCCTCGACAGTCTGGTGGATCAGATCCTGAAGCCGGGCGGGATCGGCGAGATGGGGAGGCGCCTGGCGCAGCGCCCCTTCCGTCGCCCGGCCGCTCAACCAGACCCTGAGCCAGCGATAGATGTTGAGGGGGAAGTAATCATGGAGCAGGCGGCCGACCAGGCCGTGGCCCACCGCCGAGGGTGCGCCGGGAGTCGCCTGGTAGACGCCGCGCACGACATCGAGGCCACCGCCGAGGAGGATGACCCAATCGGGCTTCAGCCCTTGGTCCAGCTCATATTGCAGGCGCCAGAGCTCCTGCAATGAGCCGACGCTCTGGACGCCGGCGTTGTAGACGACATAGGCATGGGCGGGGTCCAGCGCGTCGAGGCGCCCGGCCAGAAGGCTGGCGATGGTGAGGTCGTCCGGCACCTCCGTGCCGTAGACCTGGGAGGCGCCGAGCAGCAGCACGGTCACCGCCGGCCGCCCCTGCGCCGGCGGATTGGCGGTGCGCCGGTAATGCGCGCCGGTGGGCGGCAGCGCCTCGACATTGAAATAGCGCCCTTCGCGCAGCGGCTCCCACATCAGGGGCTCGCCCGGGACCGCCTCGAGAAAGTCATTGCGGACGTATTCCCGGGCGAATGCCGGCGAGATGTAGGTCTGCTGCCGCAGCGCCGGGATCCGGTTGAAATCGGGAATGGCCGGATGGGGCTGGCCGAAGATCGCGGCGACGGCGAAGTCGAGGAGGATATAGAGGCCGAAGGTGATCCCGAGGATGACGAGAGCCTTGCGCAGGAAGCTCATCGCGCTGACTCAAGTGGCATAGGCGAATCTTTTGAAATCAGCGGAATAGCGCGCCTCGATGACATCGGGAATCGGCGGCGCGAAGGCGATCGCGGCGCTGGAGTTGAGGCGGGGCAGCTCGAGCTCGCCTCCGAGCCGCCGGCAGATCTCGGGCCAGTCCGCCGACAAGTTCTCCAGATGTCCGACAAAGTCGAGCCGGGCACGGCAGATGCGATCGAACCAGAAACCCTGGGAGACGAAATGCCGGTCCGCAAGGCGGTCCGGGATCCCTGCGATGTTAGCGCAGACCGCCTCGAAGCTGTCCTCGGCCCCAAAGACCCCGCCAAGATAACTCCCATAGTCGAAGGCCCTGCCCTCGAGCTTCGGGCGCAGGAACTTGTCCTTGTAGAAGGAGACCACACGGCCGATGGGATGGCGCACGAAGGTGAAGCAGAAATACTCCGCCGGCACTTCGGCGAAGCGGGTGCGCCGGAAGGCGAGCACCGCCGGATGATTGTGGCGATAGCCCTCGACCGGCCGGCCCGTCGCCGCTTCGGTGAGCGCCACCTGAATCGAGGAGCAGGCGACCTTGGGATTGACCACATAGCAGGTCCTGAGCGCATCGGAGACCCAGAGCTCCGGCTGCTCATAGGCGCCCAGCGGCAAGAGCCGCGACAGCGGATAGAGCGCCGAGATCGCCCGGCGCCTCAGATAGGCCCGGCGGTCGTCCCACCGCGTCATTCCGCCAACCTCTCCCGGATGCGTCTTTCCCCGGAATCTCTATATGGTGCCGGGCAAATATGAAATAGATAGCGGCCATGCGCCTCTCCCTCATTGTTGCCTGTCTCAATGCGCGAGCGATGCTGCTGCGCTGCCTCGCGAGCATCGCCCGCCAGGACCATCCCGATGTCGAGCTCATCGTGGCGGATGGCGGCTCCACGGACGGGACGGTCGAGCTGCTTAAGGCTTGGAAAGCCGCACCCGTCATCAGCTATCAGTGGTTCAGCGCGCCGGATGACGGCATCGCCGATGCCTGGAACAAGGCGGTCGAGCGCGTCAGCGGTGCCTGGGTGCTCTTCCTCGGCGCCGATGACGTGCTTGCGGCCCCGGGCACCCTCTCCCGGGCCGCGGAGCGCCTCGCCGCCCTGCCCGCCGCCGCGCGGGTCGCCTATGGGCAGGTGGCCCTGGTCGATACAGAGGGCCAGCGGGTGGATCTGCTGGAGCGGCCTTGGTCACCCGCGGATTTTCACGGCTGCCGCTACAACCTGCCCCACCAGGCGGTCTTTCACCACCGCTCGCTCTTCAACGAATTCGGGCCCTTCGATACCCGCTTCCGTATCGCGGCGGATTTCGACTTCCTCCTCCGGGTGCTGGCCCGTGACGAACCGGCCTATCTCCCCGGCCTGACCGTGACCCATATGCAGGTCGGCGGCCTCTCGAGCACCCGGCGGAACGCCCCGGGGGTCGTGCGAGAGGAGATCCGGCTCTATCGCCGGCATGTGGGCGGCGTGCCCTGGGTGCTGCTCTGGTGGCTGGTCAAGGCCTGGGGCAAGGCAGGGCTCCATCGCCTGGGCGGCGACCGGCTGGCTCTGCCAGTCACCAATCTCTATCGCCGGCTGGTGCGCGGCCAGGCACCGTTGCGCTACTAGGGAGGCCGCGCCGCCATGGTTGTGGTATTAATGCGCCATTAAGCTACGACTCCAGCAACCCATGTCCGACCCTGTCGTCTCGATCATCATGCGCACCCAGGACCGCCCGCTGACCCTGGACCGGGCGTTACGAAGCATCCTGGGGCAGCGCTTCCAGGACTGGGAAACGGTCATCGTCAGCGATGCGGGCAATCTCAAAGTCATCAATCAAGTCCTGGCGCGCTACGGCGAGGCGCTCGGCGGACGCTGCCGCCTGCTGCACCGGGAAGTCAGCACGGGCATGGAGGCGGCGAGCAATTTCGGCGTGACCCACAGTCGCGGCCGCCATGTCGTCCTCCATGATGACGACGACAGCTGGCATCCCGACTTCCTCTGGGCGACGGTCGGTTTCCTGAAGGCCGCCGGCTCCCGATGGCAAGGGGTGATCTCGGGGACGGAGCTGATCTTCGAGCGCATCCATTCGGATTGCATCGAGGAGCTGCGCCGGGGGTTCATGAGGCAGCCGCCCTTCGACCTGACCGCCGCCGCCCTGCGCCGGCGCAACCACTTTCCCCCCATCTCCTTCGTCTTCGACCGGGAAGCCTGGCAGACCGCCGGCGGCTATCGCGAGGATCTGAGGGCTCTGGGCGATTGGGACTTCAACGTCCGCTTCGCCAGCCGCTTCCGGATCGGCCAGATCCCCGATGTGCTGGCCTACTGGCACCACCGGCCGCGGACCGCCGGGCGGCCCCGGGCCTATGCCAATTCTCCCTATCGCGATCACATGGAATGCCTGATGCGCCTCAAGCGGGAATGGGGCGAGGCGGCGCCCCTCTGGCGCTATCTCCTGTGGTGGCGGTACTGAGGACGACATTGAGTTCGCGGGGGCTTTGCAGGCCCGCGGCCGGTCTGCTATAAGCCCGCCTTCGCTGGTCCGGGGTAGCTCAGCGGTAGAGCAATCGGCTGTTAACCGATCGGTCCTCGGTTCGAATCCGAGCCCCGGAGCCACTGTACCACAAATTATGTAGCAATAATAAATCACTAGCTGCCGGCTTTGGTTTTCACCCACAAGACTACCCACGATGGCACCTGAACTATCGGCGGGGAGCGGTCGCTGGGCTCTTCGTCCGTCGCCCATCATCATTAGGCCGGCTATCCTCATGGGCGCCGTAAAGTGCTGGAAGAAGCGCCGATCCTACTAGGTCTCGACGGTCATCGCTCAGTGGCACGGACTCACCGCCGGCCCTGAGCGCTTCGGATTCGACCCTCTTCCCGTCCCGCCGGATGTAGATGTATAAGGGCGCTCCGAGCGGGATGGGTGCCCGAGTGGTTTAAGGGACCGGTCTTGAAATTCTATCCCGACTCGTCCCTCCCCTTCCCTGATCATTTCCGAAGGTCCCAGAGAGTCAGGGCACTAACGCCCCTTTCGGCGTTGCTTGTCCGTTTCCGTCCCGCTTCGTGCTACCCAATTCGGTAGCAAATCCGGTAGCAAGCGATCCGGGAATGTTCTCAGCGGAATCTGCGCGTCTCGCGGGAGGACCGTCAGCGAGGTTAGTGGGCTTACGCCGGCGGTGTCGGAGGGATCGGGCCCGCCCTCTCAGCCTGGTGGCAGATCGAGCCCGGGACACCCGACTTCCGAGCGGTGTTGCTTCGCGCCCGTGGCTCTCTAGAGAGGCCCGGGACAGCGGTTAGGACGGTTAGAGTGGTTAAGCCATTGATTCCTGACCAGGTGCTGATTGGCTCCAGTGCTGGACCTCAACTTGGCCGCGGTAGCCGCTCCCACCCCACCCAGGAGGTGTTGCGTGTCGCTCAAAGCCGTGCCCCCGCCATCCGCTCGTTTTCGCAGCGCAGATTTGGGCCGAGGATTTGCGTCCGCATCGTCCACACGGGCCGCAGCGTTAGCCAGCCTCTGACGTTTGGTCGCACTGCTCATGGAGTAAATTCTCGCCTGACGGGCACACTTGAATTCCGTATCCTGAAACACGGACTAGCCTGCCCGGCATCCCGGTCCCAGGCACTTATGCCGAGCTGCCGCCGGTCAATGCATCGGCTTTGGGGCAGCGCTAGCGGGCGGTCGAAGCGACGGCGCAGGCTTTCGATCTCCTCCGGCGTGAGCGAACCCCGTACCAGGCTCTCGATCAAGTCCCTATCCGGATCATATTCCGCGACGGCCCAGCAAGTGGTGCAGACGACTCGGTCGGTGCGGTCGGGATCGCGCGCCAAGCTCACGCGGCATTTCGGGCAGGTGTGTTTCGTCAGATAGGGGAAGATCCTCATCGGGGGACTCTAGCGCCCCGGGGACCGGCTCCCAACCCTTCCTGGACAGCCACACATGGATTGGCCGAGTCAAGCCCGGCCGTGACGGAGGTGATCATCCCGTTTCGATGCATGAAGGCGATGAGGGCAGTTCCATGCAGCATGAGGTTGCTACTCAATCTGGGAGAGCGTTACGCAGAAGGCCGAGCCGGGACGCAGCGCTGGGGCCAATTCAGGGCCAGAACATCATGGTTCGTGCGGAAATGTTGTCGATAGCGTCGGCCAATATCTTGATAGCATGAGCCACAAACCGATTTTTTGGCCGTTGAACTATTGATTCTCCACGAAGGTTACTGCATCTCATCCGCCTGCCGGGGCGGCCCCAGGCCGCCCTTTGCACCGAGCATAGCAAATGATCAAGAACCTTCCCGCGAATGCGGACGGGCGCGCCATTGCGCATGCAAATCGAGGCGGGGGCGCTACGCACCTGCGCCGCCTTTTGCGGCAGCTGAGCGCCATCGGCGCACGGCGGCATCATGAGTGAACCGTTGGTCTTTCTGGCCATCATGGTGATCGCTGCCGCCTTCGTCGCCTATCACATGCTCAGGCCGTGACTACCTGTGGCTCATCGCCGACATGACTTGGGATACGTGCACGGTGGCAGCATGAGCGATCCGTTGACGCTGGCATTGCTGGTCGTGCTCGTGATCTTGCTCGCATTCATCGTCTATTACCTGCTCTCGCCATGACCGCCGGGCGAGACCGGGCCATGATGCAGCAGTCACAACTGCCGCCCGTGACCTGCACGACAATGGGCAACATGACAAACTGTCAGTGAATCCAGACGCGCAAGTGGTTGGTCTCAGCGGAGACTCGACGCCACAAAAATTCGGCTTTCAGATTCTCGGGACGGCCCCTTCCCACCCCCGCCCAGGAGGCACTTCCCCGAAATCGGTGCGTTCTCTCGTTCGTTACGGATTCCGGAGAATAGTCTGCATTGTGAACCAGGGGGATCAAACACGGTGAAGAGCGCGCCGCGCTGTTGGCCCTCCGAAACTCCTACCCTTGCCTGACTTAGATCGCATGATGAGGTGTGTACTGATCGGACTGCTCTGCCTCCTGGTGCCGCAGGGCGGTTCCAGCAGCTCGGGCGGCACCGTCAGCCCGCCGCAGGCCAGAACCGCGACGGCGGCGGACGCGGCGGCCGGTGAGGGCGAGGCCACGGAGGCCCGCTGATCCAGGTGGGTAGTGGGTAGCGCAGTTCTACTCCTTTCAGCTTTCTTTCGAACTGCAGGTACGCGGCCTCATGATGCATGCCTCGAATTTGGGTTGGGTCGTAAAATGGCCGAGAATCGGGACGATGACCTCGAAACCGAGGCACAGCGTCAGGAGCGCCGCGCGTTCCTTAAGCGGTGTGGAAGATTCACCGCAGTGTCCCCGCCTGCGATGGCGACCCTACTGGTCCTCTCCAGTGTCCCCAAGGAGGCGCACGCCTCGACGATCGGGCGTCCCCGGTGGGGTGAGTGGCCGTGGTGGAGC
>Ga0126378_10004920_pt1 | contig 10307 bp, 9 predicted proteins | sample PanSoiMetPlot_23_FD_92587 | JGI IMG/M metagenome (GOLD analysis project Ga0126378, IMG submission 92587) | Tropical forest soil microbial communities from Panama - MetaG Plot_23 | ecosystem: Environmental > Terrestrial > Soil > Tropical forest > Bulk soil | place: Panama | collected 2016-02-17
CGTTGGCATAAATCAGCAGCAGATATTGCATATGGTTGGCCTCCTTTTGGCCTTCACTGGGTAATCGAACGAGGCTTGCGTTTTCGACAGCCTGCTAGCAAAAAAGTTTTCCTCAGTCCACGCGGTTTTCGAGAGATATGTTTAGATAGAGATCGATGAAATACTGCCGATTTCAGTTTAATGGACAACCGCAGTACGGATTGGTCGAGTCGGTCGCTGGACGGGACTCGATCGTGCGGATTCTGCTCACCCCTCCGGAAGAAGCCGATGGAGATATGGAAGGATTGCGCTCCCGCCGGATTGAGGCGATTCCGCTGGAAGAGGCCGCACTCCTTCCTCCGGTGCGCCCGTCAAAGATCATGTGCATCGGACGGAACTATCGTGAGCACGCTGCTGAGTTGGGGCATGAAGTGCCGAAGGAGCCTCTGATCTTTCTCAAGGCGACGTCCGCGCTGCTATCGCCTGGAGCTACGGTGCGACGCCCGAAGATATCCCAGCGCGTCGACTTCGAGGGCGAACTCGGCGTGGTGATTGGCAAGACCTGCTATCAGCCTCCGGCCGATGCCGATATCCGCCCATACATCCTGGGATACACCTGCGTGAACGATGTGACGGCCCGAGATCTGCAGAACACCGATGGTCAATGGTCGCGGGCGAAGGGCTTCGACACGTTCTGTCCTGTCGGTCCAATAGTTACGGACGAGATTGATCCGTGGTCGGGCATCGGCGTTCAGACGAAGGTCAACGGCGACATCAAGCAGAACGGCAATACACGCGATTTCATCTTTAACCTGGAAGTCGTCATCCGCCACATCGCCCAGGCAATGACGCTCTTCCCTGGAGACTTGATTCCGAGCGGAACGCCATCTGGAGTCGGCCCAGTTGTCGCGGGTGATCGGATGGAAGTGACTGTCGAGGGCGTGGGGACGCTCAGCAATCCGGTAGCGGATGAGTAATTGAAGTCGTAAACTCACGGTGACATTCCGCCTCGAGCTGGAGGTGAAAGATGACACCTGGGGCTCGGTCGCTCTGTCTCTCAACATTCCTCGTTCTCCATGCCTTCACGAGTTACTGGACTCCGTCGGGCGCGGTTGGACCGCAAAAAGCTCAAATCACCATTCTGTATGATGCGTTTGGTCAGGCCAGCCAGATGCAGAAGGATTGGGGTTATGCTGCCCTGATCGAATTTGGCGGGAAGCGCATTCTCTTCGATACCGGGAACAATCCGGAAACACTAGCCCACAATGCTCAGGTTAAGGGCGTCGACCTGTCGCGGCTCGATTTCGTGGTGATGTCCCATCGCCACGGCGATCATATGGGAGGACTCTCGTTCGTCCTGAAAATAAATCCGAGAGTAAAGATTTATGCGCCCAAGGAAGGGTTCGGTGTTTATGGCGGTGATTTGCCGGGATCCTTCTACCGCAGAGACTCCACATTGCCGACCGAACAGCGCTACTTTGATGGAGCGGCGCCAGAGATCATGCGCTTCGGCTCAGCATGGCCGGGAGCAAACTTTGAGTTAGTCGACAAGACCACTGAGATCGCGCCCAATACACATCTGATTGCCTTGGTCTCGCAGAAGCCCGGGACGCTGGAATTGAGGGAACTCTCGCTGGCGTTGGATACTCCGGATGGCATGGTGATCGTCGTGGGATGCTCACATCCAGGGATCGATCAGATTGTTGAAGCGGCGCGTGTTTTCGATCAGCGCATTCACCTTGTGACCGGCGGATTCCATCTGGTGACTGCTTCGGATCAAGATGTCGAAACGACGGTTTCCGCGTTGCACGAGAATTTTAGAGTGCATTACGTCGCTCCGGGACACTGTACCGGAGAACCAGCATTCGCGGCGCTCAAGAAAGCCTTTGGCGGCCATTACGTATACGCCGGACTCGGTACGCAGATTGTGATTGAGCCAGAAGTACGCTCAGAAATCACTGCAGCCGGAATCTCTCGCGAATAAGCCGTTGCAGGCGTGGCCTGTAGAGAAGATCGAAGGCCAGTTCTTTATCGGGGAACATGGCAAGGGCGGCGCGCTTGGCTCCGGCCGCCAGTTCTGAAGCTTCTTCGACGGTCATGTTGGGGTCCTGACCGATCACAGACATCACCATGCTGATCATGACCTGCAGGCGGCGAATCTTGCGGGCTTCCTCCTCGCGTTCGCGAACCAGATCGTTCCCCAGAGGAAATCCGTTTTCATTGACCGCGCGCTGCGAGATGTTCATAGGTTCCCCTTTTCCCCACTACTTTGGATGACGCGCTCCACCCCGGCGTTGCGCCGTGATTACGGCCATTCTGCCCGAATTGCACGAGAAAACAACTCCCCAAAGGTGCCCGTTGAGGTTCGTGCCGTTCGTTACCAAACCCGAAAATCGAAGACGTGCATTCTGCGGAAGATAGCGGCTGACGGGCTTCGAGGAGAGTAAAATCTTTAACGTCACCCTTTGCTCGGTTTTGAATTCCAACTGGAAGTACCATGGTAGACCCTATTGATTCATCGGCGAACACACAGCCTCGGCCCGATCCCAACGAAAAGTTGGTGAAAGTGTTCGACTCTGAACTGGAGTCGGAGGCGATGATCGTCAAGGGTCTGCTGGAGTCGGCGGGAATCGACAGCGACCTTACGGCAGCGTCGATGGTGCAGGATACTTTTCCCGGTCTCGGTGGAATGATCATTCTGGTGAGGCAGGCGGATGCCGACGCCGCGCAGAAGCTGATTGCGGAGCGTCAGCAATTACCGGAACCCGATGACGAGACCGCCGAGATTGAAATTATGGAAGACCCGTCAAAAAAGGCGTGACCGAGCGCCCATCGAGATAGAACGTGACCGCACCATCGAGGTCTGTGCGATAGACACGGCTTCCCGAATCAGTCAGGCGCTGAAGAGTTTCCATCCGGGGCAAGCCAAACGAATTTCCTGATCCCACCGAGATGACCGCATAAGCGGGCTTCACCGAATCGAGAAGCTCGGCAGTGGTTGCGGTGGCACTACCATGATGCCCCACTTTTAACAAGGTCGCCGTCGGATGATGGAGAGCCGCGATACGGCGTTCCACCTGTTTTTCAGCGTCACCCTCCAGAAGAACCGAGGTCTCTCCGTTGGCCAGCCGCATGACGAGCGAGTCATTGTTCTGAGGCCCGGCGGCGACCGGCCAATCTCGTGGTGGAAACAGAACCTCAGTACGGACTCCTCCGAAGTCGAATACGTCGCCCTCCCAATGATGGACCACATCGATCCCCAGATCGTGAGCTGTGGAGACGACATTTTTGAGAGCGTAGCTAGGCGGTTCCAGCCCCAACCACAATTCTTTCGGACGAAAATTCTTTAACACGGCAATCATGCCGCCGATGTGGTCAGAGTGTCCGTGAGTGATCGCGACGGCGTCGAGTCGAGAGATGCCGCGTGACCACAGATACGGCGAGACGACGTCTTCGCCGAAGTCAAGTTGCGATCCTCCGGGCCCGATGGGGCCTCCCGCGTCGATCAAGAGAGTTCGGCCTTGCGGCGTAACCAGCAAAAGCGAATCACCCTCCCCGACATCGATGGATGTGACCTCTAGCGTATCGGGGTGTGTAAGCGGCTGAGGCCGCAGAAAGGCGAGAGCGAGCGATGACAGGAGAAGCGTTGTGAATCCGGCGAAAGTAAGGATGGCGCGCTTGCGTGCAGTCGACAACGCAATGATCAGCGCTGCCGCCGCTAACGTGCTCAACAGTAACGAAGGCATGGCAACACGCAGATCGGCAAGGCGCAGGCCGCCGAGTCCGCGAACTGTGCCCGTGATGCAGCTGAGGGCCACACTGGTCACGATGGCCGGAAGTTTCGCAAAGATTGGCGCAACATATCCGACGCCAAGAGCCGCAACGGCAGCCGGCATCATGAGTTGGGTCATCGGAACAACCACGAGATTCGCCGGAAGTCCGATTGTGGTGGCGCGGTGAAAGTAGCAGGCCATCGGGAGGGCCAGCCCCATCTGCATAACCGCGGAGATGAAAACTAGTTCCAAAGCTGATAGCACGAAGCGAATTGGGGCGCGAACCGAGCGATCGGCCCACTGCCTGGGCGCGAAGAGCGAGAGGCGAGAAGCAATCAACTGTAGGTCCAGGCGGAACTGTGCTACCGCTGGTGGCAGAGACACCGCGAAGTCTGGCGAATCCCAATTGGCCAGAGCCAATCTGTAGAGTTGCGACGTACGCTCCAGGAAAGGGATACCAATTCCGGCGACAATCAGCACGCATAGAAAGGTCATCTGGAAACTCGGGCTGAACAGCTGCTGTGGATCGTAGATCAATAGTCCCAGGGCGGCGGTCCCAAGGGCGTTGAGCATGGCGCGGTCGCGGTATAGCAGGCGAGTTCCCAGGTACACGGCGCACATGAGCGTTGCGCGCCAGACCGGCGCGCCGACTTCGGTGATGAATGCGTAGCCGACACAGAAACCAACGGTCGCCAGAGTGGCGGGAATCTCGGAGAGGCGCAGGCGCCGCAGAGTCCAGAAAACGACGAAAGCTAGAATGCTGATGTTCATCCCCGAGACGACGAGAACGTGGTAGGTACCGGAGCGCTGAAAGTCGACACGCGTATCTCGATCGATGAAAGCTTCGTCCCCGATAACCATCGCGTCGAGCAGAGCGGCTTCGCGCGGCGGCCATAGGGCGTGTACTTTTTCCAACACGCTGTGATGCATCCGGCTTCGCCAGAGCATAATTTTGTTTCCCGCGAATCCAGGCAGGAGTTCGACGTTCTCGAGCTTTGCAGAACCCAGCGCGGCAATGCCGTGATCGGCCAGGTAAGCCCGATAGTCAAAAGCGCCCGGATTTCGAAAGTTGCGTGGCGGCCTGAGCTTCGCCGATACGCGCAGGCGTTCGCCGTAGTGAAAGACGTGGGTCTCGTCTTTCGATGCTGTGGCAGTGAGCGGATCCTTAGACGCCATGCGCGGGCTGTAGATGTTCAGCCGGATCCCAGAATGCACCGGAACGGTTTCGCCGCTTGCGGTTCGAATCTGCTCGGCTTCTACGTCGATGGATTGCCGAGTCTCGCCGAAGTCGTTTGGATGCACGCGTCCATCTCTGGTCACGTGGCCGGTGACTGATAGTTCCTGACGATCTGCATATGGCAAGATTGTGATATCGAGTCGTTCTTTGCTCGCTCGGAGCTGAATGTGGAGTGCACCCGCGAGGAAGAACGATCCTAAAGCGAGCAACCACGCCGAGCGGGCGCGGCGCACGCTGAAGTAAGCCGCGGCAACAACGAATGTGCCCAGGCTGAGGAACCACCAGGAAGTCGGCCGCCACTCGTATTTGCCAAAGATGATTCCAAGACCGTAGACGCATGCGGCCCAAAGCATCGGCTGGCGCGAGGCTTTGAAGTAAAAGGCGGCCGGACCCGTGGATGACGGAGGCGAGATCATGATCGCGAGTTTCGCGGCTCATGAATGGCTGCCATCACAGGTCTGGCAAACGCAGGACTATCGAGCCAGGTGCACAACCGTTTCCAGGTGATAGGTCTGCGGAAATAGATCCACCAGGTGCATCTGCTGGATTCGATAGCCTGAGCCCAGCAGGATGACGAGATCACGGGACAGCGTGACCGGATCGCAGGAGACATAAATAACGCGTGGCGCGCCCAAGGTCACTAACATCCGCGCCACGCGTTCTCCCAGGCCAACTCGAGGCGGGTCCACCACCGCCAGGTCGGGCTTATATAAAGTATGATGGAGGACTGTGCCCTTCCCGAACCGCCCCGTCTTCTCCACTCCAGCCAGGTACTGCTCCGTTGTGGCCTGTACAGCAACTCCATTCGAAGGCAGATTATAGGAAAGATCGGCGGAGGAAGTCTGTGACGACTCAACAGAAAAGATGTGACGAATATCACATAGGGCTGTGGAAAACAGCCCGACCCCCGCATAAAGGTCGATCCCCACTTCGCCGGACTGGCCCTCGGTGACGATCTTCACCAGTTCGTCGGTGAGATAGCGGTTGGTTTGGAAAAAGGATCCGGCGCTCACGCGGTAGGTGAATTTCTCGGTCTGATAGCTGAGATGGTCGGCTCCTGCGCGAACCAGCTTCTCCTGCGTCTTGGAAGAACCCTTGGTTGTTTCGCGGAACACCACCACTCCGACGATCCCAGACATCGCAGCAGCAAACTCTTCGGCCCATTCGCGAAGGGCCGCGCGTTTGGCATCTGTGGCGGTTGAAACCTCGATCAGCATCCGGCTGTCATCTGCATTCGCGAAGAACTCCACTTCGCTCACACCCTTTGGCACTCTGCCTTCGCGGCCGCTCTGCCAGAGCTTTGCAATACCTTTGTTAATTAAGGGAGAACTGATCGGGCACTCCTCGACGTCGAGCAGTTCATGCGACGCTGCCTTGAAATATCCGGCCTTGAAAGTCGGAGCCGCCTGAACCTGCAGACGCGAGCGATTGCGATAGTTCCACGGTGGCGAGGGATGAACTTGTAAATCGACAGGCAGCTCAAGTTTCGCCGTGCGGCGCAACGTCTCTCGCAGGATTTCTTGTTTGATCTCTAGTTGATGCTCGTAGCCTGCGTGCTGGTAGTGGCATCCTCCGCATCGGGAGAAATACGGGCACGCAGCCGGAATGCGGTACGGTGAAGCCTCGACGATTGACTTTGCATGGCAGCGGGCAAAGCCGGGCTTCTGCTCAGTGATGGCGGCTTCGACGTTTTCTCCGGCGAGAACAAAAGGAACGAACGCCGCTTTGCCGGGTCCATGCTCATCGGCGGGTAGGCGGGCAAAGCCGTCGCCGCCATAGATCATCTTTTCGATTTCGAGGAGCAAGTCTTGATTCTAAACGAGCGTTTCAGAGAGCTCGTCCGGAAGCAGCTCCGGAGGCCCATGCCCACTGGAAGTTGAAGCCGCCGAGGTGGCCGGTGACGTCGACCACTTCGCCAATGAAGTAGAGTCCGGGCACGTTGCGGCATTCCATTGTTTTGGCGGAAAGCTCATCGGTATCGACGCCGCCGGCCGTCACCTCGGCCTTCTCAAATCCTTCAGTGCCGTCAGGAGTCAGAGTCCAGGAATGCAATTGCTGCTCGAAGTCTTCGAGTGCTGCATTCGTCCACGATTTCGGCGAGTGAAGTTCAAGCCAGCGGTCGGCCAGACGATTCGACAGAACCTTTCTCAATTCGGACTTCAAAGCGGATGCAGTGCGAGGCATTGTCGGATTGTCGAATATAGAAGTGACCGTATGCTCGGGCGCCAAGTCAATCCTGATTGGCTGGGACTTGTTCCAGTAAGACGAGATTTGCAGAATTGACGGCCCGCTGAGCCCACGATGAGTAATGAGCATTTTCTCGCGGAACTGTTGCCCGTCGCAGGACGCGATAACATCCGCAGAAACTCCGGACAAGTTGCAGTACTGAGAACGGTCGGAGTCGCCCAAAACAAAAGGAACCAGCCCGGGCCGCGGCTCCTGAATCTTCAGTCCGAATTGCCGCGCCAGATCGTAGCCGAACGAAGTAGCACCAATCTTCGGAATAGAGAGACCGCCGGTAGCAACCACCAACGCAGGAGCGTGGAACTCGTCGTTGATTGATCGCAGGATGAATCGATCAGTGCGCCGAACTTCCTGAACCCTTGTGTTCAGAAAGACGGTCACGTTTGACTCTCGGCATTCCTGTTCCAGCATGGCCAAGATGTCGCGTGCCGAGCGATCGCAGAATAACTGTCCCAGTGTCTTCTCGTGATAAGGGATTTGATGCTTTTCGACCAACGCGATGAAGTCAGCCGGCGTGTATCGAGCGAGAGCCGACTTGGCAAAGTGCGGATTGGCAGACAGGAAATTCTCGGGTTGGCAATGAATGTTCGTGAAGTTGCATCGTCCTCCACCGGAGATCAGGATCTTTTTCCCGAGACGATCAGCGTGTTCGATAACCGCCACGCGTCGTCCGCGCTTGCCGGCTTCGATGGCGCACATCAGGCCGGCCGCGCCACCTCCGAGAATCAGTGCGTCAAATGACTGTGTCACCGGCGATCACATGTAGAACAAGCTGAGGCGCGGCAGGTCGTATTTTTCAAGCAGCCGCTTCTGAATGTATTGCTTCTGCAATTGATCAATCTGGGGCCCCGACATCTTTCGCCGATAAGGAGCGAGTTCGCGATCAGACTCCGCGCGAATGGCGACGACTTCCTCATCGGACGTGGAAGTCAGCAGGATCGCGAAGAGTTTTTCTTCCAGAACGGTGAGTCGGCGCTCCAAGTCTTCCAGCCGCGGTGTCTTCTTGCCGGCGTCGTCTGCGAGTTCCCGTAGTGTTTTAGCCGTTTCGCGGACAAAGGCAAGAATTGCTCCGTGAGAAACCTTTGCAGCCGTGAGCGTCTCGGCGTTCTTGCGAAGAAAGGCTGCGATGACGTCCGCCTCGAATCCCTGGTTGCGGCGATCCTTCGGAGGATCAGGGCTGGCGCCGATCGCTGCTTCTTTCATATCTTCGGCAGCGGCCAGCACTTCCTGCGAGCAGTAAGCGAGGCTGTTCACTTTCTTGGTCTTGGAGGGCTTCTGGTCGTAGTGATCGAAGGCCGCATCGATGCCGCGCAGTACGGCCTCCAGGGGCAATCCAGCCTCCTTCCACGTCTCGATCAGGGCCCAATCGAGAGTGGAGAGCAGCAGACCTCCACCGCGGCGCTGGAGGTAACGATCCTCAATTTCAGTGAAGTAGTTGAAGTAGTTTTCCACGGCAGGTTAGCGGGACGAGCGGGAAGACGTCGTTGTGGCGCCATCTCCATTGGCAGATTTTGCCGATCCCGGTTTGGCTTGAGCCTTCGTTGCAGACTTGGACGCTGGCTTTGCGGGTGTATCGCGTCGGCCGGTGGCATTGCGCTCCCAGATAATGCGCAGCCCTTCCAGGGTCAGGAACTCGTCGACGCTCTTGATGTACTTCGACCCATTTCCGATCATCGGTCCGAGTCCGCCTGTGGCAAGTACCTGCGTGTCTTTGCCAAGCTCATCGAGGAGGCGTTCGAGGATGCCATCTACAAGGCCGAGGTATCCGTAGTAGAGGCCCGACTGCAAACTACCAACAGTGTTCGATCCGATCACGCGCCCCGGCTTGCGGATCTCGACGCGCGGCAAGCGCGCCGTACGCTCAAAGAGTGCGTCGGCGGAAATGCCAATTCCAGGGCAGATCACGCCGCCGAGATATTCTCCCTTTGCCGAGACGCAATCGAATGTTGTTGCTGTGCCGAAGTCCACGATGACGCACGGACCGCCGTACTTGTCGAAGGCGGCGACACCATTCACGATTCGGTCAGCACCGACTTCTGCTGGATTGTCGTAGTGTACGGGCATGCCGGTCTTCACGCCGGGCTCAATGAAGAGCGGCTTCAGATTGAAATAGCGTTCGCAGACCTGACGCAGCACAGGATCCAGCGGCGGAACAACCGACGAGACCACGATTCCATGAATGCCCTTGGATTCCAGCCCAGCCATTGAGAAAAGATTTCGGAACAGTACCCCGTACTCATCGACGGTGCTCCTCCGGGAAGTGGCCACGCGCCAATTCGCAAGCAGACGTTTGAATTGTGCCGGCTCATCGTCGTCCGGCTCCGGATGAACCTTGGCCACTCGGGCGAAAACGCCCAAAACCGTATTCGTATTGCCTACATCAATGACGAGAAGCATGAGTCAACCAGCTGTCAGCACTCAGCATTCAGCCATGACAGAGTGGTGATGGCGAAATGCTTGGGTTTCACTGAATGCATCGCTATCTTTCTCTCACCGTCCCGCTCAGAACCGTATGCAGTCCGTGCAACGTTCGTACCTGCAGAAAACCGCGCGGATCCAGTCCTTCTGTCGTTCCTTCGAAGGCGGATCCGTTCTCTTCAATGCGCACTTTCTTTCCAAAGACCCATGACGACTTCTCCGCAAACCTCTGCAGAATCGAGCTGCGCACGTCCGGATCCTCCACCAGTTGCCGATACTCGCGGTCCAGTGATTTTAACAAAGCGGCGACCAACTCCACGCGCGACCACTCGCTGCCAGTAACGAGCCGCAGCGAGGTAGCTTGCAGGTCCTTCGGAAAACTCGCCTGATTTACATTGATGCCGATGCCCACGACGATGTAGCGGACGCGAGTTGCTTCAGCATTCATCTCGGTGAGAATGCCACAGACTTTCTTGCCGCTAATCAGGACATCGTTCGGCCATTTCAGATCAGGATCCACACGGGAGTCCACCTGTTGAATAGCGGCATGCACAGCCAGGCCTGAGGCCAGCGAGAGAGCCAGCACGTCGGATGGGGGCATTGCCGGTCGCAGCACAGCCGAACAGTAAATTCCGGTCGAGCGCGGAGACTGCCAG
>Ga0126378_10004921_pt1 | contig 10305 bp, 8 predicted proteins | sample PanSoiMetPlot_23_FD_92587 | JGI IMG/M metagenome (GOLD analysis project Ga0126378, IMG submission 92587) | Tropical forest soil microbial communities from Panama - MetaG Plot_23 | ecosystem: Environmental > Terrestrial > Soil > Tropical forest > Bulk soil | place: Panama | collected 2016-02-17
CATCGTGGGCTGGTCGATGGCGGCATGCGCCGTGTAATCGGAGTGCACGGCCGCTTCGGCCGCCGGCCGCTCTGTGGCCTGGCCGATCGTGCAGCCGACTTCACGCAGCCTCGCCAGGACAGTGTCGAGCCCATAGACGAAGCCGGCTACCTCGTCCGGATAGTCAGCGGCCATGGTGATGGTGACCGGCTCGATGTCCCAGCTCGCTATCTGGCAACCGGGGACTACGGTGCCGCCGCTTAGCGCGGCAAGCATCGTGGCCGCGCGAGCCGAGGCTCGCACCGGCAACTCGGGATCGACACCGCGCTCGAATCGCGCTGACGCCTCTGACCCGAGCTTGTGCCGTCGGCTCATCCGGGCTATCCCGCGCGGGGAGAAGTGCGCTGCCTCGATGACGAGGTCACGCGTAGCCTCCGATACCTCGGTGACGACTCCGCCCATCGTCCCCGCGAGCGAGATCGGCCCGGAGGAGTCGGTGATCAGGATGTCTTCTGCATCCAGTTCGCGGACGACATGATCCAGCGTCTCTAGCCGCTCGCCAGGCTGTGCACGCCGCACGACGATCGGGCCGGTAAGGCGGTCGCGGTCGAAAGCGTGCAGCGGCTGGCCGAGTTCAAGCATGAGGTAATTGGTGACGTCGACGGCGAGCGCCACGCTGCGCTGCCCGGCACGGGCCAGCCTGATCTTCATGGCAAGCGGCGTTGCTGCCGCCGGATCGGCACCGCGAACCTCACGCACCACGAACCGGTCGCACGCGGTCCTGTCCCCGATCTCGACCTGGTAGACGTCCGGCGACACCGTCTGGTAGCCAGCGGGCAGTCCGACATCGGCCGGGTCGGTGAACGGTACCTGGTAGGAGATCGCCAGTTCCCTCGCCACGCCGCGCACCGACAGCGCGTAGCCCTTGTCCGGCGTCACGTTGATGTCGAATACGACATCTCGCAAGCCGGCGTAGCTGACGAAGTCGGTGCCGAGCGGCGCGTCCGCGGGCAGCACCATGATGCCCGAGTGGTCGTCGCCGATAGCCAGCTCAGCCGCCGAGCAGATCATGCCTTCCGAGACCCGGCCGTAGGCTTTCCGTGCGCCGATCTCGAAGCCGCCCGGCAGAACAGCACCGGGCAATGCCAAGGGAACGCGGTCGCCGACGACGAAGTTGCTCGCACCGCAGATGACATGGTGGTCCTGACCGTCACCGATCGACACTTGGCAGTACCTGATCGGCTTGTTGAAGCCAGTCAGCTCCTCGATGTCCAACACCTCGGCCACGAATATGCCGCTGATGTCATAGCCGACCGACTCGATGGACTCGATCTCGAGGCCGCAGGCCGTCAGCCGCTCCGACATTTCCTTGACGCCGACCTCATCATCGGGCGACAAGTCGATGGCTGCGTACTCCAGCAGCCAGGACAGCGGTAGCCGCATCACGCCTCCATTCCGAATGCGCGGCTGAACCGCACGTCACCCTCGAGGGTGTCCCTGATGTCGGACACGCCATGGCGAATCATGACTGATCTGTCGATGCCCAACCCGAAGGCGAATCCGCTGTAGCGATCGGGGTCGATACCGCAGGCGATCAGGACTCGCGGGTTCACCATCCCGCAGCCGGCTATCTCGATCCAGCCCTGTGACTTGCACACTCGGCACGGCTCGCCGCCGGGCTTTGCCGACGCGCCTCGGCACACGTGGCATTCCATCGAGACATCGGCCGAAGGCTCGGTGAACGGGAAGAAGTCGGGCCGAAGCCTGGTCCGCAGCCCCTCGCCGAACATTGCGTCAACGAACGCGGTGATCGCTCCCCGGAGGTCGGCCATCGTCAGGCCCTCGTCAACCGCGAGGCACTCGATCTGATAGAAGACAGGGCTATGGGTGGCGTCCAGGGCGTCACTGCGGTAGCACCGGCCAGGGCTGACCACATACAGCGGAACGGGCCTGGTCAGCATGGCCCTGATCTGCACGGGCGACGTATGTGTCCGCAACACGACACCGGATCGCTGCACCGGGTCAGGACTCTCGACGAAGATCGTGTCCTGCGTCTCCCTGGCCGGATGATCAGGCGGGAAGTTCAGCGCATCGAAGTTATACCACTCGGCTTCGACCTCTGGGCCTTCGGCGACCTCATACCCCATGCTGACGAACACGTCGACGAGGCGCTCGCCAACCGTCGTGATGGGGTGCCGCGCTCCGGCCACGTGCCGGTCCCAGGGCAGCGTGACGTCGACGGCCTCCTCGACGAGAACCCGCCGGTCGCGGTCCTCCTCAAGTTCGGCCTGCCGCTCGCTGAGCGCCTGCTTGATGGCGGCCCGAACCGTTCCGATGCGCTTGCCTGCTTCCGCCCTCGCGGCTGGCGGCAGCGCGCCGATCTCTGCATTGGCTAGTGTCACGGGGGCCCGGTCGCCAAAGTGGGCGATCCGGGCCGTTTTGAGCTCGCCGAGGTCGCTGGCGGCCGCGATGGCAGCTAGCGCATCGGTCTGCATGCGCAGCAGTTCCTCGGGAGACAACACGGCCACCTCGACGGGGTCGTACGTGTTATTCGGTGCGGACATCGTTCCTGACTCCTGCGGTCAACGGCGATGAAGCGGGGAAGCAGGCAAGGCGGCCAGGCGGCACGCCAGCAGCTAGTTCCTGGCCCGAGCACACGGGCCAGCATGCACGCGGCAAATCCCGAAGGGCCCGCCGGCTAGCCGAACTCAGGCGTCCCGGCGGGCATGGTAAATCGGAACTCGGCTCCGCCGCCGGGCGCCTGCTGCACGATGATCTCCCCGCCGTGCGCTTCTACCAAGCCCTTGACGATGAAAAGACCAAGGCCGGCACCACCACGGCGCTTCGCGCGCCAGAACCGGGCGAAGACGCGGGGTGCTACCTCAGGCGCGATACCAGGACCCTGGTCGCGAACCGAGACAGCCACGCCAGGAGCCCCTGCTACCACCGCTGACTCCACCACAGTGGTAACGGTACCAGCCCCGTGTCTGACAGCGTTCTCGATGAGGTTCGCCAGGACCTGGTCTATCTTGTCGACGTCGAGCCAGGTCTCCGGGACGCTCGGTGCTACTTCGACCTGATAACGGTCGGGCGAGTCGCCAGCAGCGATGCGGCCGCTGATGATCTTCATAGCCCGGCTCGGAATGTCGACAAGCTCGCGGTGCACCTCGATCCGCCCGGACTCAATCCTCGACACATCAAGCAGATCAGTGATCAGCCGGGTCACCCGGTCGGCATCGGCGTTGACGGTCTCGAGCATGACCTTCTTCTGGTCATCGGTGAACCGCGGCCACTTGGCGAGCAGCGTCGCCGTGAAACCCTTGACGCTAGTCAGTGGCGACCTGAGCTCGTGGGCGACGGTGGAGACCAGGTCCGCCCTGCTGCGTTCCAGTCGCATCCGCTGCTCGGCACTGCGCAAGGTGATGGCGATCCGCTGGACCTCGCCCGGTTCCCTCGACCAGCCTTCGCGCGGTCCGCGGCCACGTGGCGTCCGCACGTACCCGACACTCACCAGCAATTCGGTGCCGTCGGACATGTACAGCGGCCGCTCCGGGTGCCGGGTCCGGGTCGACAGTCCGGTGTACGGCTGGCACATCGTCCACCAGCAGCGGTCCTCACTGTCGCGCAGCGGCAGCACCCGGCGCACGTCCTGGCCAATGGCCGCCGCTGGGCGGATCCCGGTCAGCCTGGCCGCCGCGCGGTTGAATACCGCTACCCTGCCAGTCCGGTCGGCGACAACGAGCCCGTCAGGCAGGTCGTCAGCCAGCACCAGCTCGCAGGCGAAATCGCGCGAATCGAGGCTGGCCGACGAGTCAGCGCCTGGTTCACGGGTGGCAGGAGCGGCGGATAGAGGCGACGGCACGCCCGTCACCCTCGCCGTTGCCCGACCTCTCACGATCCCGTCCACCTACGCGCCGCCGACTGATTCCGACTGCTACATGACGCAACGTGACCAAACTCTAGCCGATTGGGTATAAGGGTCGGCAATCCGGGCCGGTTACCGACCCACGGACCCTGCTACAGCCCTTCCGCTTGGAGCACACGGTACTCATCAATGATCGGAGTGACATCCCGGACGCTCAACTCGATGAACTCCACGTCGCCGTCGACTCCCCGGATCGGCTGCGCCACCGAAGTCCAGTAGTGCTCCACGAAGACGCCCGCCTGAGTCGGGTCCTCGAGGTCCTCCCTGAACAGCGGATTCTGCTCGCGTCGGCCGGATGTCATGGCCGCCTCCACCGCCGACCAACAGGCGTCCACGCGTGCGCGCTCTGGCATTTTGGGGAAAGCTTCGAAGAAGTTGCGGCCGGTCAAGTCGTCCAGCTGCCGACCGCATTCTTCGAGAAACTCCTCGTTCGCGTCGACAATCTCGAGGTCCGCCGTCAGCAGCAGCATGCCTGTCGGCTGGATCTTGAAAACCTGATAAAAGTCGATATCTTCTGCCAGCATGTTCCCCCCGTTCCAAGCGTGACCTGGGCGGATCACGCTCAACTGCTAGCAGGGCAGCCGAAACGCTGCACGCAGCGGAAACGTGCTGCACACCTCCACGCTGGCACCTATCGGCCGCTAATTCCAGGGGACATAGCGGGGCAAGCTAGTAATCGGATATTTCAGGCGCCCAGAGCGGCGAGATGGCGCGCCGAGGCGTACAGGCAGACCGCGGCCGCCGCTGCCAGGTTGAGGCTCTCGGCCTGGCCGTAGATCGGCACCGCCACCGCGGAGTCGGCGAGTGCCAGCAGGTCGTCCGGCAGCCCCCACGCCTCGTTGCCAAACAACCAGGCCGTCGGCCTGGCGAGGTCGGGACCACTAGCGGAGTCCAGGACCTGGTTTGCGCCGCCGTCCGCGGCAAGTACTTGCAGGCCGGCCGCTCGCAGCCCGGCAATGGCCGCCGGCAACGGCACGCCGACGACCACCGGAACGTGGAACAGGCTGCCAGCCGACGATCGGACGCACTTGCTGTTGTAAGGGTCGACCGAAGCGGTCGCGAAGATCACGCCGCCCGATCCTGCTGCGTCGGCAGTGCGCAGGACGGTGCCAGCGTTGCCGGGATCGCGCACGTTGGCTAGCACCGCGACGAGGCGCGGCGAGCCAGCCAGCAGCGATGCCAGCGGCACGTCGATGAACCGGCAGACGCCAAGCAAGCCTTGCGGCGTGATGGTCTGGGCAAGGTCGGCCATCACGTCCGCGTTCACCTCGTGCACCGGGACGCCCAGACTGACGGCGCGGGCGAGGAGGTCGTGATGGCGGCCGCTGGCCTCGCCGGTGGTGAATAGTTCGGTCAGCACGTCTGACTGGCGCAGCGCTTCCCGGACCGCCTGCGGGCCTTCGGCTAGAAACGAACGGCCCCGTTCCCGGAAAGCCTTCTTCGCAAGCTGGCGCGCAGCCTTCACCCGCGGCGAGCGGGCGCTCAGGGCGCCGCCCGCGTGCTGGGAGGCTGGCCGCAGCGGCCTAGTCATCGGCGCCGGTCATCGGCGCCGCAGCGTCGTCGTGATCTCAGGTCAGGCCGCAGGTGCGTTGACGTCAGCCGGCAGCGCGGTCCTGGCGACCGTGACCAGCGCGGCGAATGCCTGCGGGTCAGCGACGGCCATCTCGGCGAGCATGCGCCGGTCGACCTCAACTTCGGCAAGCTTCAGGCCCTGGATGAACCTGTTGTATGTCAGCCCTTCGGCCCGAACGGCCGCATTGATCCGCTGGATCCACAGCCGCCGGAACGCGCCCTTGCGGTCCTTGCGGTCCCGGTAGGCGTACGTCATGGAGTGGAGCTGCTGCTCCTTGGCCTTACGGTAGAGCCGCGACCGCTGGCCCCGGTACCCGCTGGCGCGCTCGAGTACAACCCGCCGCTTCTTGTGGGCATTGACCGCCCGCTTCACGCGTGCCATGAGGAACTCTCTTTCTAGCTTCTAGCAGCGGGCCGGGTCACTTCCCCAGCAGTTTCTTGACCTTCTTCGCGTCACCGGGCGCGACCTCCACGTAGCCAGCAAGGCGCCGCGTCTTCGTGCTCGGCTTGTGCTCCAGGTAGTGGGCACGGTTAGCACGGCGGCGCACAATCTTGCCGGTGCCCGTCAGCCGGAACCTTTTGCCGGAACCGCTGTGCGTCTTCATCTTCGGCATGTCGCCGCGTCTCCAATCCTGCGTGCCGTGGCACGGCTCCCTCGTCCCGCCGGCCCAGCCGTCGGCACGTCAATCTGGTGTGTTCGCACCAGGCGGGCTGGCTGACCAGCCCGCCTGGGTTGTCAAAGCCTGTGGTCTACCTCTCGGTCTCGCCCGCCTCAGGGGTGCGGCGCGCAGGGCCGGGCTTGGGCGCCGCGCCAGCCGTTGCCCTTGAAGCAGCGGTAGTGCCGCGGGGCGCGGTTGGCTTGGGCGCACCATTGCTGGCCGGACCCGGGCGCGGGCCTGGGGCCGACGTGGCGCGCGGAGCCGTTGGCTTCGGCGTCGCACTCGGCTTGGCGGCCGACGGCCGTGCTGGCGCTGGCCCGGATGTCGCCGCACTGGCTGGCTCGGCCGGGGCTGTCGGAGCGGCAGCGGGCGAAGCCGCTCCCGCCGACTCAGCGGCCGGCGCCTGCGACGCAGCCTGAGTGGCCGTGTGCTCGGCGTTGCGCGAGCTTGACCGGCTGGCCCGGTCGGCCTTCGCCGCCGCCATGGCCTCTGTCTTGCGCTTGTGCGGGCCCAGGACCATGATCATGTTCCGGCCGTCCTGCTTGGGCGAGGACTCGACGAAGCCAAGCTCCTCGATGTCGCCGGCCAGGCGCTGCAGCAGCTTGAACCCGAGTTCGGGCCTCGACTGCTCACGTCCCCTGAACATGATCGTGACCTTGACCTTGTCGCCTTGCTTGAGGAATCGCTCGACATGGCCCTTCTTGGTGCCGTAGTCGTGCGGGTCGATCTTCGGCCGCAGCTTGATCTCCTTGATGACCGTCTGGGCCTGGTTCTTGCGCGACTCCCTTGCCTTCAAGGCTGACTCGTACTTGAACTTTCCGTAGTCCATCAGCTTGGCGACAGGGGGGCGGGCCATGGGCGCGACCTCGACAAGGTCGAGATCTGCCTCCTGAGCCAGCCTGAGTGCATCGTTAATGGCAACGATCCCGACCTGCTCGCCGGCGGGGCCGACAAGTCGCACTTCGGGTACCCGGATGCGCTCGTTGATACGTGGTTCGGTGCTGATGTGACCTCCTTGTGTCACGCGCTCGTGCGCAGGGACCATCCCTGTGCAGAACAACGGGGTCCGGTGACGTGCGGTGATTATCGATTCGCAGCCCACCGCAGATGCCAAAAGGCCCCGCGTATCGTGCTCGCGGGGCCACCAGTGCGAGCTACCTCCGCGCCCAGGACTTGCCTGAGCGGGCATACCCGCGACGCCCCTGCCGGTTCAGATGCTCCGGCAGTAGACGTCCGGCCAGATCAGCCTGGCCATTGCCGGCTGATCCCGCCAGGGACCTCGTCCGAGGTGCCTGGCGCTGATACCCGCCAGCGATTAACCGGCAAGGTGGGAGGCGGCCGTGGTGGTCCTCCGCTTGCACGCCCGGCAAGGGCACCGCTGAGGCGCGATTGCCGAGCATTGTCTTTACGAGCAAGCCTAGCCCATGCCGGCACTGGCTGGAATTCCCGCAGCGACTCAAGCACCCGCACGCTCATGAATATTCCGCCGCCGGGCAAGTTCGGCCAGGCCGGCTGCCCGCATCACGGCGGCTGGCGCCGCTCTGCCAGTCATCATCTCGAACTGCTCAACCGCCTGGTTAACCAGCAGCTCATATCCGGATATAACCACCAGTCCGGCCGATCTGGCGGCCTCGGCCAGCGCCGTGGGCCACGGGTCATAGCCGACGTCGAAGACGGCATCCGCGTGCACCGCGCCGCCCGCAACCTGCCTGGCTACGGCCACCGCACTAGCGGCCGGAATCGTCGATATCAGCAGCCGCCAGCGGCCCTGCCGGGTCCTGGCCGACGTCGCGGCGGACCCGACGCCAACTTGCCCCGCCGCGTCCAGCCCGGCCTCCGCGGTCAGCCCGACGTGCTCGTCGAGGTCGACTAGGCGCACCTCCAGGCCCAGCCGAGCAGCGACCTCGCGCAGCGGCCCGGCGCGTTGCCGCGACCGCACCGCCACGGCGACGTCGGCGGCGCCCATCTCACGGAGGGCAGCAAGGGCCGAGCAGGCGGTGGCGCCGCCGCCTAGGACGAGGGCGTTCCCGCCCGACGTAACGCCCGCCTGGCGCAGCGCGGTCACCATGCCAGGGACGTCAGTGTTGTAGCCCAGCCGCCGGCCCTCGCGCAGCAAAACCGTGTTGGCTGCGCCGACGTCAGACGCTAGCTGGTCGGCCTCATCGAGCAGCGGCAGCACGGCCCGCTTCAACGGCATTGTCAGCGAGAGGCCGGCCCAGTCCGGGCCGCGCGAATCCAGGAAGCCAGCGAGCGAGTACTCATCGCACTCGATCGCCTCGTAGGTCCAGCCCGTCAGTCCGAGCTCGAAATAGCCAGCCGTGTGCAGCGCAGGCGACAGTGAGTGCGTTATCGGAGAGCCGAGCACAGCCGCACGGGCAATTGCGGCGGTCACTGGCGCTCGCGGCGCCACGAGGTCAGACTCCGTTCCTCTTCGCCTCAGCGGACCAGATCTGGAACTGGTTGGGATCGGTCGTGAACTCGGTCAGCCCCTGCTTGTTCACCGTGACGAAGTAAAGCGCCGACGAGGTCGCCGGGTGCAGCACGGCCTGGATCGCGGCCAGGTCCGGCGAGTCGATCGGACCCGGCGGCCAGCCGGCGTGCTTCGTAGTGTTGTAGGGCGAGTTCACATTCAAATCGCTCGCACTGAGGTTGTACACGTACTTGTTGAGCACGTAGGCAACGGTGCTGTCCAGCCCGAGGGGCCACGGCGGACTCTGGTTCAGCCGGTTGTCGATGACCCTGGCGACCTTCGTGTAATACTGCGGCCCGACCTCGGCTTCCAGCAAGCTCGCCTCGATGATCACGTGGTACTCAGTGAACCCCGCTGTGTGCGCTTTCGCCGCGAGGTTGAGGCTGGCGTACTCCGTGTTCGCCTGCTTCACCAGCATCTGCAGGATCGACAGCGCTGATGTGCCCGGCTCCACGTTGTAGGTGGCCGGCCACAGGAAGCCTTCTGGATTGCCGTTGGCCCAGGACGGCAGGCCAAGCGCAGCGGTGTTGTGGAGTGCCGACTCGAACTTGGTGACGGGAATGCCGGTCTTCGCGGACAGCAAGGCAATCACCTTGCTGACACGCAGTCCATCCGGGACGGCCACCGTCTTGTTCACCCGCGACTTGGGGTTCAAAAGCAGGGCCCACGCCAGCGCCGCGCCCATGTGCTTGCGTAGCCGGAAGTAACCAGGTTCAAGTACGCGTCCGGTGGCATTGGCCTTGGCGGCGCTGCAGAAAGCCGACGCCGACTCGACGACCCCATCGCGTACCAGGGTGTTTTCCATCGCGCCGCTGCATGCGATCTCGTTAGGCATGACCCGGACCACTACCGAGCCGTAGCCCTGCGATCCTGTCCAGTCCGCGTGCCGCTTGGAGTACCAGTGGTAGGCGTAGTAGCCGCCGCCGACGATGCCGCCGAGGAAGATGATGACGATCAGCAGCGCCACCGTGCCGGCCCCGCTGCGCCGCTTTTTCTTTTTCGGCGGGCGATGTCCGACCGCATCGTCGGGGGCACCGAAACCCCGGAAGAACCCGTTGTGCCGGGCGCTGTCGGGGTCAAAATCGTCCTCTGGGTCGCGCTGGCGGCGCCGCGTGACCCCGGAGTCGTCGGGCGAGTCCCGCCAGCCGTAGCTCCCGCCCCTGTCGGCGCCGCGGCCGCCATAGTCCGGGTCAGCGTCGAAACCGTGATCGTCAAATCCCCGGCCGTACTGCGGACCAGCTAGACCCTCGTAGTCGGCCTGGTTTGCCCCGCGTCGACCCCGTGAGTCATGGCCCCCGTACGGGTCACCGGTGTCGTATCCACCGGGTCCGTCGTAATGATCTTGCTCACCGTAGCCGGATCGCCCGCCATAGCTGTCCGACTCATAGCCATTGGGTCCACCCCGGTACTGGTCGGACGTACCGTGGCTCCCGTCCCGGTAACCGCTCGGCGGATAAGTGGCGTCCTCATACGGGTAGCTCTGGTCCGGGTAGCTGCCAGGCCGTGCATAGCCCCCAGAGTGGCCGTAGCCGTCAGGCTGGCCCGGGTAACCCGGGCCCGTCTGGCCGTGATCGGAGTAGCCCGCGTCGGCGTACCGATCGTCGCCGTAGCCGGTGCGGGAATGGCCCGGTCCGCCATAATCGGCATCCTGGTAGCCCTGGCCGCCGTACCCCTGGCCCGTGTCGCCGCCGGCGTAGCCA
>Ga0126378_10004922_pt1 | contig 10302 bp, 8 predicted proteins | sample PanSoiMetPlot_23_FD_92587 | JGI IMG/M metagenome (GOLD analysis project Ga0126378, IMG submission 92587) | Tropical forest soil microbial communities from Panama - MetaG Plot_23 | ecosystem: Environmental > Terrestrial > Soil > Tropical forest > Bulk soil | place: Panama | collected 2016-02-17
GCGATCCATCCCCAGTTTTTCTGCTACTCCCGGACGATAGTTCTGGCACACCACGTCAGCGCGGCGCGCGATCGCGTAGACGATTTCTCGCGCCTGGGGTTTGATGAGATCGAGGGCAATGCTTTGCTTGCTGCGTCCGATGTTGAGATCGAGGCGTCGCAAGTATTTTTCCCCGGGCACCATGCCCGAGGGCGCAACATCCGCCACCACCTGGGCCGGAGGCGGATCTACCCGGATGACCGTGGCACCCATGTCGCCCAACAACATGGTACCGCCGGGACCGGCAAGCTGCTGAGTGAGATCAAGGATAACTACACCTTCGAGTGGTCCAGGCATTAGTCTCGTCCCTTCTGTTGGTTTCCCGTTTCGGACAAACAATCCGGCGAGCAGACAATCGATCGGTTTTCAATCGCAGGCAAGCCCTGTTTTCAATCGCACGCGAGTCGATCTAACTTTGCAAAGCCGAGCCGGACACGCGGTCTGAACCCTGGGGAGGGAATCGCGGTGGGAAAAATTCTCGACGGCATCCGCGTTTTTGATCTGACCATCGCGGCCGTAGGGCCGTGGTCGACCAAGCTCCTTGGAGCACTTGGCGCCGACGTGATCAAGGTCGAAGCTCCCGGCGGCGACCGCCTTTCACACGCGGTGCCGCCGCTGATCAAGGGAGAGTCGGTCCTCTACATTTCCGCCAATCATAACAAACGCATGATCGAGCTTGACCTGAAGCGCGAAGCGGATCGTGCGATTGCGTTCAAAATACTCGAAAAGAGCGACGTGCTCGTCCAGAACATGCGCCCGGGCGCGGTCGAGCGCCTCGGACTCGGCTACCCGGTCGTCACAAAAGTTAATCCCCGCCTGATTTACGTCGCTGCCTCGGCATTTGGACGTGTCGGTCCAATGGCGGGTGAGGCCGGCATCGATCCCACCGTGCAGGCGTTCTGTGGCTGGTGCAGCATAACCGGGCCGGAACAAGGACGCGGCGAGATGTTCCGTCACTTGGCGCATCTGGATCTCACCACCGCGACCATAATCACGCGGGCTGTGCTGCAGGCGCTGATCGCACGCGAGCGGACCGGCCGCGGCCAACTGATCGAAATCGAAATGTTAACCGCGGCAATGGCACTTCAGACCACCCGGTTGGCCGAGTACTTCGCCACCGACAAGCAACCTGACCCGCTCGGCAGCGCCGCTGCCACCACCGCACCACATGAGGCGTTTGAGTGCGCGGATCGCAGGTACCTGGCAATCGGTGTCGAGCGGGACGAGCAATGGCCGGGCTTCTGCCGCGCTCTCCACCTCTCAGAGCTGATTTCGGACCCGCGCTTCGCAAGCAATCCGCTCAGGGTCAAGCATCGCGCTGAGCTGATCCCGGTTCTGGCGGAACGCTTCAAGAGCAAACCGGCAGCATGGTGGATCATCCGCCTGAACAAGGAGAGAGTACCCAACGGACCATTCCTCCGGTTTGACGAGTTGCGCCATCATCCGCAGGTCCTCGCTAACGGCCACATTGTCGAACTCGATACCCCCCACTGGGGCCGCATGCACGTCGATGGCCTGCCCTGGCGCTTCGAGCACACCCCCGCCGGGCCGATTCAGGCGGGCGGCAGTTCGGGCGAACACACCGTTGAGTTGCTCACGGAGCTTGGAATCACAGTCGATCGCGACACTGGTGCAGCGCAATGACCACCGTGGGGAGCCTGGACGGCTTTCGGGTTGTCGATTTTACGCAGGGACTGTGTGGCCCCTTTTGTACCATGCAGCTCGGTGATGGCGGAGCCGAGGTCATCAAGATTGAACCCCCGGCAGGCGACTTCGCACGTCGAATGGGTCCCCCCTTCGTCGGTGAAGAAAGTGCGGTTTTCCTGAGCCTCAATCGTAACAAAAAGAGCGTCGCGCTCGACCTCGAAACTGCATACGGCCGCAACGCGGCGGTGCAACTTGCACGGAGTGCCGATGTGGTGGTTGAGGATTTCGGACCCGACGGCGCGGGGAGAATCGGGCTTGAGTACGCTAAACTGCGCGAAGCAAATGCAAAGTTGGTCTATTGCTCGATAACGCCGTTCGGCGAGGACGGTCCCCTTCGTCATGCCTCCGGTTCCGAACTAGTCGTGCAGGCGATGGCGGAATACACGGCGTCGTTGGGACGTATCGGGGAGAAGCCGGTGCGCGTTGGGGCAGACGTCGCGAGTCTCAACACCGGGATCTTTGCCGCGCAGGCGATTCTCGCGGCGTTGTTTCATCGGCTGAGAACGGGAGAAGGGCAGCGGGTGGCGGTCAGCGAGTTCGGCTCGCTCCTGCATCTGAGAGGCATCATGTGGCACTCGCTAAGCGATCCCGACGACTGGTATGGATTCCATCTCGACCACTACACCGCCCCGCCCGATTATGGTTATCAAGCGAAAGACGGCGCGCTGTACTTTATTCTTCGCCGCGCCAACAGCGAGGATTGGGATCGGTTGGTGCTGGAACTCGGCATGGAACAGGTACTCTCGGATGCGCGTTTCAATGATTACGGACGCGCGGCGACGAGCATCGGAAGGTATGCCGCCGAAGTCAAACCGGTCTGGGAAAAAGCGTTCCAGAAGCGCACCCGCGACGAGATTATTAGCCTGGTGCACAGTATCGGCGGAGACGCGGTGCCGTTTATGGACTATCCAACTCTGCTCGCTCATCCACAGGTGGCCGCACTTGGAACGATCACCGAGATCGACCATTCCACCGCCGGGAAGTTTAAGACCATGCGTCCCGTCGCCAGCTTTTCCGAAACCAAGGAGTCGATTCGATTACCGCCTCCAAAACTTGGGCACCACACAAGAGAGGTCCTGCAAGCGGCCGGCATGGTCGATTCCGACGCCTTGTCCAAATCAGACTGATGGTCGTGCCATTACTCACCAGGACAGCAGACATCCATGACCGAGACCTTCCGAGGAGGCTACAGTGATTGTACCCGCGCGCAAGGCATACAAAGTCACTACCGAGAAAAGTATTCCCATGAAAACGCGCGACGGAGTCACGCTGTTCGCCGACGTGATCCGTCCGGAGACTTCAGGACGGTTCCCGGTTCTGCTGAGCCGCACCCCTTACAACAAAAAGGGGTCGGATGACCCCAACGGTGCCGGGTATCTCTTTGCTCGTTACGGTTATGTCACGGTGATGCAAGATTGTCGCGGCCGTTTCGAGTCGGAAGGTGAGTACGACACCATTTTTCAGGAGATCTCCGACGGTTACGACGCGGTGGAGTGGGCCGCGCGGCTCCCGTGGTCGAACGGCCGGGTAGGCACCACCGGGCAGTCCTATCTCGGCCTGACGCAATACATGATTGCCTGTAACGAGCCCATGCCGCCTTCGCTACAGGTAATGGCACCCGTCTCCGCGTCTTCGGACTACCACGCGAGCTGGATCTATCACACCGGGGGCGTTTCGTTGTGGGGGTGGATGCTTCCCTATGCGATCTTCAAGGGACTCCACACACTGAGAAGGGTCAAGCGCGACGACCTCTTCGAGAAGGCGAAGGATTACGTTGAAGGAGGCGAGTTCCCGATCATTCGACAAACTCGTTTCGGACTGAACGCTTTCACTCCACTTACCGAGCACTGGTATCGCCACCTTCCAATCAAGGACTGGGCGGAGCTTCTAAAAGAGACTGCGCCTTATCTTGCTGATCACATCGCGCATGCCGAGGATGGCGAGTACTGGTATCGGGCCAACGTGAACCGCCATGCGGCGAGCGTCAACGTTCCAATGCTGCACGTCAGCTCGTGGTATGACATTTTCGGCGAAGGGGCCCCGAGCGCATTTTGCAGCATCAAGGCCAACAGTAGATTCGAAAAGGCGCGCCGCGGCCAGCGCCTGATCATGGGGCCCTGGGGCCACCTGCTTCCTTATAATGTGCCGAGCTCGCGCGGTGCCGGTGACATCGATTTCGGACCCGCCGCGCTGATCGATCTGAACGAAACTCTCCTGCGCTGGTTCGACTATTGGCTCAAAGATGTCGACAACGGAATCGTGGAGGAGCCGCCGGTCACCATCTTCACCCTGGGCGAAAATCGCTGGCAAAGATTGTCCGACTGGCCGCCCCCCAACATGCGACAGGTGCGATATTTCCTGCACAGCCACAACGGCGCCAACACCCTAACCGGTGACGGAGCGCTTTCGACCGTGCCACCGGATGCCGAACCACCCGATAGTTACGTTTACGATCCAGACAATCCGGTCCCATCATTGGGCGGTAACAACCTGGCTATTGATATCGGCGTTCAGGACCAACGACCGGTTGAACAACGAACGGACGTTTTGGTCTATACTTCGGATCCACTCGAACAACCGGTCGAGATCACCGGACCGGTCAGCCTAGCCTTGTGGGCAGCCTCTTCGGCGATAGACACCGACTTTACCGCGAAACTCATCGATGTTCATCCGGACGGCTACGCCCAGAACCTTCTCGATGGAATCATTCGGGCCCGATATCGCGAATCCGCCAGCGAGCCGAAGCTGATGGAGGCCGGAAAACCATATCTGTTCACCATCGATCTGTGGGCAACAAGCAACGTGTTCCGACGGGGACACCGCATCCGTCTTGAGGTCAGCTCGAGCAACTTCCCGCGGTTCGACCGCAACCTCAATAGCGGCGAGTCATTCGGAGCGGGAACAAAGGGCGCGCCCGCACAGCAAACGGTATTTCACCAGAATAGTATGCCCTCTCATCTTTTGCTTCCCTTGATACCGAGATAGGAGCGAATGCACACCGTGAATCTCAGACCGATGCAGATGCTGCGCCTTCGAGAGACAGCTCTATGAGGAGAGGCGTCGCCGAGCTGTCAATCCATGGACAACACCAACAAAGAACAAATCGAATCTTGGAATAGACTCGGCCAACGTTGGGTCGACTCTCATCAGAGAGTGTTTGACCGGTATGGCGACCGCTCGGCGCCGCAGCCATAGAGCGTGCTTCCCGGTGAGCGAGTCATCGACGTGGTATGCGGGTGCGGTGCCACGGCTCTTGAGCTCGCGGCGAGGGCGGGGTCGTCCGGCTCGGTACTCGATATGGACGTCTCGGCCCCGATGGTGGGGCAGGCGCGTGAGCGTGCGCAAGGACTGAGGGTCGCCAATATCATCTTCTGCGATCCGGTCGACTTCGCGAACGATAGACCGTTTCTCCGCAACCTGTCGGGTCCGTTGGCCGTTAATCATGAGCGGGCCGCTCACCCTCCTATAAATGGACTGTTCGCCAAGGAAGGTCATTAAAAGCAGGGTCGGAACACAGATTGGCGCGCAAAGGTCTGGTCATGCTTGCGCGAACAAATCACTCTCGCCGCGAGAGGCGATTTCAGAACCAATAGTCTGCAACACACCGTCCATCTCCAGGCAGGTCCCGAGCGGTTTTGAGCCCGTCGTGATGGTTAATGGGAATCGCTTTCACACTCTCCGGATCAGTCAGCCGCAGGTTGACCCCCATCGGACGCTGCCCGCTGCTGCTAGTTTCCAGGCCTCGCCAATACGCCACGCAGCCACATGCCGGGCAGAAGTGAAAAACGACCCACTTTCCTCGTGTGTAGGTTTGGGTCGAACCCGAGACATCGATGTCCCCGCCCTCAAAGCCATAGGCCCACAGCGCTCCATAGCGACGACACGCGGTGCAATTGCACGCGGTGGCCGAATCCGGCATCCCATCGAAGCGCCATTGAACCGCACCGCAGTGGCAAGAACCTTGGATCATTCTCGTTCCCCTTCAAATTTTGCTGCGTCCACTCCCGGCGTACGTACCCGACCTCTCACGGTGTCCCGGTCTATCTGGACCGGATCCGTCGGAGTCGCCATGGACGTCCGTTTCGTATGGTGATGAGCCCTTCGGCATCTCCATTGGGCGCGCGCGGCTACACTGTCTCGCTATCTCTAGCAGCTCATCACTCATAAAGATTGCCTTCCCATCAATGCGCGGTTTGGGTCGGCGCGATGTCCCGCCGGAGGGCAATAGGACTCGGACTCAAGTTGGTGCAGGTTCTTGAGCTTTTGCACAGGTTCTATTTCGCGTTCAAGAACCGCCTTTCCCGTTGGCTCATCGAAAGGTACCGAAAGGTGCTCGTGCCACAGAAGCCATTTGTCATCAAATTTGCTGAAGCCTTGAGTAAACCTGGTTTCTGATTGATGGAGGCAAAATCCGTCCAGGACCCGCCACCGGGTGAAAAGCCCCGACCAAGGCTTGGACTCAAACTGGGTGCGGCGGCACAAGAAGGTAGGGTCTCCGCACGCCGAGTGCTGAACCTCGCATCCAGGCTTTGGAAGTTCGGGCGTGGCGGGAGGGGCGCGCCTCAGCGTCCCTTGAAAGGACCTGCCTCCCGCTTCTCCGCGAAAGCCCGCGCCGCTTCGGTGAAATCCTCGCTCAGGTAGAGCTTCCAAGGTTGCATCTGCATCGCGATCTCGCGGCCCAGAACCTCGATCTGCCAGCGTCGCGTACGGACGGTGGCGCGAACGCTGAGAGGTGGATTTTTGAGAATTTCGCGAGCCAGTTCCCTGGCAACAGAAACGTGTTCGCCAGCCGGCGCCACGCGATTGATGATCCCAGCCGCCAGGGCTTCTTCGGCGCTGAAGAATCGTCCGGTTAGTGCCACTTCGTTGGCGAGTGCGCCACCCCCGCGCAACTGCATCAGGCCCAACTGCCTTGCCCCTCCCAGTCCGCGGGACACCTCCGTTATCTGAAAGCGGGTGCCCGCCTCGGCCACGATCAGGTCGCATTCCAGCACGAACCCCAATGCCAGGCCCAACGCATAGCCATGAACCGCGGCTATCACCGGCTTCCAGTTGACCGAGTGGGTCAGCAGGTCACCCGCGTTGGCGCCCGGCGCCTGGGGTCCACCGTAGCGTTCCAACTCCTCACGCTTGCGGAGTTGACGCTGATGCACGTCGGCGCCGCTGGAGAATGCGCGACCCGCGCCGGCGATTAATGCTACGTATGCCGCCTCATCCGCATCCACCCGGCGCAGCGCATCGCGGAGCCGTACTACTTGCTCATCATCGAATGCATTGAGCTTGTCTGGACGGTTGAGCATTAGAGTGGCGATACGGTCCTCGCAGGAATACATAATTCGGTCTGGTGCGGCCTCGGCCATGGTCTTCTAACCTCCTCAGAAACCTAAGCCCGTCGTCGCGCTCTCAAACACATCGTATGCTCGAGCAAGACCAAATCGAATCGAACGTTGGAGCACGCCGATCGCATATCGCAGTCCGACGCCGCTGAGCAGAAGCGCCGGCCTGTCTCATGAGGTGCCGGAAGGTCGAAGAATGGGTCAGCTGCAGGAGCCCGACAATCTCATTCTCGCAAACCACTCAGAATCACTTGACAGCTTCGCACCCGAGAAAAACGCGGCGGCTTGCCGAACGCGACGCGCGATCCAAAGGACGATCCGCCTAACCAAGAAGTCGGCCCGCGAAGCATCAGCTCCTGCTGCGTGCGCCCGGCCACGACTGGACTGCACCCAGCCCCTCGAGCGCCAGCCCGTACCCGAGGTTTTCGAGCATCAGCTTCTTGAGCTGTTGAGTCAGTGCAACACGTGCGTAGCGCACCGCAAGCGACGGTTTCAGTGTTATTTGCCGCGCGAGTTCCCACGCCCGCGCGAGCAATTGCTCCGCTGGCAAAATCTCGCTGACCACGCCCAGGTCGAGCGCCTCCCGCGCAGAGAGTTTCTGACCAGTCAGAAGAAAGTAGCGCCCCCGATTGGGTCCGAGCACCAGAGGCCAAACTATGTGGACGCCATCACCGGGCACAATACCGTTTGGAAAATGTGGAGCGTCCTGAAACGCGGCATTCTCCGATGCCAACACGATGTCGCACAGCACCGCGAGCTCTGCGTGGATCAGGGCGGGACCGTTGACCGCGGCGATCATCGGCACCTCGATGTTAAGATGATTCATGAGCAGGTACTTCGCGTCGCTGTAAATGTGGTCCCAGGTCGTGGAACGGACCCCACCCGGCTGAGGGGACCCGTCGCCTCGGATCGGAATGCCGCGTCCAGCACCCGCGTCAATTTCCGAACAAAAGGCATTGCCGGTACCGGTTATAATCACGCAGCTGTTATCACGGTCTCGAGCAATGTCATTGAACGCGTAAGACAATTCCTCATGCGGGCCCGTGCCCCACTTGAGTTCGGCCCCGTTGGTGTGCAGGGTCAGCTGCAGAATGCCGTCGCGCCGCTCCATCTTGATGTGTTGATACTTGTTGGCATAAGCGTCGAGCGTGATTAGAGCCATGGCTTGGGTTCCCTCGTGGCTTGGGGCGTTCTGCCGCAGTCTACTAACCCCACCATCGAAGCCCAAACCAGCGCGACGCTCGCATGGCTCACGGTTGGCTCGCCAACCGTGCGTAGATGGTTTTTGTTGGAATACGATGCGATCTGGTGAGCATTGCAACCCTAAGCGTATCGGAACGACTTTCCCGCCCGGCTCGTGCGGTCACTCCGTCAGCGCTTCTCGCTGCCGTGCCCGAGTGAGAGTCTGGAGAACCAGCGAGGAGCCATCTCATGTGGAATGAAGCGATCTCGCGCATTCGCGCCCGGGTCGAAAATACGGCGCGCTCGGGACACCGGGGATTTCCACATTTCGCCGACCCGCAGACACAGCGCTGGACATGGTCGCCGGATGGCGACTGGACCGGGGGGTACTTCAACGCGATGCTGTGGCTGGGCGCTTATGGCGGACCGATCAGCGATCGCGAGAAATGGCTTGAGTGGGCGCGCAAGTTCACTGAGAGATTGCGTCCTCGGCTTGCTTCCGACAGTTCGTCGCGCGCTCTGCTCTTCTACTACGGCGCGGCGCTGGGCTCGATCCTGCACGGCGATTGCGCGGCACGTGATCTTGCGTCGGAGGCCGCTCGCGCGCTGGCCGCAATGTACAATCCGCGCGCGGGGGTGCTTCCGCTTGGCGGGGCATTCGAAGAAGTCTCAAATGTGGGAGCGAGCGAAGCTGAAATCGACATGGTGCAGGCGGTCGGGCTACTGATGTGGGCTGGTCGGGAGAGTCACGATGACCAATTCCGGACCATCGCGATAAATCACGCCAGACGGCATGTCGAGTTTTGCCTCCGGCCCGACGGATCGATTTGCCAATCCGCTTCCTTCGACCCCGCGACTGGCGCGATACTCCGGCGGTATACGCACAAGGGAATAACCGACAGCAGTACGTGGGCCCGCGCACAAGCTTGGGGAATGCTGGGATGGGCCCTGAGTGCGCAATGGTGCAAGGACCTTTCCTTTCTGGAGCCGGCCGCCAAAGCAGCGGACTGGTGGCTTGCACATGTTGCGGCAGATCGAATCGCGTACTGGGACTTCGACGATCCTGCGATTCCCGATACGAATCGCGACACCTCGGCAACTGCGATCGCGGCGGCGAGTCTGCTCAAGCTGTCCGCGCTTACTCGCGACGAGTTTCAGCGTCGGAGGTGGCGCTCTGCCGCTGAAGCCACCGTGCGCGCACTGATCGAGGGCCACCTCGGACCGGAGGGCGGCTTGTGGGACGGATGTTTCAACAAGCGTGTCGGAGTCGCCACTCGACATGAATTGATTTGGGGCACCTACTATCTGTTCGAAGCGCTACACGCGCTGACCGGCCGACTCGACCCGGTGAGCATCTGAAGAGTCGAATTCGTGTGACAGTTCCTCCATCCGAGTTGCAGCCAGAAGGCGCGAGATGGTTTAAGTGGCGGCAGGTCGTCCAATCGCCTCCCTCTCGTTCTTGAGCCCGAGCTTCGCCACGGAATGAGAGCAAGGCTCGGCGTGCGATTCGGATCCGGCTGCCTGAATTCGCCCTTCAGTTCAATCCATAGCAGCGCGCCGCATTCTCACCCATTATCCGCTGCTGGGACTCCGCGGGCAGTGCAGCGCAATGCGCACGAAGTTCATCGACCGCGCCCGGAAATTCGCAGTCGTAGTGCGGATAGTCCGAGGCCCACATCAAGTGCTCATCGAGTCCGAGCACTGCCGCGGTCTTTAGCGCGATGTCGTCCGGTTCGCAGGAACAGAAGCATTGACGGCGGAAATACTCACTCGGCTTCATTCGTGCTTTGGGCACCATGTGCCCGATCTTTCCGTAGAATTCGTCCAGCCGCGCAAGCCACCATGGGACCCATCCGCCGCCTGCTTCCAGGAAGGCAAACCGCAGGCGAGGATATTTCTCGAGCACCCCGCCGCAGATAATGTCCATGCAGGCCATCTGCTGCTCAAGCGGGTGGGAGATAATCATCCGCTGAAAGAAATCGTGATACCGATCGAATCCTGCGGTTGGCATGTCTCCACTGACCGCAGCGTGCAACGC
>Ga0126378_10004923_pt1 | contig 10301 bp, 8 predicted proteins | sample PanSoiMetPlot_23_FD_92587 | JGI IMG/M metagenome (GOLD analysis project Ga0126378, IMG submission 92587) | Tropical forest soil microbial communities from Panama - MetaG Plot_23 | ecosystem: Environmental > Terrestrial > Soil > Tropical forest > Bulk soil | place: Panama | collected 2016-02-17
GCGATGGGCGAGATGCTCGAGGCGGCAAGCCCGCAAGAGGCCGCCCGGATGCTAGCCGGGCTGCCCCCGCCGATCCGGATCATCTGGCGGCTCTTCGGCCACCGGAAGTACCAGCGATTCATGGCCGCGGTCCGCGGATAGCATCCGGCACCAGGCCCAACCCCGCCCTCATTAGCCCGGATCGCAGAATGGCTCAGATCTGCTGGCAGCCAAGCGCCCGTAACTCCGCAAGGCTCTGCCGCTCAAACCGAGCCATCCCGGGTCAGCGGCCTGCCAGCGGCTCAGATCCGATGGCACAGGACGCCCGAGGACGAACGGTCATTTTGCTCTCCGTGAGAGCTTCGCGAAGCATTGCCGGACCACCTGCTGGGCCGGACGATCCAGGAACGTCAGCCGATCGGACTCGAACGGGTGCGGATCGGCCGGATTCGCGTCGAAGTTGACCTCGTACCAGTAAATCCCTCCGCCGATCTGCTCGGCCGACACCGTGTTACACGCCGCCCGGTACCAGGCGGCCTGGACGCGGGCGTCAATCCGCGCGGTTCTGGCCCCGCGCCAGGCCCAGGGGTGCTGATACGACCCGGCGACGGCCTCAATGCCAACCTCGCTCAGCGTCAGTTGCCGGCGAACCGAGAGCGGATGGGATCCCAGCCAGGCATCCCACGACGAGGTCAGGCTGCCTACCGATGCACGGTCCGGTAGGTCGAATCCTGGGTAGGCGTCGACGTTGTGAGTCGGCACCGGCGGATTCGCACTGTTCGCGGCGAACTCGTTGTAGTTCTCGTCATAGGTGATTTGGCCCGCGTAGACGGACCTGAGCGAGTTGACCAAGCGTGGCCACTGCGGGGCACCTTCGAGTGACAAGAGTTCCGTGCCAAGCACGAAGGTTGCCGCGTGTCCTGCCTGAGCCGCAGCGATGTAGGGCAGCAGCAGCCTGTGGTAGCTCCGGAACCAGACGGTGCGATTGCGCGGTTCGATCGAGCCGCGCCAGGCCTGCGGGTTCCGCGCGACCAGCACATCCTCATTGAGGACCGGTCGAAGCGTGACTCGCATGTGAGCCTTTGCCGCTGCGGCGAGGAAGATTGCGATGTGGCTCGCGCTAGGCGTTAGGTTCGGCTTCGCATACACCGTGTTCGAGGTGGGACCGTATGTGAAGAACGGAAAGGTGACTGCCACCGAGTTCGCGTTCAGGCGGATTGCGTAGTCAATAATCCGCCGGGCCTTCGCGCGGACTACGGCGTCGGATGAGTCAGTGCGGCTGGCTGTCCAGTACACCTGGATTCCAAGCTGCCGCATGCCCTTATGCCACGCATCCCGCACGGTGGGCGGCGTGCGCTGCGGGTGCGGCCACCACACCGGCCTGGACGGGATCGAACAGGCCGCGACGAACGTGAGCATGAGGCCCGCGCCTGCCAGCGTGACAGGAGCCACGCCCCTGCGCGCGGTCATGACGGCTTCGCGATAACGATGAACTTGTTCTCGGTACGCCGGGCGAACTTCACGAATCCGCGCAGCCCGCCAATTCCCTCCATCATCCCGAAGATCGGGATCAGCAGGATTACGGCCCAGGGTTCCCACCATTTGCGTCGGCCGCCACCGGATACTCCGGCATTGAGCCGCAGACCCTCCCAGTACATCCAGAACACGTAGGCCATGTTCAGTGCCCAGAGCGGAACGGCAAAGAGCGTTACGGGAGATGTACTAGTATGTTGAATAAGAATAGCAACAAGCATAACTACTCCGACATTCTGTATTGGGCCGACAACCCATGACATCACGGAATATCCGAGCAATAGCCGGTTACGCAATTGCAGCGAACGGTCGAACACCAGGGCCGACAGGCCCCAGGACCACCGCTCGCGCTGCCGGACGAAATCGCGGAGGCTGGCAGGCGACGCGCCATAAGACCGCCCGCCGAACCACGCGCTCCGCCCCCGGTAGCGGGCACTGAAGATGAGTGCGAAGTGAGCGTCCTCGACAATAGTGCGAGGTCCGTAATCCCAGCCTATTGTGGCCTCGATCGAGGCTCGCACCAGCAGCAGCTCGCCATGCAAGCCGGCCCGCGGCGTGCCGCTGCCGGTCCAGGCGGAGAAGCGCGCCACATCTTCGGCGGGCCGGGCCGAGTCCGCGAGCCAGATGAGCCTGCTCGCCGAGTACTCGCGGGGGTATGTCAGGATGCCCTGCGCCATGTGCTTGGCGTCGCGACCGGCGTGAGACTGCTCCTCGATGAACCGGGCCATGGCCAGGGCGGTATCTGGGCCAACACCGGTGTCATCATCCATGTGCAAGACCCACACCTCATCGCGCGCCTCTTGCTCGCGGATCCGCAGCTCATGCGCATACTGGCTGGCGCGCGCCTTAAATCTCGTTCCGTTAGCTGTGCGATAGCGCGTCGGCACAGTGACAAGCCGGATCAGGTCGCTTCCCGCGGCCAGCGTGGCGATCCGGCTCGTCGCCTCGCAGCCCTCATCGATGACGATGTCGATCCTGAGCCTGGGAAAGGACCTGGGGAGAAAGGTGACGTAGGAAAGGACCGAGCGCTCGAGCGCGGGGTAGGTGTCGTGCCGGCCGATGGTCGCAACGACCACGATCAGGAAATCCTCGGTTCTTGCTGGCTCGTGACCCGACCAGCGAGCCGCTGACCTGCGTAGCGCCTTGCGGGTTCGTCGGATGCCAGCGATGCCGATCAGCGAGGTGAGAATGGGCCAGGTCCACAGCACCGTCAGCGGCCAGCCAAGCACTCCGGCCGACGGAGCGGTGAACCAGCCGACACAGACCAGGTCAACCAGATACGAAAGAACCAGCGGCCAGTAGGCCGGCCTCCAGCGGGCGAGCCTACGGTGCAGTTCTCGCGCCTGCCGCGGCCCGAACGAGCTCAGCGGGACCCGGAATTGCCCTACGCTGTCTGACCAGCCAGGCTCGTAGAGCGCCCGGGCCGATTGGTTCTGCAGCCACTCTGCCATCGGCGGCTGGGGAGAGCGGTCGTCGGCGATGACCTCACCGCCGGGCGCTCCGCTGGCACTCTGCCGCACTGATCCTGCCAGCGCTTCCCGGCGCGCGGGCCGGGTGTCCCAGTCCGGAGCCATGGTTTTCGGTTCTCCCTTGCGCGCTAGCCTGCGTCGGTCAAGGGTGATTCGCGAAGTGGTACCGCTACAGATAGTCGTCGAGCGGCGACCATGAGTAAGTACCCGTAGACAGATCAGCCCAATCCGGGAAGGTGCCGCCGAGGGCTGGCTACAAGCCGGACAGGACGATCAGCTCGATGGCGGGTGTCCACGGCTCAGGGAACCCGCGAGGTGTGGCCGCGCGGCCAGGCGGGCAGGGCACTAATCGAACGCTGCCGTGTTGCTCCGTCACCCGGCTGGGGGCGTGTCTATGACCAGTGAGGATGATGGCTCGCTGCGCCTGGGTGCGGTGGCTGCCCTGGTGGACCTGGACCTGGCAGCGAGCCGCGCCGCGCAGGCGTGGATCGGGCTTGATGGACTGCCGTGCAGCCAGAACGAGACCGAGCTGATCATTAGCGCCACCGGCGAGGAGCAGCGGCTGGCCGAGGCGCTACGGGGCCCCCGGGGCATGGAGATGCCCGAACCGGATGCGGAAGCGATAGCCGGGCTGCTGCGCCTCGCGGATGGCCCGCCAGCGCCCGTGCTCGCCGTCGGCCTGCTGCAGAAGTTCTTGATTCCTGACGATTCACGGCAAGCTCCGGCTCGTGACGACCGCATCGCGGCATTTGCTGAGCTATACCGGACGCTCGCCTTGCCCAGGATGGCGGCAGGCGACGCCGACCGCGCCGTTGCCCTGCTTGAAGGCGTCGCCTGATCGCAAGGACTCTCGAACCGGCCTGTCCCTAGCTCGGAACCCCGACCGTCGTAGTGGTGACAGTCGATCCCGGAGGTCAGGCATGTCCAAGGTACGAGTGCACAACTTCGTCGTCTCCCTCGACGGCTACGCCACCGGACAGGGGCAGACGACCGATGCCGCGTTCGGCCACGCCCAGCAGGACTTCCTGCATTGGTTCGGCAAGATCAGGACCTGGCGCGGCTTGGAGCCGGACGGAAACTTCGGCCCAGATGAGGCGCTGGCTGCGGCCTGGGGAAGCGGCATTGGCGCTGAGATCATGGGCCGCAACAAGTTCCGTCCCACCAGCGGGCCCTGGCCGGACGATGGCTGGCGCGGCTGGTGGGGCGACGAACCGCCATTCCACACGCCTTGCTTCGTGATGACCCACTACCCGCGGGATCCGATCCAAGTTGGCGACACGACCTTCCATTTCGTGTCAGGACCGCCGGCGGCAGTGCTCTCGCTCGCCCGCGAGGCGGCAGGCGGACTTGACGTAAGGCTCGGTGGCGGCCCGACGACTGTGAATGAGTTCCTGGCCGCCGACCTGGTCGACTACCTGCACGTCATCCTCGTCCCGCTCGTCCTCGGCGGCGGCGTACGGCTGTGGGACGGACTTCCCGGCCTGCACGAGCGTTTCGACGTCGAGACGGTCACCCTACCGAGCGGCGCGACTCACCTCTTCTTCACCCGGACGGTCTCGTCCTGACCCTGCTGTCGCGCCAGCTAACAGCAGAATGGCGTAACGAACGGGCCACCGATCACTTGCTTGGTGGTCTCAACTGCGACAGAGCCAGCGGTCACCTGGCCGCTGAGCCAGTCGAGCACAGCCTGCATGTTGGCTGCCGTGATCGAGTAGGCGTCGCAGCTGTTGCAAATGTGGTGGAAGGTTAGCTGCACCCAGCCTCCGCCGTTCTGCTCAGCGGCGGTGACGTAGCTCTCGATCTTGGCCACGGTGGTGCCTTGCTTGGGGTCGGCAGGCGTCCGGGTCGCGTACGCGTTCAGCGGCGGGATGGTTTCGCCGAACACCTTCCTGTCGTTGACACCGGAGACGGTTCGAGCGCTGTTGTCCCCGCAGTACTGGACAACCTGGGTCTCAACGCTCGAGTTGAAGGACCCGAACGGATACGCGAATGACTCCGGCTGGAAGCCGTGGTTGGCCAGGTTAACCCGGTCCTGGCAGACCTGGAAGCGGGCGGCCGCGAGCTTGAGCTTCTTGATGTCGACATGGTTGACCGTGTGGCTGGCAATCTCGTTCCCGGCCGAAGACAGCGTGGTCAGCTGGTCCCAGGTCAGCTTCCCTGAGGTTCCTATGCTGCCGCTGTTGACGTAGAAGGTCGCCGGGAAGCCGTGCGTGTTCAGGGAGCCATCGACCCACTGGATCGTATCGGCGTTGCCGTCGTCGAACTGGATGGTCACGACGGTCAGGGGCGCGGCATGTGCGGTCGCGGGCACGGCCGAGACGCAGCCGAGTGCCACGGCGGCCGCCGCCACCAGCGATTGCCGTCCGCGAATGCGGTTCCACCTGCTCATGAGTCAGTCCCTTTCGTCAACTGCGGTCAGCGGCTGAGGCCCTGGCGCTGGAGATTGGAGGCCGTGGATCTGTGGGGCAGCGAACGTCATAGCCCTCTCCGCTGGCAACCACCTGGCGGCACCGGACCATGATTTCGTCCGCATCGCGCCAGGCCATTTGTGCGGCTTTGTTAGGAACTATTCCTAACAAAGGAGGCCGTTGTCAAGAGCGCTTGATGCCGCATGCATGTCCGGGAACGGCTTGGGCGACTCCGACGTCAAGGACAGCAACGTCGGCGGGCGCGCTTCCCGCGACTTAGCCCACCGTGATGGCGTCCAGGCGCTCCTTGATGAACTGCGCTGACACAACCGGCGCGTAATTGTTGGGCTTGCCGATCGGCGGTCGCAGCGCCTCGACCACCGCGTCGTGATCTGCTTCATAGAAATAGACGAGCGAGACGAGGTCTTCATCAGGCGCCTCGGCCTGCGGCGGGAGCACCCTGTGCCGGTCTGACTTCCATCGATCGCCGCTCCAGCGCGCGAGCAGGTCACCAGTGTTGATCGTGAATGCGCCGGGCTGGTGTGGCGCATCCTGCCAGCCGTCTTCTTCGGTCCAAACCTGCAGGCCGCCGCGGCCCGGCTCGCGGTCCAGGATCGTGACGGTGCCGAAATCTGTGTGCGGGCCGATCCGGTACTGCCCGGGTTCGGGCCGGCCGACAACGGCCACCGGCGGATACCGGTTGATGTTCATCGTGTGGGTGGCGTGCCCGGTGTGGCGGATGAAGAAGTCGCGTTCGAGCCCGAGCGCAGTGGCACATATGACGAGCAGCTCGTCGGCGAGCTCTCGCATGCGGGCCAGGTAGGTCACGACCGCAGGCTCCATGCCCGGCACCTCGGCCGGGTAGACATTTGGCCGGAACCAGTACCCGTCCACCTCCGGATCACCGGTCGGCTGGTCCGCGCCAACCGCGAATGACTCCTTCATGTCAGGCGGCGTCTGCGTACCCTCGGCATAGGCGTTGGCCTCCACCCCTGGCGGCAGCCAGCCGCGACCGGCGACCGTGACGGCGTAGCGCTGCTTGACCTCGCCAGGCAGCGCGAAGAACGCACGTGCCTCAGCACGTACCAGGGCCCGCATGTCATCCGGTACGCCGTGGCCGGTGATCAGGAAGAAGCCGACGCTCTGGAGCGCCGCGTCAACCTGGGCCGCAACGGCCGAACGGGCTGTCTCGTCTCCGCTGAACCACGGCACGAGGTCAATCACGGGCACGGACGATCGGATCATCGGGGCTCCCAGGTCGTTGACCGCGCGACCGCGGGCGATGGAACCAGTATCCCCCGTCCGAGAGCAGTCTGGCGGCTGTCAATTTCGGCCGCCCCGGTGTGATGTAAGTCATATGCCTGATTCGTGGAGGATGGAAGTTACACTGCGCTTGTCAGCGTTCACAGTTAGTAACAGATAGCACCCAGGCGCGTGATAGTTGCGAATCGCAACGAGCCGCCCTGACCCGCGCACATTCACGTAACCCCCGCCGCAACCACGATGCACCGTCATGTCATCGCGACGCGGCCTCCTGGGTGACCGCGAGCGCTCCCCGCGCCCGAACAAAGGCACGCCTTGACCCCCCGTTTCACCTTGCCTAAGTCCCTTGTCCGCATCCAGAGCCTTCCTAGCAGGATCCCGAGCATTCCCAACCGGCTGGCCGGCCGGCGGTTGCCGAAGGTGACACTCGGCGCGGCGGCCGTTGCGGCGGTGGCGACGGCAGGCATCGTCAGCGCCGTGTCGGTCAGCTCGTCGCCTTCCAGCACAGCCAGCCACGCCGGAGCCTTCAGCCGCGCCATGGACCTTCGCGGGGCACAGCATTCCGGCGGCGGATCGCGCAGTTCTGTCGAGTCGCGATCCGCGCACCAGGCTCCCGCGCGCGGTCACAAGGCCGCGCCTGCCAAGCCTGCTGGTCCGTACCGGTTCTACGACTCCGTCACGCCGTCGGCTTTCCCTCCGCACAGCATCGTTGCGACGTACGCAACCGGCTCCTACAATGTCTCGCCGTCGCAGGTCGCCGGTCAGAAATCGGTGATCTGGATCGACGTCACCGGTTACGACTACAACGCCTCGGCGCTTGACGTCGAGCCCGGTGATGCAACGCCGACCCTGGCGGCGAGCTGGGCCGAGCACCGGCTTCAGGCGCACCCGACGGAACTCGCACGCATCTACACCATGCTCTCGGAGTGGCCGGCCGTGAAGGCAGCGGTCGCAAAGCTCCCGGCGAAGATGCGCTCACACGTCAGGTACTGGATCGCCGACCCGACTGGTTACCCGCATCTGGTGCCAGGATCCTCCGCCACGCAGTGGTACTGGGGCACGGGCTACGACATCTCGACAGCGACCGCGCGCTTCTGAGCGCGGGCGCGAACCCGGCTTGCGGCCGGCGGGGCGATGCCTCGCCGGCCGCTTGCCGTCGGCGACCGCATTGCTGTCCGAGGCGGCCATTACATTCGTCGTCATGTTCGAATCGGCCTCCGCGCTCGACGGCTTGGACGACGAGCAGCGCCTAGCGGCGACCTGGCCAGGCGGCCCGCTCCTGGTGCTGGCGGGCGCCGGGACCGGCAAGACTAAGACCCTGGTTGCCAGGGCCGCTTGGCTGCGCGGCCAGGGTCTGGAACCAAGCAGGATCCTGCTGCTGACGTTTACCAGGAGGGCCGCCGACGAGATGCTGTCCAGGTCGGCGGCCAGCCAAAAAGCTGATTGCCCGACCCGGATCACGGGCGGCACCTTCCACGCGATCGCGCATCGGATCATCCGCAAGCACGCGGAGTCGTTCTCGCTGCCGCCGCGGTTCACCGTCATCGACCCAGCCGACGTCACTGACCTGCTCGACGTACTCCGCCCCGAGTATTGCCTGGTCGGCGAGGCGCGCAGGGCGCCAAGGGCGGCCGTTTGCGCCGACATCTACACCAGGTGCGTGAACACCATGCGGCCGGTGGCCGATGTGGTGCGGGCCAGCTTTCCCTGGTGCACTGGATTCGCCGACCAGCTGGCCGAGCTGTTCCGCGGATACGTCGGGCACAAGCGCAGTCACAGCCTGGTCGATTTCGATGACTTGCTGCTGCTCTGGCGAGCCGCGCTCGCCGACGACGCGGCCGGGCCGGCGCTGCGCGGCATGTTCGACGCTGTTCTGGTGGACGAGTACCAGGATGTCAACGCCGTCCAGGCCGACATCGTCCGGCTGCTCCGGCCCGACGGCCGCGGGCTGACCTGCGTCGGCGACGATGCCCAGGCGATCTATGGCTTCCGCGGCGCCGACCCGGAGCACCTGCGGCAGCTAGGCACCGACTTCCCCGCGCTTACCGTACTCAAGCTGGCCAGGAACTACCGGTCCAGGCAGGCCGTGCTGACCCTGGCCAACGCGGTCAGGCCCCAGTCGCCTGACTTGAAGCTCGAGCTGACGGCGAGCCGGTCTTCCGGCCTGATCCCGGCGCTTGTGCGCTGCTACGACGAGGCGACCCAGGCACGTGAGATCTGTTCCCGTGTTCTCGACGCCCACGAGTCCGGCACGGACCTGCGCGACCAGGCCGTGCTCGTACGCTCGGCGCACCACAGCGACGTGCTCGAGATCGAGCTGGCAGCGCGTGCCATCCCGTTCGTCAAGTACGGGGGCCTGCGGTTCACCGAGGCGGCGCACGTCCGCGACTTCCTCGCGGCGCTGCGCGTGGTCGCCAATCCCGCTGACGATATCGCGTGGTTCCGGCTTTTGCGCTTGCACGACGGCGTCGGGCCTGCTCACGCCAGACGCATCTGCAGCGTTCTGCGGCCCGAAGATCCCGACCCGCTCGCGCGCCGTTGCGCAGCCGTCAGCGCGGCTCCGTCCCGGTCGCGAGATGCGCTTGCGGCGATGCTCGACGGCCTGTCCGACGCATCGCTCCTGGCAGGCACCGCTGACCAGGCGGGGGCCGTGCTTGCGGCTCTCGACGGCCCGCTTCGCGCCAGGTATCCGGACGCGGGCGCGCGGATCGCAGATCTGCAGCGGCTCACCGACGCGGCGGCGAGCAGACCGTCGCTGCACGATGCGCTCGTCGAGCTGGCGCTTGACCCGCCGGTCTCAGCTTCCGACCTGGCCGGACCGCCACGGCTCGATGATGATTACCTGGTCATCTCGACCATCCACTCGGCCAAGGGTCTTGAGTGGCCGGTCGTCCACCTGCCGCACCTCGTCGACGGCGCGCTGCCGAGCGACATGGCGCTCGGCTCCCCCGGTGGGCTCGACGAGGAACGGCGGTTGTTCTATGTCGCGGTCACCAGGGCCCGCGACCAGCTGTACCTGTACGCGCCGCTCAGGCTGCATCACCACCGGACGGCCCACGATGACCGGCACAGCCTCGGCCAGCTCACCAGGTTCCTCGACGCCGCGGCCCTCGCCGCGTGCAACGCGACCGAGGCCAGCCCGCCACGGCCGGCCATCCCGGTCGTTGGCGCGCTCTCGGACCGCATCGACGCCGAGCTCGACGCCCTATGGTCAGGCTGACGGCACCGCGCGCGGTCACGTAGCCGCGTGCAGGCTGGCCAGAACCGTGTTTCTCAGGTCCACCAGGCTGGTCCCCGCGGCCTCGATCAGGCGCCTGACCGGGCTTGGTCCGTGCTCGGGCAAGCCGAGATATGCGTAGCCGCGTCTGGTCCTGCGACTCAGACCGGTCCCAGCGGGATCCTCGGCGTCGCGAAGCACGCCGAGCATGAGGTGCTCGGGCCTGGTCTGGTGTTCCCCAAGTTTGGCAGCCTCCTGATCGGCCAGCCAGAACGCGCGCTTGGCAACCACCGCCTTCCCTGCAAGCGGGCTCGGCGGGCCGAATGTGAGGAACGGCAGCTCGCGCAGCCAGGACCCGTGCCGGGTGCGCCTCAGGGCGGCGCACAGCGCATCGGGGCCGAACGTGCTCTCCATCGCCTCCCTGACCTCGCC
>Ga0126378_10004924_pt1 | contig 10301 bp, 12 predicted proteins | sample PanSoiMetPlot_23_FD_92587 | JGI IMG/M metagenome (GOLD analysis project Ga0126378, IMG submission 92587) | Tropical forest soil microbial communities from Panama - MetaG Plot_23 | ecosystem: Environmental > Terrestrial > Soil > Tropical forest > Bulk soil | place: Panama | collected 2016-02-17
CGCCACTCGGTCCAGAAAGGCCTGGCCGCGACCGGCCAGGAAGACGCGCGCTCCCTCGCTGGCGAAGGCGCGCGCCACGGCGCCGCCGATAGCGCCACCGGCGCCGTGGACGACCGCATTCTTGTTCTCAAGCAGCATCTCTGTCCTCTGTTGAATTCGCTCTCGCATCGGCGTGATGCCAGCGCCCACGCGGCTAGGCAGGGGGCCCGTTCCGACCCCAGAGGAATCGGCGCGTCTGGACACGGTGCGGGATGATCGGCGTCGTCAAGGGAAGGCCACATGGGCGGATGGGTTCGAACAACGCGCAACGTCTGAATGGTAGAAACGGGAGGAGACCGATGGCCCGCGGACTCAGCAAGGGAGGCGTTACTGCCCTACACGAGCTCCTGGCTCGTCACGTCGACCGTGCTGATCTGCCTGGTCTCGTGGCGCTGGCGGCATCCGGGGACGATGTTCACGTCGAGGCGATCGGCCACAAGGCCTTTGGCGACACGGAGCCGATCGGGCGCGACGCCATCTTCCGGATCGCCTCGATCACCAAGCCGATCGCCGGCGTGGCCGCCATGCTGCTCGTTGATGACAGTGCCATGACACTCAACGACGCCGTAGCCCGCTGGATCCCCGAGCTCGCCGAGCCCCGGGTGCTTCGCACCATCGACTCCGACCTCGAAGACACCGCGCCCGCCGAACGGCCGATCACGGTCGAGGACGTCCTGTCGTTCCGTCTTGGCTTCGGCTCGATAATGACCCCCGACACCTACCCGATCCAGCGAGCCGAGCGAGAGCTGGGCCTCAAGACCCTCAGGCCACCATGGCCGCCGCCGGACCTCACCTCGGACGAGTGGATGGCGCGGTTCGCCAGCCTGCCGCTCATGCACCAGCCCGGCGCGGGCTGGCGGTACAACACCGGGGCGACGGTGGCGGGCGTGCTCATCGAGCGCGTCGCCGGCGCACCCCTTGGAGACGTGCTGGCCGAGCGGGTGTTTGAGCCGCTGGGGATGGTCGACACCGGGTTCTTCGTCCCCCAAGCCAAGCGTGGCCGGTTCACCACGTTCTACGCCCCGGACATCGACACCGGTGAGCTACGCGTACTCGACCAGCCCGACGGATGGTGGGCGACGGCACCCAAGCTGCCCGACGCCAGTGGCTCGCTCGTGTCGACGGTGGACGACCTGTGGGCGTTCGCCTCGATGCTGGCTGCTGATGGTGGCGACCTGCTATCCCCGGAGTCGGTGCGCCTCATGCTCGGCGACCGTATGACTGCCGGGGACCGTGCCGCCAATCGGGTGTTCGTTGGGGACCACAGCGGCTGGGGACTCATGATGGCGGTCCCCGCCGCCGACGGGTCGACCGGCATTCCAGGCGGCTTCGGCTGGGAGGGTGGCAGTGGCACGACCTGGCGCACGGATCCCGCCGCCGGTCTCACTGGCATCCTGTTGACCCAACGGATGGTCACCTCCCCGGAACCCACCGCCATCATGACCGACTTCTGGACCGCCGCCTATGCGGCCACCAAGAGCTGACGCAGCCGGGGTTGAACCGGAGACGAGAGAGTCGAATCACGTTGCCACGGCAGCAATGCCGGTGGTCCAGGTTCCTCGTAGAAGGAGATGACGATGGCTTCGATCATTGCCGTCTGGGCACTCGTATGGGTGGCGGTGGCTGCGTTGGTCGCGGTGGCCGGACTCCGCCGCGGGCGACCGCTCTGGGCAGCCGCATGGCTCGTCTCCATTGGTGCGTTCCTGGCTGCCCAGGAGGATCCCCTCCTGATCCTCCAGATGGTATCCACACCGCGTAGCGGCGGGTTCCCTGACGGCGTCCTTGGGCTGGTCGACCCTCATACCAGGGGGCACATGTACGGCGTCGCCATCCTGGCGCTTGCCGGCATCGGCCTCACGGTGGTCATCGCGCACGCGGCCCTGCGGCGAGGCGACGTCTGGGCCTGGTGGAGTCTCGCTGGTTTCTGGCTGCTGGGTACCACGGCCGACCTCTATGAACTGTTCTGGATCTACCCCCACGGCTTTCCTATGGCCCCGACCCCGGCTGACGGTGTGCGAGGCTTCGGCTGGCAGACGCTGGCAGCGTGGATTCTGATCTGGGCGGTCGGTCTGGCGATCGCCGCCCCGACGGTTGTGGCCTGGAAGCGACGGCCTGGGCCGGTCACAGCTCCGGGTGCGTCACTATGACCGCGTCCTGATCTCGGACCTGGCAGCTTGGTAACTGTGGCCGACAGCCCGCAGGCGGGGGCGGGTCCTCACCAGGTCCCCCGATCGGCGCTGTGTCAGACCATGCAGTTGTCATGGCCGATCCTGCGGCGCATGCGGGAATACGCCGCACCAGCGGCACCTAACCTGGCGCTCATGGAGCTCGGCCGGATCGGCATCTACAGATGTCAGGCGCAGGACACGGGCGGAGGGCTGCGTGAGGCGGCGGCCGAGCTCGATGACCCGCCAAGGGGGCCGCGGCCAGACCCAATGCTGCGCACGAGCGCCTGTGTTCGATTGATCCTCACGTGGTGCTCGAGCGCTGAGGGCTGACGCGGTCCGCTCAGCCGCCCTCTTGTGCCGTACTCGAAAAGTGCTGGAGGATCCCTCGTGCGTAGTAGGTTTCCCACGCCTCCGGCGGCTTTCGTTCGATATATTCCTTGTCCAGCCGAACGAGCAGGTAGACGAGCTCGCTGCGCACCGGCGGCTTGCCGAGCAGCTGGGGCAGCTCCGACAGACGGACCAGCCAATCCCCGTACCAGGAGGCCCAATCGTCGTCAGCGCCGTCGACGATCCTGTAGACGAGGTGGTGCGTCTCGGCCGCCTCGTGGAGAAGCTCCGCGACCTTGGTGATCTGCGCATCCATCATGGCCAATGGTGCCAGGCATCTCAGTGCGGCACAAAAGCGCACACGTAAGCGTCTAGCCTTACCGGTGTGCCGGTAACGGCGTGGTCGTGGGAGCAGGTGACCAGCCGCCGTTTGGAGCGGAGCCACCTGCTGCCGCGCGCCGCTGCCAGTGACGCCGTGGATGTCGTTCGCGCTGTTTGCGGCATCCAGGCGCAGGTACCCAGCGCTGCGGAGCTGTGCGTTGGCGTCCGGACTGACGGCCTGACGCGGGCACGTTTGCGGAGCTTGATCAACGAAGAACGGCTACTCACCCCGACCTTCGCAATGCGGGGCACCGCAACGCTACTGCCGAGCGATGAACTGCCCCTCTACCTTGCCGCCATGCGCGAGCTTTGCGGGGACGAGCAGCGCTGGTTCACCTCCTTTGGGCTCGATGCCGAGCAAGCCAGGACGCTCTTCGATGCAGTCCGCGAAATCCTCGACCGCCGCCGGCTCAGTAGGCAGGAACTGGTGACTGCCCTCCGCGAGCAGGTTGGACCTTGGGTTTTCGAGGTGTTCGATCCGCTGCTCAGTGAGTTGGCGGTCGCCGCCGCCTACGCCGGAGTGCTCGCGTACGGCCCCGGGCTTGGCAGCCGGTCAACCTTCGTGCGGGCGGACCAGTGGGGCGGCGTCTGGCGCGATGTTACAGGGGACGCGGCGCTGCGCGAGCTGCTCCGCCGATACTTCGCCACCTACGGGCCCGCCACGCCCACCGATCTCGCCCGCTGGCTCGGGCTGCGAGCCGGTCGAGCCAGCGATCTGATCAGACTTATGGCCGACGAGCTGGTGCCGGCGGAGGTAGAGGGCCGGCGGGCTTGGGTGCTGGCAACCGACGCCAAGCAGCCTGGCGAGAGTGGGGCGGCAACAGTCCGGCTCTTGCCGCAGTACGACTGCTACATTCTCGGCTCCGGGCCCATCGACCGGGTGGCACCGCTCGAGGTCAAGGATCTCCTCCGCCGGGGTAAGCGAGGCCGGTACGAAGGTGCTGCGGGCTTGCCTGTGCTGGTCGTGGGCGGAGTGGTGGCGGGGCTGTGGGAGCGTGGTCAGGGCAAGGACGGGTTGCACATCAAAGTCGAGGTGCTCCGCCAGCTCACCGCCGACGAGCATGGCGCGCTCGAGCTTGAAGCCGGGCGCCTTGCACGATTCGACGAGTGCAGCTATAGCCTTACTATCGAGGTGGCCGGCTGAGGCCGCATCCATCACCACGTTCTGGCCTGCGGCGCCCCGGCGCTCGCCGAAGCCCGTGCCTAAAGACGCGTTGATACCGAGTCGAGTATGAGGTCGAGCCCAAGGCCGAACTATTCATCGGAAGCAGGCAACCCGTTTCTGCGAAGCGCGACAAGAAAGGCGCCACCTGAACCACGAAAGGAACGGCCGACCTTCACCGGAGCCTCGACCCGAAGGCCGACTTCCGCTTCATCAACGTGGCGATGTGGCACAGCTCCGAGGAGTTCCGCCAGGCAATCGCAAGCCTTGGACCGGACGCCATGCCGTTCCGAGCCCACCCGGCACTCTATCAAGTCGTGCGCTCGATTCGTAGCGAATGACCACCATCGCGGCCATCCTTCCAACCGGCGGGAAGGGTCCTTCCCTTGCCAGTGTCAATGCCCCAACGGGCGAGGCCGACGCGGTCCGGCTGGCCGGCGATCCTTGACGCTCCGCTCGCGCGTGCTGTCGAGGGTCAGTGCGGCCGATTCGCTCAGATCCCGCCGCTCAACGGTGGCGGTTACCCCGGGCTTGACGCCGGCCAGCGCCGGCAGGAGGTGGTTGGTTGGCTCACGCGACGTCGCGCCGGGTAGTCGCTGCCCATCCCGCGGCGGCCGCCGCGGCCGCATAGAGTGCGAGCAAGGGAACAGCGAGGCTCGGCGCGAGCAGCATCAGCGGGTCTTGTCCGGTCGCCGCCCTCGCGAGTGAGCCGGGCAGGAACCGGCCGACATTGCTGAGGCCGATATCGCCGAAGAGGAGGCCTTCTACGAAGAGCAGCCATGTACAGATGCCGACCACCGCCGGCACCTGATTCCGCACCACTGCGCCCAGGCCGACACCGATTGCTGCCCAGAGCCCCGCCCCCGCGGCGCTGCCGGCGAGCAGGAGAGCGTAGTCCCCGGCGTCGAGACGGATCGCCAACCCGCGCGCCGCCAGCGACGTGCTGCCCACAACTGCGGCGATGGCCGTAGCCATCAGCCCGAAGGCGATTCCGATCAGCATGCTCACCCCCACCTTCGCTGCCACAACGCGACCGCGCCGCGGCGTCGCCAGGAAAGTCGGCCGGATCGTGCCGTGGCGAAACTCGACTGTGATCGACACTGCGCCGAGCAGGGCGGCGAACAGTGTCCCGAGCCTTTGGCCCTGACCGAGCACCGCGAGCTGACTGGAGCGGCGGCCGAGGATCCCAGCGGAGAGGCCGAACCCATGCAACAGAATGGCCAGCACGACGAGGCCGAGCATCGCCGAGAAAAGCCAGAGGGTGGTCCGGGTCGAGCGCTGCTTGAGAAGCTCGGCGCGAAGCTGAGCGGTCACGATGCCTCCGTCGCCGTCAGCTCCAGGTAGGCGTTCTCGAGGGTTCCGCTCCGGCCGGCGAGCTCGTCGAGGGCTCCGGCCGCCACCAGGCGGCCGCCGAGGATGATCAGCACCCGGTCAGCGGTCTGGGCAACCTCGGCGAGCACGTGGCTCGCGATCAGCACCGTCTCCCCACGGTCCGCGAACCGGCGCATGAACGTGCGCAGCCAGTGGACGCCTGCGGGGTCGAGCCCGTTCGCCGGCTCGTCGAGGATGAGGAGCTCGGGGTCCCCGAGCAAGGCGCCGGCGAGGCCAAGCCGCTGGCGCATGCCAAGCGAGTACGTCCCCACCCGCCGGTCGGCTGCCTTCGCGAGCTGGACGAACTCCAGCACCTCCTCGACGCGGGGCCATGGAATCCCTGCCGCGAGCGCGAGCGTGCGCAGGTGGTCGCGACCCGAGCGGCCAGGGTGAAAGTCATTCGACTCAAGCACCGCGCCGACCTTCGTCATAGGCTCCTCGAGGTCGCGGTACCGGCGGCCAAAGACGAGTGCATCACCGGCGGTGGGCTGGGCCAGGCCCAGCAGCAGCCGTAAGGTTGTCGACTTGCCGGCGCCGTTGGGGCCAAGGAAGCCCGTGACGGTGCCCGAGTTCAGCGAGAACGTCAGATCCTCAACAGCAGTGACGCGTCCGTAGCGCTTGGTCAGCGACCTGGCACTGACCACCGGATAGCGACGCTGGGATCCCGTCATCGGGCCTGCGGCGGCCATCAATGCAGACCAGGACCGAGGATGCCGGTCAGGTGCAAGACCACAATCAGCAGCACCACCACGATGGCGACAACGAACACCCAGCGTGGTGCGCTCTGGGTCGATTCGCGGTCGGGACGGGTGTCGTGGTCGGTATGGGCCTCGGGGTAGGAGGGCAGATCGGCCATCTGCGTTTCCTCGTCGTGGCGGTCTTTCAAGGCCTTCGTACCCCTCGATTCAGGATTTCGCCAGGACGTTGGGCTGCTCGGCTCGTGCACCCGGGTGGCCGTAACCATTCAGTGCCTTCACCTTCAGGGCCACTGGAATCGATCGGTCGCGTTCACGGCCGCCAAGCTACGGCGTCGACAGTCGGCGGCGAATCGCCCCCGAGGGGGAACTTCTCCGTCCCCATCCAGTGGAGTCAGATCATCCCTAGGGGGGACTCGGAGTCACGGTCGCGGGGTTATCCTCGGTTAGTTCGTGCAGTCGACCGCCACAGCACGCCGCCCAATCGCGACCCGGCTGACATCGGGAACGCTGGTTGACGTTGCGATCGCAGCAGCCGCGCTGGGTGGCTCGCTGGTGATCCTCGGCCATGGGGTCGGTGCCCCGCGCTCGGGGTCGGAGCTGGACCTACTCGGAGGTGTGCTCGCAGCCGGCTCGACAGTGCCATTGATCGCATCGCGGCGCGCGCCACTCACCGTCTTTATCGTGACCGCGGCGGCGAGCACACTGGCGTCCGGTCTGGGCTACGCGCTTTGGATCCCGCTCGGCCCAACCGCAGCGCTCTATCTGCTCGCGGCGAGCGGCGACGAGGCAAACCGGTGGACCGCACCCACCACCGCCGTGGTGGCCGGGCTCTTCGCCGCGTACCTGGCTGCGACGGCCGCCGCCGCGGGGACGCTCCCCCGACTTCCGCTATTCCACACCGGCCTCGCCTGGGCGGTCGCCTGGTTCGCGGGCGAACGAACGCGCCTCCTTCGCGAGCGGATGGCAGAACTCAGGGAGCGCGCCATGCGCGCCCAGCACGATGCTGAGCGGGATCGGCGCCTCGCGATCGCCGAGGAGCGGGCCAGAATCGCACGCGACCTCCACGACTCCGCGGGCCACGCGATCAACGTAATCGCCGTCCGGGCGGGTGCCGCCCGCTTGCGCCACGACGAGGACCCAGACCGCTCGCGCCTCGCTCTTGAGGCGATCGAGCTTGTGGCCCGCCAGACCGCTGACGATATCGACCAGATCGTCCACACGCTTCGAGAGGGTGGCTCCGTCAACAGCGAGCCGGCCGCGCCGCCGGGTCTGGCCTCCATTGGCACCCTCGTCGCTCACCACTCGCATACGGGCCTTGACGTCACCGTCCGCAGCAGCGGGAGTTCCCGGCCACTTGCTCACGGCGCCGACCAGGCTGCCTACCGCATCCTGCAGGAGGCTCTGACGAACGCCGCCCGCTATGGAACCGGGGTGGCCGAGATCGAGCTGGCCTTCGAGGAGACCGCGCTCGGGCTCATGGTCACCAACCCTGTGCTGGACAGTGGCAAACCCCGACCCGCGGGCGGTCATGGGTTGATCGGCATGCGGGAGCGGGCGATGCTGCTCGGCGGCACCCTGGATGCCCACGGCGCCGACGGCGTCTTTTGCGTCGCTGCCCAGATTCCCTACGGAGGCCGACACGCGTGACGCGGGTCCTGATCGCCGACGACGAGGATCTCATGCGGGCCGGACTCGCCGAGCTGCTCTCGAGTGACCCCGCGATCGAGGTCGTCGGCGACGCAGCAACCGGGAGGGAGGCTGTGGGGGCCGCGAGCCGGCTGCGGCCTGACGTCGTGTTAATGGACGTCCGCATGCCGGACCTGGACGGCATTGCTGCGACGGCTGAGCTCGCGCGGGCCGCGCCGAACTCGAAGGTCCTGATCCTCACCACCTTCGAGGAGGAGGACTACATCTTCCGCAGCCTGCGGGCCGGTGCCTCGGGCTTCTTGCTCAAGCGAACTCGGCCCGAGGAGCTGATCGCTGCGGTGCACACGGTCGCGGCCGGAGACTCCCTGCTCTCGCCCTCCGTCACCAGGCGCGTCATCGACCGCATGGCCCAGCAGCCGACTCCCAGGCTCGCCGATCAAGCCCACCTCAATGGGCTGACCCCACGCGAGCGCGAGGTCCTCGAGCTGATCGCCCGCGGCCTCTCGAACCGCGAGATCGCGTCAGTCCTGGTCGTCGAGGAGTCGACGATCAGGACCCACGTCAAGCGGATTCTCATGAAGCTCGAGCTGCGTGACCGAGTTCAGGCGGTCATCTTCGCGTACGAGACCGGCCTGACTCGACCTGGCGGGCAGCTCAACGCGGCGGAACCGCCGATCCGCTGACGACGGTCAGGTGACAACGGCATCGGCCCGCCGAGGGCGCTCACTGCTTGAGCATGCGCTGCATCTGGGCGATCTGGGCGGTCTGGCTGGTCTCGATCTGCCGGGCGAGTTTCTTCGCGGCGGGGTTGACGCCCTCAGCCAGTTCGATCCTGGCCATCTCGACCGCGCCCTGGTGGTGCCTGATCATCATCTGTAGAAACAGGTGATCGAAGTGAGCGCCATGAGCGGCGTTCAGGTGTGCCATTTCTTGCTGCGTCATCATCCCGGGCACGGGGGCACCGCTCATCCCAGGCGCTGGCGAGCCCATCATCCCGGGCATCGGCGACATCATCCCCGGCATGGCGGTAGGGACAGGCTTACCCCAGGCGTGCAGCCAGCCGGTCATGGTCTTGATTTCCGGTGCCTGCGCGGCCTCGATCTTGGCCGCCAGCTCCTTGACTTTCGGGTTCTGCGCGTGGCTGGGTGCCATCTGGGCCATCTCAATGGCCTGCTGGTGGTGGAGGATCATCTGCTGGGCGAACATGACGTCCGCGTCGTTAAAGCTGCTTGCTGTGCTGGATGCGGTCGCCGGATGGCTGCTGCTGACGGCCGCGGCCAGACGCTGGCCATTGCTACCACAGCCCACGAGGACAAGAGCACTGACCACCGCGGCGACAACGGTGAAAGCAGGCTTGTAGGTGCGCGTGGCGAGGCTCCGGAGATCCGTTAATGACCACCGCATGGCAGGTCCCTCGAGTTCGTCGGACACGCTACCGGGCACACTGCTTTGACCGAACTGCACCAAGGCAGACAGCCAACCCTGCGATGAAGACTAGGCGCCACTACCCCGAATGCCCGCACGCTTGCTGCCCCAACGGCGTGGTTCAGGGCAGTGTGCTTCAGGGCATGGTTCGAACCCCCGTAAAGCGAGTATCAGAGGCTGCGCAGAGTCAGCCGGTCGCCAGCTTCCTGACGGTGAACAGCGTCATCAGACGGCGAGCTTCCTTCTCCGGCCGCAGCCGCTCGGGTTCGGTCAGGGCGAGCGCGGCGTCCCGGCGTTGCCGGGGCGGGTCCCACCGAAACCTCGGAGGTGAGCACCTCCCCGGCTTCGCCTTCCCGCAGGACCATCACGTGGGGCGAAGCCGGGTCCAGCTGAGCAGAAGTGTTAGCGAGGTGGATCCGGTATGCGGCGTCGAGGTCGACCCAGCGGCCACCATCGAGAGCATTGAGCATGAGGGCGTGACCTGCCTAGGGGCACGTTGGGGACCGGCCTGGGCGCCGGGCGAGGCATCCTCTAGGCCAACGCGAGGGCCGATCATCAGCGAAAATGTCGCCCGATCGGTTATTCCGCAAGTCTGCAATGCGGATATACTGACAGCATGTCCGAGGCGATGGCACAGATCTCGAGGCGGGGGACAATCACTCTCCCGGCTGAAGTTCGAAAAAGGCTCGGGCTTGAAGAAGGCGATGTTCTCACGGTGCGGCTGTCGGGGCGTTCAATCGTGCTCACGCCTGCAGTGCTAACCCCGATTGAGCTCTACAGCGACGAGAGGATTGCGGAATTTGAGCAGGGAGCGCGGCTGACGGAGCACGAACTCGCAGCCGCCCAACGAGCTTGGGGATCAACTCGCCGGCGGAGCCGGTGAGTGGTCCGCCTATTGTCTTCCTCGACGCGAACATCATCTTCTCAGCGGCGCTGGGAGGTCCGGCCTTCGAGTTGCTACTGAGGCTGGCAAACGAGGGCGGCGTCCGTTTGGTGACCGGTTACTCGTGCGTTGTCGAGGCAGGCCGGAACGTCCAACGCAAGCGGCCCGAACGGCAGCAAGCATTTGGCGACATCCTCACA
>Ga0126378_10004925_pt1 | contig 10301 bp, 7 predicted proteins | sample PanSoiMetPlot_23_FD_92587 | JGI IMG/M metagenome (GOLD analysis project Ga0126378, IMG submission 92587) | Tropical forest soil microbial communities from Panama - MetaG Plot_23 | ecosystem: Environmental > Terrestrial > Soil > Tropical forest > Bulk soil | place: Panama | collected 2016-02-17
CGTCGTGCGTCCGTGTCATCCGGTGGTGAGCAAGAAATCCAGGCACGTCCCGTCGTCCGCGAGGTCGACGACCGCGCCCCGCAATACGCCGGACGAGTAATCGCTGCCCGGATTGATGCACAGTGTCTTGCCGATCTTCTGCACGCCGCGCGACTCATGGATGTGCCCATGCAGGCTCACGACTGGCTGGTACTTCTTGATGGCTGCCCGCACTGCGTGGCTGCCCACCGGCACGATGCTTGGCCTGCCACCCCGGATCACCGGCTTCAGGGTTTCGTCCAACTCCGGCGCGTCGTCCAGGGTCGACGCATACGGCGGACAGTGGAAGTTAAAGATGGTGTCGGCGTCAGGCGGCAACGGCTCGAGCATGTCATCGATCAGCTTGGCCAGTTCCTCCTCGGACCGCTCGCGCTCCGTGTTCCACGGCGTGTGCGGGACGGCACCCACGGTGGCCATGGAAAACGATCCAAGCTGGCAGACCTGGAACGAGGGAAACTCGACTCGGTCCGAGGACGCCAGAATCTCGTCCGCGTCGGCCGGATCGTCGTTACCGGGCGTGATGATGCAGCGGACCCGCGGGTCCAGCCGCTCGGCAGCCAGGTCACACCAGCGCTTGGCCTGAGCCCTGATCTGGGTACGAAACAGGTCCTCGAGCAGGGCAGGATCGGAGCTCAGCCGGGCGTGCTCGTCAGCGTCCATCTGTACGGGGAACAAGCCCCGCTTCCTAACGTCGGCCTCAAGCCGACCATAGTCGGCGAGTGGCACGGACAGCTCCTGGCCGTGCAGCGTGGCCGTCCAGGTAGCGCCGTGACGCATGACCGGCACCACAGCCTTGCCGGCGTAGTCACCCCCGAGTAGCAGCACGTCGGCTTCGTAGACCTTCGCGGCGGCCAGGAACTTGCGAAAGCAGACTTCGGAACCGTGCAGGTCGCTCGCGAAGAAGAGGCGCAGTGCGCGCCTCTTCTTCGCCTTCCGGAGTACCCCCACTGCTACTCCGGCGGAAGCTCGTGCATGGCCAGCGAGAGATCGAGGGAGTCGCGCTGACGCCTGATCGCCCGGGCTATCAGGTAGATCACCGGACCAGCCCCGAGAACGATGAGCAAGGTGATGATCGACTTAGCGCTGAACTTCCCGTACGCCGACGTATGGCTCACGATCTCGTAGACGGTGAACAGCGCCAGCACGGTCGTGGCCCCTCCGACGATCGTGACTTTGCGCAAGAACGCCTTACGTGCTTCCTCCGAACCCGCCCCGGTGTCCGACATCAGCAGGTCGGGGCGACGCGATGCCAGGAAGGTCGCTGCGACGCCGCCAGCGAGCAGGATGAGGGCGAAGAACAAGCTCTGCTGCGCCACGATGTTGCTGAGGTTGACGTAACTGGTCAGGTAGCAGAAGCCAGCTCCCACCACCACCACGATCGCGATCGCCACGTTCGGGGCGTGGTTGCGCTCGCCCACCTTCGCGACGCTGACGGGCAGCAGCCGGTCGAACGCCTGCGCGAACAGCACCCGGGTCGTTACCGTGACGAAGGCGAGGTTGACCGCTATTTCGGCGAGCGGCACGGCGGTCGCGAAGAGCAGCCTCGCTATCGGGTTGCTGGTCAGGATCATCCCGTAGCCCAGACCGCCGGATACCGAGCTCAGGCTGGTGATTTTGCCGTACGCGGTCGGGAAGCTACTGCCCAAATTCGCTTGCGACTGCATGAACGGCATGCCGACCTTCGCCCGCAGCAGCGCCCAGACCCCGCCCCAGAGCACCAGCAGAACGACAAGGCTGACCACCGACGCGTACAGGTACGTGCGGTTAGGCCGGCGCAGCTCGCCGCCGACGTAGTAGGAGTACAGCACGCCGTTGTAGTTCAGCACCATGAACGGGATGGTGGCGATCATCGCGACAATAGAGCTGCCAACGGCGACGCCGTTCGCCTTCCCCGCCGAAATGATCGCCTGGTAGGCATTCGGGTGACTGCTGAACGTAGCGAGCGACGAGGCGAAGCCGGACCGGGAGCTGGCGGCCAGCACGATTATCAGCACAACGAAAGCGAGCACTTGCAGCACGATCAGCCCGAAGATGATCCGCGCGACCAGCTTGACCGAGGACATCGACAGCAGCGCCACGATCACCATCACGATCAGGCTGATGCCGAAGATCCAGCCAGTACTCGTTACTGAGTTCGCCGCATTAGCCAGCGCCGAGCTATGGAACACCTGGCTGAAACCGCTGAGCATGAACGGGGTGAACTGAGCGGCGAAATGCGCGTTGGTCGACAGGACGTAGGTGAACACCACCGCGATGCCGAGTCCCGCTATCGAACCGACGGCCGGCGACACGATACGGGACAGGTAGACGTACTCGCCGCCGGCCCGCGGTATCGCCTGCAACAAGTACCGGTACGCGAACATGGCGACTAGCCAGATGACCGCGGCGGCGATCAGCGGCAGGAACATGTCTGTCTTCGGGAACGACGTCAAGCCGGCGTTGAAGTTGATGAAGGTATTGACCACAGCGACCGATGCCAGCGAAATGCCGACGGCGGCTGGGATCCCTAGCTCTCTAACCAGGCCAGAAGTCTGGCGGATGAACAACCGCCCAGGCTCGCCACTCGACTCTCGGGCGCTGACCTCGCTGCTTGCCATTGACCGACCTCCTGCTACGGAGCCGACTAAACATGAGCCCCCGACAGCTAGAGCATGTTGCCGCGGCTCGTCACAATGGTTGAGGTCGGACTTGAGATTGTCAATACCTACATACATATGTCGCCCATTCGGAAATGTGCTGACCATCTCTAGCGCGTGGCCACGAGCGCGCTGAGACCCCGGGCTATCCACCGCTCGTACCGGTCCCCGGACCAGCCACGCTCGACCGTGAGGATTCTGTGCACCTCGGGCGACAACACGGCGTAGATCATGTCGGCGGCTTCGGTCTCGCCGACGTCGGGGGCGAGCGCCCCCCTGGCCACCAAGGCGGCGGCGATCCTGGACTGGCCGGTGTGTCGTTGCCGGCGCGTCTCTGCCAGCAATTCGGCCGCGTCGGCGTCAACGTTGGCGGCCGTCGCCAGGACATGCTGGACGGCCGCGGACCGTTCCATCAACTCCCGCGCGATGCGAGCGAACGCCTGCACCAGCTGCGCCGGGTCAGTCTCGGCCAGCGCGGCGCGTACGGCCGGCCGGTCGGCGAACGCGATCGGCTGATCGTCACCGCCGAAGGCTGTGTCCAGGATCGCCGCAAGCAAGGCCCGTTTCGAGCCAAACAGCCGGTACAAGGTCGGCAGCGGCACGTGCGCGGCCTGTGCGACCGCCTCGATGGTGACGGCCGGGTAGCCGTGCTCGCTGAACAGGCGCTTGGCGGCCTCGATCACCGTCATCCGCGTCGCCCGCGTCTGGGCCTGGCGGCGGGAGTTGTCGTAGGGCCGCTTGACAGCGTCGACCATATTCGTGATAGTACTACTTTTATGGAGAGAGTTGAACTATCACGAAAGTTGGACTATCCCCAGGCGGGCCGACTCATGGTTCTTCGCGCCGCGGCGATGTTCGACGGGGTGAGCTCGGCACTCGCGGCAAATCCGCTAGTTGTGATCGCCGATGGCGTGATCGTGGCGGTCGAGGGCCCGGGCGCGGCCGTCCCGCCCGGCGCCACTGCCATCGACCTGCCCGGGGCGACGTTGCTGCCCGGTCTGATCGACACCCACCTGCACCTGTGCTTCGACGCAAGCGTCGACCCGGTCGGTCACCTGGCGCAGACCGACGACGACGCGCTACGCGGCCAGATGTCGGCTGCCGCGCGGCGGGCGCTGTGCGGGGGCGTGACCACCGTGCGCGATCTCGGCGACCGCGGCTACCTTGCCCTGGAGCTGCGTGACGGCGACGCGGCCGGCGGAGCCGATCCGCTGCCGACGGTCGTGGCCTCAGGCCCGCCGATCACGACGCCCGGCGGGCACTGTCATTTCCTCAGCGGAGCGGCCAGTGGTACACGCGGCCTGCGCGCTGCAGTGCAGGAGCGAGCCGAGCGCGGCGTGGATGTGATCAAGGTGATGGCGAGCGGGGGCAACGTGACCCAAGGCTCGACAGCGCACCTGCCACAGTTCGACGCCGAGGCGCTGCGGGTCATCGTGGCCGAGGCCCACCGGCTGGGGCTGCCCGTGACGGCGCACGCCCACAGCGCGCGGTCTATCGCCGATGCGGTGGCCGCCCGCGTCGACGGGCTGGAGCACGTGACCTTCATGACCGCCGACGGCGTCGACGCGCCGGACGCGCTGATCCGCGCGATCGCCACACGCCAGATCGTCGTCGGCTGGACTGTCGCCAGCCACCCAGACCAGCGTGGCGCCGTGTTCCCGGAGATCGCAAGCCGGATGGCTGCCTTGGTCGCGAACCGGCGCCGCCTGCACGAGGCCGGGGCGATGCTGGTCCCGGGAACCGACGCGGGCGTCTCGCCCGCCAAGCCGCACGAGGTGCTGCCCTACGCCACTGAGGACTTGGCGAGGGCAGGGCTCAGCCCGGCCGAGATCTTGCACGCGATGACCTCGCGGGCGGCCAAGGCGTGCGGTCTCGGGCACCGCAAGGGACGCATCGCCCCGGGCTTCGACGCGGACCTCATCGCAGTCGACGGCAACCCGCTCGACGACCCCGCCGCCATCCGCCGGCTGCGCGCTGTCTACGCGGGCGGCCGCGCCATCCAGCCGGACCTGCTAGGCCAGGCCAGAATCGAGGTGCCGTGATGGTTTCTGCCGCCACCCCGCTGACGCGCGGGCACCGGCTAGCCGCCGCCAGCGAAGCGCATCTCGTGGCGCTGGCCGGTGACTGGGCCTTGTGGCGCGACGTCGCGGTTCGGACCGCCGGATTCCCGGTGTCCGGGCTCGGCATCTTCGGTGCGCCGGACGAACAGGCCGGCCTGCGCGCCGTGGCGGACGACCCGCTGTTCCGCACGGCGGTCACCTGGCAGAACCGGGCAGCGATGCACAATGCGGTCGCCAAGATCGCCGCCGGGGACGCTGGCTCCGGGAGCCAGCAGCGGCGGCGGGAAGAGGTCGTCGCCAGCTACTGGCAGCGGTACTGCGCCAAGAACGACACGATCGGCTTCTTCGGCCCGCTGGCCTGGGGGCGCGTCACAGACGACGGCCCGGCTGTTCGGGCAAGCTGCGGCAAGCTCGTCAGCCACACCAGCGTGCAATTCGAGGCCTGGGCCATCCAGGCCCTCGCCGAAGCCCTGGACCCGGACCTCGCGGTGTCCGCCGGGCCGCAGTCCGAGGTCGAATTGCGAACTCAGCTCGACCAGTCGCGGCCGGAACTACGCGACTGCGGGCTGGCGGCACTCGACAGGCTCGAGCGATGCCGGTCAGCGGCGGCTCGCGCCGGCGACGCCGGCGCTCTTGACAAGGCGCTCGGCGACCTTGACCGCGAGTTCGAGGAACTCACCAGCCAGTCCGCAACTCGCCGGCCTGGTCAGACCTACGCCGCCCGGACCCTGCTGTACCTCGACTGCATGCGCGACTTGCAGCTGACTGTCGGCCCTGCGATTCGAGCCGAGCTTGCCGGATCTCTGCCGCCCCTGCTGGCTGGCGCCCGCTGGTACAGCGGCCGGGTGTACGAGGCCGCGAGGACCGTCATCGGCGAAGCCGCCGCCGTCGTCGGCCCCGGATCACTGGACCGCGTGCTCGGCGCAGTGCTGCCCGCTCTGCAGCACCTGCCGGACGCGGCTGCAGCAGCAAACGCCGATCTGCAGCGGCGGTGGTCAGCTGTGCTCGCCGGCCTGGACCTCGCGAGCATCGACCCTGCGACCATCGGGGAACGCGCGGCAGCAGCCTTCGCCGATCACGCTCCGGCGTGGCCGATCAGCGTGTACCAGTCAGCCGACGTTCAGATCGCCGCGCACAGCGAGGCCGCCGTCAACGCAGGCGACTACCTCTGCGTCGTCGGCGACTTTCATCCCGGCGCCAACCCGCTGGGCCAGGGCATGTTCGCGACCCGCCACCCGGATAGGGATCAGTTCCTTGACGCCATCGCCGCCGACGTCGGGCCGCTGCCATTCCTGATCCCGCCACGCGACGTTGGCTTCCAGACGACGCGGAACATGCCGGCGGTCACCCGGCCCGGCGACGCGCATATCGCCGCCGCCACCCGGGACCGGATGCCCCACGGCTACCGCACGCTTGCGGCGGCGGACCTGATCACTGACGGTGTAGCTGTCACTGCCCGGGACGGCTCGTGGCAGACGCTGCTGGTGGACCTGCTCTGGCTGCCGATGCTGATCGCCGCGGTGCACGCATACGACCCGTTCGCGGCCGCCAAAGCCGACGGGCATTCCCCGCGGATCACCGTCGGCCGCACGGTCTGGCGGCGGGAAACCTGGCACATTCCGCCGTCGCAGGGACCAGCCTGCCCGGAGGCCGCCGCTAGCTGGGCGCGCGATCTCGGCCTGCCGCGACGCGTCTTCATGCTCTCCCCCGGCGAGATCAAGCCCATCTACGTTGACCTTGACAGCCAGGTCCTCACCCGCATCATGTGCCGCCAGCTCCGCCGCGCCGCCGACTTCCCCGGCCGGCCAGCGCGGTTTACCGAGATGCTCCCCGCGCCGGACGACTGCTGGCTAACTGACCAAGACGGCCATCACTACACCAGTGAACTGCGCCTCGTGGCCGTTGACCTGCAGCGCAAGGCATCACGGGTAAATGAACATCTATGACGTAACAAGATGATTAAAGATGGGGAAGGTTCCTACCCTCACCGCCAGCAGCGGCCTAAAGTTCGGGCGACCCGACAGATTTCGGGCAACCGACCAGATTTGTCGGCAAGGCTTGGCCGGTTAAGGAGGGCAGGCGGCTCGGCCTCCTTTGCTGCCCGCCACCAGACGTAGGGAGAGAGAGTTTATGCGAAGCGCTTCGCTCTTCAGAATGAGCGCGGTCGTAGCCGTCGGCGCTCTGGCGCTGGCCGGCTGCGGGTCCCGCGGCGGCAGTAGTAGCAGCGGTAGTAGCAGCGGCAGCACGACGGTCGAGATCGGCGTCGACGCGCCGCTCACCGGCCCGCTGGCGGCGCTCGGAGTAGGTATCAAGAACTCGGCTGACCTCGCGGTGAACACGGCGAACAAGACCCACGAGGTGCCGGGCGTCACGTTCAAGCTGGTGTCTAAGGACGACCAGGCCAACCCGACCATCGGGCAGCAGAACGCCACTGCGCTGGTTGCGGACAGCAAGGTGATCGGCGTGGTCGGCCCGCTGAACTCCAGCGTCGCCCAGTCGATGCAGCAGATCTTCAACAACGCCAACGTTGTCGAAGTCTCCCCGGCGAACACCAACCCGACGCTGACGCAGGGCGCGAACTACCAGACAGCCAAGGTGCGCCCGTACAAGGCCTACTTCCGCACCGCGACTACGGACGCCATTCAGGGCCCGTTCGCCGCTGCCTACGTCTACAACGACCTGCACGTCAAGAAGGTCGCCACGGTCAACGACGGCAAGACCTACGGCGCGGGCCTGGTGCTGACGTTCAGCCAGGAGTTCACCAAGCTCGGCGGCACCATCGTTAAGTCGCAGGTGATTAATGACACGACCACCGACTACTCCGCGGTCGTGAGCGCGATTAAGTCTTCGGGCGCCCAGCTGCTGTACTATGGCGGCGAGTACCCGCAGGGTGCTCCGCTCTCCAAGCAGCTCAAAGCTGGCGGCGTGCACATCCCGGAAATGGGCGGCGACGGACTCTTCGACCCGACCTACATCAAGCTGGCCGGAGCGGCCGCTAACGGCGACTACTGCACTTCGGTCGGCGCCCCGATTGAGTCGCTTACCTCAGCCCAGACGTTCATCGCCAACTACAAGGCGGCCGCCTACGCCCAGCCTTACTCGGCCTACGGCGGCTACTCCTACGACTCAACCTGGGCCATCATCGAGGCGGTCAAGGCGGTCGTGAGCGCTAACAGCGGCAAGGTGCCCAGCAGTGCGGACTTCCGGGCCAAGGTGGTGGCCGCCGAGCAGAACGTGTCCTTTGACGGCGTCACCGGGCATGTGTCCTTCGACCAGTACGGCGACACCACCAATAAGCAGCTGACCATGTACAAGGTCGAGAACGGCGCCTGGGACAACGGCATCAAGGTCGGTACCTTCACCGGCTGATGCCAGACGCGCAGGCATGGAATTGATCTCGTGCGCGGGGGGCGGCTTCGACAGCGTCCCCCGCGCCGCCTTGCGGCCGGTCAACCGCCCCGTTCCGTCCCGACCTGGAAGGACGCCCTGTGACTGCCACAGTCTTCCTTCAGCTGCTGATCAATGGCATCGTGCTGGGCGCGATGTACGGTCTGATCGCCGTGGGCTACACGATGGTCTACGGCATCATCCAGCTGATCAACTTCGCTCACGGCGAGATCTTCATGCTCGGCGGATTCGGCGCGCTGGCCGTCTACCTCTGGATCCCCGGAGTCCAGCACCTGCCACTGCTAGCCGCCCTGCCGATCATGCTGGTGGGCGGCGTCATCGTGTCCGTGCTGTTCGCGATCGGTGCGGAGCGCTTCGCCTACCGGCCACTGCGTAACGCGCCCCGGCTGGCCCCGCTGATCACGGCGATTGGCCTGTCGATCTTCCTTCAGCAGCTCGTATTCCTGTGGTACCCGCAGCCTGGTTCCGGCGGCGGGTTCTTCAGCCACTTCAGCGGCGTCACCGCCCCGCTGCAGTTCCCGACGTTCCAGCGCGCTGCTTTCAACATCGGCGGGATACTGATCCAGCCCGCCGATGTGCTGACCTTGATCGCGGCCGCAGTGGGCATGGCGGCGCTGGCCTACTTCGTCGGCCGAACCCGCACCGGCCGGGCCATGCAGGCGACGGCTCAAGACCCAGACACGGCGCGGCTCATGGGCATCAACACCAACAAGGTGATCGTGATCGCGTTCGCCCTCGGCGCGGCTCTGGCCGCAGTCGGAGCGATGACGCAGGGCCTGCGCCTTGGCCAGATTAGCTTTGACATGGGCTTTGTCGCCGGGCTCAAGGCGTTCACCGCCGCGGTGCTCGGCGGCATCGGCAATGTCTACGGAGCGATGGTCGGCGGAATCGTCCTTGGCGTGGCCGAGCAACTGTCGACCGGCATCTTGGCGCACTTCACCGCGACGCAGCAGTGGGGTACCGCATGGCAGGACGTGTGGGCGTTCGTGCTGCTGATCATCGTCCTGCTGGTCCGCCCACAGGGCTTGCTCGGCGAACGCGTCGCGGACAGGGCGTGACGCCGATGAGCATTCCCGGCCTGAAGCTCCCGAACATCTCACCAGCGCTGGGCAAGGCCCTGATCGCGGTCGGCGCTTTGATCTCGGCCGCGGCTACGTTCCTTGCCTGGACCTGGACTCCGAACTTTCCCGGCGACCTGGCCGTGTCCGGCTACCCCGGCGGCAACCAGCTGATCACGCTTGTGGTCAGCATCATGCTGCTGGCCGCGGCTGGCGCGGCGTACGGGGTGCCGGGTCTGCGCTGGCTGGCGCCGCGCGGCCACGTGCGGTTGCTGCGCGGGCTGGCGCTGGCCAACCTGGTGTCCACCTGGTACATCCTGATCGCTATCGTGCTTGAGCTGGGCGGCATCGCGAACTTCGTCACCGGGTCCTGGGTAGCGGGCATCGCAACCCTGGTGCCTGCTGTCGCAGCGCTGCTGCTGGCCGATGACAGGCATGAAGCGGCGGCGCCGAGCAACACGTCGCGCTCGGTGCAGATCCTCGTCGTCTTCGTCACGATCGTCGGTGGCATGTTCGTGGCCTTCTTCGGCATCAGCACCGGCTATGCAGAGGAGTTCGTCGGCTTCGGGCTCGCGATCGGTTTCGCTGCCTGGGGGCTGTCGGCGAGCGGCGTGTTGACCAGGCTCTCCGCCATCGCCGCCGCGAACCGGCTGGCCACATCGGCTGCGGTCTTCGCAGCAGCGCTGATCTTCGTGTTCGTGCAGACGAGCGATCAGTACAACACGATCGCTGACGACATCCTGATCCTGGCCACGGTGGCGCTGGGACTGAACATCGTGGTCGGCCTGGCCGGCCTGCTCGACCTCGGTTACGTGGCGTTCCTGGGCGTCGGCTCGTACTCGGTGGCGCTGGTATCCGGTGCGGCCTCGTCACGGTTCCATGTCGCGTTCCCATTCTGGGCACAGGCACTGCTGGGCGTGTCGGTGGCCGTTGTCGCTGGCGTCATCATCGGCGCACCGACACTGCGACTGCGTGGCGACTACCTGGCGATCGTTACCCTCGGCTTCGGCGAGATCTTCCGGATCGTCGTTAACAACCTCAACGGCCAGTCGGGGCCGGACGTGACCAACGGCCCGGAGGGCGTCTTCGGCGTGCCGGAC
>Ga0126378_10004926_pt1 | contig 10301 bp, 10 predicted proteins | sample PanSoiMetPlot_23_FD_92587 | JGI IMG/M metagenome (GOLD analysis project Ga0126378, IMG submission 92587) | Tropical forest soil microbial communities from Panama - MetaG Plot_23 | ecosystem: Environmental > Terrestrial > Soil > Tropical forest > Bulk soil | place: Panama | collected 2016-02-17
CCGACCGGCTCGGCCGCTCCGAAGCCGGGAAACGCTGCCTCCAGATCGAGCCGGACCAGCAGGTCGACGGCCTCCGCCTGCAGCGCTCGGGCACGCTGGAGGAGCTCGGCGTCGGTGCGCCCGCTCCCCACTACAGGCAGGCCGCGATCGCATTCGCCGCGTGCTCCGTGTCCAGGCGACCGGTGTTGAGGACGAGGTCGTAGTTGGCCGGGTCCATCAGCTCCGTGTTGTGGAAGTGGCGCACGTACGACCGCCAGTTCACATCGGTCTCCTTCACGCGCTGCCTGGCCGCCTCGGGCGTGAGCGACATCCGCCTGGCGACGTCGGCGATGCGCTGCTCGCGGGGCGCCCAGACCAGGACCCGCAGCACCGAGCGAACATCCTGCAGGGTGAACGCAGCCCCCCTCCCCACGATGATGGCCCTGCCGGTGCTGGCGGCCTCCCGGATGACCTCGGCTGTGGCTCGGGCAGTGGCCTCCGCGGGGTTGCGGAGGGTCGGGTCGCCCGGATACGGTGGCGTCCACTCGGCCACCGAGGCAGGCACCACGTCCACTGAGGCCGCTGCCAGGCGTTCCAGCACCCTGTCGAGCAGCGAGGCGGCGCGCTCGTCCAGGGCCTCGACCTCGTCCGCGGGTATCCGCAGACGGCGCGCGACCTCGTCGATGATCCGCCGATCGACGACATCGACGCCCAGCCGTGCTCCCAGCAGCTCCGCGATCTCGAGAGCGCCCGCGCCGATCAGCCGGGAGATGGCCACCACGCTCATCCCACGTCTCCTTCGACCCGGCAGTCTAAGCCGGATTCCGCCCCGCGGATGTCCCGATCCGGGCGCGCGCCGCTACGACGCGACGGCCTCTGGCTCCGGTTCGCCGGCCACCAGGAACGGGCTGAGGAGGCCGGGCACCGCCCGGTCGGCGATCCGCACCGCCTCGTCGAGCGGAACGTCCTGGACGGCGTACTGCTGGCGGCCCGCCGCCGTCGTCGCCACCAGCGTGGCGAGGCCGGCCCGGCGCTGGAAGAACGACTGGTCGAGGTTCCAGCCGATGATGCCGTCGCAGGCGAGCATGCACCGGCGCCGGACGAGCGAACCGCGGCTGGTCACGAGCGTCCTGCCGACGAGGGCGTGACCGAGGCTCCGATATCGGTCATGGGCCAGCGCCAGGCCCAGCGGCAGCAGCGCCAGGGAGCCCTCCCACGGCCAGGGCGGCAGGGACATCCGCCACACCAGCACGAGCAGCACGGTGCTGATGGGAATCCACGCCAGCAGCAGGCGCGTGTATCGGCGCCGGTGCGCGGCGGCGCCGTGCGGCGCCAGCCGGCCAGCGACCGGCTCGGCCGTACCCAGGATGGAGCCGGCGACCCGCCGGGCCTCCTCCATCGGGGCCGGTGGGAGCAGCAGCGTCCCTCCCCGCTCGGCGCCGCGACCGACGCGAAGTCCGGTGGCGATCGCGATGCAGCGGGCACCCTGCACGGCCCGCAGGAGCAGCGGCTCCGAGATCTCGACCCCGCGCAGCCGGCGGCCTTCGATCGTGGTGGAGCGAGTCGAGACCAGGCCGCGGCCCACCTGCAGCGAGCCGTCGGGCCCCCGGACCAGGCGGAAGCGATAGAAGGCGAGCACGTAGCCGATCGTCGAGGCGCAGGCCACCACGGCCAGCAGCAGCAGCGCGGCGGCGAGGGCCTCCAGCCATGGCGGCGCCCCCAGCTGCGCGTACCCCGCCGTCGCCTGTCCGAGGCGCCTGGGGTCGATGCGCGCCTCGGAGGCGATCCGCCAGGCGAAGCCGGCGATGACGAAGACGGTCAGGAAGCCCGACAGCGTGAACGGGGCATACCGGATCCAGGAGGGCGCCGCGAGGGCCAGCACCTCCTCGGTCACCACCGACGGCGCAGCGGCCCGCTCCGGACGCCGGAGCAGCTCCGTGCGCAGTCGCTCGGCCTCGGCTGCCGTCAGGCCGTCCAGCCGCAGGCCGGTATTGCTCCTGCGGTCCGACTGGCCGGTGCCGACGGTCAGCCGGACCAGCCCCAGCACCCGGTACAGCGCCGGGGCTGACACGTCGACGGTCCTGACCCGGTCCAGCGGCGCGCTCACCACCTGGCGGCGCAGCAGCCCGCGCCGGACCTGCACCCGTCCTCCCGCGACCCGGTAGGTCGTCGTGAACCACCGCAGCAGGCCCAGGCCGACGGTCACCACCGCTCCGACGAGGCCCCACAGGCCCGTGCGTCCGGTGCTGGTCCCGGCGATCAGGACGCCTGCCAGCAGGGGGAGCCGCTGCACGACCTCGCGGATCGGGTGGACCACCAGCATCCGGACGTCGAGCCTTCGCCAGGGGACCCCTCCCTCCAGCGCGCCCGGCCGTTCGCCGGCCTCGACCACCTCGTCGCTGGACACGGAGCTCACGTCGCGTCCCCGCGCGACGCCTCCACCGAGCGCGTCAGGTCGTCGACCAGGGCCTGCGCGCGGTCTCGCTCCAGGCCGTGGATCTTGAGCGGCCCGGCGGCCGACGCGGTCGTGACCGTCACGTTCGAGAGCCCGAACAGCTGCTCGAGGGGGCCGCGCTCCGTGTCCACGGTCTGGATCCGCGAGATGGGCGCGATCCGCCGCTGCTGCGAGAACCAGCCGGCCTGCGTGTACACCGCCTGGGAGGTCGCCTCCCACCGGTGAACCCGGTACCGCCACCGCGGCATGATGGCCAGGTGCGCGGCGGCCGCGACCGCGGTGGCGGCCAGCAGGGCGGCGCGCCAGCCCGTCAGGCCGGCATGCGCCGGGACCAGCAGCGCGAGCTGGATGGCCACCACGACCAGCCAGCCCACGAGCGCGCGTGCCGTCCAGTAGCGGACGGCCATGGGGCTCACCAGGTGCCGCGGGGGCCGAATGCGCAGCGCCTCGGTCACGGGTCGATCGACCTCCTCAACCTGCCCGGACCCGCCGGGGACGTCGGTCATGACCCGTCAACGCGCGAGTGGCCCGGCGGGATCGCCCCAAGCAGGAGGGCTGACGGGACGCCCTCGTCGGCCGCCCCCTACCAGGAGCGCGGCCGCACCGCTACGGGGCCAGGCGCTCGAGCCGCCAGCACGCGCCGGCGCGCGTGTACCGGAGCCGGTCGTGGAGCCGGTTGATTCGCCCCTGCCAGAACTCGATGGCGGTCGGCGCCACCCGGTAGCCGCCCCAGAACCCGGGCAGCGGTGGCTCCACCGGGTGGAGCGCCTCCAGCCTGGCGACCTCCGCCTCGAGCGTGGCCCGGTCCGTCAGCACGCGGCTCTGGGCGGATGCCGACGCGGAGATCCGGTGCCCGTACGGCCGCTGCCGCCAGTAGGCGAGGGACTCCTCGAGGCTGGTCGGCGCCACCGGGCCGCGGACTCGCACCTGGCGGTGCAGCCGTGGCCAGTAGAAGGCCAGGGCGGCGTGCGGCCTGCCGGCCAGGTCTCTGCCCTTGTCGCTCTCGTAGTTGGTGAAGAAGACGAAGCCGCGGGCGTCCACCTGGTGCAGGAGGACCATGCGGACGGCGGGCTCCCCCTCGGCGGTCACGGTAGCCAGCGCCATCGCGTTGGGCTGGGGCTCGCCGACCCTGCCCGCCAGCTCGAACCAGCGCTCGAACTCGACCACGGGGTCGGCGGCCAGGTCCTCCTCGTTGAGGGGCGCGTCGGTGTCGATCACCCCGTCAATGATCCACGCCTGGCTCAGCCGGATTCCACCGACTGCACGCGGACCGCGGGCCGGAATTCGACTCAACCCCGGGCCTGGTCGCGCTGGAGGCACTCCTGCGAGCAGTAGGTCAGGCCACCGCCGGTGACTCCCTCACCCTCGTTCTCGGTCCACTCGTCCGGCTCGCGACCGCAGTACGGGCACGCCTGCCGGTCATCCAGGTCGAGCTCGGTCATGATGTCACCTCCGAGATGATGTGACCGGGTCACGTCCAGACTACCGCGGCCCCCGCGGCGCCGCTGGGCACCGGGTGCCGATAGGCTGGGCGCATGTGGCCCAACGACCTTCCCCCGCAGATCCGGCCGGTGCTGGGGGCGCTCGCTGCCGTCATCCGGGAACGGGAGCCGGCGATTCGCGAGCGCGTGCTGCGGCTGCAGCAGGAGAACCCGGACCTCGGACCCGACGTGCTGGCCAGGAAGCTGGTCCGCGACACCCGGAGGCGGGTGGCGACGACCGGCGCGGCCAGCGGCGCAGCCGCCATTGCGCCCGGCCTGGGCACGCTGATCGCGCTCGGCACCACGACGACGCAGAGCCTCTACGCGCTGGAGCAGGAGACCGAGCTGGTTCTGGCCATCGCGATGATCTACGGCCGGGACCTGGTCGAGTCGGACCACCGCCTGCTCGAGGCGCTCGTGGTGATCGGGCTGGCCGGAGGCGCCATCAAGCTCCGCGACAGCGTCCTCGTCGCCGGCGGCGAGCGGATCACCGTCGCGGCCTTTCGCCGGGTCCCCGTACGCTGGGCCGGCCGGCTGGCAGGCGACATCGCGGCCCGGGTGCTGGGGCGAGCGCTGGCCCAGCGCACGGCGGCCGCGGCAGGGCGCCTGGTGCCGCTGGCGGTCGGGATGGCGCTGGGCGCCGGGTTCGACTGGGTGGCCGTCAGCCTGCTGGGGAGAGCGGCGATCCACTACTACGCCACCCTCCCCGAGCCGGCTCTGGCCGGCCGAAGGGGGACCGTGGAGCTACCGCCCGCCGAAGATCTCCCCGACGTCGAACCCGGCCACTGAGACGACCTGGTCGAACGTGCACTGCTCGGGGGGCTTGTCGGGCCGCCAGCGCAGGAAGCCCGTCGCGTGCCGGAAGCGCTCGCCGCCCTGCAGCTTGTCGTACGCGACCTCGCACACCAGCTCGGACCGGATCGCCTGCCAGTCGGTCTCGCGGCCGTGGGACCAGCGGCTCGGGCCGCCGGGCATGCGGCCCCGCTGCTCCGGCGACGGCTCGATGCGCATCGGCTGCAGCTCGGCCAGGAGCCGGCGCCGCGTGGGCGCGTCGAACGACGACGTATGGCCCACGTAGTGCAGACTGCCGCGGGAGTCGTAGAGGCCCAGCAGCAGCGACCCGAGCGAAGCGCCGTCTGCGGTCCAGCGGAAGCCGATGACGACGCAGTCCGCGGTCCGCTGGTGCTTGACCTTCACCCAGGCGCGCCTGCCTGGCACGTACGGCTGGTCCCAACGCTTGGCGATGACGCCGTCGAGACCGGCCCCCTCGAACTGATCGAACCAGCGGCCGGCCACCAGCGGGTCCCGCGTCATCGGCGTCAGCCGGAGCTGCTGCCCGGCGCCGGCGACCAGCCGCTCGAGACGCGACCGGCGTTCGCTGAGCGGCAGAGGGCGCAGGTCCTCCCCGCCCTCCGCCAGCAGGTCGAACGCGACGTACGTCACCGGGGTGGACTCGCTGAGCAGGAGGATCCTGGAGGCGGCCGGGTGGATGCGCTGCTGCAGCGCGTCGAAGTCGAGTCCGGCGGCGCCCACGACGACGAGCTCGCCGTCCAGCGCGACCCGGTCAGCGGGCAGGGCGCGGAAAGCCGGCACGATCTCCGGAAAGTAGCGGGTCATGGGCCGGGCGCCGCGGCTGACCAGCACCACCGAGTCGCCATCCCGGTGAGCGACGATCCGGAAGCCATCCCACTTGGGCTCGTACTCCCAGCCGTCGCCCTGGGGCAGCCGCGGCTGCACCGCGGCCAGCATCGGCTCCATCTCGATCGGGATGGGCGTGCTCATTTCGAGGCAGCTTACGGCCGGATTCCAGCCCGCGCGGCCCCCCGGCGGCCCCGACGGGCCACCTCTCCCGCAAGGGGGAGTCGCAGAGCCCCCTCCGGCCCTCCGGGCCACCTCCCCCGCAAGGGGGGAGGGTGTCAGCCGGCCTCCGCGAACCGGGAGAGGAGCCGCGCGACGTGACGGGCAGCGTTGCGGAGGTCCACGATGCGGACGTTCTCGTTGGGGCTGTGGGTCAGGTTGCTCGCGCCGAACCCGACGCCCGGCGCCACCACCGGGACCCCCTGCTCCGTGAACAGATACATCGGCGTGGTGCCGCCGATGAGCGGCGTGATGTGGGCCGGCTCGCCGTAGACGTCGCGGGCGGTCTCTGCGCACAGGCGCACGAGCGGGTCGTCGGGATCTACGAGGGCCGGTCGCTCGGGACCCAGGATCTCCACCTCCACGTCCGCGAAGCCGCCGGCGTCCAGGTGCCTGCGCAGCTTCTCGGCGACGTCGAGCGGGTCCTGGTCGGGGACCAGCCGGAAGTCCACCTTGGCCGAGGCTTGAGCCGGGACGATCGTCTTCGAGCCGGGCCCCTGGTAGCCGCTGGTGAGGCCGGCCACGTTGCAGGTGGGATCGAACGGCGCGGCGTTCACCGCCACCCCGGTGCGGCCCAGCAGCAGCCGGTCCAGGCCGAAGGACTCCAGGTAGGACCGCTCCGGGCTGGGCAGCGCCTCCAGGAGCCGGCGCTGCCGGTCCGAGACGGGCCGGACAGCGTCGTAGAAGCCAGGGATGCGCACGCGCTCGTCCGTCCCCTTCAGCGACGCGAGCGCCCAGATGAGCCGCCAGGCGGCGCTGGGCAGCAGGTTGGCGCTACCGGAATGGCCGTCCCTGGCCAGGGCGCGCACCCTCAGCTCCACGTAGAGCAGGCCGCGGACGCCGAGCGCGATCTGCGGGATGCCGTCCGCGTCGACGCCGCCCTCCTCCCAGATGGCGCCCTCGCATCGCAGCTCGTCCGCGTGCTCCTGCACGAACCCCGGCAGGCTCCCGCTCCCGACCTCCTCCTCGCCCTCCACCAGCCACGTCAGCCGGCAGGGCAGCCGGCCGTCCACGGCCGACAGCGCGTCCACTGCCGCCAGCCGGGCCACCAGCTCTCCCTTGTCGTCCTTCGCGCCCCTCGCGTACAGCCGGCCGTCGCGGACGTGCGCCTCGAACGGAGGGCTGTCCCAGAGCTCCAGCGGCTCAGGCGGCTGGACGTCGTAGTGGTTGTACAGCAGCATGGTGCGGTCCCCGCGGGCGCCGTCGGCGTGGGCGAGCACGACCGGGTGACCCCCGGTCGCGACCACGCGAGCCTGGAGGCCGCGCCGGCCGAGGATGTCCGCCACCAGCCCCGCGCACTCCTCGATTCCCTCGTGGCGCGCGGAGACGCTGGGAACGGCACACAGGCGCGCCAGCTCGTCGACGTAGCCGTCCAGGCGCTCGTCGAGATACCGGTCGATCGCCTCGAGGCGCTCGCTCATCGGCCCGCGCTGGCGGCCAGCACGGCGGCCGCTGCGGCGGCCTGGCCCCGTCCGGCGCGGGCGCTGGCCGCGCGGCGAGCCGGGTCGAGGGGGTTCGGGCCGATGGCCTCGACCGCGCCGGCATCCGGTACGACGACCTCCACCCGGCTGCCCGCCCGGCGCAGGTCCGCCACCTCCGCATCGAGGAGGGCGCTGCTCAGGCCTCCGGTCGGCGCCACGATCACGACAACATCGTGTCCGGTCGCCAGGTCGGCGTTCGTCGGTGAGCGCACGCCGCCGTCCATGTACCGGCGGCCGCGGATGGTGACCGGAGGGTAGATCCAGGGCACGGCGCAGCTGGAGGCCACCGCCAGCGTCAGCGGCACGCCCGAGGACCGCTCCCAGGTCACGAACCTGCCGTCCTCGGTGTCGATCGCCGTGACCCGGACAGGCCGCTCGGGCCACTCCTGGACCGGGAGCCGGGCGGCGATCACCTCCAGGCGGCCCGCCTCCGTGAACCGGGTGTTCGCGGTCCTGGCCTGCGAGCCGATCCAGGCCAGCACCTCTGGTGTGGGCGGTGCCGTCTGCGCGGCCTGGCCGTCTGCACCTGCCCGCCCGGTGAAGAACTCCATCAGCCTGGCAAGATCCGGTGCCCGCTCGGCGGCGGCAGGCGCCACCTGCCTGTCGTACAGCGCCGCCAGGGGGACGCCCGTCGCGACCTGGGCGCCGACGACCGACCCGGCGGACGTGCCGATCACGAGCTCGGCCCCCGTCAGATCGACACCCGCCTCCACCAGGCCCAGGAGCAGCCCGGTCTCCCAGGCGATCCCGGTGACTCCGCCACCCCCGAGCACCAGAGCCACGGTCATGCGCGTGCACCTCCGACAGGGAACCGGCCGCCAGCGTCACCAGTTACCGTACTTCGACGGGGGCCTGGCTGAAAAATAGGAGGCCGCCGGACAGGCCGGCGGCCTCCGGTTGGGGGTAGGGGGCTAGAGGATGGGCAGGCTCGACCCCGGCTGCCCTGCATCCGGTCGGCCCGCTCCGACTCCCGGCCAGCGACGATGCGCACCGCGCATGTTGCGTCGATATTGCGACAGTTCACCAAAGAATCGGCAAAGACCAACGACACTCCGCAGAGCATCGGGTTCACCGCGGCCCCTCCGGGTCGGCCGGGCCGGCGTTGGGGTATCGTCTCTGGCGATGGGCCAGGACGAGGGGGATCGCCGCGAGCGAGCGGAGACGGCCGGCCGCCTTGCCGGCCGGCTCGTCAACCGGGTCGGCCTGCGCCTGCTCCGCCTCGGACCGGTGCGCGAAGCGCTCCGCCGGGGGGCCGCCGAGGCTGTGCAGGAGCAGCGGGACCGGCCGCGACCGGCCGACGGGTAGCCGCCGGCCATGACGACGCCGCAGCCGGCGACGGGCGGCGGCCGCTGGATGGAGGTGACGCCCGACCGGGTGGCGCGCTGGCTGGCCGGGTTCGACGAGCAGCACCACGTGACCCGCTCCGTCTACGGGCCGGAGACCGTGCTCTTCGAGGCCGCCGACGGAGCGCTGGCCGAGTGCCACCCGCCGTTCCCCCCGCTCGCCGAGACCGGCGAGCACGAGGGACTCGCAGCCCAGCCGCTGGTGGCGCACGCGCAGCGGGAGCGGGTGGTCGGGGTGCTGCTGGTCCGGCTCGGCGGCCACGCCGCAGGGGTGTTCGAGGGCGACCGGCTGGTCGCCTCCAAGGTGGGGTCGCGGCCGGTGCACGGGCGGCAGGCCAACGGGGGCTGGTCGCAGGCCCGGTTCGGCCGCCGGCGGGAGGAGCAGTCGCGCGCCGCGGCCGGCGCGGCCACCGACGTCGCGCGGCGCGTGCTGCTGCCGCGCCTCGCCGATCTCCAGGCGGTCGTGCTGGGAGGCGACCGCCGGGCCGTCGACGCGCTGCGCGACGACCCGGAGCTGAAGCCCGTTTTCGAGCGGGCGGTCGAGCGCTTTCTCACGCTCCCGGATCCGAAGCTGACGGTGCTCCGCACAGCGCCCATGATGTTCAGGGCGGTGCGGATCCGCCTGGTCGAACCCGACGGCCGCCGGGCGCCCGACAGCGGGCACGGGCCCGACGCGCCCCAGGCACCCGGCGCGTAGGAGACGCTGCAGGTCCGGGAGCGGCGGCGCTCAGCTGACGGCCGCGGGGGCGCCGAGCCGGCTCGCGACCCAGCGCTGCTGGCGCGCGCGCGCCGCCCTCGCCATCCCGGTCGGGAAGCCCGTGAACCCGTGGTCGGACTCGGGGTACACAGCCAGCTCGGCCTCGTTTCCGGCGGCCTCCCAGCGAGCGGCCATGAACAGGCTGTCGTCGAGCAGCGGATCGAGCATGCCGACCGTGAACAGCGCCGGCGGCAGCCCCGAGAGGTCGGCGTAGAGCGGGGAGATGGCCGGGTCGCGAGCGTCCTCCGGGCTGCGGCCACGGAGCACGTGCTGGCGCACGCCGTCGAAGATGCTCGGCGGCAGCACGGGCGACGCTCCGCGCCGCTGCCGTGAGCTGGGGGTGCCCGACAGGTCGTAGCAGCCGAACACCAGGTTGGCGCCGAGAAAGCGCCCCGCCGCCGCGTCCTGGTCACGCAGCCGCAGGAGCGTCACGGCCGCCAGGTGGCCGCCGGCCGAGCCGCCGCCGATCAGGAGGCGGTCCGACCCCAGCTCGGCCCCGGCGTGCTCGATCAGCCACCGCGCGGCTGCGACGCAGTCGTCGATGGCGTCCTCCAGCCGGTGCTCCGGGGCCATGCGGTAGTCGATGCTGACCGTGGCCACGCCCGCGGCCCTGGCCAGCGCGCCGTTCTCGACGTCATTCATGCGGGGCGAGCCGATCATCCAGCCGCCGCCGTGGACGTCGAGGTAGACCGCGTCCACGCGCGCCGGCCGGATCACCCGCGCCGGGATGGGGCCGGCCGGGCCGGGGATCGAGAGCTCGGCCACTGGCAGCACGGGAGTGCCCACGAAGGCGACGAACGGGCTTTCCGGCGACTCGAGAAACGCCCGCAGCTTGCGGATGTCGTCGACCGTGTCGAAGGACATCGGAGGGAGCTGGGCGACCTGCTGGTTCGCGGCGCGCGCCTCCTCCAGGTGCTGCTCGAGCTCGGCGCTGTACTTCATGGTGGC
>Ga0126378_10004927_pt1 | contig 10300 bp, 10 predicted proteins | sample PanSoiMetPlot_23_FD_92587 | JGI IMG/M metagenome (GOLD analysis project Ga0126378, IMG submission 92587) | Tropical forest soil microbial communities from Panama - MetaG Plot_23 | ecosystem: Environmental > Terrestrial > Soil > Tropical forest > Bulk soil | place: Panama | collected 2016-02-17
GAGCAAGCAGGCGTGGGTCAACCCGACCAAGCTCGACCACGGCAGCGCCTTCGCGAAGACCACCGCGACCATCAAGGGCGTTGCCAACAGCACAGACGCCGGTACCGGGAACTCGCCGCTCAAGGCGATCCTGGTGAACACGAGATCGACCGCATACTAGCGGGCGAAGTCCTTCCCGAGCAGGAGCAACGCATGCCATACGTCAAGACGGGCGCGACCCGACACAACCTCCCCACTGACCCGCAGTACTGGGTGGAGCTCCGCGACCACGGCCGAGCCGGCGATCGCCGGGTGGCCAGCGAGGCGAGCACCGTGCGCTACGTCGCGGCGCTCAACGAGATCTCGCCGGAGGACTGGCATTACGTCGTCGATCGCACGGACGACGGCGAGCGCGGCCTGGTGGTCCGACGCAATGTCGAGGAGTACAACCGCCAGCTGATGGCGCAGCGCATCGTGCGCTGGAACCTCACCGACGAGAACGACCAGCCACTCCCGGTCACCCCGGAGTCGATGGACCTCCTCGAGCCCGAGGACTGGGACTTCCTGTGGGTCAAGATCGAAGCGGGGCGGCCCAAGGAGGAGGAGGGCCCTTTCGTCGAGCCCTCGAATCCCTCATCCGAGGAGAGCGAGCAGACCACCCCGATGCCGTAGCCGCATTCCTGCGCCTGACACTCGCCGAGCTCTGGCACTGCCGCCCCTCGGAGGTCGACCAGGAGGACCAGGAGGACGTGGACAACGCCCTGCTGATGCAGGCGTTCCGCCAGCGGCTCCGGATCGAAACGATCAGCAGGTAGCGGCCTGCGCCTCCGCGCCGGCGGCGCGGAGATGGACCAGGGCATCCTGCATCACCGCCGCCCCGGTCAGCGACGCGCTCACCGTGCCCCGTGCGAGGTTGGCGCTGGCCACGTCGATGAGGCCGGCCGCCTGCCGAAACTGGGCAGCGCTGTCTGCCAGACAGGCCGGGGGCAGGGTGCGGTCCAGCGTCGCCTCCAGGCTCTGGGCGTTGGTCGCGATCGCCGCGTAGTCGAGCTGGCACTCGCCGGCCGGCGAGTCGGAGGCGCATGCGACCGAGAGGGCGTCGATGGAGGTCCCCAGGCGATTCACCGCCGGCGTGATGGCCTCGCGCCACGCCTGCGCCTGCTGGGCCTGCGTCGGTGTCGGGGACTGCACTGGCCTGGGAGGCGCCTGAGCCGCCTGTCCGCAGCCCACTGCCAGTAACGCGAACAGGGTCCACCACCGCATTCGCACGTCCTCCTCTCCCGGGTCGCCTACCCCGCGCCCGCCGCCACCATAGCGCTTCGTCCCATACCGCGGAGGACCGATGGCTGAATCGACGCTCGACGTCCTCCTGCGCGCGACCCGCATGGGCGCTGGCGTGTACGAGACCGAGCGCCTCGACATCCTGGAGACCAAGAAGGCGTTCATCGACGCCCAACTGGACCAGATCGAGGCAGCCAAGGCGGCGCAGAAGGCGATCGAGGCGTCGTCCGCGGGCGAGGCCGACGCCTACGAGATGCAGGTCGTCGCGCTCAAGAAGGTGACCGAGGCCCAGATCTCCCAAGCCGAGGCCGCCAAGGCCGCGCGCGACCAGACGGTGACCGCGAATGCCGAGTCCGCCGGCAGTCTCGATCTGCTCGGGGCCGCGGCGTCAGGCGCGAAGCTCGCCCTGTCCGCCGTGGCCGTCGCCGGGGTGTCCGCCGGCGCCGCGATCGGGTTCGGGATCGACAAGGCGGCCGGGTTCGAGCAGCAGCTGACCCTGATTCACACCCAGGCGGGCGCGGCGAACGAGAACCTCCAGCTGATCGGCAACTCGCTGCTCCAGATGGCAGGTGAGGTCGGCCAGGGGCCCACCCAGCTGGCCGAGGGCCTGTACCACGTCGAGTCGGCCGGGTTCCGAGGCGCCCAGGCGCTCGACATGGTGCGCCAGGCGGCCGAGCTGGCCGACGTCGGGCAGGCGAACCTGGAGGACACGACCCAGGCGGTAATCGGCACCATGGCCGCGTTCCAGGGCCAGGGCATGACGGCCGCCAGTGCGGTGGCCCAACTCAACGCGATCGTGGGCACCGGCGACATGCGGATGGACCAGCTGGACTCGGCCATCGCCACCGGGATCCTGCCCACGGCCGCCACCTTCGGCCTGACCCTGAAGGACGTCGGCGCCGGGCTGGCCACCATCACCGACAACGTCACGCCTGCCGACGAGGCGGCGACCAGGCTGCGTATGACCTTCGCCCTGATGGGCGCCCCGAGCGGCCCGGCGCGCAAGGCCCTGGGCGCCCTCGGCATCGACGCCCTCCAGCTGGCCGACGACATGCGCAAGCCGGACGGCCTGCTGGTAGCCATCACCGACCTGAAGGACCACCTCTCGCACATCGACGTGTCCCAGGTCTCGGGCGGTCTCGACACGGTCAAGGCTGACCTCCAGTCCTTCGGACTCACCGACGACGAGATCCAGACCGCGCTGTCGAAGCTGGGCCCCACCGGCGCCGAGCAGGCCGACCTGATCGCCAGGGCGTTCGGCGGCGGCCGCTCCTCGGCGGCCATCATGACCCTGCTCACCGAGTTCGACCGGTTCAGCTCGAAGTACCAGCAGATCGACGACCAGTCGAGGCGGTTCCAGTCCGATTGGGAGCAGCAGCAGGCGACCTTCAGCCAGGGGTGGAACGACTTCAAGGCGGGCCTGGACTCCGCAGCCATCTCGTTCGGCCAGCAGTTCCTGCCCTACGCCACCCAGTTCCTGGGCTGGGCCCGCAGCGCGCTCCCGAGCATCGAGGGCGCCGCCACGGTGATCGGCAAGGACCTCGTGCAGGGGATCACCACCGTGGCCGGGTGGCTGCAGCGCGCCGCGCCCCTAGCCCAGCAGTTCTCGGACACCATCGGCCGCGAGACGGTCAAGGCGTTCAAGGACGCCCAGCCCCAGATCGAGCGCCTGGGTCAGCAGTTCCAGGATCTTGGCGACACCATGGAGGCGACCATCAAGTCGGAGGCGTTCGCCGACGTGGTCGCCGGGTTGGAGGTGTTCCTGCCGTCGGCCGTCGGGGTGGCCGTCGCCCAGCTGAACGTGCTCATCGACATGTTCAAGATCGGCGCGACCGCGGCGGGCGGGTTCGGCCGCGTCATGTGGGACCTGAGCCAGGGCGACTTCAAAGCCGCCTGGGTGGACATGTCCAGCACCGTGAAGGTGCAGACGCAGAACGAGCAGCAGCTCCTCCGCGACCACCAGACGGCGAGCGACGCCATCACCAAGGCCACCAATGGCCAGATGATCCAGGACTACCAGAGCACCCGCAACGAGATCCTGGCGACCACCCAGGGCATGTTCCAGCAGATGAACAACGACGCCCTGGAGGATGCGCGTAACGAGACGGCGCTGGCCTATTCCATCGGCGCGAACATGGACGCAGGTATGGCCGCCGGCATCTCGGCCAACGCTGGGATGGTGCACACCGCCGCCTCCGCGGCCATCAGGGATGCGCTCGCGGGGGTCCAGAACGAGAACATCATTCAGTCCCCCTCGAAGAAGTGGGCCGACGAGGTGGGGCTGCCGCTGGCGCAGGGCATCGCCATGGGCCTGCTCAGCGGCCAGGACTCCGTCCTCGCCGCCGCGCTCGGACTCACCCAGCCCAGCGCGTCGGGATCGGCCGGAGCCGGCGGATACGGCGGGGTCGCCGTGCCGGCGGCTGCCACAGGTCCGATCTCCCTGGCCTCCACCATCACGCTCATGCTCGACGGCCAGGTGCTGGCGCAGGTCATCGACCAGCGCATCGATGCCCGGACGAGCAGGCTCCTGACGCAAAGCTGATGCCGACGATCAACGACATCGACCTCGGCAGCAGCCACCCCTGGCCGATTCCCGACCAGCAGCAGACGATCGGAGCGGCCCTCGTCGAGGGGAGTCGGACCCTCGTCTGGCCGCGCGGTGCGCTCGCCCTCCAACAGGATGTGACGTTCTACGTCACAGCGTTCCAGGGCATCGGCGGCCAGGCGGCGCTCTCCCTGGGAGCCGCGCGCTATCTCGTCCGCCAGCTGGAGGAGCTGGCGTCGAACCCCGACATGCAGCCCGCGTACATCCAGTGGTGGGCGACCAGCCAGAGCGGCGGGTACAACGCTGCCGACTACCACGACGGCTGGTATGTGATCGAGAAGGTCATCCCGAACTACCGGAAGTACATCGTCACCGGCGTCGTGTCGTGCGAGCTGGTGGTCCGCCAGGTCGCCCCCGCCACGCCGTCCTCCCTCGGCCTGGGCTGGGTCGGCGCCGCGCTCAGCAGCACGTTCACCGCCACCCCGGTACCGCTGCTGTCCTACCCGATCGGGGCGACGTTGCAGGTCCCCGCCGCGCTCAGCCGCACGGGCGGCGAGGGTGCCGTTCCGACCAGCGTCCTCGCCAGCGCCTCGACCATCAACCCAGCTCTGTTCGTGCGACCAGGCACCATCGCCGGCCTCTGGACGGGGGGCGTCAGGGTCTACGACTCGATCAACACTTCGAGCAACCCCGTCCCGACCTCGGGCGGGTTCGCCCACGCCAACTGGGTCCAGGTCTACGGCACCCAGCACGACTTCGTCGGCGACTGCATCCTCACCAACGGGTTGCTCCTACTGCTCTTCCAGGTGGGGACCGGGAGCCAGGCGTGTGTCGTCTACCTCTGGAACACGCAGCTCGGTACTCCCGCATGGCAGTCGGTCGGGCGCCTCCAGTCGCTCGACAACGCACTCAACAACGACACCGTCCGCGAGATCAACCTGGACCGCGTCGGCCTCCAGCAATCGCGCGTCCGGATCGTCTCCAGCAGCTCCGCGGGCAACTACAACATGCTGCGCGTCGAGCTGGTGGCCGGCTCATACGCGGCCAGCGTGGAGGCATGGCCGCGGACCCAGGCGAATACCAGCACCTTCCGTCTGAACTGGGCGCCCACGAATGCGGCCAAGATCATCCACGACGACATCGGCGTTGCCGACGTCGTGGTGAGTCCGGCCGACTCCTCGCCGGCTGCTTCGCCGTCCCTGGGCTTCGCCACGATCTTCGGGCGGACCGCGAACGGGCCACTGTACGGCTTCCTGTACCAGAACGCGCCGAGTCAGCAGCCCACCAACAACGGATCGGCAAGCATCGGGCTCGGCGACAACTCCGGCCCGGCGCAGAACTCCTACCGTCTCTACGGCATCTGGGCAGCACCGTTCGTGACCGTCCCCAATCTCCAGGCCGAGGGCGAGAGCGGCTCGCTGGGCACCGGGTGGTCGTCGGTGGCGGACGGCGCGGCCAGCGCTGGCAACGCGGCCAAGGTGGCGTCCGGCACAGGTTCGGGCAACGCCGACCTCTTTGGTACCTCGTGGGTACCGCCGCCCGGTCAGTACGGGCCCGCGTTCAGGCTGAAGGTCACCTCAGCCGCCAGTACCACCGCGCAACTCCAGGCGGGCCTGTGGGATGCCACCGCTGGCGCGTTCGTGACGGGCGCCAGCACCATCTACGCGCCCAGCCAGTTGAGCACGTCATACGTGTGGGTGTTCGCCAACCGGAGAACAGTCAGCGATGCCGTCTTCAACTCGACCACGACGGTGACCAGCGCGACGGCACTGTTCACATCGGCGGACGTGGGCAAGGTGGTGACTCGAACGGATGGCCTCGGCGGCATCCCTGCCGGGACGACCATCCAGAGCGTCACCAACTCGACGACCATCATTCTGACGGCTGCCACGACCGCCACCGGGTCGCTCGTGGGGCTGGCGATCGGCGGTCCGATCACGCCGACCGCAGGCCACAACATGCAGTTCCGGGCCGTGACCACCGCGACACTGGGCACCGACTTCTTCGTAGACGAGGCGGTGCTCGCGCCGATCCAGAGCGCAACCCTGGGTCAGGGCAACTTCCCAGGCGACATCTGGGCGCAATGGGCCTTCGAGACAGACCGTCGCTGGGTGAGGGGCTGACGTGGCGAGCGAAGGCATCCCCCAGTACCTCGCGCTTCGCGTCCTCGACAACAACACGGGCGCAGTCATCGTCCCGGACCTCGCGCATGCACATGACGTCAAGTGGGAGGTGCGCGCCCTCCAGCAGGGGATGCCGGGCTCGTCAACACTGGGCACCTTCACATTCCACTCGCCGGGGGGACCGCAGTCGGACGACTTCGGACGTTGGCGCGGCCAGTGGACGCAGCTCGCCATCGGGCAGCGCGTCGAGGCATACCTCGGTCGGTCGGTGACCGGGGCGCCGCGCTTCTCCGGGATCATCACCGACATGCACCGTCCGCTGGACAGCCCTTGGGAGGTCACGGGCGTGGACAGCCTGTGGATGCTCCAGCAGTCGCAAACCCTGCCGGGCGAGTCGATCCTCGTCGCGACGACAAGGGGGTCGGATTCGGCGGTCGCCTACTACGGGACCCAGGAAGTTCTATGGGATGACGACTTCTCCGGGTGGAATGCCTCGACACATCCCAACAGTAGCGACTACGCGGTGTCGCATTGGTCCTTCACCTCCAGCGACCCGGTGTTCGGGTTGCCAGCGCTCACCTCGACAAGCGTGTCTCCGACGGAAGCCGGGGTCTCGACGCACACGACCTGGTCGGCTGACTCATTCGGGGTGACGCCATCGCAATTTGTCCCCAGCGTCGTCACGATTCACGGCGTGATGGTGGCAGGAACGGGCACCAACAACGCCTGCGAGGCCAGCATCTTCTTGGAGTCGGACGCGACCATCCAGAATGGGTACATGGTCCAGGCGCTCATGCGCCTGACAAACGCAACCTTCGGGCTCTACAGCGTTGACCTGGTGATCTGGACTAGAGTCGCGGGGACCGATACGCAACGGGCCCGAGTCAACGACGTGTTCGCCAACATGGGGGCCACCTTCCCCTTCGAGCTCTCAGCGGTGTTCTGTCTGACACTGCCCACGATGCCGAACAATCTGGCCAGTTCGCAATGGACGATTCGCGCCATCCTTAACGGGAAGGACCCCGGCTGCACCTACGGCGGCTTCGTTCCGAGCGGATCCGGAGGCATAGGCCTACGATTCGAGCCGGACGCGTCCGGCTCGCCCCAGGTCTTCGTCAATCGAATGCAGTTCCGTTGGCGAACATCCGGGGATCCGTACTTCACCAATCCCGATGGCAATCGCTTCGTCCAAGGGACGAAGGTGGACTACCGCGACATGACGCAAACGGTGGCCGCCAACGGACAGACCAATCTCGACGTGCTGTGCATGGCAATGACGTTCGACGGAGTCTTCATTCGCAAGACTCCCGGCGCCGGACACAAGTCCGATGTGCTCGACTACAGCAACCTGTCTGGTGACCCGAGCCCGGGCACAGACTACTCCTCTTCAATCGTGCTGGAGGAGGGCGTCAACATCATGGCCCAGGACACCATGGTTGCCACCGTGCCGGAGATGCTCGGCAACAGTGTGAAGTTCAACGCTGTGCCGGGCGGCGACTCCGGCGGCCAGGCGACTTGGTCGGCCATCGGCGCCATCGGCGATGCGGTCCTCACTGACACCGTCACCGACGTAGGCATCACGGGCTTCACGATGTTGGTGAACCACGCCAGGCAGATTCAGGCCCGCAAGACCAACCCCCTCCAGGCCAGGCAGGTCCGCGTGGTCCGCGACAGGAGTTGGCTCTCAGTAGCGGGCGGTGCTGGCCCCCGGGAGTTGGACTACGTCCAGATCTACATCCCGAGCCTCAACGTGCAGCGACAGACGGCGCTCATCATGGGGTACGACTTCCAGGAGGGAGAAGCCTCCATGCTGGTGTACCTCTCTCAGCTACCGGCCGCAGCGGCGCCGAATCACCTCTTGCAGCGCGTGCAGCGCCCGCTCGACTACATCTCCACGACGTATCAGACGCGTTAACGGCTCGCGTCAGCTGCGGAAGCCGTAGTCCTCCAGCAGGGCATGCAGGCGTCGGCGATCAGCGATCCAGGCCCGGGCCAGAACGCCCGCCCACCACGCGGCCGCCGAGAAGAGGACCAGCGCGTCGAAGTCCCAGGACACAGCCATGGTCTGGAGTATGCGCCGGCGGCCGGGCACGCCACATGAGCAATGCGACTCAGGAAGGAGGGACAGTGCTCCTGCTCGACATCCTTGACCCGCCCGCACCGGACCAGCTCGTTGCCGACCTGCGCGCGGCCGGCGCGGGCGCCTGTGGCCTGTACGTCCTGCGCCGCTTCGGCGGCGGCGGGGATGCCGGGATCGGGACCTGGACCCCGGCCCACGTGGCCGCGCTGCGCGCAGACGGCATCGCGCTCCTGCCCATCATCGTTCCGGGCAACAACCCGCTGCCCAGCGATGTGGCCACCGCGTTGGACGTAGCCCGCGCCCTCGGCGTCCCCGTCGGCGCGATGGACCTGGACCTCGAGCAGTTCAGCCTGCCGCCGGTCGCCTGGGTGGCGGCCGCCATCGCAGAGCTGCGTGCGGCCGGCTGGCGGGCGCTGAGGTATGGCGACGAGGCGGTCCTGGCGGGTTACCCGCCCGGTGACGGCGACTGGGTGTCGCACGCGTCTGGCCTGATCGTCCGCGCCGGCGTACTGCTGCCGGTCCCCGCCATCCCGCCCGGGTACATCGCGTGGCAGTACGCGGTCGAGGTCAACGTCAACGGCCGCTTCTATGACGCGTCCGTCTTCGATCCGGCCGCCCTCGCGCCGCCCGACCCACCGCCCGCACCACTCCACGGAGGCAGCTCAGGCATGACCATCGCCCTCGCGGCCCGGCCCGACGGATCGGGCGTCGATTCGTTCGAGATCATCTCCGGACAGATCCACTGGTCGGGGGACGTTCCGGATTGGCAGCCGGGCAGCGACACCGTCTTGCCCGGCCTGGGCGCCGTGGAGCTGCGGGCGGTAGCGGCCTGCTGGGACGGTCCGGACCGCCTGGTGGTGGACGTGCTGGATGCCGCTGGCACGCGACATCGAAACGTGATCCAGCCCTCGAACGACTGGAAGGCCGGCTCGTGGGAGCAGCTCGCCACCGGCGTGACGGTCCCGGCGGCGATCGGCGACCTGGTCCCCGGGCCCGCTGGCCCGGCTGGACAGACCGGCCCGCCTGGGACACCGGGGAAGGATGCCGAGCCGGTCAGCGACGATCACATCGCCGCGGTGGCGCTGGGGGCGGTCTCGAAGGCCACGACACCACCGACGGGCGCGTAGCGAAGGGATCCCTCGGTGTTCCAGGTCTCCCAGTCCATCACCCAGGGCGGCCCTGCCGCCATCACCATCCTGGTCTTGATCGGGTTCGCAGCCTGGGCGGCGCTCCAGAGCGGCACGTTGCGCTTCGGGCGCGAGGTCGACTACCGCGACCGGATCATCGAGCAGCAGCAGAAGACGATCGAGGACCAGCGGGCCACGATCGCCGCTCAGGCCACCGCTCAGCAGCAGCAGGCCGAGGCGTCCAAGCAGGCGCTGGACATGATCCGCCAGGATCTGCTGCCGAGACTGGCCCGGGCAAGCAGCGCCTGATGCCGGGCTTGCGCCGGCTTGTCGCGTGGTGGGGGGCGTGGCGAGAGCGGCACGTCCAGCAGATGGTCCGCAGCGATCCGCGCACATCCGCCGCTGCTGAGGACGCGCGCGAGGCGCGGCGCCAGCGGGAGGACGCCGAGCGGATGACCGGCGAGGCGCGCGACCGGCTGCGCGAGCTCGATGCCCTGCGCGCCTCCGTCCAGGCCGCCAAGGGGGGCAAGGCGCGGTGAGCTGGACGACCACCGTGGTCGATCTGGGCGGCGGCTGGGACAACCTGACCCCGCTGGTGCTGGCCTGGATCGCAACCTCGGCCGCGGCCAGCGCTCGCTTCACGCCTCAGGTCCACCGCGCCTGGGTGGCCTGGCGGGCGCACCGCCGCCGGCAGACGAACGGCGGCACCGTGGCCGCGGCGGCGTTGGAGCAGGCGGTCGGCCACAGCTTTGCGCTGCTCGTGTGCCTGCTCTGTCTGGGGTCCGGAATGCTGGCCGCGCATCGGGAGCGCGTGTCGGCGGTGCCCATCCTGCTGATTCCGGTGGCGCTGCTACTACGAGCTGAAGTCGGCCAGCGCTTGCATGACGCGCTCATGCGCGCCCTGGCCGCGTGGGAGCACTGAACATGAACGTTCCCGCCATCCTCTTCGGCGGCCTCGCCGGCATCTGCGCCATCGGCACCACCTGGTTCGCGGTCGAGGCGATCCTGCTCTGGACCGGCGCGCCGCCCATCACGTGGTACGTGCGCAACCTGACGAGCTGGCACCCCTGCATCGCGATCCTCGTCGTCGCCCTGCTCGGGTTCGCGCTCGGCGCCGGCGTCACGCACTTCGTCTGGGACGAGGTCCGGCACGCGCTGGCGGCTC
>Ga0126378_10004928_pt1 | contig 10300 bp, 7 predicted proteins | sample PanSoiMetPlot_23_FD_92587 | JGI IMG/M metagenome (GOLD analysis project Ga0126378, IMG submission 92587) | Tropical forest soil microbial communities from Panama - MetaG Plot_23 | ecosystem: Environmental > Terrestrial > Soil > Tropical forest > Bulk soil | place: Panama | collected 2016-02-17
CAGGGAAAGGGCCGGATGGGAATTACATTTATCCTGATGGCTTCCGCGCCTGGGTTATGCCCTTCCATACCCACATGCCGACAGTGGACTCATGGAACGCTACCGTACAGCGGCAGATTACGCCGAGTTTTTCACTGCAAGCCGCTTACGTTGGCAACAAGGGGTCGCATATTTTCGTTGGCGAGAACAACTGGATTAACCTCAACACGCCAACCGAAGCGGGTTTCTGCCAGCCCGGAGTAGTCGCCCCGCAGTGTATCAATCAACTCAACCGCCTGCCTTACTACAGCAAGCCTCTCGCTCCGGGAAACCCCTTGACGACTGGTCTGCTCTGCATGTGCAACTTCGGTGACGACCACTATAACTCTCTGCAGATCCAGGCCGACAAACGCTTTTCGCACGGTCTTTCCGTGCTTGGGAACTACACGTTCTCGCACTCAAAGAACCACGACACCCCGGATTTCCTCTATAACAAGTATCTCGACTACGGACGACCCTCGTGGCAGCGGAACCACGCCGTAACGGTGTCTACCATCTATGAACTGCCATTCGGGAAGGGAAAGACGTTAGCTGGCAATGCCCCGTCTGCACTGAATTACGTCATAGGTGGATGGCAGTTGGTGAACGTCACCACGGTGATGAGCGGTGTGGGGGTTAATCCGGGTTATTCGGAATGCGGTCTTGACAATGATGCCGGCATCTGCTTCCCCAACGTGGTTGGGAGCTGGCATGTGTCCCATCCCAACAAAAACCAGTGGTTTGCTACGACTGCGCCCGTGAACGGCGTCCCCACGCCTTTGGGTGCCAATGGACAAAGCAGCGGACCGTGGCAGCGCCCGGCGGCGCCCCCGCCCGGGTCCCCCAGCTTTGGGAATGCGCAACGCAACTCGATCATCGGGCCACGGTGGTTCGATAGTGACCTCTCCGTGGTGAAGGTCATTCCCGTCGGGGAGCAGGTCAGGGTTCAGTTCCGCGCCGAGGCCTATAACGTCTTTAACCACCCCAATCTTGGTACTCCGAATAGTTGTGTGGATTGCTTCGGAGGAGGGACGATTCAAGGTTTGGCCAACAACGCAAGCATGCGCAAGATGCAATTCGGCTTGCGAGTCGATTTCTAACATAGTCAGTGCAAGAACGACCGGGCACTGCTAAACTTCATGCGAGGAGTAACTCTCCTCGCATCGTGTTTTCCCTACGATTCTCCTTATTATTGCTGTTAGGGCTGTTCTCGGCCGGCGAGGTATTCGCGCAGCTGAAGCCGCCGTCCTCACCGGAAGCGGAGTTCGCGCGTGCCGACGAGTTGTTGCGCCAGGGTAGGTCCAAGGACGCGCTGACGGTTTTGAATGCACTGGTAGGAACCGCCCCGAATACGCCTCATCTCGAAGCCCGGATCGGGAAAGCTTATTTTCAGTCGAACCAGTTCCAACCGGCAGTGAGTCATCTCAAGGCCGCGCTGCGCGAGGACGACTCGGACGCTGAATCCACCCAAATCCTAGCCCTTAGCTATTTTGTGCTCGCTGAGTACGCACAAGCTCTGCCGCTGCTAGAAAAACTGGGTCCGCGGCTTTCCGGAAGCGGCCCCGACGGACCTTACCTGCTCGCCAGTTGTTACGTTATGACGCAGCGGTGGGATGATGCGCGCAAAACCTACGCTAACCTGTTGGCACTGCCTCCTGACAGCGCCGCTGCCTACTTGATGTTTGGCAAGTTCCTGGTGCGACAGCGGCTCGAGAACCGTGCCGTGCCGGAAATTCAGACGGCTCTTGAACGCGATCCGCGAATCGCTATGGCGCATTTCCTGCTGGGGGAAATCGATCTCTATAAAGGAGATGGGCAGGGGGCGGTAGAGGAATTCCGTAAGGAGCTGGCGATCAATCCAAGTGTGTGGCTGGTGTACTGGCGCCTGGGCGACGCCTACGTGCGCCAGGAACAATTCGATGACGCGGAAAGAGTGCTGAAACAGGCAGTCTGGTTGAATGAAACGACCTCGGGGCCATATATCCTGCTCGGCCAGGTGGCATTGAAGCGCAATGACCCAGGGCTAGCCGCCCGCTACCTTGAGCGCGCCGTCGGGCTGGATCCTGAAAACGACTACGTGCACTATTTTCTTGCCAAGGCGTACCTGGGCCTTGGACGCACGGAGGAGGCAAACCAGCACTTCGCTATTGCCAGGAAATTGCGCAACAACCGGCGCACGGAAGAACAGTCCGTTTCGCAGCAGACTCGTGAAACGGTGGAATAAACTTGCCCGCACCTCAGTTCGAGAGTTCAGTTGGTGAGCTTTTCGAAGTAAGCGGAATAGGGATCGAGGTTGATTACGCCGCGGTGAGACGCTGCGCGTCCGCTCGTCAGTAGCATCGCTCGCTTGGCAGCAGCAAGGCCGTATGGCGCCAGATCGAAAACTACTTCTTGATCCGTTCCGGACATATTCAACACAACCAGCACCGTTTCACCCGGGGAACGCCGCAGAAACGACAGGACATTGGGGTTGGACTCGTCCAGGGGAATGTACTCCCCGTCCAGCAATGCTTTTTCGTGATGGCGTAGAAATAGAAGTCTCTTATAGAAATTCAGGATCGAATCTGGGTCGGTGGATTCAGTCTCAACATTGTGAGTGGCAGAGCTTGGTGGCACCGGCAGCCATGGTTTCCCCTTGCTGAACCCACCGTTGACACCGGCTGTCCACTGCATGGGCGTGCGTTCTCCGTCGCGGCCCTTTTCCGTGGGCCAGCCGATTTTCCCTTGCGGGTCTCTTACCTCTTCTTTGCTTTTCGGGTCATTGTTCTGCATCCCGATTTCTTCTCCGTAGTACAAAATGGGGCTGCCACGAAGTGAGAGGTAGAGCGCAGCCATGAGTTTCGCAATGGCATCGTCGTGTATGCCGTCGCCATACCGGTTGTAGGAGCGCGCCATATCATGATTGCCAATCAAAAATACAGGCCATCCGCCGGAAGCATTCACGGACGCGATTTGCTTGCGGAATTCGGCAGGCGAAAGCTTATCGACTGTCGCGAACATCATATCCATAGGTAGCTGCAATTCGCTGCTGTGGTCGCCGTAGTAGTGTTTGAGCTCGTCCATGGATGAGGTGTAGGTCTCGCCGATGAGCACCGCGTGGTATTCGTCCGCTACTTTGCGAAGTCCTCGAAGGACGCCATGCACCTCGGGAAGTTTCTGGTTGTATTTCTCGTCCATATTGCGTCGGCCGAACGTGTCCGTGCCCGGAGCAAATGGATTGTCCGTGAGGTTGGGGTCCTCGAACAGCGAATCCACGGCATCCAAACGGAATCCCGCAACACCGCGCTTGTACCAAAAGCGCGTGACGTTGAACATGGCATTTTCCACCGCAGGATTTCTCCAGTTAAGGTCTGGCTGTTCGGGATAAAAATAGTGGTAATAGTACTGCTGGGTGGTTGGATCGAACGTCCAAGCCGAAGTCCCAAAAGTCGAAATCCAGTTATTCGGCGGCTGACTAGCGCCCTTGCCGTCGCGCCAAATGTACCAGTTGCGGTGGGCAGCTGTGCGCGAGCTCTTCGAATCCTGGAACCATTTGTGCTGATTCGAAGTGTGGTTGGCGACGAAATCCAGAACGATGCGGATGCCACGACGATTGGCTTCGGCGAGCAGGTGGTCGAAATCACCGAGCGAGCCGTACATGGGGTCTATGTTTTCGTAGTCCGAGATGTCGTAGCCGAAATCTACTTGAGGGGAAGGGAAACATGGGGTGATCCAGATCGCATCGACGCCGAGGTCCTTCAAGTAATCGAGCTTGGCAGTAATGCCGTTGAGATCGCCGATCCCATCATTGTTGCTGTCAGCGAAGCTGCGCGGATATAGCTCATAAAAGACCGCGTGTTGCCACCATAACTGTGCTTGCGCATCGCGGGGCTGCGCTTGCCCTCGGATCTGGGGGACCAGGATGGCCGCAGGTACCAGGATGCAAATGGCGAGCTTATAAACTTGTCGATACACGCCCGGCTTTGGTTATAGCGGCAGAATGATACCTTTGCAACAGAATCCGCAGGAGCGAGCAGAGAATTTCGCGGGGCACAAGATTGTTCACCAACCTCGCCGAAAAACTACACCGAAAAGCCTAAAACGCCTGATAGTCTTACATTCCGGGGACAATGTCTTTTTCGCGACGTGACGTTTTAAGCTCGCTCAGTCGATCGGCACTGGTTCTATCGATCGAAGGAGTTCTCTCGTCGGCGCTTCGCCTTTGGCCCCAAGCGCCGCAGACAGCGCAACCGGCCAGCGAACGTTTGCAACCTGGGACGCCGCTGGGCGTTACCTTTATTCCGGTCGGGCGAGAAGCGGGTTTCAACGTCAAAACCATCTTTGGTGGCGAGCACAAAAACAAGTATCTCCTTGAAACCACCGGTTGCGGCGTTGCGTTCTACGATTACGACAACGACGGCTGGCTGGACGTTTTCCTGGTCAATGGAACACGTCTCGAAGGCTTTCCCGCCGGAGAGGAGCCGATTTCACGATTGTTCAAGAACAATCGTGACGGCACCTTTTCCGACGTGACCCTGAAAGCGAGACTCGGCCATTCCGGCTGGGGACAAGGGGTCTGCATTGGCGATTACGACAACGACGGCTTCGACGATCTCTTCGTCACTTACTTTGGCAAGAACGTGCTCTATCACAATAACGGCGATGGCACCTTCACGGATGTGAGCGCGGCGGCCGGCGTCGCCACCAGCGGCAAGCGTTGGAATACCGGATGCGCGTTTGTTGACTATGACCGCGATGGGAAACTCGATCTCCTTGTCGCTAACTACATTGACATGGATCTCGCCACAGCGCCCGTCCCGGAGTCGGGTCCGTGTCTCTATAAAGGAGTAATGGTGGCTTGTGGTCCGCCTGGGTTAAAGGGCGGGAAGAACATTCTATTCCACAACAACGGCGATGGCACTTTCACTGATGTTTCGGAAAGTGCCGGCATTCTCGAAGCCAGCGGTACGTTCGGCCTGGGAGTGCTCACTGCCGACCTTGACAACGACGGCTGGCCCGATATCTACGTAGCCGACGACTCGACTCCCAGTGTGCTTTATCAGAACAAGAAAAACGGCAAGTTCCAGGACATTGCAGTCGAAGCTGGGTGCGCTCTCAGTCCGGATGGAAAGGCGCAGGCAGGCATGGGTATTTCCGCCGCGGATTATGATCTGGATGGCAACCTTGATCTGGTCAAAACCAATTTTGCCGGCGATACGCCCTCGCTCTACCACAATCTGGGTGGTGGCAACTTCGAAGATGCGACCTTCACGGCCGGACTTGGCAAGTACACGCAGTATCTTGGCTGGGGCTGCGGTTTTTTCGATTTCGATAATGATGGCTGGCCCGACATTCTGATTTGTAATGGCCACGTTTATCCGGAAGTCGAGCAGCTCAAAACCGAAGCCGGATACGCACAACGCAAACTGCTTTATCGCAACTTGCGCGACGGACGTTTTGAGGACGTGTCGCTTGAGGCCGGGCCCGGCATTTCCGATCGAATCGCGGCACGGGGTTGTGCGTTCGGTGATTTTGACAATGATGGCGACATCGACGTTATCGTGAATCCGGTTAATGATTATCCGCAGCTCATACGCTGCGATTCCGAAACGGGGAACAACTGGATCAAAGTGCGGACCATTGGTACAAGATCGAATCGAAGCGGCATCGGTGCGCGCCTGAAATGTGTGAGCCGCGTTCCAGGAGAGACGAAGCCGCACCAGCAGATCGATGAAGTGCGCAGCGGTGGAGGGTACTTTTCACAAAATGATTTGCGCGTTCATTTCGGAATTGGCAAAGCAGAAAAGGTGGAAGTGCTCGAAATCCGCTGGCCCAGCGGACAGATCGACATCGTCAGAGACATCAAACCGAACCAGCTGCTGTACGTGAAAGAAGGCGAGGGCATCGTACGCTCTGTGCGGTTCGAGCAAAGCCGTTAGTAACGTACGCAACAATTATCCGGTCATTGCCTGAGCGAGCGCCTTCTGACGCGGTGGGTACCGGGAGTTGCTCGAGCGCTTACGCTGTTCGAGCGCCACGAAATGCGAATCACCATCGAACCTAGCGGAGTGCTGATCAATACGGTTGGTTAGCTCACAACGCTGGCTTCTGCGGGGGTAATGCTCGCACGGGCCGCTTCCATCGAAGCCTCGCGCACGTTGTAGCCGAGTTCGGCCGAGAGGCGGCCTACCGCCTCGAGCAGATGCTCTTTCAACGTGATCAGATTGTCCCCGCGCAGCCTCTGAATCGGAAGAGAAATACTCATCGCGGCAATTGTTTTGCCGGTAAAGTTGCGAACCGCAGCGCCCATGCAAACAACCCCGACAACGTTTTCCTCGAAATCGTAAGCCACGCCCTCACTCCGTACTTTGCGTAGGTGATCTTTCAGACGCCGCGGGTCGGTGATGGTGTTAGAAGTGAGGCTTTTGAATGCGTCTACCTTGCCATAGAGTTGATCGATCTCCTGCTCCGACAGAATGGCCAGAAGCGCCTTGCCCAGTGCAGTGCTGTGCGCCGGTTGCCGCGTGCCAACGGCTTCGCTCATGCGCAGCCTTTCCCTGCACTCGACCTGGGCAACGTAGAGCACCTCGGAACCATCCAGCACGGCGAGATTGGCAGTCTCGTGGCCTACATCCACGAGGTTGCGAAGTATGGGCAGTCCGTGACGAACCAGTAAGTTCTGCCGCACCAGCAAATCACTCCAGCGCAGAATGCGCGACCCTAGAGCGTATTGCGAAGTGGCGGGATCGAACCAGATCAAATCAAACTCACGCAGAGTCGCGAGCAACCGATGGACAGTACTTTTTCCCATGCGCAACTCTTTGCTGAGAGCCGCAATGCTGGTGCCGTGCTGGAAACGGCCGACGGTGTCGAGAATACGTAGCGCCTTGGCCAAAGACTTGACCGGATATTTCGCCGGCACTCTTCCCGATCTCGGTTCTCTCGTCTCGGATACTGCCTTGCTTGCGTGTCGCATGGAACGTTTCACGTTGGCAGAGTCCCATACTAGCACCTTTGCAGCAGGGCACACAATTCGGAATGGCGTTCCAAATATCAAGATTGCCCGGTTACGACTTTGCAGCGGCTCCGCGAGACGGCGCTACCACGCTTTTGAGAATGCTGCGCGTGTCTGCGAGCTCAGACCTGGCGCTGGTAGCGCAAAAGTGCATGTCAGCACCGATGGTGAGCAACTGGGCTCCCAACTGCGCATAACGGCGGAACTCTGCGGGGGACCAAGTCGGCAGTCCAACCGGCAGGGATTTGCTGGTTGCAATTCCAATCAGTTCATCCACTACATCTTGAACCAAGGCGGATCCGACTTCGCCGTCGTTCATGAAATTCGCCAAGTCCGCGTTCCCGATGAAGATGCCGTCAACACCCTTCACGGCGAGGATCTCGCGGGCATTCTGCACCGCCTCCGGGGTCTCAATCTGTACAAAAAGCATAATTTCATCGTTAGCCCTGCGGCGGTACTCCTGATTGCTCTTGGCATAATGCCCCGCCCGCACCGGGCCGAAACCGCGCCGCCCTAGAGGCGGATAACGCGTAAACTCGACCGCCCGGGCCGCGTCCGCGGGAGTATTGACCATGGGAACCATCACTCCCTGGGCGCCTAAGTCGAGCGCCGCTTGAATATGGTTTCTGGAATTGATGGCAACCCGCACAACAATGCTGCTTTCGCTGCCTTTGCAAGCCATCAGCATGGTGCGGAGGCTCTCATGGCTCAGAGGAAAATGCTCCATGTCGATGAGCAGCCAATCGAACCCCATGTCGGCCATCATTTCCACGAAATATGGATCGGAGCAGCCTAACCAGGTGCCAATCGCAGGCTCGCCTTTTGCTAGTATCTGCTTTAATCTGCTTGCCATGCCGTTTCCACCCCGCGTTGGCTTGAGTCGTGACGGTCATATTCTGGCAATTTTCGGCGCTAAAGTCCACAATAAAGAATGGCGTTCCAAAATTAACACCGCTGCTTAGGTTTTTGGTTGGTGCGGCTCCATCGGACCTGTGGAGCTTGCGCATCCTGCCATGTCGACATTTGCAAAAGCTTCCATGCGACCGCGATGGGGCGATCTATGGTCGCGGGAAACCCGACGATCTCACGTTGCGCGAGTTGGAAAAGAAAGCAAGTTCCGTGATGTTGGGAACCGGCGAACTGAATATACTTTCTGTCCTCGCCAGGACTTTGGCTGTGTAGGCGTGCCCGAGTACTTAGCTGGCACTATGTGCCTCGCTAGGGTCGGCTAGGGCCTGCAGCATGAAACGGAAGGCGGCCATACCGGGATCGTCGAGCCCGATGGAACGTTCGCCAAATATGCGTGCGCGCCCGATTTGTGCAGGCTGGTTGCGCATGCGACTCATGGTTGCGTCCGTCGCACCGACAGCAGCCTGTAAGATCGCGGCGGGCTCATCTAGGCCGGAGGTGGCGGCAGCGGCCGCATGTAAAACATCCAGAACGGTCTTGTCCCCGAGGCTGGCTTTGCCTCTTGCGGCCATGGCGTTAAATCCTCCCGTAAGCAGGGACGAGATCTCCGACCACGGCACTTGCGAACGTCCTTGGGTCTGCTTTGCCGCGCTCATCAGGGCGGAAGCGAATAGTGTGCCAAAGCTCGACCCGGACTCTCGGGTAAAGGCCCGCGCGCAAGCCAGGAATGCCTGCCCAAGGTCGCCGGTGAAGCCGGGCAAAGCGTCAAGCACGTGGGTAAAACCACGGCTCATCGTTACTCCGAGATCGCCATCGCCTAGTTTACCGTCCAACGCGTTAAGTTCGTCCGTCTCGCTCTCGACGTGCAGTGCGATGCTGCGTATTGCCCGGCTTAACGCTTCTGTGGTCAACCCTGACTGCGTGGTCATCCTCTCGCCTCCTCGATACGATCGCTGCTCCGGTCAGCGCTGAATCCACTAAACATTTGACAGCGCCGCTCTCATCCCGCAAGATGGGTGGCCTCGAAACAGCAGAACCATAATATGAAAAAAATCCTCAATAGTCCGCACGCCTACGTCGATGAAATGTTGGACGGCATGTGCCGGGCACATCCGCAGTTTTATGCCCGCACCGGTCCTGCTGGCCGGGTGATCAAGCGTCCGGAAGCGCCGCGCGCCGGGAAAGTGGGAGTTGTTTCGGGAGGCGGATCCGGGCATCTGCCAATTTTTACCGGCTATGTCGGTCCGGGACTGCTGGATGCATGCGCCATCGGAAATGTTTTCTCGTCGCCTTCGGCGGAACAAATGGCGGAGGCGATGCGATGTGCGAATGGCGGCGCGGGAGTCGTGCGCGTCTACGGAAATTACGGTGGTGACGTGATGAACTTCGATATGGCGGGCGAAATGCTCGAAATGGAGGGCGTTCAGTCCACCACCGTGTTGCTCACCGATGACGTGGCCAGCGCCTCAAAGCAAGATTCGGCCAAGCGCCGGGGCGTCGCGGGCCTGGTGTACGGATTTAAGATTGCCGGCGCGGCCGCGGATGAAGGACGAGATCTTGCCGCCGTTACCCGGGTCACACAAAAAGCCGCCGACGCATGCCGGACGATTGGCGTTGCGCTATCGCCGTGCACCGTGCCGCAGGCGGGCAAACCGACCTTTGACGTCGGAGAAAACGAAATGGAAATGGGCATGGGCATCCACGGTGAGCCCGGGGTCGAACGGGGACCGTTAAAACCGGCGGATCAGATTGCCGAAGAAATGCTTGACCGCATTTTGTCGGATGTCTCGCTAGCACGCAAAGAACGTGTTTCGGTTCTTGTAAACAGCTTGGGAGCCACGCCGCCCGAAGAGCTCTACATTTTGTACCGGCGCATCGCCGCTCGGCTGGCCGATATCCAGATCGAGATTGTTCAACCGCTGGTTGGACGCTATGCGACGTCGATGGAAATGGCCGGCGCATCCTTGACGGTCTTTCGCTTGGACCAGGAACTGGAGAATTTACTCAAGGCGCCGGCGGAGTGCGCTTTCTGGAACGTCTGATTCGCGGCGCTGGCAAGCCGGCCACAGCGAGCCCCCCCACCTGCCCGCTGTTTCACTTCATGTTCGGATCTTGTCCCGGTCCGCCCGTCCATGCGATTTTCGGAATTCGCTTTTCGACCGGCGGCAGCGGAGGAAACGGCAGGTGCGGCTCTTTTTGATACCAGTAGGCCACGGAAAAAATATTGTCGGATCGCAGATTAGCCTGCCCGTCTTCCATGGTCACGCGGATCGATTTATGGAATCGAACCGGAGCTTCCAGATGCCAGCGATACATCGTGAAACGCGAGCCCGGCTGTTCACCAGTAAATTCAACGATCCCAACCAACGGGGTTGAATA
>Ga0126378_10004929_pt1 | contig 10300 bp, 9 predicted proteins | sample PanSoiMetPlot_23_FD_92587 | JGI IMG/M metagenome (GOLD analysis project Ga0126378, IMG submission 92587) | Tropical forest soil microbial communities from Panama - MetaG Plot_23 | ecosystem: Environmental > Terrestrial > Soil > Tropical forest > Bulk soil | place: Panama | collected 2016-02-17
CAGATTGAAAACTGTTCCGTAAGGAGCGCTAACTCCTCCATCGCCTTGGGTCGTGCCGTAGAGCGTGCCGTTCGGGCCGAAGATTACTCTGCCGGCTGGAAACGACCCGTCTTTGCCATCGGTAAAGGTGTAGAGGGTATTAAAGGTCCAGCCGCCTCCCGCGGGCTTCATCCGGTAGACAACCCCATAATTGGGGCCATAGGGGCCTTTGGGGTTGCCATAGGCATATGTCGTGCCATAGAGATTTCCTGCACTGTCGATCGTCACGCCGGCAAAGGGCTTTCCCCCATCCGTTTTGCTGGTGAAAGTGTGAATTACATGGAACGTTTGCGCTTGCGCCGCTGGGCTTGCGACGATCGTCAGAACAAATGCAATCGCCACCGCCAGCGCGCCGGTTGCCGCGCCGACGCTAAGGCCGAGCGTCAAGCTCCGAAGTTGTCTTGAATTTGCCAATTTGGGCTCCTGTTGACTGGATGTTGACAGGCTTGTCCTCGCGACCGTCGCGCGACTGAGCCGCCCCGGAGGCTACCGTATGAAATCGTCAAGCGTCATTGTCGCAGGACAATGAGCAATCAAAACTTTGCTCTCAAGCACCATAGTAGCCACCGGTGGCAGTAGCCTTCTCTCTGCCCAAGACTCTCTGCGCTCCCAAACCGGTTCCATCCCCCAGTACCGTAGCCCTTGTCGCCTCGTGGTGCATTGCGCGTAGGCGAGAATGGTCCTAAGTATCCACTCCCTTTCTGCCGATATTGTCTTTGTCAACACGCGCACGCTCAGCTGCTCAGCCAAGTCGGTCGAGATTTGAGATTCCTTTTCCCTTTCGCTTTGACATTATTGAGATTTAGGCTCTTTTATGTGTTCGCGCCCCTCATTACTTGTGCGAAGGTAGGAGAACTTATTTTTCAGAGCACGAACTAAGGGACGAACGTGACGAGTGCTGCGTTTCATGAGGTCTGTCCGGAGATGCCGCTCATCCCTTCCTGAAGCCGACCACGATCGAAATCCGACCACTCGTGTAAAACGTCACCACTAAGAATAAGCCTGTGGTATAAGTTTGTGGCCGTGGGGTGGGACACGTTCCCGTTGCATATCGCTAACCCCGCCAACCCCTTTTTAACCAAGAAGAAAGAGGTGCTCGGTTTTAACTCCTTAACATGGACCCAACGCCCGAACATCTCACACCTAACGTCGTTTAATATGTGAGCCGACGCGATCCAGACACTGACGTGTGTCGATTCTATGTGCAAACCCTGAAAGGTCTACACGAACGGTTATCAGCAGTCACATAGGACACTTGTCTGGTTAAAGAGCAATTGCGCATACACCTAGATTATTTGTGATCAAGAATGTCTTAAAGTTCCCCACCAAGACCTATACCCACTTTGCTTGTCTCTGAGATTGGTCCTCGTAGCATCGCGACGATGCCTGTCCCGACCCTCATGTGCGTAGGCGAGGCACATATCGCCTACTAAAGCGGATCAAACTTTGTGTGCTGCCGGCTGGTCTCGAACGCCTAAGATCGGAGCCCGGGTACCAAGGGTCCTGGGGGAGGGCACGGCTGGATCGTTCGAGTCGCCGAACTGATGTTGCAAAAATCTGAAGGGAATTGCACGGGTGTGGAGAATTGTTAATTGGATGTGAATTCGTGGTGTCGCGACTTTTTACAGAGACCACACCATGCCGTCTATTTGGCGGACTCCTTCCTGCCGAGCAGTCTGAAGTTCGCCTTGGGATGATCCTTGTCGGAGCTTTCCTGCTTGACCCCTTTTGACAATGTTTTCGTCAGCTTGTGACTTCTTGCAAAGTTACTTAGCTACAGACAGGTCACAAGTCCGAATAACTTCCTTTTGCTCAGTCGGTTACTCGGTGATTCTCAATTCATCAAGAGATTCGTTGCGTTGTCAACAAGCCCGTGGCAAAAAGGCAGCCTCTGTAACCCGCCACAAACTGTAAACTCCTCAGATTCACACGGTGGTTCGCACGTGCCCTTTCCGCTATGGCCGATGGCGGGTATGGGGCCATGTCTAACATTACTCACCATAGCTATGGAGGAAAAATACAATGTCAAGAATCAAGATACTGTTTCTCAGTGCGTTAGTGGTCTCTCTCGCCGTTCCATCACTTTGGGCGCAGAGGAAGTCGGTTAAGGAGATCCAGACAGACCTGCAAAAGCAGGCCGAAGAACTGCATGTGCCTGCTGTCTGTACCGCCACTGTCGGTGGCCCTGGCCCTCTCGGCTACTTACGCGAGACGAACAAGTGCTCGTCTGCCAGTGCCAATTATGGGCTTGGGCAGTCCAAAAATGTAACGGTAGGAGTATGCGCGGACAGAGCGGGCATTCAAGGGACTTGGGGTACGGGTATGAGTGTGGGGCAAGCAGGCGTTCGTGGAAGTACGTACCCGACTTGGGGGTCCGCATTCAACGTCGGCGGGTTTGAAAACCAGTTCCCAGTCTTCTACACTTCTGCGATAAGCCCATCGCCCGACGTAGTCCTGACGCTCGGCACCAATCGGCACCAGTCGGTTTTTGGGCTTGAATTTAACAACCCAGTCCAAGAGACCTACGATGTCACCGTTGCGACAACCGCAGGCAACGTTGTCATCAATAACATCTTGGCAGGAGGAGTAGGAGAGCCCAACAATCAGGCGCAACGGATTGTCGCTCTATGCAATACCCCAGCGATCACGGGCGTCACCATCCACTGCGTTGGCTGCGCGGATGCTGCACAAACTGCAGTAGGGCAGGTTCGTGGTGACAGGTTCACCGGGTTCTAGGTAGTTCCGAAAAAGTTGATTCGTAGCATCGACTGGGGGGTGACAAGTGTGAGCTTATCACCCCCATTTTTTTTTACCGCTTACGCGATGAACTTAGCTTCGCCGACCAGATTGCCGTTGATGTCGCGCAGCGGTACGGTTTGACCTGCGGGATCGAGAACACCTGAATCTTTGGTGTCAGATCGCGCAGTATGCGGGCGACCTCCAAGCCTACAGGCTCGAAGGCCGCATTATCGGTGTTGATGGTCGTGGTGAAGCGGCTCAAATCCTCACCCCTTCCAACTTCGCCCACCTGTACAGACCCTCATCGTTGAGAATCCATTCGCGGCGGTCTGCGTCGCTGTGTCTGTCGGCGCTGACGGCGTGGGTGAACCCAACGCAGCCAGCACAACTGCGACACAAGCCGTATGGACGAGTACCGCTGTCATCGCCTCGAACCCCTTTACCGGATTTAGCTAGCACCAGCCAACACAAACACCGTCCCACAACCATTGGTACACTGGGTCTTTTCTAGCCAATACGCCCCACCTGCACTGGTTGTCCCATACAGATTGCCATCGGTACCTCGTGTCAACCCTGCGAACGGGAACAAGCCGTCAGGCCCGTTAAAGCCGTACAGAATACTTATAGCGCCCTTCGGTGACATCTCGAACACTAACCCTCCGTCTTGTCCGACTCCGTAGACGGCTGTCCCAAAAAAATCCCCGTCGCTCGCCTCAAGCAACGTACTGTAGGAGTCGATCGGGCTCGCCAGTACCGTTATCACTCCTGCTGGCGTGATCTTGCATACTGTTCCTCCATTCTCCCCAAGCGATGTCGTCACGTAGAAGTTGCCATCACTGCCTTCGACTAAGCCCGCCCACAGGACCGAACCGTTGGCGAACGAAAAACTCGCAATCGACGTGAACACCCCTGCCGGTGTTATTTTGTAGACCGTTCCGCACCCACCGGCGCAGTTACTGCTCGTCCCTCCATATTGCGTTGTGCCATAAAAGTTCCCGTCACTCGCTTGGATCAATGTTCCGAGCGGGTTCGCCCCGTCCGGCCCTTTGAAGGTATGGAGTGTAGTTACAACCCCTGCTGGCGTCATTTTGAACACCGTATCGAGTGTAGCTGTCGCGCCGTAGAAGTTCCCGTCCTTAGCTTGGAGCAGACCGGCATTTACCTGCGTCCCTGCACTGAACTTATGAAGCATCTTAAAACTCCCAGTGGGTGTTACCCTGTAGATAGTCCCAAGCTGCGTTGTCCCGTACAGATTCCCATCGCTTGCCTGGATCACTCCAGCGTATGCGTTCCCTCCATCTGCCTTACCCGTGAAGGTATGCAGCACCGTCAGCGTTCCGGATGGCGTAATCTTGTACACCGTCCCGTATCCCGCCGCACCCTTAAACGTGGTACCGTAAAAGTTACCATCCTTGCCTTGAATAACTCCCGCGTTCACCAACCCTCCATCACTGCAATTCGTCGGCGAGCAAAAGTTATGCAGCGTAGTCAACGTCTGTCCCACTGCTGTCGATACCAACAAGCACATCCCCAGAATAATCCTCAACGCCTTCATATTCCCTCCGTGTGGATTCGTATTCTTCTCCATGCGAAAAAAGTGGGCCGACGCCAATCGCTCATCGGCCCATACTCAAACAGCCAGTTGTTTCCCAAGCTCCAGGAGTTCTGTCATCTCGCAGAATGTCTGGTTGTTTTTCTTGACGGGTAACTTGAACAGATGCTCCAGTAACGATCCGCCGCCTCGCGTGCTTGGTCCAACATCTCCTTGCACTTGGCGATCTTCTTCTCGTTCGGCATTCGCTGGCTTCTCCTATTGCTGGTTCAGTCTTGGTGGTTCAGTTCAACGTGCTGGGTAATGGAACCGCGCAGGAATTTACAAGATTTTTACGGAGGCGAACGGCAGGAAAGCGGTACAATGAGACTTGCCATACGGAGCGACTATTCCTCGTTTCGTGTGGTGATGTTTCGCGGCCCGGACAGTGCTGACACACGTCGTTCCGGGCCGTCTCTTTTCTAAAGCGGTCGTTCTATTGCATTTTGTTGTGGGGAACTAAACTGGGTTCCGCACCCAATCTACGAAGGAGAGATAGTAGACCCATCTGCGGCGAAAAGGCAACACTTAAAAGAGTCGTTGCCAGTACGTCTCAGTCTCGTCCGTTCAGGGGACTCAGAAAGACAAGCGACGGAAACTTGAGTGCGCGGCCTTAGACGCGAGATGCATCGTTCCACCTAAAAGGGGCCCCTCGCCAGAAACGTCTATTAGTCCCTTTTCCCGCGAATATCTCCCTCATAGCTGGCTTCCTGGCTGTCGTCCGAAACCGTCGGAAGGGATTGTGAAAGCTTTCCGATGTCTCACTCTCGTCAGTTCAGGGGGACTCCGAAAACAAGCGCCGGAAACTTGAGTGCGCGGCCTTAGAAGACACATCAACTAATCACCCAATCACCTAAGGCACTAGGCAAGTGCCCTGAGAATGAATACTGATTGAACCAGGCTCGCTGAGCGCAGCAACTACTTGGGTTCGGAGTCTCGCAGCGTCGTTCCGACTCAAATCCAATGACAGGCGCGCCCTCCCATGTCCAATTGGTTAGACGAACTTGCTGAGCCAGACTTTAGGCTGGGGTTAACTAGCGGTAGACCAACGGTTAACCAATTCAAGGACGCTAGGACGTATGGAAACCGTGGCCGCACGATTCGCGACTGGAAATAGCCCAATAGTACGCGGTCCGGGCAGCGCGACTTAACGGTAGTGTGCTCGGCTGAACTGCTGGAACGGTATTGAGCATGACAGATCCTCCCCCCTCCTCCTTCCTGCGTTACACCGTTCGGGTTCATAACCATAAAGACTTCGGCGGAGCCGGTAATCCAACTTGTTGTGACAAAGCCGGATTGGTCTGCCGTAATGGCAATCACTGTAGCATCCCTGTCTCGGCGTATTGCGTAAGCGCAAAAGTACTATTTATTTATCTGTACAGCTGAAACAGCGAGATCGCCCTGATTTGTTCCTACCTAGAGAAAAGTCTTGTTTGCTGCCATGGAGACCACTGTGGAACTGCCGCCCGTCGGAAGGAGTGTGACGGTCTTGAACAGAGTTACGGTGATCGTATCGTCACTTACCTTATGGTATCGACTTTCTTGTAGACATAGAGGGCAACGCCATTGGCAACAGGCCCACAGTAGGTACGGCCGGCAAAGGAGTAAGGCGGAGCATACGACGAGTTGCCATTCCCTGCCGGCGTCAGCTTGAACGCCGCATCGGCCCCGCTAAACCTGCGTTCTCTGCGAGCCGTAGAGATTGCCCGACGAGTCAAATATCACGCCGCCGAACGGAGAACTTCCGTCGCCTGCACCTGTAAAAAGGTAAAGCTGCTTCTCGCTATATCCTCCGCTTGAGGGCACCAATTCGTAAACCGTGCCGCAGGTCAACCCGCTGCAGCTTCTTCCGCCCTCCGACGTATTCCCGTAGAGGTTGCCGGCTTTGTCCAGAGTCGCGCCGGCTGGTCTCGAACGCCTAAGATCGGAGCCCGGGTACCCAGGGGGCCTGGGGGTAGGGCACGGCTGGATCATTCGAGTCGCCGAACTGATGTTGCAGGAATCTGAAGGGAATTGCACGGGTGTGGAGATTTGTTAATTGGATGTGAATCAATGTTGTAGCGACTTTTGGAGACCACACAATGCTGTCCATTTGGCAGACTCCTTCCCCCCTGCCTCGTAGTCTGAAGTTCGTCATAAGAAGATCCTTGTCGAGCTTTCCTGCTTGACGTTTTTTTGACAATGTTGCATTGGCGTGTGGCTCTCCGCGAGATTCGTCATCTATTAGATAGGTCACAAGTCCGAATAACTTCTGTTTCTGCAGCGTGTTAGGCGGTTATTGACAATTCATGAAAAGGTTCATTGCCTAGTAACACAAGCTGTGGCAAAAAGGCGTCCTCTGTAACCTCGCCACAAACCAACAAACGCCTTAGCACTTTTGCTGGGCCCCACACCTTCGAATAGGCGCAGAGCGGCAAAAACCGTTTCTGCTCTGCCGCTCTTGCCTAACTGTCTGACCAACATTAACAGAACACGATTGTTCATTTGGAGGAAGTTTCGATGCTAAGAACCAAAACGATGCTTTTCAGTTTTGGTAGTTGTCGCTCTGGCGGTTCCATCACTTTGGGCCCAGAAGTCCATTAAGGAGATCAGGGCACAGCTGTAAAAGCAGGCCCAAGAACTTCGGGTGCCTGCTGTTTGTACCGCCACAGCCGGTGGCCCTGGCCCTCCCGGGGCGGCAAGTCTAAGCTGGTCCTCCCTTTTTTGGGGCCATTCGCGCGTGGATGACCACCCCGAATATTTTCTCGAGGTGAGGAAATGTGCTGAATGCTGCTTACATCTTTCTCAGCGGACTTGAACATTTGTCTGGCCACTCCGGTCATCTTTCGATTTCTCTGTAATGTGGAGGCGGGCCCATGCAAAAACATAAACTGTCAAAGCGGATCAAACCTGCTCTGACGCCGGGTGTACGGCGGAGGTTTTCTCCAACGCCTGGGACCGAGAAGCCTCCTCCCCAGCAGATCTCCGGCTCCAAACGCATTTTCATACAAGAAGGCGCTAACTGCTGGATCGTTCGAGTAGCCGACCTGATGTTGCTCGAATCCGAAGGCAATTACACACGCGTATATTTCGGAGACAGCAATCCCATGATTGCTCGGAGTCTCAATTACATGGAGAAGCGTCTTGACCCGACCCTGTTCTTTCGCGCTAATCGTCACACTATTATCAACTTGAAGTATGTCAAACACATTGAACCGCAGCTCAATGGTGGATTTGTGGTTCGGCTTCAGTCCGGCTCTGAAATTGAGGTTTCCCGTCGACAAGGACACTTACTCAAAAACAATATGAGGCTCTGAACGCGGCCGTGTGAAAACTGTCGCGTGCGGGCTATAAACTCGCATGAAGTTCAGGTCCTCCACCCCGGTTACGGAGGATCGAAGAGATGACCTCGGTGGCGTGCTACGAGGACATATCGAAGCCACCAATAGATTGATTATGACCGCTTATCCATTGGAGTCGAGTCCGTGGTTAGTAGTCAGACGGAATCCATCTTCTGCCAAACCGGCAGGATGGGACGGCAGGCCAACCCGTCAATTCCAGGATGGTTGGTCTGCCGCACAAATGATCTTTGTTCGGCAAGGCTCGAGACCGTCTCGTAACTCTCGGAAACGGCTTGCAGCAAGAGCTAGATAGGTACAGGAGAGAAAAGACTCCGCTGCCAGTCCCTTCGTGGTTCAGGCTGGAAGCGATTCTCTGCTCACCGGTGTGTCTTGATCGTAGACGCCGTTGGTTCTTCTGGAACATAACTTCTGCAGACTCCAAGACTCCAGCATAGGGTTTCACCATAATCCAGGACGCGCGGCCGCTGGGCAGAAGGGTGTCGTCACAGTCGTAGGGACCCAGCGCGGGGTTCCGGATGTAGCTGCCGAGGCAGATCCTCATTCGGGTCTGTGGGTGGGTACGACCTCTGCACAGGCGTAGGGAGTCCCCTCGGATACGCCGGCAAGTAAAGCGGCGATCAGTGGCCTCAGTAGCAAGTGGCCCTGCCCAAAAGGTGGGGCCAAACTTCTTTCGTATAACTAGGTTCGGGCGGAGGATGATAGCCCATTAACAGGCCTACTTCTCACGTTCGCATGTCGCAGAATCCGCTGAATGACCATGTCCGGCACACCGACCGACCTCAAGCTGTTCCAGCTATGCAAATCTGAATGATGGCACGCGACAAAGGGATGAGGGTCCTTGTCTCGACCGATGGCGGCTTGCGCGTGTGGCTCGCACTACCCGTGGTTCTCCTTCACATCTGCGTCTGTGCCTGCGGAGAGTTCGTGCTTGTGAGCGATCTTCCGAACCACAGATGAGTCCTACGGTGAGTGGCGAATCCTGCTGGTCGGGCGTTGGAGCTTTCGTTGACGAGTGCCCCGCACTCGACTTAATATTCCCGCCGATGGAACTGTCCAAACCGCCTGTCGACAGGACATCTCGCGTCCCCGCATCTGCTGTTACAAGCGTTAGCTCGCGAATCACGGTTGCATAACGGTTGTCCGAGCTTTCTCCGAGCTTACAAAGGAGTCTCGAAGATGACGAAGGATCATATATCTCATGTGACGCGACGCGGATTCATCGGATTGAGTGCAAGCGCTCTCGCCGCTCAAAGGATGCTCGGCGATGCGAGTGCGGCTCAGGCTCCGAGCAACGCAGCACCGCAGAAGCAATTACCCTCGCCAGACTCAGTGCCGATGACCGGCAAGATTGCTCTGGAGGAACACTTCGCGCTTGCCGAAATGGTGGATAGCAGTTACGCCGCTTTGCGTGGTGCTGATGTTAAGCGCCAGATCGGGGAAATCGGGAGCGAGCGCATAACAGAAATGGATCGTGGCGGCGTGGAACTCTGTGTCCTGTCGCTTGTAGCACCGGGAATCCAAGCGATCCCCAATGCCTCGCAAGCTGTGACTCTGGCGCGGCGGGCGAACGACTATCTAGCCGAGCAAATTGCGAAGTATCCCAAACGCTTGAAGGGGTTCGCAGCGTTACCCCTTCAAGACCCTCACTCCGCAGCTCAGGAATTAACACGCTGCGTAAAGGAACTGGGTTTCTGCGGTGCAATGGTCAACGGATTCTCACAGACGGGCGACGAAGATTCTGCTCTTTACTATGACCTGCCGCAATTCCAACCCTTCTGGGCAACAGTCCAAGAACTTGAGGTACCCTTCTATCTTCACCCTCGCGCACCGCTATCCATCCGACAACAGGCTTACGACGGTCATCCTTGGATTGCCGGGTCTTCTTGGGGGTATGGAGTCGAGACGTCAATTCATGCTTTGCGTCTGATTGGCAGCGGTCTCTTCGATGAATATCCGAAGCTGAGACTGATCCTCGGTCACCTCGGAGAGGGACTGCCTTTTGGCATTTGGCGGATAGATCATCGCATAGTCAAGACCGGGGTTCGTCCAAAGGCAAAGCTACCGATAGCCCATTATCTGCGGGAAAACTTCTACATCACTACCAGTGGTAATTTCCGCACTCAAGCTCTGATCGATGTGATGATGGAAGTTGGGGCAGATCGCGTAATGTATTCGGTGGACTACCCATTCGAAGATATGGCTGAAGCGAGTAATTGGTTCGATCATGCCGACATCAGTGAGCCTGATCGTTTCAAAATCGCCCGAACCAACGCAAAGGAGTTATTCCGCCTTGCAGCGAGGACACCATGAATCGAGCACCAAGACTTTTGTTCGTGATGGTCGCCTATTGCGTGGCGGCGTTGTCTGCGTCCACGGAACCAAAGAACTCCACCGTTCCGTCGGCTGACGCCAAACAACAGGTGCTAGACCTTTCGAAGGAGTGGGTGGCTGCCGAGATAAAACACGACGCGAACACTCTGCGACGTATTCTTGATGACAAATTTGTCGTCAGTTTCGGTACTGGCAAACCATACGACAAGGAAGGTTTTATCAAGCAGGAAGTCAGTGGCGATGTCGATCCTACGGAATC